>Ga0181538_10000238_pt1 | contig 64513 bp, 56 predicted proteins | sample PEATcosm2014_Bin_40_FD_119773 | JGI IMG/M metagenome (GOLD analysis project Ga0181538, IMG submission 119773) | Peatland microbial communities from MTU Mesocosm Facility, Houghton, MI, USA - PEATcosm2014_Bin23_30_metaG | ecosystem: Environmental > Terrestrial > Soil > Wetlands > Peat | place...
AGCCAGGTCCGCGTTTTGCGATCCGGATGTATCTGCGGCGCTCGATTTTTTGTCCGTTCATTATTATCCCAGGCAAGGGAAATTGGACGACGACCTGGCTATCCTCAAACACTATGACACAGGTAAACCACTGGTCATTGAAGAAATTTTTCCGCTTTCGGCTGATGTTGAAACAACGGCGGAGTTCATCCGCCGGTCACGGACAGATGCCGATGGCTGGATCAGCTTTTATTGGGGCAAGACTCCCGATGAATATGACAAGGAGCCGGGTATCAAAGCCGCCCTGACTGGCGGTTGGTTGCGCCATTTCTGCGCGCTTCGCGAAGAAATGATGGGCGGCCCAGTTTCTCCGACACCCCGGACGCATTCCCCGCCGCCACCCAACGGAGTTCGCAATTGATTTCCTTTATGCCATTCGAAAAAGATCAATCATATAAATGCTCGCTCATGGCGGCGTTGTTGTCCGCTCTCATCCGGATTGCCTTTTTGCCGGCTTGGCTGGTTGTCATAGTCCTTTACCAGGCCCACGTTATTTTATCGAGTCGAAAGCTGGGAGTCTCGGCGACGGCATTGTCCCCAATGACTATGCGGTGGCTGCAACATCAACTCGGGTTAAGGCGGGATGAGGCCTGCGCAAAATTGATAAAGGTTCTGCCGAACCATTGCTACGCCGGGTTGTGTGCTGCGGTGTTTCCTGTGTTGCTGGGCCATCGGTTGACCGGGTTCGTTCCTAAAATGCTCCGTTATCCCTATGAAGGAATTCCGCCAATCGGGCATTCGACGGCCGTGCGGACGACTTTCGTTGACGCTGCGATTGAACGTTATCTGCCGGGCGTCGAACAATTTGTCGGGCTCGGCGCGGGTTATGATACGCGAACCGTGCAATTACAACACAGCCGCCGGATTTGTTGTTTTGAGGTTGACCTGCCGAAGACCCAGCAAATGAAGCGCGAGCTATTGCATCAATGCGGAGTGGATACCAGCGGGGTCAAATTCGTCCCCGCGAATTTTTTGACAGACGATTGGCTGGATAATCTGGCCAAAGCCGGTTTTGATCCGCGTAAGCCCACGTTCTTTCTTTGGGATGGTGTGACGTATTACCTGAGCCGCGAGGCGATGGAGAAAACCTTTCGCACGATTGCCACGATTGCGCCTGGCAGCGTGGTGGTGTTCGATTATGCCACCGAGGCGAACATCAAAGCTCATCGTAAACCCCTTGGCCTTCTTCACAAAGCCATCCTGAAAGCCGTTCGTGAACCGCAGACCTTTTGGATTTCAAGCGAGCCGCCCGTGAAGAAAAACGTGGCCGCACTGATGGATGCATACGGGTTATCCTTGCGCGAACAACTGGACTGGGGCCGCGAAACGAAACGCAAACGTTCGCGTGGTGGCCTTGCTGCTGCTGTGGTCATAGGTGACCTAGCCCAAAAGGATGCACTTGATGGCTCAACCTGGCCTGGCTCAGCTATGCAGCGTTAGGCCGCTCGAGACGCTATGCCTATATCGCACAAGTTCCGTTTGACCGTCCTGCTCTTGGCACTCATATGCACTGTTGGCTGCGACCAAACCTCGAAGCGAATGGCGCGTAGAGAGCCGGGTGGTCTGAGTTCCATTACGCTGCCAGGTGGATTTGGCGAGCTTCGACTGGCGGAGAATCCCGGTTCCTTCCTCAATCTTGGAGATTCACTCCCCGAGCGGTTGCGGCTGCCACTGTTTACTATTGGTATCGGTGTGGGTTTGATCGGCTTGTTGGTATATCTAGCTGCCGGATGCCAACTCAGTTGGCTCTCATTTGGAGGCCTCGCACTGGTCTGGGCAGGTGGAACAAGCAACTGGATTGACCGGCTTACACGGCATGGTCATGTTAGTGATTTCATCTTTCTCCGCGTTGGCCCGTTTCATACTGGCATATTTAACGTGGCAGATGTGGTGATTATGATCGGTATCACGCTACTTGCCTATGACCTTTGGTGGCGGCGACACAAACAGGCGACCAAACAGTCAATAAAGGAACTATGAAGAAAATTTCGAAAACCTGCACCACCGCGACGACCGGAATTCGAGGTCTTTTGGAAAGGAACATGGCCACGCCAGTGGGCAGTTGAGGCTGGGCTTGATAGGCCGCGTCCTTCGCTGGATGGCACCGAGGTTGGAAGCCGGTCGAAAAAACAACGCATGATCGCATTCCTGGCTAAATTGATGGACTGGTCGGCCATTCAGGCTGTGTCCGTGATGATGCCGTCTGACAGTATGCAACATCCCCGGCTGGAGGAAGCACTCGAATTCCTCAAGGGGCCGGAGTTCATTCCCAACGAAAGCCAGCCGGCACGGCTTGAGTTTGATCCCGAAGAATCGGGAATGCACTTTCGCTTTCCTTCGCCGCGACCGGGTAACTGCGCGGAGAACAACATTGTTCATGGCCGGCTTTACCGCTGCGGCGAGCGATGGCGGGAACGGCCCGTGGTCATTCTACTGCATGGGTCGGGCGACTCCCTCAATTACAAATTCGGATTTCCGTTGATCGCCCGCCGGTGCAATCGGGCAGGATTTAACGCAGCTTCATTAGTTGCGCCTTACCACTTTCAACGCCGTCCCCGCCAACTTGGCGGTTTGCTCGGCTACTCGGATTGTCTTCAGTTCGCGGAGGCAACGGCGCAGGCGATCGCCGAAATTCGCGCCTTGACCGGATGGCTGCTGGGCAAAGGTTGCCCTGCGGTGGCGCTGTGGGGCTATTCGATGGGAGCGTGGTATGCGGGGATGGCGGTGTGCCACGATGCGCGGCTGGCCGCTGTCGTTCTGGGAGCCACGTGCGCGCGCATGAATCCCTGGGCGGAGCAACGGGCCGTCAATCCTCGTGTCCAGGCGAGATTGCTAATGGTGCGCGGGCTATGCGAGGGGTTGAATCTGACGGCGATGAATTTGCTCACGACCCAACCGGTCATTCCCTCAAAAAATATATTAATGCTCGAAGCGCTTCACGATTCGATGATCTGCCCGAAGGACGATACCGAGGACCTCTGGCAGGCGTGGGGACAGCCCGACATCTGGCGGTTGCCGCACGGACACGTCGGCGTTTGTTGTGGGTTCGTGCCGGGCTTGCCGGGCCGCGTCCTGCACTGGCTGGCGCCACGACTAAATGGCGACACAGTTACGCTAAACAAATGATTTCATTCATCGTTCCAGCACACAACGAAAAAGCTTGGGTTGGCCGATGTGTTTCCGCCATTCGCAGCGAATTGGAATCTCTTGCTGAGCCGCATGAGATCATTGTTGTAGATGATGCTTCGAGTGACGCCACGGCCACGATTGCCCGGCAGCAGGGCGCGCAGGTGATTCGCGTGGAGCACCGGCAGATAGCCGCCACCCGCAATGCCGGCGCGCGACAGGCTCGCGGCGACATTTTTTTCTTTGTGGATGCCGACACATTGATCAACGCTCCGGCGATTCAATCCGCTTTGCGCGGCATTAAAACTGGCGCGGTGGGTGGCGGTTGTTTTCCGCATTTCGAAGGATGGCTGCCTTGGTGGTGGTGGCTGAGTTTGCCGGTGATGGAGCGGTTGTGCCGCTGGTGGAACATTTTTCCGAGCGGAGCCTGCCTGTTTTGCACGCGCGCTGCTTTTCAGACGGCAGGCGGCTTCGACGAGAATTATTATGCGATGGAAGATTGCGTGTTTGTCCGGGCGTTGAAGCGTCAAGGGCGGTTTGTCATCCCGGCCGAGACGGTGATCACTTCCGGACGCAAGCCCCGCGCACATTCTTTTTTGACCTATGCACGATTGTCCGCGCGTTTGGTTTTTCTCGGTCTCCGTGGATTTCGAAGCCGCCGGGGATTGGAATTTTGGTATGATCCCGAAAGAGAGAAGGCCGAGTGATTTATGACTGTGGCCTAAACTATGATTGCACCGCTGGCAAAATTGATTGACTGGCCGGCCTTTCAAGCCGCCGCGATGCTCCCGTCTATCCGGGAATGTGCCAGAAGATGGATCAAACTTTGAATATGATCTTCAAGATTATTTCTCTAACGACATTTCTGTCGGCTGTTTCCTTCAATGCAGCAGCCGACGAGGCCTGGCCAAGGACCATTCCTGAGTTACAGGCGGCGATAGAGAGAGTTTTAAAAGAAACCAAAACACCTGGAGCTGGTATCGCCATCGTCTCGCGTGACAAAGCAGAATGGGTGGCGGGTCTTGGAAAGGCCGACGTGGCTGCCAACGTGCCGGCCACCGCCGACACGCTGTTTCGCATCGGTTCGGTTTCTAAGGGATTCGTCGCGCTGTCAGCCCTCCAATTGCATGAAGAGGGGAAACTCAAACTCAACGACACGGTGAGGCAATGGGTGCCCGAAGTAGCCTTTGTCAATCCATGGGAATCAAATGATCCCGTGCGCCTGGTCAATCTGATGGAACACACGACCGGTTTTGACGACATCCGCCTGCGGGAATACGCGCTAAACGATCCGACGCCCATTTCCTTGAAAGATGCGCTGGCCTTTGGGGCGTCTTCGCGCGTCTGCCGCTGGCCGCCGGGTTCGCGGATGGCTTATTGCAATTCCGGCCCCGCCGTCCTGGCGGCGGTCGTTGAAAAAACCTCCGGCGAGCATTTTGAGGATTATGTGCAGGAGCATTTTTTTAATCCCCTGCACATGGACACCGCCAGCTACTTATATACACCGGCTGTGCAGCAGCATTTGACGAAGCTGTATCATTCCGACGGCATCACGCCGTATCCCTATTGGCACATTGCCTACCGTGCCGCCGGCTCCATCAACGCCTCGCCAAGGGACATGGCCAATTATGTGCGGTTTTATCTCCAGCGCGGCAGCCTCGACGGCGCGCAACTGCTTCAGCCGGCGTCCCTCGAGCGCATGGAAAGGACGGAGACTCTGCCGGCAGCTCAACTGGGCCCGGTGGCGGGCTATGGGCTGTATAACCAGGCGATTCTCGAGGGCCCTTTTGTTTTTCGTGGGCATGGCGGCGCGGTTATGGGGGGACTGACCGAAATGGCTTATCTCCCGGAGCATGGCCGCGGCTATGCCGTCATGCTCAATTCGGGGCATGGCAAGGGATTGTTCCGGATTACCAAGCTGCTCCGTCATTATGTGACTCGGGACCTGACCCCGCCCGCTTTGCCGCCCGTGGTGCCGGTGCCGCCCAGCCTGCAGCAGCAGTATGCAGGATATTACCAAATCATCAGCTCGCGCAACCAGTGGCTTTATGCGTTCGATCGGCTGGCACAAATAAAAAAGCTGACATTTACCTCGGATGCCCTTTCTGCGAACACCTACGGGTTTGGTCGCGAAAAATGGATGCCCGTTTCGCCGCGACTTTATCGGAAAGAGAATCAATCCGCAGCGACACTCGCGTTGTTGCCGGACGAAGATGGAAAAGTCCTGGTGGAATGCGACGGGATCACTTTCAAGAAAGTTTCCGCCCTGCGAATCTGGTCGCAAGCTGCCGGGATTGGCCTGGTCTGCAGCCTGGTGTTGAGTTCTGTCCTTTTCGCGCCCGTTTGGGTTGTGAGAATGATCTTCGGAAAACTGCGCCATGCCAGACCACTTTCGGTGCGCGTCATGCCTTTGCTCGGCGCGGCTTTTCTCATTGTATTTGATGTCGCGCTCGCAATCGGATTGCGCGGAATGATCACTGCCAATGAGGTTGACGACCTTACCCCGCTTGGCACTCCATCGGCACTTTCAATCACCATCATGCTTTCGAGCATCGCCTTCGCTTTGGCAACGGTGGCGAGTCTGTATGTTCTCTATCGTGAGAGAAAGGCGGCCATGAATCGGGTGGTTTACTGGCATTCCCTCGCGGTTACCGGAGGCCTTCTCGCTGTGGCAATCTATTTCGGATACTGGGGATTGATTGGCGTGCGTCTATGGGCGTAAGTTTAAAGATGAAATGATCGCACCGTTCGCACGATTCATTGACTGGTCGGCTATCCAGATTGTGTGGGGTCGGCGGCTCGGTAGCCTGATAAAATGGCGCAATGACTCGGCCGATTCGCGGCTCGATGCAGCCATTCAGTTTCTGAAAGGACCGGATTTTGTTCCGGCCGAGAGCCAGCCAGCACGATTGGAATTCACTGGTGCTCTGGAATTCCGCTTCCCGCCGCCGCGACCTGGCGAATTCGCGGAGAACAATGTTGTTTACGGCCGGCTTTATCGCGGTCCGGGACAATGGCAGAAGCGACCGGCGATCATTCTGCTCCACGGTGGGGGCGGTGATCCCGATTACCATTACCGGTTTCCGCGAGTTGTCCGCCGATGCAATCGGGCGGAATTCAATGTCGCAACGCTGATGGCACCGTTCCAATTTCAACGCCGGCCCCGCCAGATTGAGCGGATATTTAACTGGCCCAATTGGAAGATATCCCGACAGCGCCGACCCGGACAAACAGGTGCTGGTTCAACGGGATCGCGGTTGGAGTGAATTCTTCTTCGACCAGGGAAAGGGAAACCGGATGGCTGGTGTGGAAGGAACTCTGTGGGCGGCTTTCAACGGCGTCACCGAATGGCAGGATCACCGCCAGACACGGCAAAGGCCGGATCAACGACTCAATTCGGCTTGGTTTGGTGAATCATCCCGCACCAAAGCCCGGGCCTATTCCGTCGCTCAGGACAAAATCCAGGCGTGGTTGAATTGATCTGGCACAGCGCGGGCGTAACAAGAAACACAAAGAAGCCAGCCTTGGCGGCTTCTTTTTAGCTGTCAGGTGCCCTCGGCACCGACGGCTTTATAAATCTGACTCCATGAATCCTTTCCCCAAAAAAATGCAAGCCCCGGCCGGGAAGACTGATCCGCCGGCCGGGACTGGAAGTATAAACTACAGGTAGGATTAATGGCAGGTTAACTGGAGAGCATGACATCCGGCGTTGTTGGCGCCGCGTTTCTTCGCCAAATGCTGCGAAGTAAACTCTGTGTGCGCTTAAAAATTTATCCATGAAAGTAGCGGATGCAACTGACGTGCCAAACCCAATTCTCCGCCGCTCTCCTCGAATTGCTGGCATTTTCGATCTTTCACTTTTTTTGGGGTGATGTTTTTTGCCCCACGCGGCCAAAAGCTTTCACTGACCATGCCCACCCTCCGCAGTACTGCTACGGAGGACGGGCTGCGCTGTCCGGACGCCGCAGCGCGGCATCCCAACAATTGAAATTAAGACACAATCTGGCAAGACAGCCGCTTGACGAAACGCGTCGAGTCCGCGCGACCGTCCCATCATGGTGCGTGATGCCCAAAACCAACTCCCGCTCATCCGTGCAACGGCAAGCGGTTCCTAGCGGCAGATTTTTTGTCTCCTGTTGGCGGCGTCTGGCTTGCTTGCTCCATTCATCGTTCGGGCCGATACGGGCAGTTGCCTGGCCCGGTGTTGACCATGGTGCAAACTCCCGGTTTGGCGCTGGAGTGGCCGACCAACGCCAGCGGCTAATACTCTTCTCGATACTCTTGCATCCTTCGAGTGCATATACATTTGTTGGGTGCGCGGCCCTTGCGTTTTCGGCGGCGCGCTTTTTACAGTCGAGGAGCACAACGGCAAGGCAGTTGCTAAAAGGATGTCGGATGGTTGAATTAAAGAGCAATTCGCGCAAAACCGGGCGTTTCCGGGGCGCGGAAGAAACATTTATTAATCGGCACTGACGCAAAATGACCTTACTGGCAAAATCTAAACCGGCAGGTTCGCTCCTCGCGGACTATAATGCGAATGGTTTTTTTGACGAGATGTTCGGGCGCGAAAGCGACGTGCTGCCCCACTACGAGAAATTGCGGGGCGCTCTTTCGCGATTGGCCGCCGAAGAATTTGCCGCCAAGCGCCACGCCGTTGACATCGCGTTTTTGCGGCAGGGCGTGACATTCAATGTGTATGGCGATTCACGTGGGGCGGAGCGCATTTTTCCTTTCGACCTCGTGCCGCGCATCATTCCCGCGAAGGAATGGGAACTGCTCGAACGCGGACTGGTCCAGCGCATCACCGCGCTCAACTTGTTCCTGCACGACATTTACCATCAGCAGCAGATCATCAAGGACGGTGTGATTCCGGCCCATTACATTTTGTCCGGGAAACACTTCCGGCGCGAGTTTGTGAATTTTGAAGTGCCCAAGGACATTTACATCCACGTCTGCGGCACAGATTTGATTCGCAATGAAAAAGGCGAATACATGGTGCTGGAGGACAACGGGCGTTGTCCGAGCGGCGTGAGTTATGTGCTTGAAAACCGCCGGGCGATGAAGCGGGCCTTCCACGGGATGTTCGAGAGCATCGGCGTGCAACCAGTGGATCATTACCCGCAGGAACTGCTGAGAATGCTGCAATACATCGCGCCGCCGGGCGTCGCGTATCCGCGGGTGGTGCTGCTGACGCCGGGCGCCTGCAACAGCGCCTACTTCGAGCACACCTATCTCGCACGGCAGATGGGAATCGAAATTGTCGAGGGCCGCGACCTGTTCGTGCAGGACGAGCACGTGTTCATGCGCACAACCAAGGGGCTGCAACCGGTCCACGTGATTTATCGGCGGCTGGATGATGATTTCCTCGATCCGACGGTTTTCCGCCGCGACTCGATGCTCGGCGTACCGGGGCTGATCGGCGCCTACCGCGCCGGCAACGTGTCGCTCGCCAACTCCATTGGCACGGGCATTGCCGACGACAAGGTCATATATTATTTCGTGCCGCGGATGATCGAGTATTACCTGGACCAAAAGCCGATTATCCCAAACGTGCCCACGTATCTGGCGAGCGAGGAGGCGGATTTGAAATACATCCTCGCCAATCTCGACCGGCTCGTCGTGAAAGCAGCCAATGAATCCGGCGGCTACGGCATGTTGATGGGGCCAAAGGCATCGAGTGCCGAGATCGAGGAATTCCGCAACCGCGTCGAGGCCGACCCGCGCAATTACATCGCGCAACCGATGATTTCGCTGTCGTGCCATCCGACGTTTGTCGAAGGCGGATTCGAGGGGCGGCACATTGATCTGCGTCCATTCATTCTTTACGGCGAGAAACCCGTGATCGTGCCCGGCGGGCTGACGCGCGTGGCGTTGCGGAAAGGTTCGCTGGTCGTAAATTCATCGCAAGGTGGCGGCAGCAAAGACACGTGGGTGCTTTATGGGGACGAGTGAGATGTTTCTCTTTTGATAAATGCTTTCCCGCGTTGCCAACTCGCTTTACTGGATGTCGCGTTACATCGAACGCGCGGAGAATATAGCGCGCATCCTCGACGTAAACCTACAGCTCCTGCTCGATTACCGCAGCCTGAACGACGCGCAGATGCGCGAGCACTGGCTGCCCATCATCCAGACCACCGGCGACCGCGACGCATTTGTGGCACGGTATCAAAGCGCCAGCACGGAAGCCGTGGCAGAGTTCATGGTGTTTGCGTCGGACAACCAGAACTCGCTCGTCTCATCCGTCTGTCAGGCGCGCGAAAACGCGCGGATGGTGCGCGACCAGATCGCCGTCGAAACCTGGGTGGAACTAAACCGGCTTTATCTCTTCGTGCAGTCACCGCAGGCACGCCAGATGTGGCACGACAGCCCCACGGATTTTTTCAACGAGATCAAGGCCAGTTCGTTGCAACTCATCGGACTGAGTTACGCCACTCACATTCACAATGAAGGCTGGTGGTTCAGCCAGGCGGGCAAGTTCATTGAACGCACGGACCAGACCTCGCGCATTCTCGACATTCGCCATCACAGCCTGCCGGCGCGCGGTTTGCCGCAAACCGTCAGCCAGACCGATGCGTTGGGCTGGACGGCCATTGTGCGTTCGTGCAGCGCGTGGGACGCCTACAAATCCATTTATGGCGGGGAGGTGCATCCGCGGCACGTAGCGGAATTTCTTCTGCTGAACGAGGATTTTCCGCGCTCCGTCAGATTCTGTGTGGGCGGACTCAACGACGCTCTCCGCCACATCTCCGGAGTGTCGGAAGGACGTTTCTCGAATGACGGCGAGAAGCTGGCTGGGCGACTCTTGGCCGAACTTCAATTTAGCACCGTCGAGGAGATTTTTGAATATGGCCTGCACGATTATCTTGACCAGACTCAGATCAAGCTCAACGCCATCGGCGATGCGATGTTCAAAGCGTATATTTTCCACGCCTTTCTGCCCGGACAAGACGGTGAAGCGCGTGTGCAGCAGGAAGAGCAGCAACAGCAGACAGCACCCCAGCCCGGGCGGTGCGCGTGAATTTTTCGGCTCGCTTGGATCTGTGCGTTTTGCTAACCACCGCCGCGATGAAATTTGAAATTCACCATCGCACACACTACGCCTACGCTTCTCCCGTGCGGGAGAGTTTCAATGAAGTCCGCCTACAGCCTCTCTCCAATGAACACCAGACCGTGGAGTCGTTCCTGCTCAAAGTGCTTCCCACAGCGCGGCTGCGGCATTATCACGACTTCAACTTGAACTGCGTCCATCACTTTGAAATTCCCGAGCCGCATTCCGCGCTCAGCATCGAGAGCCGGCTCGAAATTACGACGCGGGCCAACCAATCGCTGCCGCTCGACGCCCGGCCCGCAAACATGACGCGCCTGCCGGAATCACTCCAGCACGGACGCTGCTATGACTTCGTTCAAGGCAGCCGTTACGTGGAACTCACGCCGGAAGCATGGCGGCTGGCTGTGGACGCAACATACGGCGAGGATGACGTCTGGCAGACCGCCTTGCGACTGATGCAGTACGTGCATGGTACTCTGACGTATCAACCCAAATCCACCCACGTCCACACCCACATGCGCGACGTGCTGGCGCAACGCAGCGGCGTTTGCCAGGATTTCGCACACGTGATGATTGGTTTCTGTCGTTCTTTGAGAATACCCGCGCTCTACGTCAGCGGTTATCTCGCAACCCAGGCCGCCAGCGCCACCCATGCGTGGACGGAAGTCTTCGTGCCTGGCGCTGGCTGGCAGGCGCTGGATCCCACGCATAATTGCCAGCCGGATGAATCCTACGTGAAAATCGGTGTTGGCCGCGATTACGCCGACGTGGCGCCCGTGAGCGGTACCTACAAGGGAACAACCGACCGAACTCTGTCAGTGGAAGTGAAGATCGAAACGCGGAATTAGTTGCCTTAGTTTCTGAAAGTCAGCGACCTCCGGCAAAACCGGAGGATTTCCTGCGGATTGGAGGCGAGGGTCGGAATCGGACGCGTCCCGCCTTCCACAAGCCACTCGAAATCAACAGTCTAAATCATCACCGTTGCCTTGATACTAAATGTTTTCCTGCATTATGTCAAGGATAACTCCAGCCGACTTTTTTTAACTCCTTTTTACTCCCCACCGATGAGGTTTGCTGGCACTTCTGCTGGCACTTTTCAGATGGTTTCCGCCTGCCGTTTCCATTCGCAAGGAGACGAACGGCCGTTGTAAAATTTGTCATTTATCCGCCAAAGGAGATTTTAGGCTTGCCACCAATTTATAACATAATATAGTGGCTTCTAACAATAATCGGATAGAAACGATTAGAAATAAATAGAAATTCACCGAACTCGTTATGGACGCCATTAAAAATCCGTTCTCTCCCGGTGCAGGCTCTCCACCACCCGAAATGGTCGGTCGCGAGGCAATTCTCGAACAGGCACGCATTCTCCTTGGCCGCATTAAAGAAAAACGTCCCGAGAAAAGTATCCTGCTCACCGGCCTGCGTGGCGTCGGCAAAACGGTGTTGCTCAATGAAATCGAGCGTATGGCTGCCAAGGCTGGGTTCCGCACCGTGCCGTTGGAAGCGCACGATGACAAATCGTTGGCGGCAATGCTCGTGCCGCCCCTGCGCAAACTGCTGTTCGAGTTGGACCGCATTGCTGGCGCGGGAGACAAGGCCAAGCGTGGACTAGCCGTACTCAAGGGTTTCATGAACGGCATCAATGTTAAGATGGGTGAGATTGAGGTCGGCCTGGCCATCGACCCTGAAAAGGGCGTGGCGGATAGCGGCGATTTGGAAAGCGACCTGCCAAATCTTTTTTTGGCCGTCGCCGAAGCCGCCGAGGAACGGCAGATTCCCGTGGCATTACTGATTGACGAGCTACAATATTTCAACCCGAAGGAACTCAGCGCGCTCATTATGGCCATGCACAAGATGCAGCAGCGCCAGTTACCCATGATCCTGCTCGGCGCGGGCCTGCCCATTTTACCCGCACTCGCTGGCGAATCGAAATCCTACGCCGAGCGACTGTTCAGTTTTCCCGACATCGGCGCGCTTTCCGAACCGGACGCCATCAAGGCGTTGCAAGACCCGACCAAGGCCGTAGGCGTGGACTTTGAAGAAGCCGCGCTGAAGGAAATCTTCCGGCTGACGCAAGGCTATCCTTACTTCCTTCAGGAGTGGGGTTATCAATCGTGGAATCGCGCCGCCGCTCCGCCGATCACCTTGCAGGTTGTTCAGGATGCCACCGCGACGGTGATTCAACGACTGGATCAAAACTTTTTCCGCGTCCGCTTTGACCGGCTTACCCCAGGCGAGAAGCGGTTTTTGCGCGCTATGGCAGGCCTAGGCTCGGGCGCGCAACGCAGCAGCGACATCGCCGAAGCACTCGGCGTAAAACCCGGCAGGATTAGTCCGGACCGGGCCAAGTTGATCAAGAAGGGCATGATTTACAGCCCGGCCCACGGCGACATGGCGTTCACCGTGCCGCTGTTCGACGAGTTCATGCTCCGCGCAATGCCAAACTTGAATTGAGAAACTTACAAAGACGAACGAATCACAAATCCATAATACGCGGAGAAATGCGCCGTGTTTTCATCCAAGGGAATTCCATTGGTTACCAAGTGCGGTGCAATCTGTTTCACAGTGACAAGTGCCTTAGTTCGGAACCGGGTTGAAACTTTTTGAACAGTCGATTGTATCCGCCTGAGCTTCTACGTCTAGTTTCCGGTGCTGGGTTATGGAATCATGGCGGCATGGATTCTTCAAAATCTGGATCGGGACGGCGGCGTTGGACTTCTAAACATCGGCAACGGTTGCTGACGCTCTTTCATCAAAACGAAACGACTCAACGGGACTTTGCCACTCGTAACGGCGTCGGGTTATCCACTCTGAGCAAATGGCTGCGGCTAGAACGCGGCACCGTTCCCGCGAAGGTAAAGTTTCAAGAAGTGCGGCTGTCCAGCCCAGCTTCGCGCTGGCCAGTTGAAGTTGTCAGCCCGCAAGGTTGGATCGTGCGGTTGCAAAATGGTTCGGATGTGCAGCAGTTGCCCGAACTGTTACGGGCGCTGCCATGCTGAGTGTCACCAGCGCGACGCGGGTGCTGGTCGCCAGCACGCCAGTGGATTTGCGCGGCAGCTTCAACCGGCTTTACAGTCTGGTTGTGGAGCAACTCAAAGCCGGCCCGTTGTCCGGGCACCTGTTCGTATTCACCAATCGGCGGCGGAACCGGATCAAAGTGTTTTACTGGGATGGCGGGTTTATCACCCCGGTCTTGAACCAGACATGCACACTCCAAGCGTGCCTTCCTAAGCGCCATCCCTCCCGGCGAAGCGAGCGCAGTCAAGGTGGAGACGCGGGGCAAAGGGGCGTTCGACCTTGACGGCGCGAGCGAGCCATACAATTGCAGGCGTAAGGCACGCTCGGTATTAGCTTCGACAGTGGAATATGAAAGATTTCCGAGAAGAAAACAATTTGTGCATCAGTTACGGGACAACGGTGTGCTTCGATATTGGCGAGAATTTGAGATGTAATGTTGCATCCAAACAACTGAAGTTTGGCAGCCAATTCTTCGTGTGTCCAACCCCGTTGATGGCGGAACTTCGCAATGTTTGTCCGATCACATTGAGGGTGTGTAGCATGGCAACGCACAACGGATGGCGCACTCAAGGAAATGCCTTGCACAACGGTGAATTCCGCAATGTCAGTTTGATGGACGGAATCAGGCAAAGTTTTGCACGCTGTCTCGCTCAAGTCACATGGGTTTCGTTATGTTCTTCATTGGAGAACCTCCAGCGGACCGGTCAGCTCTCGGAAATTTTGGCAAAAGTTGAGCCGCCTTTTTGTAGAGGTAGGCAAATAATCACGCCTCGGATAATAATCCGCTGATGTCGTCCGTATCGGTGTTAACGTCGGCAAACAACCAGGTGGACAGGTAGCGCTCGCTGGAGGACGGCACGATGGCGACGATGGTTTTGCCCTTGTTTTCCGGGCGTTTGGCCACTTCCAGCGCCGCCCAGACCGCCGCGCCGCTGGATATGCCGATGGGAATGCCGTCGAGTTGGTTAACCTCCTTGGAAATCGGGCCGGAGTCGTCCTCGTTGACCTTGATGATTTCGTCCACAATCTTGGTGTTCAGATTCGCCGGAATGAAACCAGGCCCGATGCCCTGGAGCTTATGCGGGCCGGGCGCGCCGCCGGAAATGACGGGTGATTTTAACGGCTCGACGGCGATCGCTTTAAATGACGGTTTGCGCTTCTTGATGACTTCGGCAACGCCGGTGATCGTGCCGCCGGTGCCGACGCCCGAGACGACAAAATCCACCTTGCCGCCGGTGTCCCGCCAGATTTCCTCGGCGGTCGTCTTGCGATGGATTTCCGGGTTTGCCGGATTGGAAAACTGCTGGGGAATGAAGCTGTTGGGAATTTGTTTGTTCAATTCCTCGGCCCTGGCAATCGCGCCTTTCATGCCTTTGGCACCCTCGGTGAGCACGAGCTTCGCACCAAGAATTTTCAGCAGTTTACGACGCTCCAGACTCATCGTTTCCGGCATGGTCAGGACCAGTTTCAGGCCTTTGGCCGCCGCGACAAACGCGAGCGCAATGCCGGTGTTGCCGCTGGTCGGCTCGATGATGACCGTGTCCTTATTGATTTTTCCCGCCTTCTGTCCGGCGTCAATCAGGGCGATGCCAATGCGGTCCTTGACGCTGGAGAGCGGGTTAAAGAACTCGAGTTTGAGCAGTACGTCGGCGAGCGCGCCGTGTTTCTTCGCCGTGCGGTTCAGCCGCACGAGCGGTGTGTTGCCGATGGTTTCAGTAATGTCGTTGTAAATGCGTGACATAGGTTTGTGTGGTTTAGATTTGGTATGTTTCATTTTTTGTTTCTCTTTGTTCCGTTATGGCGGAACGCCGAAAAATCGAATCGGCCTCAAGCCGGTTTACGGCCTCTTCCGCGCGGAGGTTGGGCAGAAAACGGACTGTGCCGCGCGCGTTGAAAAAGGCACTGGCGGTTTCGCGGACGCCGAGGTTGCGGGAAAATTGCTGGAAATCCAGAATGGAAAGGAAGTGCAGGTTCGACGTGCGATACCAAGGCTGCGGCAGCGATCGGGTCAGTGGCGTGCGGCCCCCGAACAAAATTTGCCAGCGCACACGGGCATGGGCGAAATTGGAGTAAGCGATGATGACTTCGCGCCCGACGCGGAACGCATCGCGGATAGTTTCCGCCGGCGACAGGAGTTCCTGAAAGGTGCCAAGCAGCAGCACGAAATCAAAGGTGCGGTCGCCGTATTGGTCCAGACCGTCCGCAATGTCACTATGATGCACCACCAATCCACGTTCGACACAGCGCGCGACCAAGGTGGAATTCTTTTCCACGCCTTCAGCAATCACCTGCCGGGTTTGAACCAAGCGGGCGAGAAACGTGCCATCACCGGTGCCCAAATCAAGCACACGGGATTCTTCGGGAATCCAGCGTAAAACTGTTTCGTAAATACCGGGGTGCATGGTTCAATTCCGCGCGTGGCGGTATTCGTTTTCCAGATAGTGGCGCAGGACGCTGGCGAAGGCGGGGTTTTCGATTAGAAATGAATCGTGCCCGTATTCGGTCTCAAGATTGAGGTAAGTTACCGGAATGCTGGCGCGTTTGAGCAGCCGGACGAGTTCGCGTGATTGCGCCGTCGGATAGAGCCAGTCGGACGCAAACGAAATGACGAGAAAGCGCGCTCGCACCCGGCGCAATACCTCCACCGCGGGGCCGCTTTCAAAAAGATCGAATCGGTCAATCGCCCGCGTCAGATACAGATAGGAATTTGGGTCAAACCGTCTGACGAAGCTCCGGCCTTGGTGGTGCAAATAACTTTCAACCGAGAACGACGCGGTTTCATCTCCGTTGGTGTCACGTTCCGTCTGCCGTTCCCGCCCGAACTTGTGGGTCATGGCGAAGGCGCTCAAATAGGTGACGTGCCCGACCATCCGCGCCACGGCCAAGCCGTGTGTGGGGCGGCGGTCGGTGGAATAATTGCCGCCGTTCCAATTCGGGTCGCTGAGAATAGCGCGGCGGCCAATTTCATTAAAGGCAATCTGCATCGCCGTGTGCGAAACGCAGGTGGCAACAGGAACACAAACGCGGACACGCTCCGGGTAATCCACCGCCAGCGCCAGCGCCTGCATGCCGCCCATCGAACCGCCAACGACGGCGAACAATTGGCGGATGCCCAGATGATCCAGCAGTTTGATTTGCACGACCACCATGTCGCGAATGGTCACGGGCGGAAAATCCATGCCGTAAGGCTTGCCGGTCTCGGGCTGCGGCGAGGCTGGGCCGGTCGTGCCGCTACAACCGCCCAGCACGTTGGCGCAAATGACAAAGAATTTGTCCGTGTCAACCGCCTTGCCGGGACCGACGTGATAATCCCACCAGCCCGGGCGTCCGGCTTGCGGGTCCAACCCGGCGACGTGCGCGCTGCCTGACAGCGCGTGGCAGATCAACACGGCGTTGTCACGCGCCGGAGACAACGTTCCCAGCGTCTGATAATCCACGTCCATGTGCTCGAACGTGAATCCCGACTGGGTTCGCAGCCCCGGCAGCGTGACCGTTTCCGTACGCGTCACGCCCAAAGGCGATTGATAATCTGCAACCTTCTGATCTTGCAGATCTCCCCGGATGATATTAGAAGGTGACGCGGTCATCGGAATTTCACTGCGCAGCGGTGCGCAACGCCTGGTCAATGTCGGCCTTGATGTCTTCCACGTCCTCCAAGCCAACGGAGAGTCGAACGTAGTCCGGTGTGGCGCCGGTTTCCTCCAATTCGGCCGGCGTCAACTGCGAGTGCGTGGTCGAAGCCGGATGAATCACCAGCGATTTGGCGTCACCGATGTTGGCCAGGTGCGAGAGCAGTTTCACTGAGTTGATGAACTTCTTGCCTGCTTCCAATCCGCCCTTGACGCCAAGCCAACCAGGCCGCCGAAGCCGCGCTTCAGATACTTCGAGGCGACCTTGTAACTCGGATCGTCCGGCAGGCCGGGATAAGTCACCCACGTCACCAGCGGATGCGCCTTGAGCCAGCGCGCGATTTCCAACGCATTCGCCGAATGCTGGCGCTGACGCAATGGTAACGTTTCCAATCCCTGTAAAAAGAGGAACGAGTTGAATGGACTGAGCGCCGCGCCGATGTCACGCAGCAGGGTGACGCGCACCTTGAGAATGAACGCCACGTTGCCCATCCCGGGCACGTTGCTCAACGCATCCCAATAAACCAAGCCGTGATAGCTCGGATCGGGTTCGGTGAATTCCGGGAACTTGCCGTTGTTCCACTTGAACTTGCCGGAATCCACGATGACGCCACCAATGGAAGTGCCGTGGCCACCGACGTATTTCGTGGCCGACGTGACGATGATGTCCGCGCCGTGATCGAATGGCCGCACCAGGCCGACGCCGACCGTGTTGTCCACGACGAGTGGAAGACCGGCCTCGTGCGCGATTTTGGCGATGGCCTCAAAATCCGGCACGTCGAGTTTTGGATTGCCGACGGTCTCAATGTAGAGGGCGCGGGTCCTGGGCGTGATGGCCTTGCGGAACGCTTCCGGGTCGCGGGAGTTCACAAACTTCGCCGTGCGGCCCAGCTTGGGCAGGGTGTAATGGAAGAGCTGGTAAGTGCCACCGTACAGGTTGTTGCCCGCCACGATTTCGTCACCCACCCGGGTGATGGCCAACAGCGCGAAAGTGATGGCCGCCGAACCGGACGCCACCCCCAACGCGCCGGTGCCGCCTTCGAGCGCAGCGATGCGCTGTTCGAAGACATCAGTCGTGGGGTTCATGATGCGGGTGTAAATGTTGCCGAATTCCTTCAGGGCAAACAAATTTGCCGCGTGGTCGGTGTTTTTGAAGACGTAGGACGTTGTTTGGTAGATCGGCACAGCGCGCGCGGTGGTGGTCGGGTCGGGAACCTGGCCGGCGTGCAGTGCCAAGGTGCTTAAACCTTTGGATGTAGTGCTCATGATTTTGATTTCAGTTTTATTGTCAATAGTTGTGTGGTTTTCGGAGGACTTGTGCCCCGGGCGTGAACCGTCACGCCGGAAAAGTCGCTGCCAAAAGTTGCTCATGGTAGTATTGGGTTGCGTTGGGCTGGAAGCCGGCCGCCAGCGTCAGGCGGTGCGAGCGGAGGAAAACTTCGCCGCCGCAAAAGCGGGCGCCGCAGCCAGACCTCCAGCCTGAATTGTGTGTGTTAGAATTCCCATTTGGTGGTGATTCCCCAGACGCCGTTGGCTTCGTTGTTCAACACAGTGCCGAAATGTCCGTAGCCCACCGCCAGAGTCAGGTGTTTGTTAACCACATAGGCGGCATCAATCGTCCACCAGTCGCCCGCTTTGCCGATCAGACTTTGACCACCCACGGCAACGGTCTTGTAATCGGTGGGTTGTTGCCGATATTCCGCCGCCAGCGCGATTGAATCGGTCACAAACACGACAACATTGCCTTCAAACAGGAAGTTGTATCTGTCCGTGAAGCCGAGCAGCCCGTTCCAAACGCCCTCCGTCGCGCGACCACCCAGTTCCACCAGCACCGGACGCGGCAACTGGGTGAACAGTTTGGAAGCATAGAGCGTGAAGTCCACCCCTTCGTTTTGACTAACGCCGATGACTTTCAATGTCTGGCCGAGTTGGCTGTTAATGTCGTTGTAGGAATCGTTGTATTTGTAATGCGCGCCGAAGGTCAGCGCCGGAATCCACTTCTGGTCGAACTCGCCTTCTTTTAAAATCTGCACCCGCGCGTTGAAGTTATACAAATTAACGTCGGATTCCGACAGGTTGAGTCCGGTCGCCTTATAAACATCCAGCGGCAGATTGCCGAGGTTGAAGTTCTCGTAACCAAATCCCAGTTCAAGACGGCTAAACGGAGCTTCCGTCAAGGTCAAGGCCTCGAGGTCCTGGCCGTGGCCGAGGTCAACGTAGGCAAAGCCGACAGCGGGCCGGCCGACGGGTTCGCCGTTGCGCGGCGGATTTACAATGTAGGCCGACAGCGTGGAGAAAATACCGCCGTTGCCTTCGATCTGGTGCAACGGCAGCGGTGCTCCTTTCTCGGCGGGTTTGGCGGCGGGCGCCGGTTGGGCCGGTGGCGCGTTGGTTGGGGTTTCATCCGCGTTCACACTCCAGCGCGCCGCAAGCAAAAGCGCGGCGAGCAAGGCGATAAAGCGGATTCGTTCATGTGGGTTTGATGTTTTGATACGGACATATTGGCCGGTTTTCATGTTTGTTCTCTCATTTTGTCGCTAGCAAACCTCCGGTGATCCGGTCAGTCTGGTGCGGGTTAATTGAGTCTTTCATTTCGCCTCCAGTTTTCTGGTGGGTATTAAATTCGTTTTATTTCCAGTTAGTTCATGCCGCGCATTCACCGCGCCGCGCCTCCACTTTAAATTCCCGGCTCGCTCCGAGATCGCGATACAACGCCGGTTCGGTCTCCGGCGTACCGATGCGTGTCAGTGGTTCCAGCCGCTGACGCACGCGATTCAAACCGACCCGGCCCACAAAAGCGGTAAAGGTTTCCCCAGACGCGCGTTCGGTTTGATAGAGTTCCAGCGTCTGCTCCACGGCTTCCGTCACCCGGAGCGCGGGGATTTCAATCACCCGGGCACCGAAGGATTCGGCCGAGTTCGTGCCGCCCAACAGCAAAACGTAATGCGGCACGGGCCGGCCATGGACCGATTTGGAAACGCCGTACAACCCGATGTCCGCCGCGTGATGATGGCTACAGGAATTGGGACAGCCGGAAACGCGGATGCGCAGGCCGCGCAGTAACGGATCGCGCGCCAGGTTCGCCTCGATGTCGGCCACAATCTTTTCGGCGGCAGGCTTGGGATTGGTGATGGCGGAAAGACATACAGTCGCCCCCACGCAACGCGTGACGTCCAGCAATTGCTCCGCACAGTATCCGGCCAGATTCACCGGGCTGAGAAATTCGTGAAGTGCGGACAGGTTTTGTTCCGGCACCCAGCGCAACACCAGGTTCTGGTCAATCGAAGTGCGGATACCGCCGGCAAACCGCCGGGCGGCTTCCGCCACCCGCAGCAATTGCGCCGGCTGCAAATCACCCAGCGGGCAGCGCACAAACACCGTGGCAAAACCCGGTTGCTTTTGCCGGTGGACATTCGATTGCCGCCAGGTTTCGTAGGCCATCCGGTGACTTGGAATTGCAGCGGTCACGTAAACTGGACTTCGTTCTTCGACTACCGGCGGCAAAATCAACGATGGTGCGCCTTGCGCCAGCAACCGCGTTCGTTCCGCCACTATTTCAGTTCGCAAAGACTCGATGCCCCAATCAGCCAGCAGCCATTTCAACCGAGCGCGTGCGCGGTTGTTGCGGTCGCCGTGCCGGTCAAAAACCCGGAGAACCGCCTCCAGCGTGACAAACAAATGTTCCAATGGAATAAATTCCTCGAACACCTGTGCCGTTTTTGGAGAAGCGCCCAGGCCGCCGCCGATGGCAATGCGAAATCCTTTTTGCCCATCCTTCAACAACGCACGTACGCCGATGTCGGCCACGAGGGTGCGAACGTGATCGTGTACGCAACCTTCAAACGCGATTTTGATCTTGCGCGGCATCCGCTGAAAATACGGGTGTTCCCGAAAATACCGGTCCACCGCCAGTGCGAACGGTGTCACGTCAAAAATCTCGCCGGCCGCCACACCGGCCAGCGGACAGCAAACCACTCCGCGCACGACGTTTCCGCCCGTGCGCGCAGTGGTCAGCCCCACCTCCTCAAGGCGACGCAAAAAATCAGTCACATGGTCGGCGGGCACACCCGCGATTTCGATGCCCTGTCGCGTCGTCAGGTGCGCGCCTTCTTCCCATCCCGCCGCAGTAGTCAAGGTGGCAACGGCTTCCAACTGGTCGGCAGTCAAAATCCCGGCGGGAACACGGATGCGAACGACATAGCGCCCCGGCTGACCCCGCACGCTGTAAATACCGTGGCGTACACGGACCGACTTGGTCTCGTCGGTTGGACCGGATTCGGTCTCGCGCCGCAAGGCCTGTTCCAACAATTCAAACGAAGGTGCACTCATGTCATAAGTTGGGCGCGTAGGCGATGAACTTGCGGTATTCGTCCAGAATCGTCTGCAGGGCGATGACAAACGCGCGTTCTTTCAAATGCGCCGGCGGTGCCTGGGGCGTTTCGAGAATGATTTCAAACGGACGCGGACGGACCTTCGGAGGCGCGCTCAACACGCCGTCGTAGCCGTCGCGGATGATGCCGTTGCAAGCCCGGAAGCCATCAATAACCAAACGTTTGTCGCGCGGCAGGAATTTCCCGGCGGCGCGCAACGCGGGTTCGATAAGGTGCTGCGTCAATATCGCGCCGCGCACGATGCCGTAAAAGCCGTCACTGGTGTCGTCGGCGTGCAGCGAAATGATGCCGTTGAACGAACGTGAGATGAGTTCGGCCTGCAACAGCCGGACTTCGGGTTCACTGGAGTTGCCCCAGAATTCGCGATTCAAATCCCTGCCGCTGTGCGAGTGGCGTATGCCGTCCTCGAAGCCCGTCGGATTGCAAACCGGGTAGAACGACAAATAATAACCGGCTGCTAGTTCGGGCTTGGCCTCCAGTAATTTGAGAAACTGAATCACCGCGCGCACACCTTCCGGCTCGTCGCCATGAATGCCCGCAAAAATGCCGACGCGAATCGGCGTGTCGCCGCCCTTGGGACCGACGAATAAATATCGCGACAAGGTGTAGGTTTCGCCTCCGGCCTCAAAGCGCGCTTCGTGGTTCGCCACGAGGTTCGGTGAATGGGCGGCAATTTGATCCAACGGGGCGAGCAGGTCGGCAAGGGAACGTCGGCGCGCTGGCGGCGGTTGGGTGGTGATTTTAGATTGAACTGCAACGATTGACATAATGCTTTCGCATTGGGCCGGCCTTTCGGTCGGCTCAAATGGTTTGAGCGCGTGCCTTCTCCAGCCGCACACGTTCGGTTTTTTCAATTTGCGTGACCTGTGAATCATGCACGATGATTTGTACCACACCGTAACGCAACGACCCCACCTGTCGGCGGACCACATTCAGCCACTCGGCACGGTCATTGGCTTGACGAACTGAATCCGGTTCAGACGCACTCATATTTTCTTCACATCTTAATAGCGACACAACGTGTCGTTGTTTACTCCAAAATGAAAATGTTTATATTAACGACTTGTTATGTCGTTATTTTGCATCAAACGTGAAAAATGTCAATAGATTATTTATAAATTTGTCTGTGCCTTCCCACTATTAAAAATTGAGGCAGGCCATTCCAACGAATAAAATAGACAGACTTCCGATGGCATCCAGCCCCGATAATCTGCTTATTCCGAATGCTTTGAGACAGATATCCTTCATGGGCTGGCCGCACTTTTTTCAATCGCCAAGCCGACCTCGGTGGTGTCCAATGGCTGCTGTAGTACAGACTCAATGGATCGATTCGGATCAAGGTTGTGCTCCTTGAGCCATGCGGGATTGAAAAGTTTGGACTGATACTTCAGCCCGGAGTCGCAGAGAAGGGTGACGATGGTCTGGCCACACCCGCGCTCTTGAGCGAAGCGTACCGCCCCGGCGAGGTTGATGCCGGAGGAAAGTCCGAGAAACAAACCTTCTTCGCGCAGGAGTTGATAAATAATGGTCAGCGCAGGCTGATCCTCGATGCGGTAGGCGCGGTCAATCACGATGCCTTCCAGATTCTTTGTCACGCGCATCTGGCCGATGCCTTCGGCGAATGAATCGCCGTCCTTGGTGTCGGTATTGCCGTTAGTAAACCACGACCACATGGCCGCGCCATAGGGGTCGGCACACACGGTGGCGATCTTCGGATTGCGCTCCTTCAAATACAACGCCGTGCCCGCCAGCGTCCCGCCCGTGCCGATAGCTGAAACAAACGCGGTGACTTCACCGTTGGTTTGCTCCCAGATTTCTGGACCGGTGCTGCGGTAATGGGCGAGCCGGTTGGCGGTGTTGTCGAACTGGTTCGCCCAGAACCAGCCCTTCTCCTGCGCCAAGCGTTGGGCCACGCGGTTGTAATTGCCTGGATCACGGTAAGGTTTCTCCGGCACGGTGATAACTTCCGCACCGAGCGTGCGGAGCAGGTTGATTTTCTCCGGCGACTGCGTTTCGGCAATGACGATAACGGTGCGGTACCCCTTGGCGTGGCCAATCACAGCGAGACCGATGCCGGTGTTGCCCGCAGTGCCTTCGACGATGGTATCGCCGGGTTTAAGCAAACCTCTGTCTTCGGCGTCGGTGATGATGCCAAGCGCGGCGCGGTCCTTGACCGAGCCGCCGGGGTTCATGAACTCCGCCTTGCCGAGAATTTCACACCCCGTCAATTCCGAGAGCCGGCGCAGGCGGATCAACGGAGTGTTTCCGACGTGGCTCTCGACTCCATGATAACGTGAGGTGTTCATGGTTTTGGGTGCGGCACCCCGCCTGCAGGGAGACGGCTGTCAAATCGCATAGTCATAATCCGCAGCTTTCTTTTTCGCCGTCTTGTCGCGGATGACCAGTTGTTTCTCCTCATAAACCACCAGCGAATTCGCTGGCACGCTCTGTAGGAGAAACACGTTGGCACCGATGGTGGAGTTCGCACCGATAACGGTCTCTCCGCCCAGAATGGTTGAATTGGGATAAATCGTCACATTGTCCTCCACATCGGGATGGCGTTTGCCGCCTTTGACAATGTGACCGGACTCGTCTTTGACAAAGCTCCGCGCGCCCAGCGTCACCCCGTGATAAAGTTTTACGTGACTTCCGAGGTTGCACGTTTCGCCAATCACCACGCCGGTGCCATGGTCGATGAAGAAATGCGTTCCGATGCTGGCCCCGGGATGAATATCGATGCCCGTATGGCTGTGTGCCCATTCGGTCATCATGCGCGGCACCACCGGCGCGCCGTAGTGATAAAGCCGGTGCGCCAGTCTTTGAATGGCGATGGCTTCAATGAACGGATAAGAAAGGATGACCTCCTCGCGGTGCAACGTGGCGGGATCGCCATCGAACGCAGCTTCAATGTCTGTGCGCAGGAGGTCACGCACTTCGGGCAGGGCCTGGCAAAACTTCCGGATGATCGGCGGCGTACGCCCGGTGGGTTTGTGGGGATCGCCTATGCGCACGCTCTTGCGCACCTGATCGGTCAGACGCGTGATTACGCCGGCCAGCCGCGTTGCCGTCAGTTCATCGAGCGAACCTTCATGCACCGCATCGCTGTCGTGAAAACCGGGAAATAAAAGTTGCAGCAGGTCCTCGCAAATCTGGCCGACGGCACGTTTGGACGGCATGTTCTGCGCGTCGCGATTGTTCGAACCGCCCGCGCGTTGGTAGGAGCGGAGCAGTTCCGGCACGGATTCCCCGACGAGTTCGCCCATCCACACCGCATCGCGCCGCGCTTCGCGTTGCGAAATCTGGATGGGTTTTTCCTTTTCGAGCGATGAGGCGTCCATAAATTCAACGAGCGGCGCGTTTGTTCCACGGCATCCGGGCGAGCAGCAATCCCATCCCGCAAAAATCCGTGATGCCGGCGAAAACCAGGCCTGCTCCGACGAATGCTGACAGGCCGAAGAAACTACGATGAACAAACCAACCGAGCACCACACCGATGAATACAAGCGAACCGGCGGCGATACGCACCTGGCGTTCGAGGCTGATGACCTTGCTCTGGCCACGCGTCACAGGAAGATTGGCATCAATCCATGCGAGGGTTCCACCTTCGACGACAACCGGCTGGGGAAAACCGGCTTTTGCAAACTTTTCCGCCGCCTTGGTCGCGCGCTGGCCGCTGCGGCAAAGCAGATAAACCGGCTGGTCTTTTGGAAGTTGCAGCAAGCCCGGTCTCAGTTCGTCCAACGGAACGTTGCGCGCCAGCGGAACGTGAACCTCCGCGAACTCCACCGGTGTGCGCACATCAATGACCGGCAGCGACGGTTGAGCGGTGAGAATTTTTTGCAACTCGGCTGGCGTGATCGTTTTCATATTTCCGGATTATCAGCTTCGCTTCAGCGAGCGCAATGCGTTGACGAGCGCATCCACTTCCTCACGCGTGTTGTAAAACGCCAGCGAAGGACGCACGCTGCTCTCCAGCCCGAAATGGCGGATGGCCGGCTGCGCGCAGTGATGTCCGGCGCGGACGGCAATGCCGTTCTTGTCCAGATGCCGCGCGATGCTTTCGTTCGGCACACCGGGAATGACGAACGACAACACACTTGCTTTGGTCGCCGCCGTACCGATGGGTCGCAGACCCGGAATCGTCGCCAGCGCCTGCGTGGCGTATTCGAGCAGCGCATGTTCGTAAGCGGCAATCGCAGGAATGCCAACCTTGAACAAATAATCAATCGCCGCGCCCAAGCCCACGACACCGGCAATGTCCGGCGTGCCGGCCTCAAATTTTTCCGGCGCGTGTTGGTAGAGCGTTTTTTCGAACCGCACGTCCTTGATCATGTGCCCACCGCCCTGCCACGGCGGCATGGCTTCCAGCAACGGCGCCTTGCCATACAGCGCGCCGATACCGGTCGGACCAAAAATCTTGTGCGCCGAGAAAACAAAAAAGTCGGCGTCCAGCGCGGTGACATTGACCGGAAGATGCGGCGTGGATTGCGCGCCGTCCACGAGCACGGGCACGCCGCGCGCATGCGCCAGTGCGATGATCTGCTCGACCGGATTAATTGTGCCGAGCGAATTGGAAACGTGCGCGACGGAAACGAACTTGGTTCGCGGCCCGAGCAGTTTGACGTATTCGTCCAGTATCAATTCGCCCCGGTCGTTGATTGGAACGACGCGTAGCGTTGCACCAACCTGCTCGGCGAGCAACTGCCACGGCACGATGTTCGCGTGATGCTCTAGTTCGGTGACGATGATTTCGTCGCCGGCGCCGATGTTTTTGCGGCCATAACTTTGTGCGACGAGGTTTATGGCTTCCGTCGTGCCACGAACGAAAATAATTTCCTTCGCATCCGCCGCGCTCAGAAATTTCCGCACCTTTTCGCGGCCGGCCTCGAACAATTCAGTCGAACGCGCGGCCAGGGTATGCGCGGCACGGTGAATATTCGAGTTGTCGCGCCGGTAAAATTGCGAGGTCGCATCAATCACGACCTGCGGCTTGTGCGTCGTGGCCGCGTTGTCGAGCCAGATGAGCGGCTTGCCGTTGACCAACTGGTGCAGCGCGGGAAAATCGCGGCGCACACCTTCGAGGTCGAACTTCGGGATCGGTGCGGCGGTCTTCGGATACGACTGGCAGGACGCCGGTGACTTGCCGGAAACGGCGCTGCCGTGCAGGAAATAATATTCCGGCGTACCCAGTGATTCGGCGTCGGAGAAACCGAGCAGCGGATTGGTATTTGCCGTTTTGGTATCCGGTTGGTTGCCTTGTGACCGATAAGCACCGTTGCAGCGCGGTTCACCGAACGCATAAGAGTCGCCTGAATCCGGCGCGTGTCCGCCGGACTGGGTTTTCTCCGGTTCGGACAATTTTGGCGCGGCGGGTTGTGCGTTCGGATGGACGGGCGGCACGGCGGAACTTGCGTCCGTGGCGACAACAGCGGGCAAATCTGAAACTGCTGGAATTCCCGATGGCACGGCGGGCGTCGCGGCTGGCCGCGCGACGCGGCTGAATTCGGAAAACGCCTCGGCTACGAGTTTGGCGACAAGATCGCTGTGCGCCAGTTCGCCCGCCGCCGGTTCGGCGACGGCAGAAGCCAGCTCGCTATTTGGCGCTGTAGTCATAGTAATTATTCACCACGACATGGTCCAAACGGGCGATGGCGTCGGTGGTCAGCACGCTCGCCGAGAAGTAACGCGTGACCAGATGCGACGCGATGGAATGTTCGTTCGTGCCCATGTAGCGGACAGACAAACCGGGTTCGACCTCGCCGGTAACGCCGGTTTTTTGGAGGCCGACCACGCCCTGTTCCACCTCACCGACGCGCAGCAGCAGGACGCTGGTGGAATTATTATTCACCTCAAGCTTGTTGCTCGGAATCAGCGGCACACCGCGCCAGGTGATAAATGGCGTTCCGAACAAATGGACCGTCGGCGGCGGCACGCCGCGACGCGTGGCTTCGCGCCCAAAAGCGGCAATCGCTTTGGGGTGCGCAAGAAAGAAGGCGGGTTTTTTCCAGACCAGAGCGAGGAGTTCGTCGAGGTCATCCGGCGTCGGCGAACCTTTGCGGGTCCTGATGGTTTGCGCCGCGTCCACTTCCTTGAGCAGGCCGAAATCGGGATTATTGATGAGTTCCCATTCTTCCTTTTCCTTTACAGCCTCGACGGTCAGACGAATCTGTTCGCGGAGCTGGTCAATCTTGTTGCTATAAAGATCGGTCACGCGTGTGTGCGTGCGCAACACGGTTTGAATGGTGCTGAGATGATATTCGCGCGGGTCTTCCTCGTAATCCACGAAGGTCGTCGGCAATTTCGGTTCGCCGCCATCCACGGTGAGCAGGTCCACTTTGGCCTCGCCGAATTCATTAGCGGGTTTCCCCTTCGCTGCCTTGGCGACGCGGTTGACGCGATAGACGCCGCCGTCCACGTCCACCCACGGCAGCAATTTGTGCAGCCAGCGAGGGGTAATCTCGGTGTATTGCGGGACGGTAACGGTGGCGGTGGCGAGGTTGCGCGCGGCGGAAGCACTCAAGCTCAAGTGGGTCTCATTTGGTTCTTTGCTCATAATTTAATTTGGTTGGTGGTGAATGGAAAAATTCGACGCGAATTGTGCGCCGGAAAAAAATGAAGCTGCCTCGGCGTGAAAATGCTGAAGCGAAACACCGGCTAAAACTTCCGGCTGGGCCAGAGTCTGGACACAACTCGACATGAATACACTTTCAGTTTCATGGGAGCTTCCAGTGGACTGGTCAGCGCACCTTTGAGATTTACACTTTTAAAAAAGGCGTTGACGCCTTTCAGGCACAGCATGCTACAGGCAAGCCGCGCCCTGTCAATTCCAGATGAACTAATGATTTTGGACATTTTTTCATTGCTTTGTCTCCTCCGTCGCCAGGCCAACCTTGGTAATGTCGAGTTGCTGGAGCACGTCCAGCACGTTGATCATGTTCTGGTAATCCACCTCGTCGGCGCCCTTTACCACCACGCTCAGTCCGGGATCGGCGGCTTTCAGTTGTTGCAAGCCGGCTTTTAGTACCGGGATGGTGACCGGGGCGTCATTCAGATACGTCTGGCCCTTCGCATCCACCACGATGTGGTTGATCTTCGGCTTTTCCTTTTGCGGCGGCGGCGGTTTGCCCGATGGCAGCGCCATTTCCAAATTGTTCATCATCTGCGGCGTGGTGATGATGAAAATCACCAGCAGCACGAACACCAGGTCCAGCAACGGCGTGATGTTCAATTCGTTGAGCGTGCTGTGATGGGAATGCGAAATTTTTTTCATTGGCTGATGGGTTCGCTCTCCTCCTGGACATCAAACCTTACCGTCACGCGCGAGGGGAAGTTTGTCGGCGGCGGACGGTCCATGTTATTCACCGTTTTGAAAACCTGCTTCACCGAATCGTCCCACTGTTTGTCCCCCGACCCTTTCTTCCATTCCGGTTTGCTGATCTGGCCGGCCCGATCCACGGACACTTCCACCTCGGCAACATAACTGTCGTCGGCAATGTTGTCCGGCCGCTGCCACTTTGACCGCAGCGTGTATTCCATGTAACTCTGATACAGGTGCACCGGATCCGAACTGGTCTCCACCGCCTTGCCGCCCTCAAAATCAAACGACGGCATTTCCGCCGACGGCGGGGCAACCGACGGTGGGGTGACCACCGGAGGCGCCGTCACTTTCGGGGCTTCCGCCACCTTTGCAGTTTCAATCTTGGGCGGTTCGGCTTTGGGCGGTTCCACCTTCGGCTTTTCCGGTTCCTTGGGCTTCTCCGGCTGCTTTTCCTTCACCATCTCGATGCTGATCTTCTTCAATTGTTTGCCCAGCAATCCCTGCCGCGCCGCAAAATACAACGCCACCACCACGACCAACGCGTGAAGAACGAACGAGATCATCAGGTTCACCTTCGACGAGTTGCGCTTCTTCCGCGCCTGGCTTTGCGGCAGCATGGTCTATTTCGGGTTGGCTGGTTCGGTCGCCAAATCCACCTTGGGCAGGTTCGCCTGCTGGCACACGTCGAGTACCGCCCGGATTTGTTTGTACTTGGTCTGGCTGTCCCCGCGCACAATCACGTTCAAGTCCGGATCGTCCGTCCGCAACCCAATCAAGATTTGCAACATTTCCGCCGCATCCACCTGTTTCTTGTTCAGATAGATGATCCCGTCGGCCTGCACTGTGATGTAATTGGCCTTGCGCGGTGGGTCTTTCAAGCGCTTCGCCGCCGACGGCAGTTTCAGGTCCAAATCATTCACCGGCGGGATCGTCGTGATGATGAAAATCACCAGCAGCACGAACGCCAGGTCCAGCAGCGGCGTGATGTTCAACTCCGTCAGCGAATGATGCACCGACTTCGAACACTTTTTCATGGGTCAGATGGCCGGTGTATTTTCACCCATTTCGGAACGCGTAAGCGCCATTGCGATTTTGTCTTCCAGATCGCGGTTATCCACGTAGCCATGCACGATTTGCGTCGCGTAACGCGTGGCGTAACCATCCAGTTCCTGAGTGATGGCGCGGATGGTGGTGACCATGAAGTTGTAGGCGAACATGGCCGGGATGGCCACGAGCAGGCCGGTGACCGTGGCCACCAGCGCGGCAGCCACACCGGGCGCCATGGCCGTGAGCGTGGCGGCCCGGCTTTCGGCAATACCGGCAAACGTGGACATGACGCCCCAGACCGTGCCCAGCAACCCGATGAATGGACCACCGGCCACGGCGGTGGACAAAACAATCATCCCCTTCTCCAACGCCATGGCTTCCCCGCTGGCAGCTTCTTCAAGCGCGACCTTAACCGCCTCGAACGACGCCGTGCTGATGCGCCGCTCGCCTTTCACGGTGACAGGATTGTTTTTCAATTGATACGCCAACTCGTCCGCGCCGCGGATGTAAAGCTGGTAGGCGGGCGCACCGTCAAACTCCTCGCCCTTGCGCTGGATATCCAGCGGGTCGCGCGTGGAACTGTAGGCGGCCAGGAATTTTTTAGTCGCCTGCCGCGCAATCACCAACTGGCGGAACTTGGTGATGATGATGGTCCAACTGAACAGCGACAGGATCAGCAACGCAACGACCGTGGCCTTGCCTTCGGTGGTGGCGTTCTGGATGGCATACACCGCCGCGTTGGCGGCAAACATTGGTTGAATGAGTGTGGTCATGGATGGATTTGGGGTCTAGGTTCTAGGGTTCGGGGTCTGGGCCTTGGGTGTTTGTTGCTTGGGTGGTAAAATAATCGTCACGCGGCTGGTTTTCTGCGCCAGCACAATGCTTTTGCCTTTCTTCTGGTTTAAATCGTCATCGCCAGAACCGTCGTTCTGATCCTCCGTTTTGGTGGTGACAGTAGTAGCTGTGTCAGCCGTGGGTGCGTCGGTTTTGGCAACCTCAGTTGGTGGTGGAGCAGTTGAACCAGTGTCGGAAATGATTGTGGGTTCAGTCCCAGTATTTGGATCGGTTGTATTTATGACGGGTTTGCCGCTGCCATAGATGACCGGTCCTATCCCCTCCGGTCCCGGCAAGAAGTTGTTTGCACCAATGTTGATTGGGCTTGAGCCCAAGCTGACATATAATCCGCCCACCCCCCCAGTGGCTTTTACAATGATTTTCTGCGCTATGACACCGGAACCGCTGGTGTCAATGTTTCGGCCCAGAACCAGTATTGAGTTCCCGCTGGCTTCAAGCGGCTGAACCACATTCACAGGGTCGCCACCGGCATCAAGGTAAGGTGTTATGCCGCCCTGAACGTACTCAACGATCCGCCTCGAAGCATCTGAAGTTTCTATGTAAAGTGGATGGCCGCTGGCATCAAGAAGCGGATTGCCATTGGCCCCCAGGATTTGCGTAAGCGAAACCGGCCCGCTGCTGCCAGACGGCGATACTTGGATCGTTGAGCCAAGGGTGACAACATTCTGATCACTTAATGTCAGCATCGGCGTTCCGCTGGCAAGGTTTTGGGCCAGCACACGATTTCCCTGTCCATCTTGCAATTCGTATCCGGCCAGCAGTTCGGCCATGGCTTGCGAGGCATCCGAGGCGTTGAATGAAATCTGGATGATGCCGCCCTGACTGGCGGAAATGTTTCCATTGGGCGTCTCGACCAGGATATTGCCGAGCGAAGCGAGCGAACCAGGAACTGTTGTCGCCAGAATTCCGCTGCCCGGAATGTCCGCCGGAATGCTGATTAATTGTCCCGTCACCGGATCAAGCTCCAGTGCATTCAAGCTGACGTAGCCGGCGCCGCCGGTGCCGGCGTTCACGTCACCCGTGAGCGATTCAACCGTGATATTGCCACCATCATAAGCGGCAATGCGCGAGCCATCCACGTTCACATTGCCCGTAGCGGTCACCGTAACATTTCCGCCGCTGGTGGTGAAAATCCCCTTGGGCGTGCCGGGGTCGCCGAACGTGGTCAACTCCCCGCCAACGTCGAGCGTGCCGCCCACAATCAAGTTGATTCCGCCGAGGTAACTTTCGTTCGCAATGTCGGTGGAAGTCATTTCCAGGTTGCCAACGGTGGTAACGTTGAGGTTCGCGCCGTAAGGTGAAATGGCTGCCAAGGCCGAATCCGGCGCCAGGACGGAAATGCCGCCGGAAATTCCGAGGTCAATGCTGTTGGCGATGATGTTGAAGTTGCCCGGCCCGGAGAGCGCAAGTCCATTATCGCCAAGCGACGCGCTTTGACTGTCGGCATACAGTTGCGCGATGGTGGCCTGCCAGGCCGTCAGTTGTGCGCCGGTGAGAATGGCGTTGCCGCTGGCGTCCGTTGGATTGAGCAGGGATTGTTCGGTCGCCGAACCCATCACACCGACGAACGAGATGGTGCCGGTGGTGGCATCATAACGCAGCACTCCGGCCAGCGCCGGGTCGCCGACGATGATCGTGTCAAACGCGCTGGATGAGATCGCGCTGGACAAAATTTCGCTCGTCAGGTCACCGCGATAGGTGATGCTGCCGCCCACGCGAAGGCCTGAATCCGTTGCTGAATTCAGCAAGCCGCTATTTTCCATATTTTTCTCGGCGGTCAGGCCGACATTGATCGAAGTGGTTTGCGACGGCGAAAGATTCTGCCCGATGAAACCAAAGTTGTATGTGTCGCCCACAATATTGATTTGGGCAAACGTCGGCACGGTCAGCCCGAAACTGTTAATGTCGCCGGAAATATCCAGCGTCACCGGATTGGGATTGGGATCATTCAAATGCAACGGTGTGGCGGCATGACCGGTGGCGAATGTCGTCCAGCTCGCCGAACCGCTGTCCGACATCGTAATGCCGGTAAGCGTTGTCGAGCTGGCCGTCACCGCCCCGCTCAAATCACCGCCATCGCGGGTGATGATGGTCAAGGAACCTTCGCTCGACGGATAAAGAATGATGGAATTGCCAATCGTGATGCCGCCCGCTCCGGCATTGAGCGTGAGGATTGGCGCATAGATCGGCGGCATGGTTTGATTCTGACGGCTCACGCGCGTTAAACTTGTGCCGACCAGATCAATGGCATTGCCCGCCCAGAAATTTGCCGCCGCATCCGGCGCATAGTTGAACAGAAACGACTGGCTGGAATTGAAAGTGCCGTTCGGATTGTTCACCTCCTTGATGTAGATGTTGTTGGCCGCCCAGGCGTTCCAGGAACCTTGAATCAAACTCAAGGTCACCGGACCACTCGCTCCCGACGCGACTCCGATATTGCCGCCGGGATTTTGGGTTTGAGTGACTTCCGTTTCCAAGGCGCTCAGTGTGGAAGCATACGCCGCCGGATTCGCGTTGGGATTCTGCAAAACGCCGGCTTGCGCGCTTTGAACCGGCACGCCCGCGAGCAGGGTGCCGACGCCGTTGGCCAGATTGTAATTTCCCGTGATCTGGTTGCCGGCGATGATGGTCACGTTGCCCGCCCCATAAGCGCCGGATGCGCCCGGCCAGGCGCTGCTGTTCGGAAGCGTCGGAACGCTGGTGATATTGTTGCCCGCAATCAAAGTGACATTGCCGCCCGCCTCCGTGGAAAAGCCGCTGAGCACCGGATTGGGGATGGCCCCGGCGCCGATAAAACGATAATCGCTTGTCGGTGTGGCCGTGAAGCTGGTGCCGCCGTTGAAGGAACCGGCATTGATGTTGTCGGCGATGGCGTCGGCGAAGATGCTGCCGCCGCCGGTGGTGGTCACGGAGCCGGAACCGAGCAGGATGTCTTGTCCCGCAATCAAATTGATGCTGCCCGCCGCCGTTTGAATCCAGCCGCCGCCCGTGGTGCCGCCACTGTTGTTGTTCAAATAAATGCTGCCGGCACCCGATTGGACCGCGTTGTTGGCAAAACTGTATCCCGCGTCCAGCGTCACCGACCAGTTGTTCGCGTCAGTGATTTTTGAACCGTTTCCAAAGATGATGTTGCGCCCGGCTTCCAGCGCCAGTTGACCGCTGGTCACCCCGCCGTAGTTTGCGCCGATGGTTCCGCTCAGATTCCACGACGTACCGCCGGCCAGCGTGATGTCATACGCGGCCTGAAGAATGATTTGGGAAACCGCAAGATTGGCGAACGCGGTGTTCACGTTCAAATCCAGCGTACTGCCGGGATTGCTCCCGGCCAACACGGTGCCACTGTTGGCGCTGCCGGAGCCGGACGTGTCCAAAATAATATAATCCGGATCCAGCAATAATTTCCCCGCCGTCCAGCCGGGCTGCGCGAGCGCATCGATGCCTGAATTCAGCGAGAGGACGCTCGGCGCGCTGATTTCGACGTTGCCGCCATTGCCGCCATGGGCGCCGCCAGTCGTGATAATCCGGCTGCCGGTGCTGTCGCTGAAAGTGTTGCCGGATTGAAGCGTCACATTGCCGCCAGCACTGCCGGAGGACGAGGTGTCACCGCTGGCAATGATTTGGGAATTCGCGCCCAGGCTGAGTTGATCGGAGGCGATGAGTTCAATGACGCCATTTTGATTTTGCACGGTATTGGCCTGAATGACTCCGTTTTGATTTACCACTTGCGCCTGCAACGCAATCGTGCCGGCATCGGCGGTGATCTGTCCCAGATTGTTCACCGACCCGGCGGGCACCTGCACGCTGGCGCTGAGGCCGCGGCCATCGGGCCGCTCGCTCACTAGCACGGTCTGGCCCGCAGTGAGGCCGATATTGCCGCCGGGCGCGTTCAGGCTGCCGCTGTTCTGGATGTTTTCGGCGATGAGAAACAGCGAACGAACGTTGCCCGCCTGGATTGACCCATAATTGATGATGCTCGCCAACGGCGGCATGCCGGTGAACGTCCAACTGGAGCCCGAGCCAAAATCCGGCGTGATAGGCGCGGTGGTAGCGATGAAATCGCCGCCGACCTTGATCATCGAATTCGGGCCGAAGTAAAAGCCATTGGCGTTGGCGAGGATGACGGTGCCGTTGGCGTTGAGGTTGCCGAAAATCTGCGACGGACTGGCGCCGCCGATTTCGTTGAGCACCACGGAATTCGCCGAGGGCTGGAGGAAGGTGGTGGTTTCACCCGCCTGGATGTTGAAACTGCTCCAGTTGAGAAACGCCGCCTGGCTGACGGTCAGGTTGAGCTGCGCGCCGCTCGTCTGGGCGGTGGCGGTGCCGAGCCTGACGGTCATGCCGGTTGGATTGGCCAGCGACTTCAAACCGCGGCTGGCAGTGAACAGCACGACGACAAGGCAAAACCATTTCCGACCGGCGCGGCGCCACGCACGGCGGAATTTGTTCGATGGGTGTTTGATTTTCATGGCGTTGATCAGAATTGAAACCCGAGGCTGAAATATGCCCGCGCCTCTCCGACATAGGTTGCGGGAGTGTCGTGCAAAGCCCAAGCCAGCGTAAGCCGGGCATCAAAGTGTTCGCCGGCAGTCAGGTAAAAGCCCAGGCCGGTTCCCCATTCCTGGTAGGCAAGATTGAGTGAGGTCGGATGATTAATTAGGTAGGTTTCCCCGTAATCCATAAAACAGGAACAACGCAGATAAGCTGGAGTCCCATCACCACCATTGGAGTTTGGAAAATAGCCAACGTTGATCGGCGGAGCGTTCACATCAAACATCACGCGCCAGCCATCATCGCCATAAACCTCGCCTTCCTCATAGCCGCGCACCCCACTCGTACCGCCGAGCGCAAATTGTTCGTTGTTGATGAGCGCTTCGCTCGCCCATTGGCCGTTGGCACGAAGCAACAGCGACCAGTCATCGGGCAGATTCTGCCGGCGGGTTAACCCGGCGTTCAGCGTCGTATAATTGCCCCCGGCGTCGGGCGACGCGGCGACCACTTGAAAATTGGTCTGCGCCGAGGCCAGATCGGCCAGGTAGATGTTCTGGTTCAAGCTGAAACTGGTGACGCCCTGTTTGTCCGGCCGAAAGGCGGACCAGCCCCACGAGAGCGGCAGATATTGCAGCGAGGTGCGGCTGTTGGAAGGGAGCCGGATGGTTTGATTGGTCACCAGAACCGGGTTTCCAAACTGGTCGAGCGCGTAGAGCGAGAAATAGGTCAGGTTGGTGCCAAAACTCGGAGCATCGTAGGACTTGTAGTCCAAGCCAAACAGGAGCGACGAATGAATGCCGAGAAAGTCCGGGACCGGCACGGTGAGCTTGGTGCCGTAATTGTCGTTGTAAGTGAGGCTGCGTTCCGTGGACTGGGAATTGATCTTCGCCAGCGTGTTGGTGAAGATGACGGACAGCGGGCCGTAACGAACAGGCGTGTCGGAAACGGAACTTGAAGCGTAAAAAATCAATTCGGGATTTCCCGTGGCCGGCGCCTGGCGGAACGTATGGGTAATCTCATCATAACCGAAATCCACCGGCTTGCTCTCGTAGGTTTCGCGCAATCCGTCATTGAAGCCCAGCGGCAAACGGTAAAAGCCGCTGTAGCTGGCCACCATTGGCTGATTGTAAAACCGCGGCATGTAATCGTCATTTTTCATGTTCTGCGGCGAAAAGTTGTAATCAAAGCCAACCTGATGATTGAGCTGCCAGAGGTTGTTGTATTGCAGTGCCGTGTCCAGACGCAGCAACGGCGTGTCCGGGGAAGACTTGTCATTGACCTCAATCCGGCCATGCAAAGGCAACTGGTCCTTGACCTTGAGTGTCAAATCGCTGGTGCCCGGTTCGAGCCCGGGACTGATGACAGGATAAATCTGGCGGTCGGCGTTCGCATTTGCCAGGTCTAGTTCAGGCTGGAACCATTTGGTATTGAGCAGAATGTTGGTATTCAGGCTGGGCAGCGCGCGCCGGATGTTGTTGGTGCTGAAATGGCGGTTGCCCTCCACCTTGATTCTGGCCAGGTTGCCCTCGACGATTTTTACACGCACGATGCCATTGGTCAGCTTCTGCTGTGGCAGCATAACGCTGACTGTGGCAAAGCCAAATTCACGGTAAAGCAACTGTAATTTGCCCAGTCCCTCGCGCACGCGCGCGAATTCGACTCGGCCACAATAATTGGAAAGCAGGCCAAATTTTTCCGGCGGCAAAATGGTGTTGCCTTCGACGAGATAACCGCGCACGTCAAATTTCGGCGCTGGGGTGTTCGTGGCCGACGATGGGGCATTGGCACCGCCAACCGTGGTGTTCATAACCGTGGCCGGGACATTCGTGATCGTTATCAGCAACAGCGCAATGCCCTCAGATGCGCGGTTGACAATTTCCACGCGCACAATGCCGTTGGTGAGTTCCTGCGAGGGGAAGGTGACGCTGGCGCTCGAAAAACCCGACTCGCGATAAATCAACTGCAACCAGTTCAAACCCTCGCGAATGCGCGGGAGATCCGCCCGGCCGGTAAAATTGGGGAGCAGACCCGGTTGTTCCGGCAGCAAGGCTGTGTCCCCATCAAGGTGATGAACGCACATTTCGAACTTTAGTGATGGACCGGCTGGGGGGTTGATGCCGCCAACCAGGGCAGGTGCGTTGGTCTCTGCCGCACCTCCATTCAAAATTGTCGCAAGCAGAAACATGGCGATCAAACCAGATCGTAATTTCATTCGCTGTGGTTGTCCTCTCTACGAACTGAGCGTTTACGGCAGACCCGGCTTGCGTCCGGGTCTGCCGCAGATTTTTGGCCGCACCCTACTGCGCGCTGACGCGGTAAAATTCCGCGTTGCCGGAACTGGTGTGGTTGATGGTGTCGATTTTGCCATCCCCAATCAGGGCGGTGCCATCCACCGGCCAGGTCGTCACGGCGCCGCCGAGTTGGTTGGTGTAGGCCACGGAGTAGGTGTTGCCCACCGTCGTGGTGAATTGAACGGCGCTGTTGTTGCCGGAGTGGCTGACTCCGATGATGGTGGACGGGCGCGGCCCGGCGACAAACGTCAACACGCCGTTGGTGGTGATTGTGAATGTGCCAATCAACTGATCCGGAATATTAACGGCATTGGTGGGTTGGATCGCCCAGAAATCAAAAGAGCCAGGGATAGCTTGCTCGACTGGCACGGTTGAAAAGGGCGCTTTTCCGGCCCAGGTAGCGATGCTGTTGAAGTTGCCTCCCGACACAATATAATCATAGGAAGCTCCGCCCAACTGGGGGTCGAAGGGACCGATAATATAGGCATTAGCTGGAGTCGCCACAGCCGCAGGCACATCAAACGGATTTACGGGCCGGTTACCGAGGGAATTGACTGTGCCATGCAAATTGCTCGTCCAAGTTGACAAGTTGACCCTGTAAGCGTTTGCATTGGGATCGGTGCTGCTGACCCAGGCCGTCGGGCTGGCATTGGTCGGACTGGTGGCGGCAGCCAGAATCACCTTTACGCCGGGCAAGCCAGGCCCGAATTCGGTGTTTATGAGGGTGGGATCCCAACCGGTGATGGTGGTCGTGTAGCCATTCGCGTGGCCGAGAAGATTGCTGACGCTTCCCAAGTCATACTCGATGTTGTTGTGTCCACTGGCGCGGAACACCAGCAAGAGATCCCCGTCGCTATACGACCACGCCCGCGCCGGCGGCGTTGCCAGCAACGACAGCAGGGCGAAGGTTGATAAAATTATTTTTTTCATACATTGCATTCCAATTTAAGGTTGTGGTTTGATCATTGGAAGTTGCTGCCAAGGGGTGAGATTTGACCGCCATCAGAACCCCGCTGCACCTGAAGCGACGCGTTCGGGATGAAGTTGCCGACGAAAACAGAACTGGTGGCCTGAAACGTCGCGTTGGTGACCAAGCCGTAAAACGCGTTAATAACCGCCAGTTGAGGCGTTGAAGGCGTGCCCGTGCCGGTGGTGATATAATAATAGTTCTCATAGCCCCACAGGGGATAGCTGCCATTGATCACGTTCGTGACAGAATACGGAATGCCTTCATAAGCGAGGGGAGCCAAACCCTTTTTGATGTTCTGCACGGCCACCGTGCCGATGGAATTGGTGAGAGCCAAGACCGTGTTTGCCACGGTGCCACCAGAGGTCAATCCAGGATCGGCGCTCGTGTCAAGAACGGGCTGTCCCAAGGCATTGGTATAGTAGGTGTTAATCGTCTGGGTGTTGTAAATATTAAGGTCTATTTCCGTGCGAACGGCGGCTTCTTCGTTTCGTCCGACAAAATAGATGTGGTTGGTGCTGCTGCTCCCAAAATATGCCGCCTGCAAGGTTGAGTTTTCCAAAGACCATGCCTGCCGCTGGGTCAGGTTGGTGATGGCGGCGGTATCCGCCGAATTGGTGTTCTTGATGAAGACCAGAGGAACCACATAGGTTGGCAGCGCCGTGAGACCCGACGAGTTGATGCCAACCACATCGGGCGTGGTCGCAGAATCCACAAAGGTGGGAATCTGGGGAGTCGCGCCCGAACTATAGTTTGTATCAACCGAACTCGCGGACTGATGCACCAATGCCTGAAGGCCGTCAATGGCGCCGTTGTTGAGGTTGATATCCAGCGTAATGGTGCCATACCCTGACACCGCCGGATTTGTGCTGGTGCCTGAAAACTGCGCTATGGCTGAAGAGCCGCCGCCTTTCACAGTGAAACCCGTGCCACCGTTAAAAAAGTTGGTGGCGCGGTCGTAAATAACGCTCTGACTGGCGCTGCCGCCTTCAAGAAAGACTTCGACGTTTGCGCGCAGGGCTGGCGTAAGTGCCAAACCCGCAAACGCGAGTCCGGCGACAATGATTTTTTTTAGGTTTGATGTTTTCATAGGTTCACAATTTTTCTTTGGCTGTTTTTTGGTTTTTGCAAATGAAGAACCGAACGCGTCCGCTGGCTGCGGATGAACAGCGCCATCTGCCCAAGCAGAAGGCGGATTCCGGCATCAGTTGATGACCGCAACCGGGCGTGGTTTTGCCTACTGTTTCCATTCATATTCATGCGATAACGGTTTTGTTCTTCTTCGAAGAACCTCCGGTGAACCGGTCAGCCCTCGTACTTTTTCGAGTCACGCCTCGCCCTGTCGGCGTCGGCACATTCATCATTTGTTTTGGTAAATCTGGTCAAAGATTCCGCCATCGGCGAAATGGACCTTTTGCGCCGTTTGCCAGCCGCCAGCCACTTCATCCACCGTGAACAAATCCAGCGGTTGGAAACGGCCGGCATATTTCGCCCGAATCGCCGGGTTCTGCGGCCGGAAACCATGCTGTGCCGCCAGTTCCTGCCCGGCGTCGCTGTAGAGATATTCGAGATAAGCGCGGGCGACCGGTTCGGTGCCGTGCTTCTTCACCACCTTGTTCACCCAGACCACGGGATTTTCCGCCAGAATGCTCACAGACGGAACCACGACTTCAAGCTGGCTGGCGGGAAATTGTTTTTGAATCAACGCCGTCTCGTTTTCAAACGTCAACAGCACATCACCGATGCCGCGCTCGGCAAAAGTGGTCGTGGCGCCGCGTCCGCCGGTGTCGAGCACGGGCACGTTGGCGAAAAGTTTCGCCACAAACGCGCGTGCCTGTGCCTCGTCACCGGCGGATTTCTTCAGCGCATACCCCCACCCCGCCAAATAACTATAACGACCGTTCCCGGAGGTTTTCGGATTGGGAATGATGACCGAAACATCCGGACGAATGAGGTCGTTCCAATTTTTTATGTGTTTCGGATTGCCGTTGCGGACGATAAACAAAATCGTCGAGTTGTAAGGCACACTTTTGTCCGGCAGGCGTGCCGGCCAGTTGGAAGGAATCAGTCCGCCGATGGAATACAGGGCGTCAATGTCCAGCGCCTGATTCATCGTCACCACGTCCGCCTCAAGGCCGTCCAGCACACTGCGCACCTGTTTGCTGGAACCGCCATGGGACTGGTTGATTGTCACAACGTCGCCGGTCTTTTCCTTCCAGTATTTGGCGAAGGCCGCGTTGTAATCCTGATAAAACTCGCGCGTGACGTCGTAGGAGACGTTGAGCAGTTTGACCTCAGCCGCCGTGACCGCGACCGCCGACCACAGCAATCCTGCGGTGAGCAGCCGCGTCAATCTTTGAACCCAGTTCCGCATGGTTGTTTTGTTTTGTCTTTTTCATGGGAACCTCCGGTGGTCCGGTCAGTCTTCCAAAATTATTTTATTGTTTGTCCGGCTTCAGCCGTCTGAAGCTTCAACGTGACTTGGGTTGTGGCTTGTCCAATCGTACCCGCTCGGTCTTTTCAATCTGCGTTACACGCGAGTCATGCACCACGATCTCCACCACGCCTTAACGCAGTGAACTCACTTGTTGCCGGACGATCTCCAGCCAGTTTGAGTCTCCGGCGTTATCGCCGGCTGGTTTGATGCGTTCCTCGCTCATTTAAGGAATTTTATTGCCTTGCGCTTAATAGCGACTTTATACGTCGTCATTGTAGACAAATAAAATGAATTCTGATTTATTGGCCAATTCAAACGCAACATCCAGATTTCTTGTACTTCCTGCCAAATTGTCTCTTTCACAATAATATACGACTTATAATGTCGTTATTATCCACCTAATATTATTTTTGTCAACTGCTTTTTGAAGATTTGTTAAATGCCTTCTCCACCAGTAAAGCCAGACGAAATCTCCAGCTTTGATACAGGCGTGCTTTGGGAAACTTCGGCCAGTGTCGCGTTCTCCATCAGTTTGGCGACATAATTTCGCGCATCGAAAAACACGCGCCGGAACCGGCAGACGGGTTCCTGCGAGCACCGTTTGTAACCCGTGACTGATACACAATCAATCGGCGCCAAAATGCCGTCAAAATTTCGCACCACCTCGCCCATCGAAATTTCACCTGGCTTTTTGGCGAGCACATAGCCACCACGAACTCCCGCTACACTGTCCACCCATCCCCGTGCCTTGAGTTTGAGCATGATTTGCTCAAGGAAACGTTTGGGTACGTCATTTCGTCGAGCCAATTCACGAATTGATATAGGCGCACCGCCAAAATGATCCACCAGCGTGAACAAAACCCGTAGTGCATAATCAGTTCTCTTTGATACTCGCATAGAAAAGACGATATACCATGTCGTCGTTAAGTCAATAAGCGCAATACACCTTGGTATTATAGCTCAGCGCCTCTTGCGCAAACCGTTCGGGATATCTTCCCCAGTCTGCCGAAGCATAACGATACGAATGCAACGTCACGTCAAATCAACCAAAAGGGCATTGAACAAGACAATTCAATGTTTTAGATTAGACATAGTGAAAAGTTTTATTGATTCAAAACAGCTGTTGACACTTCCGAGTTAATAACTACAATCTCAATCGTTATTCATAACAATAACTCTTTACCGAAACTTAATGTGGGTGTTGTTTTGAATTTATAAACGACTATTTAGGTCGTAGTAGTGACCGCTTGTTTGTGAAATTCGTGAAGAGCGATCTCTTCCGAGCTGATACCAGACCGCTGGACGACGAATAAGAATGTAAAAAAAATACAATAATCAATCGTGTGAACTGACCTGACGACTGGAGGTGATCATGAGTAACAACAGACAAAAGAAACATGAAGCACATTCAGTTAAACGGCAGCAAATTCCTTTCATGCTCGCCCACAACCGACACAAAACTTGAACTTGTTCGGGAAGCGATTGATTCGCTTTCCCGAGACGCGAACACTAATCATCCCTCTTCGATAAGAGGGACCAGAGGCAGGAACCCTTTCTCAAAACTCTCTCTGTTGAGCGTTGTTGCGATCTGCGGGCCGCTTCTGGCCAGTACGAGCAGTGCAGCCGATGCCAGTAATGCAACCATTGCACCAGCGACGCTCCAAAAGCCGGCTTGGCTGACGGATTTGTCCATCGGCGTCAAGGAAAGCTATGACGACAACGCCTATCTTTCTGGTGTTGTCCCGGCGAACGTACTCATCCCGAACGGTGGTGTTCTGGCATTGAAAGATCATGCATCTTGGGTTAACACCGTATCACCCAAACTTGGTTTCAATTTTGCCCCGCTGCTTGGGGACCAGAAAATTTTGCAGGCGCTAACTTTTGGCTATGCGCCGGATTTTGTCACCTATCAGAACGCGGGATCAGAAAGTTACAGTATCCACCGCATTGCCACAACGGTCAAAGGCCAAGTGGATGACTTTTCGTTCAACCTCGAAAATGGCTTCAACTACATTAACGGCAGCGAATACGGCGCATCTTATCCGAATGGCCTGAATGCCTACGCCACGGGCACCCTGCGCGAACGGCGGGAGCAAATCCAGGACCGCAGCGCCATCACACTTAAGTATGACCAGGAGAAGTGGTTTGTGCGCCCAACGGCGTCACTGCTCTATTATGATCTGGACACCAAACAACTCGCTGGTTTCACAGGTTACCAGAACTACGCGGATCGTTACGACGTCAACGGTGGTGTTGATCTAGGCTACAAACTGGAGAAGAATCTGGCTGTGACGCTGGGCTACCGATATGGGCGTCAATATCAGCAGACATACGCCTTTGCCGTCGACAACTTTGGGCAGAGTTCCTCCAGCGATTATCAGCGCGTGCTGCTGGGCCTTGAAGGCAAGCTTTTTAGCTGGCTGGACGTAAAGCTCCAAGGCGGCCCAGACTTCCGCAGCTACGACAATTCCGCTCCGGTTCGTGACGACAATACAATTAAATATTACGGCGAGGCAGCCCTGACAGCGACGCTCTCCAAGCAGGACACGCTCTCGTTCAACTACCGCCAATGGCAATGGGTTTCCAGCACCGGCAAAGTGCCCTATTTCGACAGCACCTACGATCTAAACTACCGGCACAAGTTCAACGACAAGCTGTCTGTAAACCTCGAAGGTCGCCTGCTCGGTTCGGACTACACCAGCGGTCTGGCCTACAGCGCCGCGAATCATAATCCCAGCACCGCTCCCGTCAACGCTCGCAATGACTTGTTCTACACCGTTTCAGCCGGTGTGCAATATGCCTTCAATGCCAACTTCAGCGCGAGCTTGGCATACGCCTATGATTTTGGGCGCAACGGGCAGGACGGCCTCACTGCCGCAGCAGTGCAACCTCGCGAATTCGATCATCAACTGGTCACCCTCGGAGCGATATTCAAATTCTGATCACCATTTATGCAACCAACGGCAACTCGAATTGCCGACAACACTGACAAAAGAAAACTATGAAAACAAACTCTCGATTATTCGGTTATCAAAAGCTGGTTGGGCTGGCGGTGGCGATGCAAATCGCTGGGGTGGCCCTGGCAACGGACACCAATCTTATTTCTCTCAAGGTTGGCCATCTGCCCGTAACGGGGCACGCCAAATTCTTCATCGCCAAGGAGGAGGGGTTTTTCAAGGCGGAAGGTTTGGACGTCGAGTTGGTGGAATTCGCCAACTCGGCGGATGGCTTGGCTGCGCTCCGCGCCGGCAAGCTTGATCTGGGCGCGTTTGGCACCACGGCTCCGCTCGTGCATATCGCCAAAGGCGCGGACATTCGCATCATTGGCGGCGTTATGGGCGAGGACGCGGCCATCTTTACCACGGCGGAAAACGCGAAAACAATCAAGACCATCACTGACCTCAAGGGCAAAAAGATCGCCACGGTCCGGCTCGCGACCGGCGATGCGGTGTTACGTGGCGCGTTGGATGATGCCGGCTTGAACTGGAAGACCGACGTGCAAATCTTCGAATTAAAGAACCCGCCCGCCGTGCTTGAAGCGGTCAAGTCCGGGCAGGTGGATGCCGGGGTCACTTGGGGCCCGCATGATGTGACCGCCGAGGCGCAGGGACTCAAAGTTATCATCCGCAGCCGCTCGTTGCAGCCGGGGCATCCCTGCTGCCGTCTGACGGTCAATGCAAAGGATTTCCAGGAGCGGCCGGAAGTCTGGGAGCGGTTCATCCGCGCCTTTTTGCGGGCGGAGAAGTTTGCCAACGATAACCACGAAAAGACGTTGGACGATATCAGCAAGTATCTGAAGCTGGATCGCGCGTTGATCAAGAAGGCCTATTATGAAGGCTACCTCGACCAAACCTCAGATCCCAACGTGACCGGGATCGTTCGGTTCTGGAAGACGATGCTCAAGAGCGATTTTATCGAGTCCGACAAGGATATCACCAAATTCATTGACACCAAGGTCTATGAAAACGCCCTGAAGCAAGTGGCCAAGGAAAACCCCGGTGACGATTTCTGGAAGAAGCGCCTGGAAACCTTCGCCGAGCGCGACTCAGCAGCCAAGACGGCGGCGCTTAAGCAAGAGGTGCAGGAGATCGTTCTCGCCTCTGCTGGTTCGACCTTAAAGCCCGCTGATTCGGCCAGCGTTGAAGTGCCGAATTGCTGCCGTCAATAAAGTTTGGGTGGCTGGTTCCAAAGCCGCCGTGGCGAGAGGGTTCTCGCTGCGGCGGCTTCCGATTCGCCAATTCCGCAATTATGAACGCATTGGATACTCGATCAACGAATTCCGTTCCAGGCTCCGGCCTCAAGGTGGAATCCCTCCGCTTTGCCTACAATGGAACGCCCGTTCTGCTCGATATCAATCTTGCGATCGCGGAAGGCGAGTTTGTCTGCCTGCTCGGTCCGAGCGGCTGTGGCAAGACCACGCTTCTGCGCCTGCTGGCCGGGTTGGAGACGCTTTCGTCGGGAAATCTATCCTGGAAAGGCCAGCCTATCACCGGGCCGTCGCTGGATCGCGGCGTGGTCTTTCAGGATTACTCCCTTTTCCCATGGATGAGCCTGATCAACAACATCACGCTGGCCCTGGCCAAGTCGCATCCTGAAACAGACAAGAAATGGCGGTTGAACCTGGCCGAGGAATTTCTGGAGATGGTCGGTTTGGCCGACGCCGCGCGAAAGCATCCATTTGAACTTTCCGGCGGCATGCAGCAACGGGTCGCGATTGCGCGCACATTGGCGCTGGGTTCGCCGGTTTTGCTGATGGATGAACCCTTTGGCGCGCTTGATCCCGTGAACCGCGCACGGCTGCAGGACTTGGTGCTGGACGTGTGGTCGAACGCCAGTCCGCGAAAAACGGTGGTCTTTGTCACACACGACATCGAGGAATCGCTCTATCTGGCGGATCGAGTCATCATGCTCGGCTCGTCGCCGGGCAGAATAATCCAGGAACTGCGCGTGCCGTTTGCGCGTCCGCGTTTGCGGCGCACCCTGGCCGGTTCGCCGGAATTCCAGGCGCTGCAAGAGCAGATCGCCGAACGATTCCGCCAGGATACCTTGCAGCGCATCGAAGCTGAATCGGTTGTCAACGGCGACGCGGAGGGCATCTGAATGAAAGCAATCTTGGCTGAATCAAGAATTACCTCCTCGACGAATGTTCCGACCGCCACCCGGCTGCTGGTGAAACAAACGGCCAAACCTTCCGGTGTCCGCCGGAATTTCTGGCTGCGCTTGCAAGGCAAGGAGGGCGCGTTGTTTTTGTTCGGAATCGTGCTGCTCTGGCAATTCGTCAGTTCCTCGATTCATTTTGCGGGCGCATATCTATTCCCCTCGCCCGTGGTGACGCTGAAAGCGTTGTGGGTGTCACTGCCGGAGCTTCTTAAAGGCACATGGTCATCACTGATCGTTCTCGTTCCCGGCTACATGCTGGCGGTTGTGACGGGCATTGTGTGGGGATTGCTGGTAGGCACGATACCCTGGGTGAGCCGGATGTTCTCGCCGTTCGCGCGGTTCGCTTCGCCCGTGCCGCCGACGATTTACATTCCTTACGCCATTGCGTTGCTGCCCACGTTCCGAACCGCCGCTGGTTTCGTGGTTTTCGTGGGCGCGTTCTGGCCGATCTTTTTGAACACCGCCGCCGGCGCGGCGTCGCTGCCGCAACGCTACCGTGACAACGCCCGAATTCTCGGCTTGAAACGAACGGAATATCTCTGGCGCATCGTTTTTCCGGCGTCGCTGCCGCACATATTCTCGGGCATGAGCGTCGGCCTGGTGTTCTCGTTCATCATGCTGACAGTGGCGGAACTTTTCGGCGCGAGCGCCGGTCTGGGCCGCTTCGTGCAACTCTACGCCGATTACGCCGATTATCCCCGCATGGTCGCGGGCATTCTCTACACCGGCGCGGTGGTGCTGGTAACCATGGAATTGCTCGAACAAATCAAGCGACGTGCCCTGTTTTGGGTGAAGTGACAATTGAAGCACTGCCATGACATCCAAAGAGATCATCCAAAAGGTTATCAAGCTCGAACCGACGCCGCGCTTGCCCGTGTCCCTGCTCTCCGCCGGGGCTTGGAACCTGAACCAAAGCGGGCTGACACTCGAACAGGCGCTCACAGTCGGGCCACAGCGCATTGCCGAAGTTATCGCCAAGACCAATGAAATCGTCGGCTGTGACATCGTCTGGCCCGGCTCCGGCTACCACAATCTCGCCATCCGGGGAATCGGCGGTCGCATCAAGTTTCGCGTCAAAGGCACACCGGATGTCCAGGAACCGCTCCTGCGCGGCAACTGGGCCGCCGAGCGCATCGCCACCAAACGCGTCCAGGAGGATGAGGGCATACGTGTGCTGATTGAGGCGGCGCGGCTCCTGTCCAAATCCATTGGCGACAAAACGGTGGTTGGCACCAGCCAATGGGCGCCATTCACCCTGGGCGGCCTGGCTTATGGCGTGGAGAATCTGATGCGCAATATCCACAAGGACAAGCCGGCGGTTCATGCCGTCATGGAATTTGCCACCGAATTGTGCTTCGACTACTTGGAGCCTTTTATTGACGCTGGCGTCTCGATGATCTCTCTGGCGGACCCGACCGCCTCGGGCGATCTCATCTCCCGTAGCCAGTTCATCGAATTTTCCTTCCCCTATCTCAAATGCGTTGCCGAAAAAATTCGCGCGCGTGGCGTCTGGGTGACCGTTCACATCTGCGGCAACACGACCAATCGGCTGGATCGTATTCCCGAAGCTGGCGCGCACATCATGTCCGTTGATTACAAGGTCAGCCTTTCGGATGCGCGCCGTATTCTGAATGGCAAAATCGCCTTCGCGGGCAATTTGAATCCCGTGGCCATCATGCAGAAGGAAACTGTTCAGGGTGTCGCTGCAGCCAGCCGCGACGCCATCAGCAAAGCCGGCGCGACCGGCGGCTACATCCTCATGCCCGGCTGCGACATCCCTCCGAGCGTGCCGATTGAAAACGTCAGAACCATGGTCGAAACCGCACACGCGTATCCACTGTGACGCAGAAATCGTTTTTCAAATGAGCAAAACAAAAATCAAAAAAGCAGCCGTCAAAACGCCCGAGAACTGGGGCAAGGGCACCATTTGCATTCAGGCTGGTTACACCCCAAAAGTGGGAGAACCCCGCATCCTGCCGATCTCCCAGTCTACGACCTACAAATACGAGGACTTGGACCAGGTGGAGCGTCTGTTCGCCCTGAAGGAAGCCGGATATAAATACACCCGCACCGGCAATCCCACGGTGGCTGCGCTGGAGCAGAAAATGACCCAACTGGAAGGCGGAACGGCTTCCGTGGGACTCTCCTCAGGGCAGGCCGCCACGCTGTTGTCCGTCACCAACCTCTGCCATGCCGGCGACCACATCGTGTCCGCATCCAATGTTTATGGCGGCTCCTATACGCTGTTCGGCATCACGCTCAAGAAATACGGATTGCAGGTCACGTTCGTGGACCCCGAAGCGCCGGAGCGGGAACTTCAAAAAGCGTTTCAGCCGAACACGAAGGCGCTGTTCACGGAAACTCTCGGCAACCCAGCGCTGGGCATCCTGAATTTCGACAAGTTCGCCCGGCTTGCCCGCAAGAACGACGTGCCGTTCATTGTGGACAACACGCTGGCCACGCCGTACCTGTGCAACCCGTTCAAACTCGGCGCCAACATCATTGTCCACTCGGCTACGAAATACTGCGACGGCCACGCGACGAGCTTGGGCGGCGTGGTGATTGACGGCGGCAATTACGACTGGACGAACGGGAAGTTCCCCGAGCTGACCGAACCCGATCCGGCTTATCACGGCGTCCGCTATGTCGAATCGTTCCCGAAGTTTCCCTATGCGGCCAAGGCCCGCGCCCAGCTTCTGCGCGATTTCGGCGTCTGCCTCAGCCCGTTCAATGCCTTCCTGATCAACTTGGGCCTGGAGACGCTGCACCTGCGCATGGAGCAGCACAGCAAGAACGCCCTGGCTCTCGCCCGATTCCTCAAGCGCCATCGCCTGGTCAAATGGGTCGTCTATCCCGGCCTCGAAGGCAATCCCAACCGCGCCCGCATCCGGAAGTATTTCCGTCGAAACCTGGCCAGCGGCATTCTTACCTTCGGCCTCCAGGGCGACACGCAGGCGGCCAGGACCTTCGTCAAGAATCTCAAGGTCGCCGCGCTCGTCGTGCATATCGGCGACGCCCGCACCGGCGTGCTGCATCCGGCTACCAGCACGCATGCCCAGATGACCCTTGAACAGCAGCTCGACGCCGGCATCACGCCGGACATGATCCGCGTCTCGGTGGGCATCGAAGACGCCGAAGACCTGATCGCCGATTTCGACCAGGCGCTGCGCAGCACCCGTTGACTGAAACCTTCCTGCATTACATCACCATGCCTGTCAAAACCCGAAATCCCCGTCCGAAACCAGCCGCCACCTCGAAGGCATTCGCGACGATCGAAGTCAATGCGCGACATTACCTGGATCTGCGCCGGACCGAGCGGATCAAGGAGCAACTTGCCATCTCGTTGTCCAGTCATTCCTATCTGCCGCGCATGGACGACCTGCAAAGCGACTGGGTGGCTCATGTCGCCGCTCCCGCCTTCAAGCTGTATCGTCGCCAGCACGGCAATGTTCCGGTTGATTCGTTTTGCTCCATTGGCACCGGTTCGGGTTTGGATGTCCTTTCAGCCAGCGAGTTGCTGGGGGCTCGGCGGGTCGGTTTGACGGACGTGCATGAGGACGTCGTTGCCACCGCTGCCGACAACATCGCCCGCAACCATCAGCCCGACCAGCCACTGCTCATTGAGGCAGGTTACGGCGACCTGCTCGCACCGCTGCGACGATTTAACAGCCGCTATGCGCTTATCTACGAAAACCTGCCCAACGTGCCGCTCCAAAACAGCGCCGATCTCGCGACCGACCGCAAAAGTTCCACCCATGTGCCCCCGCGCAAGGAAAAGCTGCCCGAACTCGTCAGCAACCAGATGCTCGACCTCCACTACCTGGCGCTGTGGCAGGCAAAGGATTTTCTGCTTCCCGGCGGCGCGGTGCTCTCGACTCTCGGAGCCAGAGTTCCGCTGGAAGTGTTTCTTTCTTTGGGGAAGCTGGCTGGATATTCCTCGTCGTTCCTGACTTACACTTGGAAGGTTCAGGCCGATCCCAAAGAGGTCATCCGAGGTCATGCCCAAAAGCAAAAGGAGGGATTCGGTCCTTTTCATTTCTATCGCGCCGATGTGCTCGAAAAGATTTTCGCCGCCGTTGATCTGACCACCTCAGGAACCCATGCGCTGGAAATTGAGCGTTCATTGCAGCCGGCCCGGCTGGACGCTTCCAGCGCATACGAATTGCTCCTCCACGGCGAGCGTATCGGCCACACCGTCGCCGTTCTCCAATCCGAACTGAAGTAATCCCATGAGCGCAAACACTTCATCCCTGATTCCTTCGCTCATCGCATCCGTCAAGACCACGTTTGCCCGGCGCAAACTGGCAGACGATGCCGTGGGCCGTGAGATTCAAAGGGTTGTTTCGTTGTTGGAACCGCTGCCACCCCTGACAGGCAAATTCCCTAAAAGCAGCCATGCAGTAACTCGTCACATTAAGGCTGCACTTCTGGCGGGAAACAAGTCCACTGCCGCGCTTCTGGACGCGATTGGTCCGGTGATTCGCTTCCTTCCGTGGCGTTACAGCTATCCGACGCGCGACGACGCTCCCAACTTGGGGCAAAACATCGCGTTTGCCGAAATCATTGGTCCGGCGGCGCCGTTCCGCAGCAACTCCGTCTGCCTCGGCCTGACTTTGATCGGCCCGGAAACACTGTATCCGGCCCATCGTCATCCGGCCATCGAGCTTTACTATGTGGTGGCTGGAATTGCCACCTGGACTTTGGACGGAGTGTCTTATGACCAACCGCCCGGCACGTTTATTCTTCATCCTTCGCAGGCCATTCATGCCATGCGAACCCACGCCGAACCACTCCTGGCAATCTATTCTTGGAGCGGCTCCGACGTGCGCACCACATCCGTTTACACCAATTCCACTCCATCCACTTAATTGCCACAATTATGTCAAGCCAAACTGAAACTCTCTTCCGCGCCCTTTCCGACTCGGTCGTCGGCATGGACGAAGACCGCACCCGCCAACTCTCCATCCAAGCCGTGAACCAGGGCATTGATGCCCTGACCGCCATTGAGCACGGCTTGGTCGAGGGCATGAACCGCGCGGGCAAACTTTTTGAAACCGAGGAGTATTTCATCCCCGAACTGCTCCTGTGTTCCGACGCCATGTATGCGGGCCTGGACATTCTGCGTCCGCACCTGAAGCACGAGGAAAACCAAATCCGCCACAAGATTGTCATTGGCGTGGTCGAGGGCGACACTCATGACATCGGCAAAAACCTGGTAAAAATAATGCTGGAAGCTTCCGGCTTTGACATCGTGGATCTGGGACGTGACATCCCGCCGCAACGCTTCGTGGACGAGGCGGTTAAAGCCCAAGCCAGTGTTATTGCGCTTTCCACGCTGATGACCACGACCATGGACGGCATGGCCGAGGTCATCCAGCTGTTGCACAAGGCGAATGTTCGCGAGCGATTCAAGGTCATTGTCGGCGGCGGCCCCATCTCGCAATCCTTCGCCAACCGCATCGGCGCAGACGGTTATGCTGCTGGAGCGCCAGCGGCGGTGAAGCTCGTCAAACAACTCATCGGAGTGGCTGCCTAATGAGCCGCGACCGCCTGACACCGGTTGAACGGTTTGCCGCTTACCATCGCGGCGAGCCGGTGGATCGCCTGCCTTGTGTTCCCATCGTCGGCAACACGGCAGCGCGAGTGCTGGGCGTCAAGGTTTCGCAGTTTCGCGGCAATGGCTGGCTCATTGCTGATGCGCAGGTCGCTGCTTATCGCCGGTTCGGCTATGACGTCATCCGCATCTTCACCGACCTCTACACCCAAGCCGAGGCGATGGGGGCAAAGGTTCATTATCCCGAAGACGAAACCGCCTATCTCGCCGCGCCGGCAATTACCGCTGCGGACGAGATTGCTTCGTTGCAGCCGGCTGATCCACACAAGGACGGCAACCTGCCGCATCATCTCGAAGCGATGGAGCGGGCGTTCCAAGCCGTCGGCAAGGAGGTTCCGGTAACGGGCGCACTCACTGGTCCGTTCACCACAGCGTCCTTTCTGATCGGTACGGAAAACCTCGTGCGCCTGACACTGAAGAATCCGGCTGCGGTGCATCAACTCTGCGAGGTGGCGTATCAAGGCGCGCTGGTTTATGCCGGGGCCATTCTCGACACTGGCTGCACGCCCAGCCTGACCGATGCGATGTGTTCGACGACCGTCATCAGTCCGCGACAATTCAAGGAATTCGGCCAGCCGTATCTGAAACGCCTTGTGGATTTTATTCATGGCCGGGGGCGTTCGGTAACATTGCACATTTGCGGAAAGACCGCCCCAATTTTGGAAGCAATGGCCGACACGGGCGCGGATTGCCTCTCAATTGACAACGCCGCCGATCTTGAAGCTGCAAAGGTGAAGGTCGGCCATCACGTCCGGCTCATGGGCAACGTGCCACCGTCGGAAATCATGCTGCAAGGAACACCCGCCCAGGTGCGTGAAGCGGTGCGGGCATGCGTCCGCAAGGCGTACAACAATCCCAAAGGATTGATCGTGGCGTCAGGTTGCAGCCTGCCGGTCGAGACACCGTTCGCGAACATAGATGCCATGCTTGATGCTGTCCGCGAAATCGGCTGGCCAGTGGATGCAGATGAACTAGAAACGGAGTTGGCCGCATGAATGCGTTTACACCCAAGGAACGTCTATTGCGCGTGCTGCGCAAGGAAGCGGTGGATCGTCCGCCCGTCATCTGCACTGGCGGCATGATGAACGCCGCCATCGTCGAGATCATGCGCGCCACCGGCCACACGCTGCCCGAAGCGCACTTCGATCCGCAACGCATGGCGGACCTGGCGCAGGACATCCATACGCATACCGGCTTTGAAAACATCGGCGTTCCGTTCTGCATGACCGTCGAGGCGGAATTGCTGGGCAGCGAAATCAACCACGGCACGCTGGAGTGCGAACCGAAGATTGTTCGTGAAGTTTTTCCTTCCGTCGGTGCGGTGGATTTCCGCGATGTGGCCCAACTCGTCCGTTCCGGACGCATCGAGGTCGTCGTCGAAGCGGCGCATCGCATCGCCCGCGCGAACCCGGACGTGCCGGTGATTGCCAGCCTCACCGGTCCGATCAGTACTGCAGCTTCCATCGTTGATCCGCTGACCTTTTACAAGGAGCTGCGGAAAAATCCAACCGGCGCGCACCGCTTGCTCGACTATGTGACCAACCTGCTCGGCGCGTTTGCAGAAAGGCTGCTTGCTAATCAGGGCGCAACCGCCATTGCCGTTGGCGATCCGTCCGCCACCGGTGAAATTCTCGGCCCGGTCATGTTCGAGAAATTCGCTGTGCGTTATCTAAACCAACTGGCGGATCGCGTTCACGCGCTCGGTTTCCCGTTCATCGTCCACATCTGCGGCGACTTGAAAAGCGTATGGCATCTGCTGCCGCAATTGCGTTGCGACGCCCTCAGCACGGATGCGCTGGTCAGCCTCCCGGCTTTGAAGGAGAAGTTTCCCGCGATCACCACGATGGGTAATGTCAGCACGTTTGCGCTTGAATGGAACGAATTGGAAAAAATCCGGAACATGACCCGCAACCTGGTGAACCACGGCGTGAACATCATCTCTCCCGCTTGCGGCCTCAGCACGTCCACGAAACTGAAAACCATCCGCGTCATGACCGACGAGGTAAAGAACGGAGGCGTGTAACGTGGCAACGATTCATTTCATTCCAGGAGAAAAGACTGTTTCCGTTGCCGACGGGACGAACCTGCTCGAAGCCGCGCGAAAGGCGGGCGTGTTCATTGCCGCGCCGTGCGATGGTTCGGGCACCTGTGGCAAGTGCCGGGTGAAAATTCCGGCTGCGCAACACCAGAACTTCAACGAAGCGCCGCATGATTGGCTGACACAGGCGGAGCGTGCCGAAGGCTGGGTGCTGGCGTGCCAGAGCACAGTTCATGGCGATCTTCAGGTCGAGCCGGACCAATGCGCCGACGACGAATTAAAAATTCTCAGCGAAGGCCACGCCGTCGCCGTCGAATTAGATCCTTGGATCACCAAGACATTCGACGCTTCCAGCGCGCAGACGAGCGTGCAAGCAGGCGGAATATTGCTGGTCACCGAGCCGGGCGACACCACGCAGGCGCTGTTCGGCGTGGCGGTGGACATCGGCACGACCACGCTTGTGGTGGCGCTGATTGATTTGCGCGACGGACGTGAAATAGCCGTGGCGTCGAGTTTGAATCCACAAGCGCGGCACGCGCAAGACGTGTTATCCCGCATCAAACTTGGTTCGCAGCCAGAAGGGTTGCAACTGCTGCACGGCGAACTGATCGCGGAATTAAACCGGCTCATCGGCGAGGCGGCGGCGGATGTCGATGTGCCCGTCCGCCACATCTATGAAGCGGTTTTCAGCGGCAACACCACCATGCTCCATCTGGCCACGGGAACAAACCCGGCGTCGCTCGGGAAATATCCCTACACGCCGGCACTTCAATGTGGCGAACAAGTAAGCGCGTCGGACATCGGTCTGGCCATTACTCCGCACGGACAAGTTTATCTGCCCCCGATCATGTCGGCCTACGTCGGCGCGGACATCACCTCCGGCATTCTCGCAGCGAAGCTGGCAGAGCAGAGCGGCGTGACGCTATTTGTGGACATCGGCACGAACGGCGAGATGGTGCTGGCCGTGAACGGTCAACTAACCGCGACGTCCACCGCCGCCGGACCAGCGTTCGAAGGCATGAACATCGCCTGTGGCATGAGGGCGAGCCGGGGCGCGATTGAACTGGTTTCGCTTTCTGGGAATTACGTTGAGATCAAAACCATTGCCGACGCACCTCCGGTGGGATTGTGCGGCAGCGGTTTGCTCGACATCGTCGGCGAATTGGCGGCGCTCGGTGGCATGGATAAGAACGGGCGCTTTCAAACCAACGGCTCGTTGCCGGACCATCCGTGGAAAAGCCGGTTTGGCCTGCTCGATGGCAAGCCCATCTTCCGCATCGCCGATCCGGTTTATCTGTCGCAGAAAGACGTGCGGCAGGTGCAACTGGCCAAGGCCGCCATTCGCGCCGGAATTGAGCTCATGCTCCGCGCCAACCATCTCACCGCCGCTCAGGTGGACCGCGTGCTGATCGCCGGTTCGTTTGGCTTTCATTTGCGCACGGCCAGCCTGATTCATCTCGGCCTGTTGCCGCGCGAGTTCAAGGACCGGGTGGAGTTTGTCGGCAACACTTCCAAGTCCGGCGCGCGGGCCTTTCTGCTGAACCGCGGTTTGCGCGACGGACTGAAACAACTCGTGCAACAGGTGCGCGTGCTCGAACTGGCCAACGATCCGGCGTTCGAGAAAACCTTCGTCCAAGCCCTCTCATTCTGATTATGACAGAAAAATCATCCATCTCCTGCTCGGATTGCGGACTGCTCAACTGCTACCGCCACGACAAACGTTTCCCGGATTTTTGCCTGACCGAAGGGGCGGATCCAAAAGTGGTCGGCAAAATCTCCAAGCGCTATCGCGGCCACAACCGCGACGCTGTTATCGCCCGTGCGGCAGCGGAGGTCGAAGGCGTCTATTACGGCAAACTGACGCGCGTGGAGGAAATCATCGCCTTCGCCAATCGCATCGGTGCGAAACGTATCGGCATCGCGACGTGCATCGGCCTCATTCAAGAGACGCGCGTTTTCGTCAAAGTCCTCAAGGCGCACGGGTTGGAACATTACACCGTGCTTTGCAAAGTTGGTTCAGTGGACAAGACCGAGATCGGTATTCCCGATGAACTGAAGGTGAAGAAAGGCTCTTATGAAGCGATCTGCAACCCAATCCTTCAGGCGCGGCTGCTCAATGAGCAGAAGACCGATCTCAATGTCATCGTCGGTTTGTGCGTCGGGCACGATTCACTGTTTATCAAGTATTCCGACGCGCTGGTGACGACGCTCATCACCAAGGATCGTGTGCTGGGCCACAATCCCGCCGCCGCACTTTACACGAGCAATTTCTATTACCAACGGCTCTTGCAGCCCGGACAAAAACTGTGACAAACAAAGAACCTTAACTTTATGGCCAGATACGAAAACATTTTACAGGCAATCGGGCGCACACCGCTCATCCGGCTGCGGCGGATCGGCGCGGACATCGCCTCGACAATTTACGCCAAGGTCGAATCGCTGAATCCCGGCGGAAGCGTGAAAGACCGGGTTGGTTTTGCGATGGTGGAGGCGGCTGAAAAGGCCGGTCTGCTCAAACCCGGCGGCACCATCGTTGAAGCGACCGCTGGCAATACCGGCTTGGGCCTGGCGCTGGTTGCGGCGGTGAAGGGTTATCGCCTGATCGTCGTGCTGCCCGACAAAATGAGCGCCGAAAAAATCAGCTTGCTGCGCGCTTATGGCGCGGAAGTCGTCATCACGGCCACCAACGTGCCGCCGGATTCCCCGGAAAGCTACAACGGTGTCGCTGACCGGCTCGCGCGCGAAATTCCCGGCGCGTTCCGGCCGGACCAATTCAGCAATCCGAACAATCCGCTGGCGCATTATCTGACCACCGGCCAGGAAATCTGGACGGACAGCGAAGGGCGCGTGGAGGTGTTCGTCGCCAGCATGGGCACCGGCGGGACGATTTCCGGCACGGCCCGATATTTGAAGGAGCGCAACCCGGCCATCATCATTGTCGGCGCCGATCCGGAAGGTTCCATTCTCTCCGGTGATGCGCCGCATTCCTACAAGGTCGAAGGCATTGGCGAGGATTTTATTCCCAAGACCTTCAACCGCCAGGTCGTGGACGAAATGGTGCGCGTGAGCGACAAGGAGTCGTTCAACACCGCCCGTCGGCTGGCGCGCGAGGAAGGCATTCTGGCTGGTGGCTCGTCGGGCACGGCTTTGGCGGCGGCGCTCAAGTATGCCCAACGCCTCAACCGACCACGCGAGATCGTGGTGCTGCTGCCGGACACGGGCCGCAATTACATCAGCAAGATTTTCTCCGATGAATGGATGCGGGAAAACGGTTTCTGGCAGGATCGCGTGACGCGTTCGGTAAAGATCGCCCAGGTGCTCGGCCAGAAGAAAGTCCTGCCGCCGCTGATTTCCGTGCAGCCGCAAGACAAGTTGAAGGCTGCCATCCAGCTTTTCCAGCAGCACAACATTTCGCAACTGCCAGTCATTGAAAACAACCGGGTGGTCGGCAGCCTGAACGAGGCTTCCATCATGAAAACTCTTCACGACGGCGTGGATTTGAACAACCAGGAAATCCGCGCGGTCATGGGTAAACCGTTGCCGGTGCTCGATGAGAACACCGACATCGCGGAAGCCTACCGTCTGCTGCTGGGCGGCTCGCCAGCCATCGTCGTTCTGCGCGGTGAAACACCTTTCGGCCTCATCAGCCGGTTTGACTTTATCAAAACCCTCATTAATCAGGACCAGCATGGAATTTGAAACTCTTGCCATTCACGACGGCCAGGCGCCCGAACCCCGCACCGGCGCGGTGAGCGTGCCCATTTACCAAACCTCAACCTACGAACAGGACGGCATCGGCCGGCCGCGGCTCGGATACGATTACTCGCGCAGCATCAATCCCACGCGCCAGGCGTTGGAATCGGCGCTGGCGCTGGTGGAAAATGGGAAACACGGCCTCGCTTTTTCCTCCGGCGTGGCCGCGACGGTGGCGGCGCTTCAGGTGCTCAAGCCGGGCGACCAGATTCTGGCCGGCAATGACACCTACGGCGGCACCTATCGCATCTTTGAACGCATTCTCCGTCCGTGGGGCGTGGATACCCGCTATGTGGACGCCGCCGACACCAGCCGTTTTGCCGAAGCCATCACGCCGGCGACGCGCCTGATTTGGATCGAGACGCCGACTAATCCGTTGCTCAAGCTGGCGGACATCGCCGCGCTGGCTGCGCTGGCCACCCGGCATAAGTTGTTGCTGGTCGTGGACAACACGTTTGCCAGTCCATATCTCCAACAGCCGCTCAATCTCGGCGCGCATGTCGTGGTTCACAGCACGACGAAATATCTCGGCGGCCACAGTGACGTGGTTGGTGGCGCGTTCATCACCTCAGACCAAGCGGTGTATGAAACCGTCAAGTATTACCAAAACGCTGCCGGGGCCGTGCCCGGACCGTGGGATTCCTGGCTGGTGTTGCGTGGGCTGAAAACGCTGAAGGTACGGATGCGTGAACACTGTACCAACGCGTTGCATCTGGCACAGGTTCTGGAAAAACACCCGTCGGTCAGCCGCGTTTATTATCCCGGTCTGCCCAGTCATCCGCAGCACGAGTTGGCGAAACGCCAGATGAGGGGTTTCGGCGGTATGATCAGCTTTGAACTTAAGGGCGGATTTCCGGCTGTCGAACGGCTGGTGTCGCGCCTGAAATTATTCGTGCTTGCGGAAAGCCTCGGCGGTGTGGAATCGTTGCTCTGTTATCCGCCACGCATGACGCACGCCGCACTGTCGCCGGAGGAGCGCGCCCGGCGCGGCATACATGAGAATCTGGTCCGGCTCTCTGTGGGCTTGGAAAACGCCTCAGATTTGGAGGCTGATTTGATCAACGCGCTGAAGGAATAAATCCATTGCCGAAAACCAGCCAACGAACGAGCCGCTTCGGTGAATCCGTTATCCGCCGGATGACCCGTGTTGCCAACGCGCACGGTGCGATCAATCTGTCCCAGGGCTATCCAGACTTCGATCCGCCGGAGGAATTGTTGAAGGCTGCCGAACGAGCCGCCCGTCATGGCCCGCATCAGTACGCGGTCACGTGGGGCGCGCCGAATTTCCGTCAAGCTCTGGCGCGAAAGCAATCGCGGTTCATGGGGCTGCCGCTCGATCCCGACGCGCATTTTGTCGTCACCTGCGGCAGCACCGAGGCCATGATGGTGGCGATGATGACCGCCTGCAATCCGGGCGACAAAGTCATCGTGTTCTCGCCGTTCTACGAGAATTACGTTGCGGACACAATCTTGTCCGGTGCCGAGCCAATTTACGTGGCCCTGCGCCCGCCGGACTTTGCCTTCGATCCGGATGAACTGTGCCGGGCGTTCGCGCAGAAGCCAAAAGCGCTGGTGCTGTGCAATCCGTCCAACCCATCGGGCAAGGTGTTCACTCGGGAGGAGTTGCTCTTTATCGCGGATCTGGCGGCGGAACACGACACCTTCGTCATCACGGACGAAGTGTATGAACACATCCTCTACGCGCCGCACAAGCACGTCTATTTTGCGGCGCTGCCCGGAATGTTCGAGCGGACTATCTCGTGCAGTTCATTGTCCAAGACCTATTCGATCACCGGCTGGCGTCTTGGCTACGTGATTGCGTCGCCAGAAGTGATCAACTCGGCGCGAAAGGTCCATGACTTTCTCACGGTAGGCGCGGCGGCGCCGTTGCAGGAAGCGGCGGTGGCGGGATTGGAATTGCCCGACAGTTATTACCATAAACTACAGGCCATCTATGCCGAAAAACGCGACGTGTTTCTGAAATATCTCGACCAGGTCGGCCTGACTTACACGAAACCACAGGGCGCTTATTACGTGATGGTGGACATATCGGAGTTCGGTTGGGCCGACGACGCGGCGTTCAGTGAGTGGCTGGCGCGTGAAGTCGGTGTGGCGGCGGTGCCGGGATCGAGTTTCTTTCACGAGCCGGTGAAGCATCTGATCCGTTTCCATTTCGCCAAACAAACAAAGACACTTCAAGCCGCCGGTGAACGGCTGCTCAAACTGCGCGAGAAAGCAAGGAAAGCCCGTGATTGAAGTTTGCTGGCGCGGGTACGGTTCCAGTCAACCGGTCTGAACTTTGTCCCCTGTAGCCGCCCCCGATCCCAGACAATTATTCTTGAGGAACAGACACCAGCTCCAAAAATTTGGTGCCGCCGTCAAAAGCCTCGGTTACCGTCTCGTGCGAATACTGCGGGACGTCCAATTTCTTTGACGTGTCTTTCTGTTCTTGCACAAGTGCGGCTTGATCGGAGCCGTGCTGATTATTCACCAACTCCAAGAATTTGGTGCCGCCATCAAAGGCCTCGGTCACTGTCTCATGTGAATACTGCGGGAGATTCGGTTCCTTTGCCACGCATTTCTGTTCTTGTACACATGCGGCTTGATTACTGCCGTGTTGACCATTTACAACCGGAGCCGAACTGCACCCGGCAAGGAACAGACACAATAGATATGGTTTAAAGTTATTCATATATCGTGTAATGATTTCTTACACCGTACTCCAGAGTTGCCGCGAGTCAAGTTGGCGTACGTCTCCTAACTTTCAGCCTGAATAGCGCGAAGTTTGCGTGAATATCCGGTAGAATTGACACTGCAAATTCGCAGCAACTATCTGCAACAGATGGTAACCATTCCAACATGACAATTCTCTGCAATACAATTCCCGCGCGTGATTCCTACAGGCAAAACTTCGGGAGCCGGGCGGCGGGTCAACGGTGGAGTCGCAAGGGCAATGGGGGCGAACAACCTTGACGCGACGACCGGCGACATACAATGGAAACCGGATTCGCGCGCGGTGCCGTCGGCGCGGGCTGCGCCCATGATGTCAGTGCCTCCATAAATAATGACCGGCCAAAACGCTGATGCCCGAAACCAACAAAAAGAAAATTGCCAGTTGCAGAATCACCCGCCACGCGAACCGGTCTTGCAGGTCATCGGAAATCTGTTCCAACCATTCGCATTGAGCCGTGGTGCTCGCCTTGATTTTTTCCCATTCAACTGCCGCGCCTTCCATCAAAGCCTTCACCCGCTTTGCGACTGTCTCCGCGTCGGCAAGCTGCACCTGGATTTGCTCCGCAGCCTGCCGGGTTGCCTGAATGTGAATTTCGACCGCACTTTTCAACTCTTTGTTCTGGCCGTCCATTGTATCGGCAAAATCATCTGCCATCGCCTGACTCTGACGCCGGTATTCGGCCAAATGCAGTTCGATCAATTTCCGGGCATCATTCATCAAACGCGGCAAATTAGCCGCGATGCGCCATTGTGCCTTGGTCAGCAAGGCCAGTTGCATCGGGAAACTATTGTCCGGCCCGACATTCCATTCATGCAAGAGCCGGTGGACTCGATCAACTTCATTCGCCGGCATCTCGGCGCAAAGCAACGCCAAGTCGTCCTTGTCCAAGTCCATACTCATTCTCCCAAGTTGAACATTGGCTGTTTGGAGCGGGCGGGTTTCGCTACTGGTTGCGGCTGCGACGTGACCTCTGGCACCTGTTGTTCTGGCACGAGCAAATCGGCAATCGCGTCGTATTGCCGGAACATCTGCTGCATTGCCCATTGCATTTCCCCGGCCAGCATCAATTCCAGATGTGAAGTGCCGGGCGTGGCGACTTCCGCAAAACTCAACTTCCGGCCAGCCTTGGCCTCGGCGCGTTTGATGGCCAGCAGGGTGATGGAAGTCACCACCGGCAACGTCAGTTCCTTCGCGCCAAACTTTTTCAACTCGGCTTCGATGTTGGATTTTCGGAACAGATTGGTTCTGACCTTGGCCGGATTGTGGACCACGACATAATCCACGCGGTCGCCGGCGAAGTAAAATAGATCGAGCAGATTGCTCATGCTCTCGGTGTCCTCGCTGGGAAATAGGAAGAAAGTGAACCGGATGCCCTGCGTGGCAAGCGATTCGAGCAATTGCAATGATTCCAACGCCTGCACGATGAGGCCGTCAGCCTGCGCCCGGCAATCAATGACATGAACCGGCGCGTCACTGCGCGACACATTACGAAATAATCCGAGCAGGGTGGATTTGCTGTCGTCGTCATTGCCCAAAACATAGGACTGCACCTGTTCGGGATGGCGGTCGGCAAACGAATGATGACGGTCATCGAGATCGGAACCGTTCCAACTGATCTGGTGATAATCCAGCCAGGCGGTGCGGAACTCGGCCTCGAAACTTTTGCCGAGGCTGCCTTTAGATTGGGGATTGATGTGGATGCGTTTGGTGATGCTGGTGTTCATGTGAATTCGTCAGTGTTGAATTTTGAGCGGTCGGGACGTTGGAAACGGGGTGGTGGCGGCAATGGCCCTGGACGAGGTTGCGGCTGGCTGGCCGCCGTGTCCGAGGGGACGGATTGGGCATCGGTTATTGAATCTTCCCAATGTGGTTTGGCGGCGCGCTTCAATTTGCGTCGGTAAAAAAGATACGGAGCGTGAAACGTGACGTGGATACCCTTTTCAGTGAGCAGCAACTCGGCGATTTCATGCCACGTCTTGCGCCGTTGGCGCAGTTCGCGGATGAAATCGAAGTGCGGTTCCAAAATGCTGTGGAACGGTTTGCCGCCGCGTTTTGGATGTGCCGTTTCGGTCATCGCCGGACAGAATAGCCCGGTGATGAAAAACGATGGTAGAGAGCAGGTGAAAGTTAAAGTGAGATGAAACTCTGCCGCGCCTAGCGACGAATGGCGACAAATTCAAGTGACGAAAAGCGGCGAGCAGCGACGAAATTTCGGGAGCGGATGCGACAAAAAGCGACGAATTCGTTGTCGCTTTTTTTTGCTTTTCGTCGCCCGGTTTCGGGCGGCACTTTTCCCTACCGAACCTGGTAGGAGATGGTGTCTCGCAAAAATTAAGGCTTTCACATTCCAGAAAGCCGTTACCAATCACGTTCAACTGAACGTATCAAAATGATTGATGATGGGCGCACTGAACGGGCGTTCTGAAACCGGAAGCGGAACGGAGCAGGTCGGAAGTGCTCTAAACGGACGACGGCGAAGTGGAGCGGGGTTTCAGGAATGACCGTTGAGTGCGCGACCGTATAGGTTTGGGTCATTGCGGCGATTTGTCTGGCCGGTTGCTGAACACCTGGAAGCAAGCCGGCCAGTCAAAGCGCCGGTTTGTCAGATGGAAATGCCCTTGGATTTTTTGTAGCCCTGTTCCAATTGCTGTTCCCGAAACCGCCTGATTTTTTCGTCCTGGCTTTTGGCGATGGCGGTCAACGGCAGAATTTCCGGCCAATTGATTTGATGCTTGTCGGCAATCTTCCGGGCGCGATGGTCGGTCGTCAATTTCAGCACTTGATTGGCCGCCCCCAACCAGTGTCTGGCCGGAATTTCGCCGCGTTCGACTCGTTGCAAAAATTCATTCAGGAACGCGCGGACACACGGCACCAAAATTTTCAGATGCGCCACGTCCTGCCGTTTTTGCTGTGGCACGCTGGCAACCAATTCCAGTTTGCAGGCCAGCAGGGAAATGGGGTCGAGCACCCGGATGCTTTTTCCATTCCACTCCGCCTGGATGGCCAGTGCGTCCACTGAACCTGAAACCCCGGGAATCCGCCGGACAATTTCAATGTTGGATTTCAGGTCGCCAATCTGGAAGGGGATGATTCCGGCCAGGGCGGTCATTTGCACCTTGGACGGATAACCCGGCGTCAATTCCAATTGCCGGGCGATATGTTGAACATCATCGGAACCGCCTTTGAAATCAATGTCCTCGCTGGTGAACGGCTTTAATTTTTCAAGCTGCGGGTCGGCGGGCAAATAGTGTTCCGCCCAATAGTTGACTGCCTGCCCGCCGATGAGCAGATACGGTTGACCGGCGGCGTCGCGTATATTAAGGACTTCCGAAAACTGCTGGAGGGAAAAGCCCACAGTTACGCCCATTGGGACATGGCGCGGGCGACTTGCTTGAAATTAGTGATGCGCCATTGGGCACCATTGCCAACCAATGATGCGCGTTTCTGAAGTGCTGCCGCCGCCTTTGGGCTGCGACGGGCCTTGCGCAGATTGGCCATGCGGCTCTGCGCTTCCTGCTGTTTCACTTCATTAAAATTCACCGTCTTCACAAGACAACACATACCGCAATCCACAGCGAGAAGCAAGTTTGCGCGATTTCTTAATTCTGCGTTCAACAGTCTAATTGGATGTTGAGGCGCATTGCCCGGCAGCTTAACGATGCCGTCGTTTTTGAGGTCTGGTCAACGTGTCCAGCCATTCGCGCGGCGTGCATAGGTTGATGCCAAAGGGTTTCTCCACCACCGTCAAACCCCGGTCGCGGGCAATGATCGTGTGACATCCGGCGGTCAATGCCGCTTCAATCAAAATCTCATCCTTGAAATCACGGCACACCCTTTTTCCAATCACCTCCCACTCAACCCACAAGGCCGACGTGCGCAAGGCATCCACCCACAGCCCGGTATCCGTCGTGAACTGTTGCTCCTGCTTCACCCGTTCCAGCCCCGCCTCGTATTCGGCGAGCAGGTCTTCGGTCATCACCGGCGTCATCATGCCGCGCAGCCAGGCTTTGAGGCACAGGTGCGGCTCGTGACGCCAGAAAACGCCCGCCACAAAGACGCCGGGGTCAATGACGGCCAGATTCATCACGCACCTGGGCGCAACGCCTGATTGACAATGGCTGCCGCCTGACGGGGGGAATGTCTGCTGGCGGGGGTTTGTTCCAAAAGTCTTGCGATGACCTCTTTTCCGGGAGCCTTTACCGGACGGATCAACAGGCCATCCTTGCCCAAATCGAATACGTTCAACGGGCCGCCGTTTTCCAATCCTTCCCGGCGGCACCACCACAGCGGGAAGACCGTCTGGCGTTTCGAGGTCAAGGTCATCGTCATGGTCATTATCTTCATTGTAAGGATTTATTACCTGAAAACACGATTTGTCAATGGTTTTGCCGGGATTTTGAGGGTTCAATTTTGTGCGCTTGCTGCACAAAGCAGTCGCAATTTTCTGTCAGACTTGTCAATTGACGATGAAGAAGGAGAGTCAAAACCATGCGAAAGCAAGGCCAGTGGCGCGGTTGAAACATTCCGTGTCCACGGTTGCCGCCCCTAAAAATCCGG
>Ga0181538_10000239_pt1 | contig 64187 bp, 62 predicted proteins | sample PEATcosm2014_Bin_40_FD_119773 | JGI IMG/M metagenome (GOLD analysis project Ga0181538, IMG submission 119773) | Peatland microbial communities from MTU Mesocosm Facility, Houghton, MI, USA - PEATcosm2014_Bin23_30_metaG | ecosystem: Environmental > Terrestrial > Soil > Wetlands > Peat | place...
AGCAGGCCCCCGCAACCAAGCTTTTCAGTTATTTACCGCAGATTTCTCGTTCTCTTCGCCTTCCAACATTCGAGTCAGCTTTCAGTGCCGTTTCCATAGATTGAGATCGGTGAACGATGTTTCTCCTTGACCGAGTACGAACGGGTGCAAGCGCGAATTGCAGGGAAACTATGAACCCAGCTCGGAGATGCTTGCCGCACAGTGGAAACACCTCCTCCGATCTTGACATCCTTGTCGCCCGTTGCTTGTTTCGCAAGTCTCGGCGCCTCTTCGATTCCACCGGTGACAAAGGAAAGTCGTCCCTCCTCCATCACCAGCGGCTCACGCTCGTTAGTGCGTCAGAACGAAGGTTGGCGCATGCTACGGAGGATTGTCGCCCCATCAGCCCTTCCATGAGTCGTCCAGCCAGGGGCCGCGAACGGGACCGAACATGTTGCGACCGGGGATGAAGGCACCAGAGTTCTCCAGTACTTTTCCGTGTGAATTCATCGTCGGTATCGACAACTCCTCCCTCCTGCCCGTGCATCGCCGGAATGACCTTGTCCGAAAGAACCACTGACACATCTCGGTTCCCCGCTTACCAAGTGGATCGCTCAGGCTCTGCTCGATCCCAGCATCGAAGCCGCCAATGAAACACTAAATCCTGCGACTCGAACCCTTGGCATATGTGCCTCTCTCCTCAAGTATTGGAAGCTGTTCTGGCCTGTAGTTGCGCCAATCGTCAGCTTGCCCAAGCCAAATGAAAAACATGGCTGCCAGCAGGCCAGCGCCGCCACGATGTCATGCTTCCGACGGCTGGCTCTCAAAGTGCCGTGTTCTTTCGTCGCCGCTGCTCGCTCTCCTTGATCATTTCGTTCAAATCCGCAACCGGCCGTATCTCAATCGGTCCAAGTCCATACTTAAAGCCTGGAAGCTGTGAGATAAGCTGAATGGCGTGATTGAGGTCTCGCGCCTCAAGGATTTGAATGCCGCCGACCTGTTCCTTGGTTTCCGCATAGGGGCCGTCGGTCGTCGCGACTTTGCCGTTTTTCCAGTACAGGGTCAACGCGGTCTCCGGAGGCTGAAGAGGTACTTCGGCAACAAGATGTCCGTTGGCGCGCAGATGGTCGTTGTACTCAAAGCATTCGTCGAGCATTGCGTGTCGCTCGTCCTCCGTCAGCCCTTCGATTTTTCCTGGCTCGATGTATCCCAAACAGATGTATTTCATCGCCCTCTCCTCTTGTTGGGGGCCAGCAGCGGAATCTTGCGCGCTGGCTCGTTCAACCTATAGTCGCCGGGCACAGGGAAAATCGACAGCAGAGCCAATTTTTAACTGCAACTCCCTCAGCCGCCCTGCGAGGAACCGACGCTCTGGCGCGCACCGAACCAGGGCCAGCGCCTTCTCATACGAATCACGCGCCTCGGCAAGCTTTCCCAGCCTGCGGCACAAGTCCGCCCGGGCGGAGTGCGCGAGATGGTAGCTGGCGAGTTCCTCGCGGGCCAGCAAGGCGTCGATGAGACGAAGCCCCTGCTCAGGCCCCTCGCACATGGCGATGGCAACTGCGCGGTTGAGTTCCACGACCGGAGATGGCTGAATACGAATCAGCCGGTTGTAGAGCAATGTGATCTGACGCCAGTCAGTAGATGCCGACGAGGAAGCCTCGGCATGAACTGCCGCAATGGCCGCCTGCAGGGTGTAAGCACCGAAACGGCGCGATGCAAGAGCGTTTTCGGTGAACGAAATGCCTTCGGCGATCTGATCTCTATTCCACAAAGAGCGATCCTGCTGGTCCAGCAAGATCAGGTCTCCCTCAGGAGAGCTTCGGGCGGCGCGGCGCGACTCCTGCAGCAACATGAGCCCTATGAGGCCCATCACTTCGGGCTCTGGAAGCAAGTCGACCAGCAGCCTGCCCAGGCGGATCGCCTCGCGGCTCAGGTCGGCTCCTGTTGTCCCCGCTGAGTAGCCCTCGTTGAAGACCAGATACACGGCCTGAAGCACGGCTCCCAACCTCGCCGGTAATTCTTGCGATACGGGCACCTGGTAAGGAATAGCCTTATCGCGGATGACGGCCTTCGCGCGCACGATGCGCTGCGCGAGGGTCGCCGGCGTAACGAGAAATGCCCGCGCAATCTCCTCTGTTGTCAGGCCGCAAACTTCACGCAGCGTCAGCGCTACCTGTCCTTCCGGCGGCAGAGCGGGATGGCAGCAGGTAAAGATGAGACGGAGGCGGTCGTCCTCGATTTCCTCATCCTCATGAGGCGCCCCGTTGATGCGCGCCTCGAGGTAGAGCGCGAGGTCTTTCTGTGCGCTGACGAAGCGCGCCCGCCGGCGCATTCCATTTATAGCTTTGAAGCGCGCAGTTGAAATGAGCCAGGGGCGCGGTTTATCCGGTACGCCGGCCTGAGGCCACGTGGCCAAAGCAGCGGCAAAGGCCTCGTGCATGGCTTCTTCGGCAACATCAAGATCTCCGAGCAGGCGCGCCAACGTAGCAAGAATCCTGCCCGATTCGGACCGGTAAAGCATCTCTATGGTTCTGCTGAGCTCTTCGGGAACATTCTGCGGCATGCACGTCAAACTTAACAAACGAACGTACTCCACACAACTGCGCCCGGCTCGCTGTTTATCCACAATTCGATAAGATGCCAATGCGCTGATTGAGGCGGCCTGAGCTGGTGCACCAGCATAGGTCCTCGAAAACGCGCTTGTGGAAGCCTTCCGGGCTGCCGCGACAGTGGCAGTCGTACGCCGCGTCCGCCCGGTTCACGTATCGATTGTCGGCGGCGAGCCCCTGGTCCGGTATCGCGAACTCTGCGCGCTTTTGCCGCTTCTCGACCGCATGGGAATCGAAGTGCAACTGGTCACCAGCGCAGGACGTCCCATTCCGGAGGAGTGGAACTCGATCGGGTCGGTGCACCTTGTGGTCTCGATCGATGGCTTGGCCCCCGAGCACGACCAGCGGCGCGCGCCAGCGACATACGATCGCAGGATCGTACTTTCGCGCGGCTGACCACCTGTCTTTCGACCGACCTGAAGACACGCATCAGCCCGTGCCAGTTTGGTGTAAACCGGTTTGCGCGGAGTGCGGCTGTGTAGCCTCTGCTGGAATGCACGCACTGGCCGGTTCGAGCTCGGCGGCCTCATCCCGCTCTCCGCCACCTTGGACGCAGCGATCCGTCTGGGCGGCCGCAGCGCGCCGGGGTCGCCTTCGGTCGAACCCCAAACGGCTTCGTAGAAGGCAATACCGCTCAGGGTTCTAGTCCCGCCGAACGGTACAGAATGATCCACCCCAGCGGGGATGAAAAAACGCAGTTTTCGCGCTTCTTCGCGCTACGGATGCCAAATAGAGGCGATTACGCATGCGCTCGATCCAGGGCGGCGGAAATTCGGCGGGCGATGCGGACGGCATGCACGCGAGGCGGCGGGCTTCTTGCCTAAGGCGCTCGTGCGCAGCCGGACTAGGGCGCATTCACCTGCAATTTCGGGCAGGTTGACGGCGCCGCTCCGTGTCATCAGTCGCTTCGCCAATGGCTGGTTCGGCCAAAGGCGAGCCACGTCAGGCAGAACGCCCCGTGCGCACGCGCTCGATCCATGCCGGCGGAATTCCGCGACAGCTTCGGAAGGCGCGTCCACGTGAGCGACATGCATCTTGAGTAAGCCGCTCCTGCGGGGCAGACGCGGCAGTGCGGGGCGAGCGACGGGCGCGCTCCGTGTCGGCGGTCGCCTCGGCAATGGCTGGCTCGACAACGGCGAGCTATGGCAGCCAAAACCGCCCGCCCGCACCCGCTCGATCCACGCCGATGGAATCAGCGAGCGCTTCCCGCCCGGCACGCCCGCGAGGCGGCGGGCTGCTTGCGTAGGGCATTCGTGCGCAGCCGGACAAGGACGGGTTCCGCGACGGTTCGGTCGAACTTCCGAGTAAGTAAGCATGATGCACAAACCACGTCCGAGATGATACATTCGAAACCGAATGGGGATACTGAGTTCCTTGCTCGTCGGACTCGCGGCGACGCTCGGCACGACGGGCATTCATGGCCTCGTCGTCCACACCGTCATCATGGAAATGCGCCGCGATCTGCAACGTGGCCGGCTCGGAGTGCGGCTCTGGGTGAGTTTGACATTTGTAACCGGCACAACGTTGCTCGGGCTCGCAGGGCATATCCTCGAGGTCGCACTATGGGCGTTCGTGTTCGATCTATGTGGTGGGGTTGCCAATTTCAGCGCGGCCTTGTACTGTTCGGCTGGTAGCTCACTACCGTGGGTTCCGGCGAAGTCGTATTGTCGCTACGCTGGAAGCTGCTGGGACCACTCGAGGCGGCCGCCGGGCTGTTGATGTTCGGCGTCTCGACTGCGCTGATCTTCGCGGTTATCCAACGCCTGATTCACGCCCGGTTCGCTGGCGCGGAGCGCAAGTAACCCAAATTAGCCGCGCTTCTTCGAGGAGGCAGTGGGGCGCGTGCGAAATCGACACTGTATCTGCGTCAGATTGCCCGCGCCGGTTCGCCATACCGGTCTGCCGATCGGAGAAGCGCCCCCCAGAACCTGAAAACCACGGGTCGCCAAAAAACGCGTTTTTGAGCATTTCGGCGCTCGCACGCGAGGAAAAAGTCGCCGCGCACCGCGCGCGCTCGCCCCACCAAACGGGAAATTCCGCGTGCGCTTCGGGTGGCACCCCCGCCAGACGGCGTGCTGCTTGCGTAAGGCCTTCCTGCGTTGCCAGACGATGCGTGGCCGCACGCGGGGCGCTCTCCGCGGCGGTTCGGGCAATTGCCGCCGCGTTCGGGGTCGGCCGTTGCTTCGGCGATGGCGGGACCGACCAAGGGCGGGCTACGGCGGGTAAGCCTTGCCCGTCCGCTGGCGGTGATAGGACGCGGGCTATGCGGACCGGAATACCGATTCTTGCCTGTTGGGTTTTCCTTGGATAGCCGCGCTTGGAACTGCCGTGCTGTTTTCCTGGTCTCCGCGCGCCATCCATCCCGGACATTGCGGCATAATGAAATAAAGAGTTCGGATGGTGAAGGTGCAGAGGAGGTTCAAGAACATGAACATTTTCGGGCGTGCCGCAGGAAGGCATGGATTGGGCAAGCAGAGTTTGGTTTGTCTCTTGTCATTGGCTCTATTGTTCGCAACCTGGCCGCTGAGCTTGTCGGCTCAAGAGGCACCAAGCCAGGACCCCCAAGCTCAGGACACCCAAGCCACGCCACAGGGCGGGCAGGCGCCGCCCTACGCACAGCAGACTCCCGAGCAGTTGCAGCGGCTGGTAGCACCGATTGCGCTGTATCCGGATTCGCTGGTGGCGCAGATCCTGGCGGCGTCCACGTTTCCCGAGGAAGTCGTCGAAGCCGACAGATGGGTGCAGGCGCATCCTGATTTGAAGAGCGAGGCTTTGGGCCAGGCAGTGGATCAGCAACCCTGGGACCCTAGCGTCAAGGCGCTCGCGGCATTTCCGTCCGTCCTGGGAAATATGGACAAGAACCTCTCATGGACGTCATCTCTCGGCGATGCCTACTACAACCAGCAGCAGGATGTGATGGATGCGGTGCAGGTGATGCGCCACAAAGCGGAAGCGGCCGGCGCTCTTAAGACCACGCCGCAGGAGGTCGTAAGGGATGAAGGCCCGGATATTGATGTTGAGCCCGCTGCCCCCGATGTAGTTTACGTCCCGGCATATGATCCGTGGTTGGTTTACGGATATCCCATCGTGGCGTGGCCGGGATGGTATCCGTATCCTGGAATTTGGTTTGACGGTCCGTACCTCTCGTTCGGAATCGGTTTTGGCATCGGTTGGTTCGGCGGTTTTGGATGGGGATGGGGTAATTGGGGATTCGATTGGCATAACCATTACGCAATCTACAACCACGGCAGGTACTACTCTCGAAGCAGAACTTTTTATAACCGAGGCAGTTACTACCGGGGAGGAGGCGAGCGCGGCGTAGAGAGGAATGTGCAGCGCGGAGTGAGCGGCAATCGTGCTGGCGAAGCCGCCAGACCTTTCGAGGGGGACCGGAATGCGGCTCGAGGATACGCTGAGCCTCGCGGTCAGAGCGGCGTTCACTCGGGCGCCTTCAGCGGCTACGACCACGGCGGAGAGACCAGGAGCTATTCCTCCCGCGGAAGCGCCAGCATGGGTGGCGGAGGCTTTCACGGCGGCGGTGGCGGACATGGCGGCGGTGGCGGGCGGCGATAAATCGTAGGTTCGTTATGTTCCCTGTAGAGCGTGAAATCTAAACATGGAGATAAATCATATGCGACGAGCGAAGCTGAACTCCGACAATTTTCATTGGGCTAGCCTTACTAAACTAGCCCTGGTCGCTATGCTTTTGACGGTGTGCGCTCCCACCCGTTCCATGGCGCAGCAACCGGGCCAGAAAATGTTTTCATCGGCGGAAGAAGCGACCAACGCACTGGTCACGGCAGCGCAGGCTAACGACGAAAAAATGATGCTGGATATCCTCGGACCGGACGGAAAGCAAATCGTCTCGTCGGGAGACGAAACCGAGGACGCCAACAGCCGCGCTGACTTCGTAAAGAGATATCAGGAAATGCACCGTCTGGTAAAGGAACCGGATGGAACTACTGTCCTGTATATCGGCGCGCATAATTGGCCCGCACCCATACCGCTCGTGCACAAGGGCAATTCGTGGTATTTCGACACCGAAGCGGGCAAGAAAGAAATCCTATGCCGGCGCATTGGCCGCAATGAAATGTCGGCCATCCGCATTTGCCAGGAACTCGTGGCGGCGCAAAAAGAATACTCGTCGGAGCACAAGGAGTACGCCCGGCAAATCTTCAGCGATGAAGGGCAGCACAATGGCCTTTACTGGAAAGCTGCCGGCGGCGAGCCGCAGAGCCCCATCGGCCCGCTTGTGGCATCGGCCGTTGCCGAGGGCTATGCCAAAGGCCAACAAGGTGCTCCGACCCCTTACCGCGGTTACTATTTCCACATCTTAACGCGTCAGGGAAAGCATGCTCCAGGCGGCGCGAAGAATTACGTCGTAAACGGCAAAATGACAGAAGGCTTCGCTTTCGTGGCCTATCCGGCGGAATACAGGTCGTCCGGTGTGATGACATTCATAGCCACCGAGGATGGCGTGGTGTATCAGAAGGATCTCGGCAGGAAGACCGGGCTCCTCGCCAAAGCTATGAAGGAATACGACCGGAATCCCAGTTGGCAAAAGGCTGAGGAGCAGCAGGAGGAGGCTGCTGTCGAGCGGAAAGCCAAGTAAGCGGCACACCGTCGCTGCACTCAATCCAGCGGACTCATGACCGCTTCGGATAGGGTAAATCTACGCCAAGGAACCTTCGTCGCAGGCTTACGGATGTGATGGAACTTGCGCGTACCTGCTCCCGTGGGCAAGAGTGGCCAGTGGCATAACAGCGACGGGGGTGGTGGAGATGGGGAACGGGGTCATGGCCGTTGCACCGCCCGCTACGATTGCCGAGAACGGGGACGGCCACAACCGCGCACGGTGATGGCTGCTCCGCTGGCCTGGACAGCCAGGCATTTCCCGATGCGAATCTAACGACCCTCGTGCTGGACCAGCAGGTCCTTGGCGCGGCGCACCGCGGCATCTGCGTGGCTATATCGCTGTGCGTCGTCTTCTGCGCCTGCGAGCCGCGGTGCACGGCGGGGATGACTTTTGGTATTAGGCGGCACGGGTTGTCGCGGTAGGGCCGCGGCAGATTGCTATCAGGACCTGGGTAGCCTCCTCAGACTGAATGGTGCGGACGTGACGCTCGCCACAGCCGGCCTTTCGGGCGATCGCGCCGGTCTTCATGCCCTGCAAGTGTGCCGCGGGCAACCACGCGGCTCTTGCACTCGTGTTCGGTGCGCTCGTGGTCGTATGTTGAGCTCCCGCCCCGCATGCTCGATGCACGCCGGCCGAAATTCTCCGAGCGCTTTGGGGCGGCACGCCCGCGCGGCACACGCTGTAAGGCGTTCTGCGCAGCCAGACGAGGACGCGTTCCGCGGCCGTTGCCCCAAGCTGCGGGTGCGCGCCGTGCCGGCAGTCGCTTCGGCGATGGTTGGATCGACCAAGACGCGCTAAGGCTAACGCGCTTTGCCCGTGGCGAGAGCTAAAGGAAATAGCCGGATATCGCGGAAAAAGACCTCCGCGCCTTCCGATTGGATCAGTATCTTGCCGCTGGAGGGATACGCATCTGAGCCTTCGTTCACCAGCTTGCCATTCAGGTACTGTTTTACGTGGCCACCCTGCGCCACCAGTTCCACCAGATTCCACTCGCCGTGGGTCCTTTCGATCTCCCCGTTTGGATCGCGGTATCCGGTCACGTTCTGCCAGGGTCCTTCGCCGAACCGGCGAATCCGGGCGGCCGAACCGGGAGGGCCGGTCTCGCGCTTCCCATCAGCTCCGGTCAGGGCCGCGCCGTCCGTCATATAGAAATCTCCGGTTTGTCCCTCACAGATCTGAAACTCGATGGACGTCGGCCATACCTTCTGGTCCCCTTGAATGTAATACAGAATTCCGCTGTCACGCGTCATGCCCTCACGTGGAGGGTGAGTGGCTTCCCCCCACTTGAACTCTGCGCGCAGGTAATAGTTCGCAAACTCACGCTTGGTGATCAGGTAGCCGAACTCCGCGCCGGAGATGTGAATCAGTCCGTTTTCCAGGCGGAACACATGCTCGGGATCGGAGTTCAACCCTTTGGTCTTAAGGAAACTGTCGAACGCGTCGAGGCTGGAGCCGTCAAACAGGACGATGGCCGCGCCGTGCGGCGGGATATCCTGCGTACCCTGAGCCGCCGCTACAAATGCGGCCATGAACAACGCCGCGGCGATAATCACTCGGCAAGTACGGTGCATTGTCTTACTCCAATCACTTACGCGGATCGGCCGCCGAAGCATGCCGTGGATACGCGTGGAATTTTGATCGACGAAGAAGTTACGCTTCGCCGTGTGCCAAACCAAGCCGCATTTGGTGGCTGGAATCACCTCATCGCGGCGCCCACGAGTGGCTTCACCCACAATGCGCTCAGAAAAGACCGAGCCTTAGGCCGGCGCCGTGTCGGTGAAATTGACCCCGGCATCGAGCGAAGCTTGACTCATGCCCTTCGAACGGCAATTCGCGGGCCGTTCGGATGCGTGTTGCGGTAGTGCAAGTTAGAGCCTTGGAGCAAAGAAACATCGCGAAACGGGCTGCGAGGCGATTCACGAATTCACGAGATACCACGACTTGCGTGTAAGGGGCGGGCACGCTGCCGACGCCGCTCCGTGTCGGCGGCCGCCTCGCTGAGGGCTGGTTGATCGCGACTGGGGCTTCATCCTCAGCACGGCATTGCCGCATCAACGTCCCTGCCGCTGTCAGCGGCGTTCACTTCTTCATCAGCGCATCGATTCCAGCTTGCGCGATGGCTTCGTCGACCTCTGACGGACCCCCACTGGCAGCGATGGCGCCGATGGTCTTGCCGTCGACTTTGATCGGTAGCCCACCCTGGTTCGGAAAGGCGTCCGGAAAGGCGAGCACCTGGAGATCGCCGCTCTTGAGTTGGTCGGCAGCGTCCTTGGAGGGACGGCCGTAAAACGCAGCGTGCCGGGCCTTCTTCTGCGCAAATTGGATCGTATTGAGACCCGCATCGTCAGCCTTTTGGAGGAAGAGCAGGTTGCCACTCTCGTCCACGATGCAGATCGTCACCTCCACGCTGCGCCTATGCGCTTCCGCTTCGGCGGCTGCAACCATCGTTTTGACGGCTGCCAGATTCAAGTATCTCTTCGTGGGGAGATCATTGGCGGATGTCAACGTCATAACGGTAAGGAGAAGCGCAACAGGTTTGCACATGGGCATTATAATAACTCGCCGGACGCCGACGCCGTGCTTCCGGCGTGAGCGTGCGTATCCAAACAGGAAGGAACGGGCGATGGAAAGCCGCTGAGAGCGCGCTGCGCCGGAGCGGGACCGGCTCGGAGTCCAGACCAGCCAATATCCGGCCCAGGCGCGCGGCGGAACTGGGACAGCGCCAGTGCGTCCCGTAGTCGGCAGTCCCATCGGCGATAGCTGCGTCGACCAAGGGCGGACTCCGCCAGCCAGAACCGGCCGCCTGCACGCGCTCATCCACACGGCGGAAATTCCGCGAGCGCTTCGGCGACCACGCGCGCGAGGCGGCGGGCTGCTTGCGTAGGGCGTTCGTGCGGTGGCCACGCGAGAGCGCGTTCCGCGGCGGCTCGGGCAAGCCGCCGGTGCGCTCCGTGTCGGCGGTCCGTGCGCCCAGAGAACGTGGATCTTTGACAATGCTGCCATTCTCGCATTCGGGCGCACGCCGCCCCGCCCGCCGATAGCGGATGTTGAAGGAAGGTCTTCGCTGCGGTTAGTTATACGAGTGGATCAATTCCACGGTGACTCCCCCGATCGAATCCGTCCCCATGTAAGCGTACCGGCCCGAACCCTTCTTCCCGACATCGCCCCAGGCACCCGATTGCACCACGTCGTAACCCAAGCCCTTGTATCGGGCAATGGCGCCGTCAAGGTCGTCCACCGGCAAGCCCAGGTGGTGAATGCCTTCGCCGTGGGCTTTCAGGAAATCGGCATAGCAGTTGGCCGGCTCCTGCGGCGGAATGATCCACTCAAAAGTCGGCTGCGTGTACTTGTGCCAGCCCACATCGAACGGCAACAAAAGGGGCATACCGTGGTAGCGGGAGTCTTCCCGCGGGCTGGCGTGCGCCAGGGCCATGGCCGGGAACCCACTCTGTTGCCAATAATCGGAGACCGGTTTGGCCTCGCGGATGACCAACGCGATATGTGAGACCAGGGCCGGTGCAGCCGCCGAAGCCGTCCCGCCCGGCCAGTGGACTAGGCCGAGCACGTATTTGCCCCTTGGCTCGGTATCGAAAAACGTAAATACGGCCCGGCCGCGATCGGTGTCCGCCTGCATTCGCTGGAGCACTTGCACCCCTGCTCCGGCCATGCGCTCGACTTCCCTGGCCATTTCATCCTGGCTTGCCACCTCATAAACGATGGAGAAAATTCCGTCTCCGTGCATCGATAAGAAGGCGTTGAAGGCACTGTCGCCGCCTTGCGGCTCCAGCATATCCACGGCCAGGCTTCCCAAATGTCCCCAGACCATGCGCACGTGCCGCGCCATGGGCTGACCGCGATACTCGCCTTTGAAAGCGATCTTACCGCAGTCATGGACATCCGAAAGACCCAGGCTCGACCAGCCGTGCAGGGGCCCATCAATGGTGTGCACCAACCAAACGACGTGACCGATGCGTTTGTAGAAGTCCGGTGGCGCGCCCAGCGCGAGCGAGGCAAGCGAAATCAAAAGAGCAGCCAGATGAGATGTTCTCATTCAAGTTTCAGAGTGCGATTGTAGCGCCGTTTCACCGTGGTTGGCTGGAAAATAGACTGGAATCCGCTACTCTCGTTCTTGAGGCGCGCCCACTTCCATGGCGTCGATGTCGGTTTCGGAGTAGCCTCTGCGCAGAAGGTATACTTTCACTGGCGCACCGATATCTTGTTTCAGAATCTCGATGAAGAAGCTCTGGGCCGTTTCCAGGATGTCGGCCTTGCAGGCGTAGTCATGATGCTGGGCCTGGTCGTCGCGGACAACGTTCAAGCCAGCAGCTTGGGCCAAATGCAGTAACGCATCTTTGAAATCGAGGCCCTTAGTCTTCTTCAGGTATTGCGATCCAGTCTCCGGCTTCACCGCAATGCCATCCGCTCCATACAGGCTTGTCGCGGTTGTAGGAGAAGTGCCGCTCCTTTTGGCAGAAGGGCAGGTAACCAGAGTTTCCCTACCGCCGTTTTCCTTCTTTCGCGCACAGTAGAGATCCGAAAAAAGAGTCTCCTGGTAGGCTTTGGTTAACAAGATCGCCTGGACGTCATCCATGCCCCACTCCGAAATGCAACAATTGACGTTCCCGCCAAAAAGCAAGAGTCCCGTCGGCGAATGGCCGAACGAGCCTGTTTCGTTGTTGAAAATGAGTCAGTGAACCGAATCCGCTTAGGCGTGTCCGGCCGTCACCGTGGCCCCCCCAATGGTCCGCCCATCGCGCCGCGCGTTCCCCACGCGCGGTATCGGCGCAGAATGCCGCCGCCCCGAAACCACGTTGACGTCGGCGGTTTCCGCCAATGTGGTATGTTCATCGTAACGGTATTTTGGAGCTTCAATGGCGGTGGAACATTTCGACGTGCTGATCATGGGTGCGGGCCTGTCCGGCATCGGCGCCGCGCATCACTTGCAGACACTGTGCGCGAACAAAAGCTACATCATCCTCGAGCAGCGCGAACGCATCGGCGGCACCTGGGACCTGTTCCGCTATCCGGGCGTCCGTTCGGACTCGGACATGCTGACCATGGGTTATTCGTTCCGCCCGTGGACGAGCCCAAAGGCGATTTCTCCAGGAGACGACATCCGCGACTACATCACCGCCACCGCGCGCGACGAGGGCATCGACCGCCGCATCCGCTTCCGCCATCGGATTAAACGCGCCGCGTGGTCCTCGCAGGACGCGCGGTGGACGGTCGATGCGGTGCGCAAACTGTCCGACGGGCGCGACGAGCCGGTGACGCTGACTTGCAACTTCTTGTTCTCATGCGCGGGTTATTACCGCTATTCCGCAGGCTACACTCCGGAGTTTCCGAACATCGGCCGCTTCCAGGGGCGCGTCGTTCACCCGCAAGCCTGGCCCGAGGATTTGGACTACGCCGGAAAGCGCGTGGTCGTCATCGGCAGCGGCGCGACCGCCGTGACGCTTCTGCCCGCGATGGCCAAGACCGCCGGCCATGTGACGATGCTGCAGCGTTCGCCGACTTATATCGTTACGCTGCCTGAGCAGGACAAAATCGCGAATTGGCTGCGCGGCGTAATGCCCGCTATGTGGGCTTATAGACTCAGCCGGTGGAAGAACGTTGCCTTGATGATCTACGTCTATCAACTGGCGCAGCACTACCCGAATTTCGTCAAGACCGGCATCGTCAAGATGGTGCGGGAGTCATTGGGTCCCGACTACGACGTCGCCACGCACTTCACGCCGCGCTACAAGCCGTGGGAACAGCGGCTCTGCGTGGTTCCGGACGGAGACCTGTTCCAGGCGATCAAAGCGGGCCGCGCCAGCGTGGTCACCGACCAGATCGAAACGTTCACCGAAAAAGGCATACGGCTCAAATCGGGCAACGAACTTGAAGCCGATATCGTCGTCACCGCGACGGGCCTCGTGATGCAGGCCTTCGGCGGGGCCGATCTTTCGGTCGACGGGCGCAGCGTCATTCCCGCCCAGACGCTGGCTTACAAAGGCGTGATGATGTCGGGCGTGCCGAACCTGGCCTCCGTGTTCGGATACATCAACGCGTCGTGGACACTCAAAGCCGACTTGATCTGCACGTATGTGTGCCGGTTGTTGAACTTCATGGACAGGAAAGGCGTGCGCCAAGTCACTCCGACGAAGCGCGAAGAGACAGCGGCGGCGCCTTTCGTGGAGAACTTCTCACCAGGTTACATAGAACGCGCACTGGCGAGTTGGCCGAAACAGGGCTCGAAACCGCCGTGGCGCGTTTATCAGAACTACATCCGCGACACGATCAGCCTGAAATGGAGCTCGGTTGACAACGACGCGCTGGAGTTCTCGAACCCGCCGCAAGGGTCGTCGAAGGCCGCACCGCGCGAACTCGCCGAGCTAGCGAAGTAGAGGCGATATTCACGAGCCGGCGATCACTCCGTGGCGCCCTCCGGTTCCACAGGCTGTCTGGTCGCCAAGCCCGTTTTGTTTGCACGCCTCGGCTTTGCTAGTCTCTCGCGCGTTCTGGTGTCGAGGGAGCTTGCTCGCCTAGTTCGTTAGGGCCTGGTAAACCAGCGTACGCGTTTGGCGCCAGTAGGGGACGTTGGTAGTCACCGGAACCTGGATCATCAGCACCGTGACCAGTTTCTCCTTCGGATCGACCCAGAAGTATGTGCCGGTAATGCCGGCCCACGAGAAGTCGCCGACCGATCCGGGCACCGGATTCCGGCCTGGGTCCGTGCGCACAGCGAAACCCAAGCCGAAGCTGGTGCCCATCTCGGGTGTGGGGCCGAACGAGTCCAGCAAGGTCGCGACGGCGGTATGCCGTTCCGCCGCAGGCGGGAGCTGGTCGGAAGTCATCAGCGCCACGGTCTTGGGGGAAAGAATGCGTACACCGTCGAGTTCACCGCCGTTAAGCATCATCTGGCAGAATCGTGCATAGTCGCCCGCAGTCGAGAGCATGCCTCCGCCGCCCGAGAAAACCGCCGGCTTCGCGGTCGGATCGGTGCCGCTCAACATGGTGGCCGAATCCGCACGCGCCAGGCGGGCGGCTTGTGATGCATTCAGATAGAAGCCGGTATCTGTCATGCGGAGCGGTCCGGTGATTCGCGCGGCGACAAACTGATCCAGTTCCATGCCGCTGACGACTTCGACGATACGGCCCAAGACGTCCGTGGACACGCTATACTCCCAGGCTTCACCCGGCTGGTGCGCCAGCGGCAGGCGCGCGATGGCGGCCACCATCTCGGCGAGCGATTTGCTTGCGAACATGTTGCTCTTCTTGTAGAGTTGGTCCACCGGCGAGTTGCCGAAGATGCCGTAGGTGAGGCCGGAGGTGTGGCGGAGCAAATCTTGTACGGTCATCGGCCGCTTGGGCGCGGCATTATCCACGCCGACCTTCACTTCCTTGAACTCGGGGAGGTACTGCGCCACCGGCGCGCCAATATCGAGCTTGCCTTCTTCTGCAAGGATCATGATGGCGACCGAGGTAATCGGCTTCGACATCGATGCAATGCGGAAGATGGAATCGGCCTTCATCGGCGTCTGCGACCGCCGCTCCTGATATCCGAGGGCGTCGAGTGAGGCTATCTTTCCGTTGCGCGCGATCAGCAGCACGGCGCCTGGAATACGTCCACTTTCTACGTCCGCTTTCATCTGCCGGCGCACCCGTTCCAGACGCTGGGAAGAGATGCCCACGTCCTCGGGCCGCCCGGCCATCGGCAGGGGTTGAGAGAGCGCCGCGGCCGACAATAGGACGCAGAGCAATCCGGTCGATAGTCTCGTTGTATTTCGCATTTGGATCAGTGTATAACGTCCGGCGGGGCTTTGGCGAATCCGGCCCGGCACGCAGCCCCGGCGGCGGAGCTAAGCCTGCTTTGGTCCGCCAGCTACGTTATCGTAATTGAACGCCTACCAAATCCCGCGCACTATTGCACCCGGATTACCGGAAATCATCGGCGAGGCCGCCCGGTGTTAGAATCATATCGCGCGTAGACTGATTAAAACACCGTTTACGTTCACTGTTCTAGACTACACTAGGGGAGAAACCAAGTAATGCCAAGAAAGGCACAGCAAAAAGCAGACCATGCCATCCTGGAGATGGCCATCGTTGGTTATCAGAGCCAACTCGAAAAGCTCTCGGCGACGATAGCCGATATCAAAGCGCGGCTCGGGAAGCCTGGTCCAGGCCGGCCCAAAGCTACCGTAGCCGGAACGGACCGAGCGGTCCCACGGAAGCGCCGCACGATCAGCAAGGCCGGCCGCGCCAGGATCGCCGCAGCACAGCGAGCGAGGTGGGCGGCCCAAAAACAGCATCGGGTCGAACTGGAAAAGCCTAAGAAACGGAAGATGTCGGCGGCCGGCTTGAGAGCCATAAGAGAAGCCACGAAAAAACGTTGGGCGGCATACCGCAAAGCTCGCGAATCTGCGGCGTAACCCTCTGGGCCGAGTCTGCTAGAATTCTCGCAGCTATGGTCGCCGTGCGTTCTCTCTGTCTCTTGGCCTCGGTGTTGGCGCTCGCCACTGCCGCACCCGCTCCGACTCAGACCAAACTGGAAGTCACTTCTAAGCTCGGAACTACCTTCTACTCGCTGCCCGACGAGAAGGGTGTGGTCGCAGCGGCGCAGAAGAACCTCGCAGACGCTCCTAAAGACCCGGACTTGCTGCTCAGACTGGCGCAGGCGCAAATCTCCGTCTGGCAAGACAAGGAAGCGGTCGAAACCTTGACTCGCGCCCTGGCGATTTCGCCCCAGAACGGGGACCTCTACATCGAACGCGGCCACCGCGAACTTCCCTTGCGGGAGTTTGCTCAAGCGCGCGCCGATCTGAGCCGGGCCGTGGCGCTCGATCCCGGAAACATGGCGGCATACTATCACCTCGGTTTGGCTAACTATTTTCTAGGTGAGTTCGATCGGGCCGCCGACGCCTTCCGTCACGCGGTGGAAACTGCGCCCAACACCGATGAGCGCATAAACTCGACCAACTGGCTGTATGCCGCGCTGCGCCGCGCCAAGCAATCCGGCGAGGCAGCGAAGGCGCTGGAAGGCATCCCGCCGGAAATGGCCAATAAAGAGCCTCACACCAGGTTCTATCTCAATCTGGTGCGCTTCTTTCAGGGCCGCATGACTGAATCCGAAGCGCTGCCCCCGGAGCCGGCGGCGGGCAACACCGATCCCGAGGTCGAGTTGGCGTTCGATACGGTGGCATACGGCATCGGCAACTGGCACCTCTGCGGCGGCGACACAGCTAAGGCCCAGGAATACTTCCGTCGCATCCTGAAAGGGCATGTGTGGGTCACTTGGGGCTTCGTGGGGGCCGAAACGGATCTCCATCGCTTGCCGTCAAATCTCAAATAACCGGGCCGGAACCGCAATTTGCCGCGATGGCGTCTCGCCTGCCGGGAGGATCACTCCCTCACGCCCGGGCAATCGGAGCCTCGCCCGTCGCGTCGGCAAGCGGTTTTTTCCAATGCGCGACCGGTTAACCTGCCATCAACTCGAATAGCTTGGTCACCGTGCGCCAGTTTCTAGCCGTGCCTATGGTAGCCAGCTTCGAGTCAAAATATTGGTTAGTCAGTTTGGTGCGCCCCATACCGTTTGGAAGACGCAGATATACCTCTTGTCCCCGAACGATGAACGTGTCAGGCGCCGAGCGGCCGGGATCGAGGCTCTGGACACAGCGTGGCGCGGGCAAGTCCGCGAGGAACAGCACGTGGAGCTCAGTCTCCGCCACTCCCGCTTGTAGAAACGGATTGTTTCGTATGACGTCGCTCATCTGTTCGACCGTCCGCAACTGTACCGGTATCTTGTATCCGAAGCGCTTGGCGATCTGTGCGGCGATCAGCTGCGGAAGCCGCGCCGCGGCGCCACTCGGCGGACGGAAGAGGATGTTTCCGCTCTGGATAAAGGCCCGCACGTCGCTACATCCTGCCGCGGTAAATATCTCGACCAGATCTTTCATCGGGAGCTTGTTCTTGCCGCCGACATTGATTCCCCGAAGCAGCGCAACGTGCGTCATGGATATCTTGGACACGTTACCATCCTAACCTGAGATAAGGCCGAGGGTTTCAGCCAGCCTGGCGAGTCAGTGAATAGATCAAGGTCGGCAGGGCGCCGATTTGCACTTCCCGCTCGAACTGCATACCAAGCCGCTCGATGACGCGCACGGAAAGGCGGTTGGACACATCGGTTCGCGCGTAGACCCGCGTAAACAGCCCGGCGTCAAAAGCGTATTCGAGCGCGGCGCGGGCCGCCTCAGTGGCCAGACCCTGTCCCCGATGCGCGGGCCGGAGCCCGTACAGCAGCTCGATATCGGGCGAATCGCCGATGGAACGAAAGCCACAGAATCCGGCGAGCAGGTTCGCCGGCTTTCGCAGCGCGCACCAGAGTCCCACGCCGTGTTCGCGGGCGCTCGCCACGCCAGCCTCCACAGTGGCGGCGGCCCGCTCGCGCGAGATCCCTTCGTCATCCCAGAGATACCGGCGGACTTGCGGATCGGTCCACAGCTCGTGCAGGGCATCGACATCGTCGAGCGACCAGGGGCGCAGGATGAGCCGGGTGGTTTCGAGGGTGGGCAGGCCCATGCGCTCTGAAGATAACATGCTGGGTGATTTCACCCACCTACCGCATATAGCCGCTTCGAAACCCTTGTATTTCAACAGCGGGGTGCTGGCCCCGGAATTGCAGCCACTTGCATACCAGTTGCAGGAGAACCGATGAATTTGCAGGAGAACCGATGAATTTCGACCAAGCCCCCATGCTCGTAATTTGGGAAGTGACCCAGGCGTGCGATCTGGCATGCGTACACTGCCGCGCTTCGGCGCAGTCCAGCCGCCATCCGCAGGAGTTGAGCACGCGGCAGGGCTTCGAGCTGCTCGACGAGATCAAGTCCTTCGGGAATCCCATGATGGTCTTCACGGGCGGCGATCCGTTGAAGCGCCCGGATATCTACGACCTGATCCGTCACAGCGCGGAGATCGGGCTGCGGACCAACGTGACGCCCAGCGCCACGCCGCTGTTGACTGAGGCTGCCATCGACCGGTTCCAGGAATGCGGCGTTTCGCGCATGGCCATCAGCTTGGACGGCCCGGACGCGCGCTCGCACGACGATTTCCGTGGCATTCCAGGCACGTTCGACCGTGCCATGCTGGCACTGTATCATGCCAAGAAGATCGGGCTGGAAACGCAACTTCAAACCACGGTGACCCGGCGCAATCTGCCGCGGCTGAAGGAGGTCGCCCAAATCGCCGCGGATGTGAGCACCAAGATGTGGAGCTTGTTTTTCCTGATCGTGACGGGCCGGGCGCTGGAGAACGACGACCTGGCGGCCGAGGAATACGAACAGGTCTTCGCGTACATGTACGAGCTGTCCAAGACCGCGCCGTTCGCCATCAAGACTACCGAAGCCATGCACTACCGGCGATACGTGGCGCAGCGCATGAAGGCCGAGCACCGCTCCGCCGCGGAAAGCGAGAAGACTGGGGCTGTCATGTGGCGCACGGCGGGCGTCAGCGACGGCAAGGGGTTCGTGTTCGTCTCGCACACCGGCGAGATCTTTCCGAGCGGGTTCCTGCCCATCACCGGGGGCAACGTGCTGCGGGATTCGCTCACGGACGTTTACCAGAACTCGAGCCTGTTCCGCTCTCTGCGAGACGTCGATCAACGCGAAGGCAAGTGCGGGATCTGCGAATATCAGAAGGTCTGCGGCGGGTCGCGGTCGCGGGCTTATGCGCTGACCGGCAACTACCTGGCGGAGGATCCACGCTGCGTCTATCAGCCGCATCTGGCAGAAGCCGTAGCAGGGTGAACTACCTTCGGAGCCGCGGCCGGCTGGGAGCGGTCTTGCCGACCATCGAGATCCCATTTGCGAATTCCGGCGCTTGGGCGCAAACGTCCTCACACGCAGCCTCGGAGCCGCGACCGTAAGGGAGTGGACTTGCGGGCACCCGAGACCGTATTTCGAATTTCTCTTCACGGCGTGCCTGAACTGCCGCCGGCGCTGGGCAAAAACATCCTCACCAGCCCCCTCGGAGCTGCGACCGTGAGGTAGTGGTCTCGCGGGTACCCGAGACCGCATTGCCAATTCCTCTACACTGCGTGCCGGAACTGCCTCCGCCGCTTGGGCGCGAACGTCCTTATATGCCGCTGCGGCCGGGACGAGGCGGAGGGAATCTCGATCACCGGCGCCGCACTCCTCTGTTCCGTGCGAACTTCGGGAGAAACGTCTTGCGAAACGGTGCGGCGGACCAGCCGGGTAGCCAGTATCCGCTCGATGTTGGCGACATCCGCACGCTCGGAGCGCGTCGCGAAAGTCGAAGCCGTGCCCGAAGCGCCCGCGCGCCCCGTGCGGCCGACCCGGTGGATGAAGTCCTCCGGAACTTGGGGAAGATCGTAATTCACCACGTGAGAGATGCCTTCCACGTGAATCCCGCGTGCCGCGATGTCGGTGGCGACCAGCACCCGATAGTATCCGTCCTGGAAGCCGCGCAGCGCCTGAGTGCGCTGGCTTTGGCTACGATCGCCGTGGATCGCCGCGGCCTTCACGCCTTCGCGCGCGAGCTTCTTCGAGAGCCGGTCGGCGCCGTGCTTTGTGCGGGCGAATACCAGGAACGATCCGTCCTCCTCGCGGAGCATCATTTGCAGGAGACCCAGCTTGCGATCCGGCTCGACTTCGTACAGATGCAGATCGATCTTCGCGACTGGTTTTGTCGTAGAACCAATGGCGACGCGCACGGCATTTCGGACGTGCGTTTCCACCAGGTGTGCGACCGAGCTTTCGATGGTGGCCGAGAAGAACAGCGTCTGGCGCTCGGGCGGGATGGCCGCCATGATCTTTTTGATCGTCGGCAGGAATCCCATGTCGAGCATGCGGTCGGCCTCATCCAGCACCAGGATGCGAACGCGGCCAAGGTCGATGAGCCGGCGGTCGAGGAAGTCGTATAGCCTGCCGGGAGTGGCGATCAGCACTTGGGCGCCCTTGCGAATGGCTTGCAACTGCGATCCCTCGCCGACGCCGCCGATGACGACGGCAGCGCGAACTTGAGTGCCTACGGCCATTTGCGCGAAGGTCTCGCCGATTTGGAGGGCGAGTTCGCGGGTGGGGCTCAGTATGACGGCCCGTACGCCGGAATGCGATGGCTCATGTCCGAGCAGGTGGATGATAGGCAGGACAAACGCAAGCGTTTTGCCGGTGCCCGTTTGCGCCGTGGCAACCACGTCGCGTCCGGCCAGTGCCGGCTCGATGGCCTGCGCTTGGACGGCCGTTGGCTCTTTAAAACCGTTCTTAAGCAGATTGCTCTTCAAGAGAGCAGACAGAGAGAATTCAGAGAAACTTTTCATTTGTGATTTGTTTTTGCGGAGGAGAATCGGCGAGCCGACTACCGATTAAGGGAGAGGGGGTTGCGGATCAACGTCCAGTAGCTCTCATTATAGCGCATCGAAGTCGGGTGTGGGGTTTAGGACGTTCTGCGAGCCAGTGACGCTACGGCGCCACATACGGATCACGACGGAAGCCACATAATGGCAGGCTTGCGGAACCAAGTCTCATAGCCCACGATGAACCAACCGATCGGAAACCCGCCTTCGTGCGCAATCACGAGGCCGAGTTCCCGAGCGCCGGCGGACACTTCGAAAACGCGCTCGGCCGCAATGGATTCTTGAGGCTGGAGCAGGACATGGAACGGGATGGCCGCCGGATCGGGCATGGCGTCGTATCGCCGGCCGCGATTGTCGGTCACATAGGCGACCACTCCATGCTCACGCTGGGATACGCGGCGGGCCCGGCTCGAAACGCGCAGGGTCACTTTATAGGAAACGGCGGCGTCCGCTGGCGTCCGGATGACGTTCTCCACAGCGATGCACCAATCGTCGAAACACCGCGGATCGCCCACCTTCAGGATGCGACGCGGCAACAGGGCAGAAGTCAGCGCGACTATGCCCAAATAGACGGCCGCGCAGATCGCGTAGACCCGGAGGATCCGGAGAGCACGCGCGCCTCGCCCGCGAATAGCAGAGACCGCGGCTGTAAACAAGGCGGCCAGGCTTGCGAAGAAAACTGCGATGAACAGCAGATCGAAAATGGTCACCTTTGCAGTGTAGAGTACTTTTGCGCGTGATGCAACGACCGCGCCCTATCCCAGCGGCGGCACTTGTCCCACGAGGACGTGTCCGGCACCAGCCACTACGGATGCGTGAACTCCCGCGCGTGCGGGATAAGCTCCAAATAGACCCGGCTGGGCAAATCGGTGTGCCAGTGGCCGGTCCACCGGGCGTAGCCGCAGATACCCAAGAACAGCACGGCCGCTGCTCCCGCGATCGTCCAGGCGGGAACGGCCCGTTTGCGCAGCGCGGACATCTGTAGCGCGCCCTCAGCCGGGCACACTTCGGTGCATTCCAGGCACCCGGCGCATTCGGCCGACCGTATGCTCACCAGTCGGTCCACCGGCAGCAGGGCCGGGCAAGCCCGGCGCACTTCGCGCAATCGATGCACAGCGACGCCTGGCGGCGGATGCGCAATGGGCTGGCCAGCGCCGCTAGGCCCATCAGCGCGCGCGGAGTTCGCGCTTCCTGGTTTTGTACATCCGCGTACATCTTTTCATTTGCGATGCGAACTATAAATGCTTCACCCGGCAACCAGAACGGAAATTGTGCATCCAACCGTATGAAATGGCAGGCAAACATTGGTATTATGGCGCGGCGGCCCTGGTCGCTTTCTTCCTTCTGCATGGCGCGGTGGCGCAGGATCCTCCGCCGAACGCCCCTCCCGCGGGCGCGGCGCCAGGAGCGCCGATGTCGCCGCAGCAGCTTGACGATCTGGTAGCGCCGATCGCCTTGTATCCCGATCCCCTGGTCGGCCAAGTATTGGCTGCTTCCACTTATCCGATAGAGATCGCCGAAGCCGAACAATGGGTGCGCGACCATCCGAAGTGGAAGCCCTCCAAGCTCATGGGCGAAGTCAAGAAAGAGAATTGGGATCCCAGCGTACAGGCGCTGGTAGCCTTCCCCGACGTGCTCGCCCGGTTGGCTCAGAATATGAACTGGACCACCCAGCTTGGCAATGCCTTTCTTGCCCAGCAAGCGGATGTGATGCAGGCGGTGCAGCGCATGCGAGCCGCAGCCCAGGCGAAGGGGACGCTCCATTCGACGCCGCAGGAGACCGTGACCACGCAAAACCAGAACGGCCAGGCGGTAATCGACATTGAGCCGGGGAACCCGGATGAATGGTACGTGCCGAATTATAATCCCATATTCGTATGGGGACCGCCGGTCTGGGGACTGTACCCCCCACTGCTTTACCCCGGTATCGATGTAGGTTTTGGGTGGTTTCCCGGCATAGATATCGGGCTCTGGTTTGGCGGCTGGGGCGGATGGGGCTGGGGCGGTTGGGGATGGGGTTGCGACTGGTTCGGTGGAGGTATTTTCCTCAACCACTCTTTCTTTTATCGTTACGGTTTCCATGGCGATTTCGGGGGAGACCGCTTGGGCCGTTCCGCGTGGACGCATGATCCGGCACACCGGCTCGGCGTGCCGTATGCTAATCGCGAGGTCGCCAACCGGTTCGGCGGCGCGGCCAGGAGCAGCGTTGGCCGCAGCGAGGGCGGGCGCGAGGCGTCTCGCGGCGCGCCTGAGCAACGCCTTGGAAATAAGGGCTTTGAACAGCGCGGCTGGACGGGCAATCACAGCGTCTTCGGTGGATATCACAACGGTGGCATGACGCGCATGCAAAGCGACCGCGGCTTCTCCAGCATGGGAGGCGGGCACTTCGGCGGATTCGGGGGGGGCGGCGGTGGATTCCACGGGGGCGGCGGAGGGAGGCGATAGCCATGACCGGTAGGATCTGTACCATTTGCACGGCGCTGGCGCTTGTGTGCGCCGCGCCTTCTATCGCGCAAGAGCGCTTCGATACCGCGGAGGCTGCGGCGCAGGCCGTCATCGATGCCGCGGACACCCACGATTCCGCGCGGTTGTCCGCCATTTTCGGTCCACAGGCGAAAGATACGCTTACCTCGGGCGACGCCGCCCAGGATCGCGCCGAACAAACCGAGTTCGCGCGCCTCGCGCGCACCAAGCACCGGCTGGAAATCTCCCCCATGAACCCGAACCGCGCGATCCTCGCGATTGGCGACGAGGACTGGCCGTTTCCGGTTCCCATTGTCCGCACGGAGGACAAGTGGAGCTTCGAGGCCTCCGAAACACGGGTCGAGATGCGCGCGCGGCGCATCGGCACCCACGAACTCGACGCCATCGAGATTTGCCACGGGTACGTGGAAGCGCAGCTAAAGTACGCTTCCGAGGATCGCGACAAGGACGGCATGCTGGAATACGCGCTCCATCTGACGAGTACGCCGGGCCGGCATGACGGATTGTATTGGGAAGGTGAGAGCGATCCGCTGGTTCCCGAAGGCCTCGCCCACGCCGCATGGGACGGCGTCCAGAAAGGGCACGCCAAACCCTACCACGGATATTATTTCCGGATTCTCCAGGGGCAGGGCTCCCATGCGCCGGGGGGAGCGCACAATTACGTGGTGAAAGACAAGCTTATAGGCGGGTTCGGCCTAGTGGCGTGGCCGTCCGAATATGGAGTGACCGGAATTCACACATTCATCGTGAACCAGAACGGCGTAGTCTATCAAAAAGACATTGCGCCGGTTTCCGGCAAGCCGGCGCCGCCGATAACTCGCTTCGACCCCGACGACTCCTGGAAACCGGTGGATTAGACCCGGCTGCCACAATCCAATCTTTAATTGCGTTTCGCCGCCGCGAATACCATTGGCGCGACGCGGCGCCTCCCGGATGCGTAGCGCAAAGTGCTCGAGTGTTGCCCACGAGGATCTTGCCGAGAATTCAGTTGACCAGTTCCCGCGCGCAATCCGGGCACAACGTGTGGGTGAAATCGGCCTCCGAATGATCGTGTATGTAGGCTTCCAACTGTTGCCAGTGGCGCCTCTCGTCCCGAACTTTCTTGCACCAGGCGCAAATGGGTAGAAGACCACTGAGCAATTTCACGTTTCGTTGCGAGGCGTGCAGTTTCTGTCCCAACCAGCAAATCAGGAGTCCCAGACAGAGAAACAGTGCGAACCTCACCAGGGTTCTGGCGCCGGCAGACTGGAGCGAATACGGCGCGGGCAAAAACAAAAACCACTTGGCCACGCCGGCGACGAGCAGCGCGGCCAGGCCGGCGCGCACGCCCGCGTACATGACGCCGATCGCCACCGCGCTCAGCAGCAACTGGTACGAATCGGGGGCTACCAACGGAAACAGGATTTTTTGAAGCGCGATGCTGAACACTGCGAGCGCCATCCCGTATAGGACGGACGAATACCAGGACCGCTCCGGAACAGTCGAGACGGTCACATATTTCGGACGATATTGCGCGGCTGCGGCCATTTAGGTGATCACCCCCTTGCGCACGGCATAGAGGATCAACTCCGCGGTGCTGTGCAGGTTCAATTTCTGGAAAATATTGCTGCGGTGAGTCTCCACGGTATAAAGACTGAGGTTCAACATGGAAGCCACCTCTTTAGGCGTCTTCCCTTCGGCGAACAATTGGAGAGTTTCGCGCTCGCGGGTAGTCAGCAAATCATAGCTATCCTCTATGTCCCGCTCCCGCATCTGCCGCATGTACTCTTCGACTAGCATCTTGTTGATGGCAGGACTGAAGAACGCCTTTCCCTCGTGGACGGCCCGGATCGCGTTGATTAAGTCGTACTCGGCCGAGTCTTTCAACAGGTAAGCCTTGCCGCCGGACTTCAGAGCTTTCAGGACATAGCTCTCGTCGGAATGCATGCTTAGGAACACGATGCCGGTCTGCGGCAGCTTGGAGGAGATCTGACGCGCAGCTTCGATGCCGTTGAGGAGGGGCATGGCGACGTCCAGCACCACGATGTCCGGTTGATGAATTTCGGCCAGGGCGACCGCTTCGCGGCCGTCGGCGGCTTCACAGACCACCTTGAACTCGAGCGTGCTCTCCAGCAAAAGGCAGAGTCCTCTGCGCACCACGTGGTGATCGTCCGCTAGCAGAATTCGAATCATGCTTACAACCTTGCCTGCGGAGCGTGCTCGGGAGCCTCCCCGGCGGGCAGCAAGACCGACACGGTAGATCCGTGCCCAGGCTGCGTCTCCAGAGCGAAGGAACCGCCCAGGTGACTGGCCCGCTCCTCGATTCCGAGCAGCCCCATCCCGCGCTCCCGCTCCGCGTCGAAGCCCTTCCCGTCGTCCTGAATTTTCAGCAGAATCCCGTGCGCTTGCTGGCGCACGATGACACGCACCGTAGTAGCCGCAGCGTGCTGGACGCAGTTATGCAGCGACTCCTGAACGATCCTGTAGATACACGTCTTATGGTCTTCCGGCAAGTTGTCGGGGACTCCTTCCGCGGTCACTTTGACATGCAACCCCGTCCTTTTGGACACCTCTCGCGCCTGCCACTGCAATGCTGGAACCAGCCCCAGGTCGTCCAGCATGGAGGGCCTGAGGAGTAGCGCCATGTTCCGCACTACTCCCAGCGAATCCTCGACAAGTTCCTTGATCTCCTGCGCCTTGGTTTCCACGCCGCGCAGGTCCGACGCCCGGATCCTTCCGGAAAGATTCGCCAACTCCACGCGGATGCCCGTAAGCGCCTGGCCGACCTGGTCGTGTAACTCGCGGGAGATCGAGCGGCGCTCATTTTCCTGAGCGGCCACCAGCCGGGCCGAAAGCCGCTTTAGTTCGGCACGTGCGGTCGCGATCTCACGGTAGCGCGCGGCGGTGTCCAACTCGAGCCCGACGATTTTACGCATGCTGAAGACGGCCAGAAGGAGGCCGACGGCGATGATCAGACCTGTGGTCACGAAGGAGCGGCGGCGGAACTGTGAGAACATCCCGATCACGTCTTGTTTGCCGGCATTCAATTGGGACTCGTTGATGCCGGCGATCTGATCGGCAATCCCTAACATCGCCATCCGCCGCGGAAAGACCTCATCCCGCAGAAAGGCATACCCCCTATCCCGCCGCTCAGCCGCAGTCCAGGTGAATACCGGTTCCAGCACGCCCCAGTAGCTCTGCAATTCGCGGGTCAAGGCGCTAAACGGCGCCGACTGTTCCGCATTGAGCAGGGCTTCGTACTTCTGGAGCGCCGCCTCCATTTCGTTCCGCGTCTTCAAAAGGCTAGCGCGATGGGCCTCCGCCTTCGCGCCGTTGGGTTCGAGAAGGTAATCCCGGACGTAGGTGCCCGACAGGTAGAGGTCGGAGCGAATCTGGTCCAGCAACCGGGTGTGCGAAAGGAAACTCTCGCGGATAGTGTCGTTGCTAGTCTGGATCTGCCCGAGCGTGCGGATGTGGTCAAGGCCGGCAAACATCATAAGAAGCAAGAGCCCGCCAAATCCGGCCATCAAGACGAGGCGGCTGTAAGGCTCAAGGGGACCCGTTGCCCTGACGGGCGGTAAGGCAGTTCGGCTCATTTGTGCAAATGCGTTGCAGGACCTATCCGGTACTATAACCGAGTCCGTTCGTAAATCGGAATACCGTGGCGGGGGTAACTTGGGACAGTGTTTGGAAGTACACGCCGGCGGTGGCCCGAGCCGGGATACTACGTTAAACCGCCCGGAATTACCGCGCTTGCGGTATGGGCGGGCGATGGAGGGCGGCTTATCCTGTAATCAGGCTGGCCGCGAGGAACACAAGGGTGTCCTCGGTGCGATCGAGTACGTCGAGTTGCCTGAATCGGAGGCGCCCGCCACCTCCCTTGGCCGCTTGGACCGGACTCCGAGCTAGGGCAAACGTGCACCAGCCAGCCGCCAATTTCGATGGCAAGCGCGATGCCTTCCATCGGCGCAAGGAGGCTGTCATGACACGCACGATCGCCCAGACGCGTGTGCTGGCCGTCAGGCTTTTGGAACGGGTTCCCCACACGCGTTGGTGGTTGCGCAGGCGGGAGGAGCGCATCAGATGGATCGAACGCCTGGAACGTCTGACGCACCCTTCCTTGTGAAGTTGCTGGTGCGTTTGAAGGGCGCGCTGCATGCGCCGCTTCGGCACAACGTACGTCAACTGGTGGTGCTGGCCGATGGGGTCCCTACGCTAAACACCCTCATGATCGCCGCATTCCATGAAAACTGGAACATTCGGCGGGCGCTTTCGCCCGCCGATGCCACGGCTCTCCTGCGGAAGGCTCCCAGCGCTGCTCTGGTCTACGACTGGGACTCCCGGAAAGGCGATTGGCGGGGATTGTGCAGCGCCTGCGTCGAATGCGGCGTACCCTTTCACCTGCTGGCCACAACGCCGTCGGACGATCTGTTCCTGGCGGTAGCCGCCGCGGGAGGCGCGAGTGTTTTGTGGAAGCCGTTCAGCTCAGAACAGATAATCGCCGCCATTAGCTTCGCCTCGAGTCTCGATCGCACAGCGCACAACGATGCGCGCGATGCTGCGGGTGACGCTGCCATGCCATCCGCGAGACTCGGCGGGCCGGATTGTAACGACTAAGAGGTGCTCGCAGGGCGCCGGTGAGAATCTCTTATTCTGGAGGGCTATCTGGCTGAGCCGCGCCGATGCGCCGCAACGCGGGCGATCTGGCTGGCAGGGCTCCGTTACCCGATTGCAGCGGGCACCCGAGTCTCGAGCGCGATCTCAACTGCCGGCGCATGCAGCAGTGTGTTGTGGATCAGGCACGCTTTCACCGCCCGCAGAATCCCTGCTTCGTGCCGGGGATCGAGATTTGGAACCGTGACTTCGACGCGGAACGAGCCGAGGCGGGTGGGCTGCGTGGCCTTCTCCCCAACGACGCGCACCGCTAAGCCCTCCGTGGACAGGCCGCGAGTGCGAAGGTACTCGGCGGCGTAGTAGCCCGCGCAGGTTCCGAGCGAGCACAGCAGTAATTCGGGCGGCGTCATGCCGGTATCGCCGCCATGGTTCTCCGCCGGCTGGTCGCACAGCAGGCGATGTCCGCGCGCGACGGCTTCAAACTTCACATCTCCTAGATGATGGACGATGACTTCCATATCAATATTATAGTTTAAGACCCTATCATATGCAGCGAAGGCCACCTTCCGCCCGAGCATGCCCCCAATCCCACTGGCTATACTGTATAGTAATGCGCCATTGGTGGCTTTTCTGCACGCTCCTGACTGTGCTTCCCGCGGCTTCGGCCTTGGGTCCGGAGGAGTATCGCGCGCGGCGCGCGGAGTTCTCCAAAAAGCCTCTTCCGCACGATGGCGTGCTGGTCCTGTTTGGCCGCACGGAAAAGGGTGAGGAGAATCTCCGCACAGGCTTCATACAGGAGCCTAACTTCTATTACCTGACCGGCTGGCAGGAGCCCGGCGCCATTCTGCTATTGACTCCTCGACAGGAGGACAAGCCCCACGAGATCCTGTTCCTGCCGCGTCGCGACCCGAACGAGGAGAAATGGACGGGCCGCAAAATCGGACCGGATGACAGCAACGTCACCGCACTCACGGGCTTCGATATCGTACTACCCATCGAAAACTTCGAGGCCGAGCTGCGCAAGCAACTGGAGCATTACTCCGGCGTCTACACGCTGGGCGAGCAGAGCCGCACCCGCCTCAAGGAATTGGCGCCTCTGCGCGATATCTGGGACGTTACCACGCCAATCGCGCGGCTGCGCATGCATAAGTCGCCGGAGGAGCTGAGGCTGATCCAGAAATCGATCGATGCAACGCTGGAAGCGCATCGCGCCGCGTGGAAACGGGCCGCCGCGGGTTTATACGAATACCAGATCGCCGCCACCATGATGGAGGTTTACTTCGACAAAGGATGCGAGCGCAACGCCTACGCGCCCATCGTCGGCGCAGGGCCCGATAGCACCATCTTGCATTACTCCCGCAACTCGCGCCGTATGGATCGCGGCGAGCTTCTGCTGATGGACGTGGGAGGCGAATGTTCCGGCTACGCCGCCGATATCACGCGCACCATCCCGGTCGGCGCGCCCTTCAGCAAGCGCCAGAGAGAGATCTACGATATCGTGCTGGGAGCGCAGAACGCGGTCATCGCAGCGGTCAAGCCCGGCATGTATCTGAGCAGACCCTATCCGAATAACCTCACCAGCGTCGCGTACGATTACATCAATACTCACGGCAAGGACTTACACGGCGAACCGCTGGGCACGTACTTCACGCACGGCGTCAGCCATCATGTCGGGCTCGACGTGCATGACGCGACCGATTTCAGCGTCCCGCTAGGCGAAGGCAACGTGATCACCGTGGAGCCGGGCATCTACATACCCGAGGAGAACATCGGCATCCGCATCGAGGACATGGTGTTGGTCACCAAGGATGGCGCCAGGCTGCTCAGCGGCGCTCTGCCGCGCGACGCGGATGAAATCGAGAAGGCCCTCGGCAGGTAGAAGATGCGCCTCAGCCGGCAAACCGCGATCTACCTGGCGCTGCTGGCAGCTTCCTTCGTAGTGGCGCTAACGGCGAGCTGGACAGCATTCGGCGAGCAGATCGACAACGACGCTTACGACTGGATGTTCCGCCTGTACCAGCCGCGCGCCTGGCAAACGGAAAGCATCCTGCTGGCCATCGATGAGTCCTCGCTGCAAGCCTACGGCGGCGTGACTCACATGCGCCAGCCTCTGGCGGAGGCGTTGGAGAAAATCTCAGCGGCCGCGCCGAAAACGGTCGCGCTGGACTTGATCCTGGTGGACGATAGCGTTCCCGAGATCGACGCGCGCCTGGAAGCCGCCATGCGCGCTACCCGCAACCTGGTGCTGGCGTGCCGGCTGTTACCGGACGGTTCCGCGTGGGAAGATCCGTTGCCCCGTTTTCGCGCGTCGGCGGCGGCGCTGGGGCACGTGCATACCGATCCGGACGCGCTGGATGCGGTCGCGCGCGCGTTGCCCCTGGAAAAAGCCGCGACGCACGATCGCCGCTGGGCGCTGGCCCTGGAAGCCTATCGCGTGAGCCGCGGCGCTCAAGTCCTGGAATCGCCCGAAGATCTGGAGGTAGGCGGGCGGCGGATCCCCTCCACGTGGGCCGGCGGACGCCTCATGCGCATCCGTTACGCACCGCCCGGAGTGACGATCCCGCGCGTGTCTCTAGCGGCATTGCTGCGGGATTCCCGGCTGGCTTCTCGTTTTGCCGGAAAGGCGGTTTTCGCGGGAGTGACGGATCAGACCGCCGCGCGCGACTGGTTGTTCACCCCCTACTCCGCCGGCAAGGCGATGGTCGGCGTCGAAATCCATGCCAATGCGTTCGAGACGATCGCCCAGGGCCTGTTCCTGAGCGATGCGCCGGCGTGGTGGGTGCTGGCATTCAGCCTGGCGCTGGTGACGGCCATCGGCGTCGCGTACGGACGCTTCACGGGCATGCAGGCGAATGGCCTAGCGGCCGGAGTGCTGGCCATCGCGCACATCACGCCCTACTTGTTTTTCACGCAACGCATAGTCTTCTCGTTCTGCACACCCGTATCGTCGGCCTGGCTCTCGCTGGTCACGGCGGGCGGCTATCAATACCTGGTGGTGCGGCGCCGGCTGGGTAAGTCCGAAGCCGAACGCGACCGCTACCGGCAGACGATGCACTTCGTCACGCACGAAATGCGTACGCCCCTCACCGCCATACAAGGGTCTAGCGAACTCATGGGCCGCTACGCCCTGCCGGACGAAAAACGCAAACAGATCGTCGAGCTCATCAATTCCGAATCCAAGCGCCTGGGCCGCATGATCGAGATGTTTCTCAACGTGGAACGGGTCTCCGCCGGCCAGGTGGAGCTTAAGAAGGATACGTTTTCCGCCGGCGACCTCATAGCCGGCTGCGTGCAGCGCGCCCTTCCCTTAGCCGAGCGCAAGCAGATACGCATCCTGACGGAAGCAGCACCCGCGGACGTCATGCTCACGGGCGACCGCGAGCTAATGGAATACGCCTTCTATAATCTGCTGACCAACGCTATCAAATACTCGCCCGCGCGCACGCAGGTCACCCTGGCGGCCGGGCGCGACAACGGACACGCGCGCATCTCCGTCCAGGACCAGGGCATCGGCATGGATCAGAAAGAGGTCAAGAAGATCTTTCAGAAGTTCTATCGCACCAAGCGTGCGGAACAATCGGGCGAAGCCGGAACGGGCATCGGACTTTCGATTGTCGAACAGATTGTGATACAGCACGGCGGTACCATCGAAGTGGCGAGCCGCCCGGGCCAGGGTTCCCGTTTTACGATGGTCCTGCCCGTTCCGGTTTCGGCCACGGTTGCGGAAAAAGGCTGATGCAGCGATTACTGGTTGTCGAAGACGATCCGGCGGTGCGGACTACGGTAGTCACGTTCCTGGAACTGGAGGGCTACGCTGTGGATGCAGTCTCCTCCACCGGCGAAGCCCTGGAACGGCTATCGGAAAACAGTTATCCGATCGTGATTTCGGATATCTACATTGACGACCGCACGGGTCTGGACGTGCTGGATGCGGCGCGCAGCAAAGATCCGGACTGCTCGGTGATTCTGATGACGGCCCGCGGCACGATGGAAACCGTGATGGCGGCCACGCGGGGCGGCGCCTTCGATTATGTGGCCAAGCCGTTCGAGATCGATACCATGCTCGATACCATCAAGCGCGCCGAAGCCGCCCGCCAGGACAAAGAGAAGGAAGCCGGCGCTGAGGATCTGCCCGAGAGCGAGATGATCGGAAGCTCGGCGGCCATGGTGGAGATCTACAAGACCGCCTCGCGGGTGGCCCCCACCGACGCCACCGTGCTGATCGAGGGCGAGACCGGCACGGGCAAGGAACTGGTGGCCCGCATGGTCCACCGCTTCAGCCCGCGCGCCAACCAGCCCTTTGTGCCCGTGGATTGCGCTTCCATCGCCCCTACGCTGCTCGAAAGCGAGCTGTTCGGCGCGCTTAAAGGAGCTTACACCGGCGCGGATCGCGACCGCATGGGGGTGATCGAATCCGCCAATCGCGGTACTGTGCTGCTGGACGAAATCGGCGACATCGAGCTGGGCTTTCAGATTAAGCTGTTGCGTTTCCTGCAGGAGCGCGAAATCCGGCCGGTGGGTGCCTCGCGCGCCAAGCCGGTAGACGTGCGCGTGATCGCCGCGACCAACCGCGACCTGCAACAAATGGTCGAAGACGGCAAGTTCCGCGAGGATCTCTGGTTCCGTCTGAACGTGGTGCGCATTATGATCCCACCATTGCGCGACCGCCGCGGCGACGTACCTCTGCTCGCCCGTTTCTTCCTGAACAAGTACAATGCACGCTACCAACACGACGTGCGCTTGATGGAATCCGGCATCAAAGCGTTGCAGGAGTGCACCTGGCCCGGCAATGTCCGCCAGTTGCAGCACCTCATCGAGCGCCTGACGATTCTGGCGCCGAACGAGCGCATCGACCAGGACGCCGTGGAGCACGCGCTCACCGCCATGGAGGCTCGCGAGGAAGCCGCCGAGACTTTGGCGGGCACCGAAGAGGACCAGATACGCAAGGTGCTGGCGGCTACCGGGGGCAACAAGAGCCGCGCCGCGCAAATCCTGGGCATCGAGCGCAAGACGCTGTACCGGAAATTGGAACGGATGAAGTTGTAGCGGGCGTCATATTCGTATGATGCGAGCTTCCTCCACGCTTCTCTTGCTCCCGGCCGCTCTGGCATTGGCGCAGACGCCGATTGTGGAACCCGGCGGTGTGGTCGATGCAGCCACGTTCAGTGCGCCGGTCGTACCAGGATCGCTGGTGTCCATCTTCGGCGTCAATCTCGCCGCGGGGCCGGCAGCCGCGGTCGCAGTCCCGCTGCCTATCACGCGAGGCGACGTATCGGTAAGCTTCAACGGAATCGCGGCGCCGTTGCTTTATGTCTCGCCATCGCAGATCAACGCCCAACTTCCGTGGGAAGTTTCCGCGACAGGCCCGGTAAGCGTGGTGGTTACAAACTCCGGCGTACCCTCGGCGCCCCAGGCCGTGCAAGTAGCAGCTTCCGCGCCGGGTCTCTATGCGGTACAGGGCCGCGCCGTCGCGATTAATCCGGATGGCTCGCTGGCGGCGCCCACGGGCTCCATCCCTGGATTCACGAGCCACCCGGCCACCCCCGGCGACACGCTGATCCTGTTGGCCACCGGTCTCGGCGCCGTTAACCCCGCGGGGATCACCGGAGACAATTCGCTCGACACCATTCGCCGGACCACCACCACGCCGACCGTGTTGGTAGGTGGCACTTCGACGCCAGTTACTTTTTCCGGATTGTCGCCGCAGTTCGTGGGAGTGTATCAGATCAACTTCGTCATGCCCTCGACCGAGGCGCCCGTGAATAACGAGCTCCTGCAGATCCAGGAAGGCACGATCACGGGCACCGCCCAGACCACTATCGCGATTGGTGCGGGTTGGCCGCAGTGGGCTCAGAATTCGCAACACGCCAGCACGAGCGGCGTGGCCGGCCAGAGTCTGAACGAAATTCTGGCGAATATCGTGTACGACCCGCTGGTGGCAGCGGAACAGACAGCCAATTACAACGAGCTGCTCGCGCATTATCAGGTCCCGCTGATCGACGGAAACGACGTTTACATGGAGTACAAGTCCGGCACCTATTCCGGCAGCTTCGCTACCGAGATCTGGGGCGAAAATAAGCTCACTTGGCAGAACGGCCAACTCGTCCAGCAATGGGGATACGCGAGCGATTGGAAGCCGCCCGGATCTTACAATGACTTTTGGGAGCCTGTGTTTCATGCCGCGCTCGCCAATGACGCCGTGTATCTCCCCGGCGCGAGCGGCAGCATCATCGAGCTGAATAAAGCGAACGGCGCAGTGATACAGCGCGTCGCTCCCTTCGGCACAGATCCGAACACATATGAGACGGGACCTATCACCGTCGACTCGTCCGGCAACCTTTTCTATAACGCGATCCAGGTGACCGTCGATCCGGTCAACGGTTTCTACGCCAACGACGCTACTAATTCCTGGCTGGTGAAAGTCACCCCGGGCGGTTCCGTTACCACAGCCAGCTATCAGACGCTGACCTCACTGGAAGCTCCGGCCGCGGGGGCCCAGTGTGTGACGCCGTTCACTTCATCGCCGCCGTGGCCCCCCAGTACAACCGCGGTTCCTCCGACAGCCCCATGCGGCAGCCAGCGCTCCGGGATTAACGTGTCCCCGGCCGTGGCTCTGGACGGAACCATCTATTCTGTCAGCCGTGCCCAATTCAACGATCGCTACGCATTCCTGATAGCGCTGAACCCCGATCTGAGCAAGAAGTGGGCCGTCTCGCTGCGCAACCGTTTCAACGATGGATGCGGCGTCTCGGTGGCCGATGGAGGCTGGCTGCCTCCCAATGGCACTCCCGGCGGATGCACTGCCGGCGCATTGCAGGGCGTCGATCCGCTGACGAACCAGCCCGGAGATGGCAGCGTGCTCGATTCCGCCTCATCCACGCCGGTGGTGGCGCCGGACGGCACGATCCTCTTCGGCGCATGGAACCGCTACAACTACGCCCAGGGCCACCTGATGCATTTCGACGCCAGCGGGAATTACCTGGGCGCGTTCGGCTTCGGTTGGGACACTACCCCGGCGATTTACGCCCACGACGGCACGTGGTCGCTGGTGACCAAGAACAACCATTACGGCGACGCCGGCTCGTATTGCGACGACGCGACGGTGTGCCCGCCGGATCGCACCACTAACAATACAGCCTCGCCGGAACAGTACTTTATCACTCAGGCCGACGCGAACCTGAACATCGAGTGGAGCTATCTGAACACGAATACCGAGAGCTGCACGCGCAATGCGGATGGTTCTCTTACCTGCGTTTCCGACCATCCAGCCGGCTTCGAGTGGTGCGTCAACAGTCCGGTGGTGGACGTCAACGGCGTGGTCTACGCGAACAGCGAAGACGGCAACCTATATGCGATCGGCCAGGGCGGTACGGTCCTGCTGAGCATCTTCCAGCAGCTTGCGCTCGGCGCGGCGTATACTCCCGCTTCGCTCGGCGGCGATGGAAAGATTTATTCACAGAACGACGGGCATCTGTTCGTGGTGGGCAACTGAGTGTTTCCAACGAAGTTATGCTCAACTCATCAAGCACTGCGCGACTTCCCGTGAAGGCGAACAGCGGTATTCGCCGCCTGACGTTGTGGAGGCAGAGCCAAAGATCAGCTCGGGAGATCCTGACCGGAGCCGCATCTGTACTTCGCATGTGGAGCGTCAGAACATCACAATGCGGATGCAGATTCGACCGTTGACCCGTAGGCCACCAGTAGTCTAACTCAGCGCCCGGCCGGGCCGAAGGCTATAGTGAAATGGTGCGGCGGCCTCCAAACCTGCTGATCCTCGCCGTAGTTTTCCTCGTGGCATTGGCCGCGACGATCACCTTTGGTTACAGGGCTAGCCAGCACGCCCGCCGTCTGCGTTTGGAGAATGAGCCGATCCGCGCATGGATGAGCGTGCCGTTCATCGCGCACACGCATCACGTTCCCCCCGAGATACTGTACCAAGCCATCGGGGTGGAACCGCACCCGCACGACCGGCGGCCGTTACGCGCGATTGCACGCGCGCAGAACCGGCCGGCCGCGGCGGTGATCCGGGATCTGGAGAACGCGCTGGCGCGGGCGGGCCACACACACCCGGCGCCTCCCGCCGGCAAGGGACCGTAATGCGCGAATGGGTCCTAGCGGCGCTTTCGCAGTACGGTTCTCCGGCGTTGTTCGCGGTGATGATGGTGGCCTCAATAGGAGTGCCCCTGCCGGTTACCTTGCTGCTGATCGTGACCGGTTCCCTGATCTCTCTCGGCGTCATGAATCTCTGGTGGGCCATCGGGGTGGCTATCGCGGGATCTGTGCTCGGCGATCAGATCGGGTATGCCATCGGCAGGTGGGGCGGAACGGCGCTGGTTTCCCGGTTCGGCGCGGCCCGGGGCGCCAGCGGGCGGCTGGCGAAGGCGGAGGCGCAGATGCGGCGCTGGGGCGGTCTGGGGGTCTTCTTCAGCCGCTGGCTGGTGAGCCCGCTGGGCCCCTGGTTCAACTTCGCCAGCGGCATTGCGGAATATCCTTGGGCGCGGTTTGTGTTTTGGGACGTGGCGGGAGAGGTCGTCGACACGGCGATCTGCCTCGGCTTGGGCTATGTGTTCAGCGACCGCGTGCAGGCGCTGGACGCGGCCCTGGGGGACTTCACTTGGGCTGCGGTGGCGCTGCTGGCCGCGGTCTGGCTGGGATGGAAGCTGTGGAAGGCCCTGCGCTCACATTAGCAGCGCGGCGGTACACTTGGGCAGGGGGTGTGCGATGTACTGTCCCCAATGCCGGGTCGAGTACCGCGACGGTTTCACCGAATGCTCGGACTGCCATGTTCCACTGTTGTCTGGGCCGCGTCCGCTGGAGGCACCTGACCCGTTTGATCCAAATCTCAGCCTAGTCGTGGTGCTGGAGACGAACGATGGCATCCAGCTTGCCATGGCTAAGGGATTGTTGGAGGACGCAGGAATCCCTTTCTTCCTCCTGGGCCAAATCGCCACGCTTGTCTCGGACGTGGATGGGTTTCTGCATAAGTGGGTCCGCGTGCAGGTGCCGTGCGACCGCGAGGCGGAAGCGAGGGAACTTCTGGAGACGGTGCTGCAGCCGGATACCAGTCCTGAAGCTGCTGGCGAGGATCCCCTGGACGCCTGTTGAGGTCGGGCCAGGGGGCTCGGCCGCAGGTCAGGGACCGGCCCCACTCTTTGTGACGTTAGAACGTCATGCTCTCGATCGCGCTGCCAACTGCCGATTCCAGAGTCGCGCGCTTTGTGTCGAGGTCGGCGCGGCGGTCGCGCAGCGTAGCGAGCTGCGATTCCTGGCCGGCCAGTTGTTTGGCGTATGTTTGCACCTGCTGCTCCTGCCCGCTCACCCGGTTGAGGCTCATGATATTCTGCCGCAAGCGCTCCTGGTCGCGGACGACGTCGTTGATCTGCCGGTCGATGCGCTCGATTTCACGCGCCGCGGCGGCGATTTGCTGCTTCTGATTGGCGATCTGCTCGATCTGTTTGCGCGCGGCGTCGCTGAGGTTCTTGTTGCGCACATAAGTGAACAGCACGTCGGGCGTGAGATCGGTAATCGAGAAGCTGTTGTCATAGACGCGCTCCTCGGTGACCGGGAACTTCTCGGTGGCACCCGGCGCGAGCTTCACTTCGAAGCGGTACGCGTTGCTGGTCTTCTCCAAGGGCTTGCGGTCCAGCAGATTGTACTCGGGGCGAGCGGGATGTTCGATGATTAGCGTCTTGGCTTTTTGGTCCACGTTGTGGATGGTGTAGGTCTTGATCTCCACACTGGCCAACCGGGTAGTGAGGATGCCCTGCCGCGCATGGATCTCGCGGACCAAGTCGGCTTTGGTATCGAACATAGTAGTGATGCGGGTGCCGAGATCGACAGCGTAGCTGATGAGCCGCTTGTCGCCGGTTTTCACCGTTTCCATCAATGCCTCGCCGGCATAAGCGCCGGCGTCGTAAACCGTGATGGGGCCGCCATCCAGCGTCTTGCCCGTGGAGTTGGTGATTTCGGCCGCATTCATGGGATGTGTAGAGGACTGGTCGGAGTAGATGAGCAGCTTGCGGGTGTCGACTTTTTGTTGCAGGAACGGCAGCATGGCGGATTCATTGCGGCGCACCGTGACAGGGGTGGAGATGCGGTATTCGAACAATTCGCCCAGCTCGCCGGCTGCTGCAGGCGCGGTAATGGTGGAGACCGCGGGGGCCTTCTGGAGACGGGAGAACTGCTCGATGTTGCGCCCGGCAGAAGCACCCATAGCCTTGGCCGCCGGGGCCGGAACCGCAGGTGCGGGTGGAGGAGCCGGCGCCTTGATCGTGTCTGCTTCGCTCTCCACCGCCCCTTCGTACACTACCGGCGCCGACGCGCGATCTTCGGGCAATTCCGCCGTCGGCCGTGTGACGTAGCGCGGCTCGTACAGCCGGCTGATAAACGAAACCGGCCGGCCGGAGACCAGCGACAGATCGACGTTGTTCCAATCTTCGCCCGTGGTGTTGTCCACAATGGCCCATCCCTCGAGCGTAGGTTCGCCGGCATCGCCGAAGATCAGCCTGTAGCTGGATTTCCAGACCGGCGTGGGTATCATGTAGCTGGCCGCGATCTCGCGGGCTTTGCCGCCGGTGGAGTCGATGTAGACGCTGCGCTTCTCCTTGGAACGCGCATCGGTCAGGGCCGCCAGGTAGTCCTTGAATTGCGCCTGGAGCCGGGGATCGACCAAGCGGACGCTGGAGGCAGCCCCCAGATCGAAGTTGCGCAGATCGCCGCCATCCATGAGCAGCGTGATCTGCTCGCGCTCCGGATGCTTTTCGTCGGCGGCCACCAGGCGGGCGGCTACGATCGCACCGGTTACCGTTTCGTTGGCGAATTTCAGCTCGATGCCTGCGCCTTTGAGTTGGTCGAGTACGGCGCTCAGCGGCTGTGCGGCGCCAAGTTGAAAGGGGAAGTCAGCCAGCTTGTGCGCCAGCGGCTCGCTCGAATCGTAGCGCAGCCCGGAGATCTTCCCGCCGCCTTTTTCCTCGATAGTCAGCGACTTCAGCACGTCGTCCATTTCGGAGGCTTTGAAATCGAGGCGCACCGATTCGCCGGCCGCAAGCTGGCCCGCCCGCTCGAAGTAACCCACGCCGTGCTTGTACAGGACGACTTGCCGCACGGGCAACTCCGCGGCTATCGCGCTGAGCGCCAGGGCGCCCGCCAACCAGATGGTTCGTTTCATAAACGGTAAATGCCGCGACTGCGGCGATCCTTTCGTTTTACTCGCCCATCACCTTTTGTTCTACTCGCCTATCACCTTAATGATGACGCGTTTGGAGCGCTGGCCGTCGAACTCGGCGTAGTAGACCTGCTGCCAAGGGCCGAAATCCAGCTTACCCTTGGTGACCGGCACGATCACCTGGTGATGTACGAGCAGGTTCTTTAAATGCGAGTCGCCGTTGGTTTCGCCGGTGCGGTGGTGCCGGTAGTTTTGGCGGAAGGGCGCCAGCTTCTCCAGCCATTCGTCGATATCCGCGAGCAGGCCATCTTCGGCGTCGTTAACCCAAACTCCCGCGGTGATGTGCATGGCGGAGACCAGGATCATGCCTTCTTGAATGCCGCTCTTGCGCAACGCGTTCTCCACTTGCGGAGTGATGTTGATGTATTCGCGATGCTTTTCGGTGTGGAAAGTGAGGTATTCGGTGTGAAATTGCATAACGGGATGATAACTCTGATAGGATTCTACTGATGGATACCGCGGCCGGGCGCATCCTCGTGGTGGACGACGACCCGTCGTTGCTGAAGTTGATGACGGCGTACCTGTCCCGGCTGGGCTATCAAGTGGTTGCCTGCGACAACTCAGAAGAAGCGTGGGCGCTGGTGCAGGCGGCCCCGTCCCTTTACTCGCTGGCGCTGGTGGATTTAAACATGCCCGGCATGCGCGGGGAAGAACTGGCGCGCCGGATCCTGGCTTGCAACGCGACGATTCGCCTCATCATGGCCAGCGGGTATCCGTCGGAGCTAAGCGGTATGGAAGCTCTGGAGGGCCGGGTCAGTTTTCTACACAAGCCGTTCGCGCCGAAAGAATTAGCGAAGGCTGTAGGCGAGCAAAGCTCGCCTAGGGCCGATTGACAATCGGCCGCAGGTTGACAACCTGCCCCACTACAACTCGCCGTAAAACTTCCAGTGTGAAGTGAAGCTGGACTGGAGCGGCTGTTTCGTCAGACTGGCGCGCACCATCTCCACCGGAATGGCGTTCATCTTCAGGATGGCATCGTGGAAGTCGCGATCGGACATCTTTCCTGGGCCGGTGAGATCCTTATGCAGCGCACGAAACTGCAGTGCGCCTAGCATGTAGGCGGCTTGGTAGAGCGGCCCATAGTCATCCGTCTCGAACGAGCGCCGCACCTCGGCGGCGGCATTCTCGCGCTCGAACCCGACGCGATTGACCAGAAAATCCACGCACTCCTGGGCGGTCATCTTGTCGAGGTGAAAACTCAGCGAGAAAATAATGCGGGCGCAGCGGTGCATCCGCCAGAACAGCGCGCCGATGCGATTTTCGGGTGTCTTGGGGAAGCCCTGATCCCATAGCAGCATCTCCCAGTGCAGCGCCCAGCCCTCGACCGAAAACGGCGTAGAAAAGATGCGCCGGTACCGGCGGTGGCGCTCGCTCATGAATTGCTGGAGGAAATGCCCGGGGATCACTTCGTGGAAGACCGTGGCGCGCGAGAAGTGGATGTTGTTGCCGCGCATGGTCATGAGCTTCTGCCCCCCGGTCATGCCGGCAGTCGGATAGGAGACGCTCAGCACTTCGCCGCCCGTGAAAAAGGGGGTGATGCGCTGGCGTTCCGGCGACATCATCTCCATGCGCCAGGTCTGGCGCGCCAGCAGGGGAACGGTAACTAGGTTGTGATCCTGGACGTAGTCAATGGCCTCCAGCGCCTGCCCCAGGATGAGCGCGGGCTGCTGGCCGGGGGGCACGTAATCGGATTTCACGTGCTCCAGCGCCTTCTTCCAGTCGTCGCCGTAGCCCAGATCGCGCGAGGCGCGCAGCATCTCCGCGTCGCACCAGGCGAACTCGCGATTCGCGATCTCCAGCAGTTGCTCGGGCGTATACGGGATCATCTCGTAAGCCAGTTCGCTCAGGAGCGTATCGCGGCCCACGCGATCTCCGATGATGGTGTCGCGGTCGCCCGGTTTGATCCCGCTCAGCTTTTCGCGAATCAGGCCCGCGTATTTCTCCAGGCTGCCGGCAGTCTTCTGATACGGCTCAGTGACCCACCAGGTGAACGCGGGATCGTATTCGTTGTAAAAGCTGAACCAGGTCTTCAAGACATCGCGTAGCTGGTCGACTGTGCGCGCCGCGCGGTAGGCGACCGTTTTGGCGATCTTGATCTCAGCGCCTTTCGGCGGATCGTTGATGCGCTTGGAAAGCTCGTCCACTTGCGTGGCGATGCGTTCGACGGTAGCGGCCGCCGCGGATGCATCCATGGGGTCCACGCGCTGGCGAGCTTCCTTGATCTCGACGATGGCGCCCGCGAAAGGGACCAGCTCCGAGATCTCCGAATAACGCCGCCGATTCAGATCGAGTTGACGGATTTCGTGGTCCAGCTTGTTGCGGAACAGAAGGTAATCGATGCGCCCCTCCTGCGCCAGGCTGTTGAAATCGATCTGTTCGAGCGACGCACGCCAAGCCTGATAGAACTGGCGCATTACGCGGTCGGTAGTAGGGGAGGACGGCAGATCGTAGAACCTCCTGAGGTTCTGCAGGTCAGTGGCATAGCGCTCCAGGAATGGCCCCAGATCGGCCGGCGCGGGCCCCAGAAGCTCACGCGGATCGGGCGCCTGGTACGGCTCGGCTTGCGGACGGCGGGCGGGCTGGGCGCTCACCAGGGTGGCGGCCGCTAGCAGAGCGAGGATGGTCTTCGCGGTTTGCGTTTTCGAATGCTTCATTTCAGGATGTAGGGTTTGGTTGGGTCGTTGGTACCGGGCAGCGCCGCTAACTTCTGGTGCAGCCGCTCGTAGGCCTCCCGCAAGTCTTCGTAATCGGCCTTGAGAGGTTCGCCGGCGGCTGCGCTCTGCGCTTCGGCAATCGTAAAGGTGTGCTGGACCTGGCGGATCGCGACCAGCAGCATCTTAATTTCGGTGTCGTCCAGTTGCACGACGTAGGGGGTCACATGAGCAGTATAGAACGTCGCGGCCAAGGCGCAAGGCGATCCCGAATGAAAGTTGCGCATTCGGAGTGAGACGTGAGCAATGTTCCTGATCGGGCGAGTGCCGGGCACCCGCTGCGGGGAACCGGATTCTTCTGAAACGCTCCTGCGGCACTGAAAGTTCGATATTCCGAGGCCGGCTGCGGTCTTTGCGCACCAGAGCCAGTCCGCCACGGCTATACGGCAGCCAGCGTCTGACGCCGCTCCCGGTGATAATCCGCCAATTGCGCGTTCGCGGCGGCGATGGTTCGGAGGTGGTCGACGACTTTCGCCAAATCCCGGCCGGGAATCACGACGTAAAGCTCGTCTTCCCCCAGGTCCGTGTAGACGCGGTTGCCGATGCAACCAGAACTGACCACCACGCCATGCGCCATGGCGGCCGGAATCGCCATACAAGTCGGACGGCCAAGCAGCGGGGACTGCGAACCGGCGCCGGCGGCCAGAGCGGCCTCCGCGAGCAGCATCACTCGTCCGGGCCGGCCGGCGACGAGCACCACGTCTGGATCCACCGGTGTGTCTGCGAGGGGCGCATAGATCGCCACGCCCGGCGTATCGGGCAGGCGGGGGATGCCCGGAATCTCCTCCATCTTGATATAGCCGATGCCGGTCATGAGGGACAGGGTCTGGCCGAGTTCCTGGGCGCGTTCTTCCGGGAGTGGAATGTTGTGAGTGTGGCTCCCGATCGGGCAGTTGTAGTGGTCGCTGGGCACCGTGTAGAAGGTCCGGCCTTCCGCGGCGAGCCGCCAGAAGCTGCATCCGGAGGGCGTGGTCCCGGTAAACTTGGACACCCCCGCCGGCGGGCTGTTCTGGAAGGTGACGGCGACGGGACGGCGGTCAAGGCGGAGCGCCCCTGAGAGTTGCAGTTCGATGGTTTGGTAGTCAGTCATCTTGCTCTTCCTGTTGATTCGTGAAGTTCATTATCTCAGAAGTAGGCCACCTTCCATTTCGATATCATCGTGCATGCCAGGACCGACATTTAGATGAGAAATGAGCGAGAAGCGCCAGCGGAATTGACGGTCATCGATGAGGCGGGCGTCCGCTTTGTAGAGGGCCCGCCGGGCCAGCCGCTCATGTGCGGCGTCGAAGATGCCGGCCTTATGCTGGAGGCCTGTTTCTCAACCGGCGTCGACTCAGCTCTTCTCTACGCGCCAAACCTGACCGGGAGGTTCTTCGACCTGAGCTCAGGCGAAGCGGGCGCCATCCTGCAGAAGCTGCGGAACTACAGAGTCCGGGTGGTGGTGGTGTGCCCTCCCGGCAGTGTCCAGTTCAGCAGCAGGTTCAACGAGATGACGGCGGAAGAGAGCGGTGGGGAATATTTCCGATTATTCGAATCCGTCCGAGAGGCGCGAGAGTGGTCTGCACAGGTCCGGCATTCACGACTAAAAACTCTGATATTCTTACATTCCTCGCCCACTAACGTGTTGTCGTGAAAACATTGCTTTCCGTGCTGGCCCTGGCAGCGTGTCTATGCGCCCAGGCTCCCAACTACACCGCCGCTGGTGTGGTGAACGGCGCCAGCTTCACGCCCGGCTTGGCGCCCAATACCATCGGGTCTGTCTTCGGGACGAATCTGTCCTGGGACACCGTCACGTTGCATGCGGGCGACATTTCCAGCGGCACCATGCCGACGACCATGGACAACGTGGAGGTCTACCTGGAAGGCTGGCCGGCGTACCTTTATTACGTTTCGCCCACGCAGATCAATTTCCTGGTCCCCAGCGTGCTGCTGCCCGGCAACTTCAACTTCTGGGTGACCCGGCAGGGCATGGTTGGTCCGATCGTGCAGGTTACTTTGCATAACGCGGCGCCGGCGCTGTTCCAGACCGCGGCGGGCGCGGCGATTGCCACTCACCTGAACGGATCGCTGGTTTCGAGCAAGGCGCCGGCGGGCGCGGGTGAGATCATTATGCTATGGGCGAACGGTTTGGGCGCCACCGATCCGCCACTGGAAGACGGGATGCTGCCGACGGCGGCGCAATGGCTGGTCCAAATGGGCCAGTTCGGCGTTTGGATCGGGGGCGCGCCGATCGATCCGGGATTGATTCTGTACGCCGGAGTGGCGCCCGGCTACGCGGGCTTGTACCAGGTGAATGTCCGTTTGCCCACTCCTTTGCAGGCCAACCCGGAACTGCAGGTGGCGGTGGGCGATGCGGTGAGCCCGGCGGGCCTGATCCTGCCGGCACAGTGACGCAACTTCGGCGTGCCCAGTGCGTTTAACCACTAGTAGGGCTAAGATAGAGGCAGGAGTTAGCGCATGGGGCTGAAATGTCTTCTCGCAATGCTTTCGATGGCGGCCGGCTTGGCGCTCGCGGAAGAGCCGCTGGTGCAAGCTCCGGCCGGGTCCGGCGACTACGTGATTGCTCCCGGCACGCGCATCCCGCTCGGCCTGATTAACACAGTGAGCACCAAGCACTCGGCCGAGGGCGACCGCGTGTATCTGGAGACCGTATTTCCGATCTTGGTCGGCGGTCGCATCGTGATTCCGCCGGGTAGCTTCGTGGCGGGCACGGTAACGGAGGTGAAGCGTCCGGGGCGCGTGAAGGGGCGCGGCGAGTTGTATCTGCGCTTCGATTCGCTGACGCTTCCCAACGGGGTAACGCGGGATTTCCGCGGGCGTGTCGGCGGGATTGACGGGCGGGGCGGTGAGGAACTTGACAAGAGCGAGGGCAAGATCCGAAGCGAAGGCGACAAGGCTGGCGATGTGCGCACGGTCGCCGAGGCTACGGCGGCAGGAACTTCGATCGGCCTGATCGCCGGCAGCGCCGCCCACAACTTAGGCATGGGCGCGGGAATCGGCGCCGGTGCGGGCGCCGCCGCCGGCTTGATGTACGTTCTGCTTTCCCGCGGACCGGATGCCGTGCTGGCTAAGGGCAGCACCATCGAAATGGTCACCGACCGTCCGCTGTCGTTCGAGTCAGCCGAACTGAATTTCGGACCGGCTCAGCCCGGCCATTTCTCCGACGGGCCCGGGCCGGAGCCCTCCAAAAAAGACGCCACATGGCGGCGCTTTCCATTTTAGGCTGCTGACCACCGCTTCCTTACGGTCGGCGGCTCCGATCAACGGCCGGCTTTGATCGACTACTATTGAGGCTTTGAAGCACCGGCGCGTTGAGGCGTGCGCCCCAAGTACGGGCGGCGTCTGTGCAAGCACGCGCCGCCCGCCGCCGTTGTCGGCATCCCAAACGCTCCGTCACACTCTGGCTCGGGGCCGAACTGCGTTTCGTTTGAGCGAGTATATCACTTGCCGGGACGAGCGGCGAAGTAAAGTTAAAGTTCGCCGGGCCCATAGGGCACCCCCGCGGGAGCGTGCGCCACCAAGGCCAAAAAAGCCTGAACAAACTGGCTGAAACTGCCGATCATAGAGCTGGAAGCATTGGATGACAGCGGAACTGACCCCGGAGATCTATCGGGCTGTGCTGGACAGCTTGCCGATCGGCGTCTACTTGGTCGACCGGAACCGCCGGATCGTGCTGTGGAACAACGAGGCTGAAAAACTCACGGGCTATCTGGGCCAGGAAGTCATTGGCCACTGCTGCTGGGACGGTCTCCTGATGCACTGCGATGAGAACAACACGGTTCTGTGCGGCGTAGCTTGTCCTCTATCGCACACGATGCATGACGGACAACCGAGGGAGGTGGACGTCTTCCTGCGCCACAAGGGCGGACAACGCATCCCGGTGCGCGTCCGGGCGGCGCCGCTGCGCAACGAGGACGGATGCATTGTCGGCGCGGTGGAATGCTTTGAAGAGCGGGTGGTTTTTCCCGCCGCCGATGAGCAGGGCCATTGCGGAGAGGACCTCTCCATCGATCACGTAACCGAGATGCCGGATCATCAAGCGATGCGGAAGCGCCTGCAGGCGGCCCTGGAGGATTTTGCGGCGAACCCGATTCCGTTTGGTGTCCTCAGCATGACCGTAGCCGATCTGGACCTTTTGCGCCGCACTTACGGCCGCCGTGCGGTGAACGCCATCTTGTATGTGACCGCGCAGACCCTGTCCAAGAATCTTGGCCCGAACGACATGCTTGGCCGCTGGTCGCAGGACGGATTCCTGGCGATTGTGCCAGGTTGCCACGCGGCGGCACTTTTGAAGTCCGCCGAGATGTTGAAGAAGCTGGTCGGCCTTACGGGAGTTCCCTGGTGGGGAGACCGTCTGTCGGTCACATTATATGTGGGCGGCACGATTGTCCGCGCTGGCGACACGCCGGAATCGCTGGCGGGCCGGGCAGAGGAGGCGCTCGGGGCGAGCCGGTTGGAAAACTGGGACGATGTAGTCGTTCCGTGAGATACCTATGTTTTCGATCATTGGCATTCTGATTGTCTTTGGAGCAGTGGTGGGCGGCTATCTGATGGAGAAGGGAAAGCTACTCGTCCTGCTGCAGCCTGCCGAACTCGTCATCATCGGCGGCGCCGCCCTGGGAACCGTATTGATCGCCAATCCGCCGGAGGTTCTGAAGAAGATTGCCCAGGGCGTCCTGGGAGCCTTTCGGGGATCGCCGTTCACCCGCCAGCGTTATCTGGATTCCCTGAAGATGCTCTACGACTTATTCAATCGCGCCCGCCGCGAGGGCCTGACGGCCCTCGAATCCGATATCGACGAACCGGAGAAAAGTAAGATCTTTTCCACCTACCCGGCCATCCTACGGGACCACCATGTCCGCAATTTTATTTGCGATACCCTGCGCACTGCTACCACGGGTGGGGTTGAGCCGTTCGACATGGATCAAATGATGGAACTGGACATGGAAGTTCACCATCACGAAGCCGCCCAGCCCGTGTCGGCTTTGAGCACCGTGGCGGATTCGCTGCCGGGTCTCGGTATCGTAGCGGCGGTCTTGGGCGTGGTTATCACCATGGGCGCTCTTGGCGGACCGCCGGAGGAAATCGGCCACAAGGTGGCGGCCGCCCTGGTGGGAACGTTTCTGGGCATCCTGCTCTGCTACGGCCTGTTGGGTCCCATCGCATCCAATATGTCCAAAACCGCGGACGACGAGAGTGCCTATTATCATGTGCTCCGCGTTTCGATGACGTCTTTCATCAAGGGGCTGGCCCCCGTTCTGGCGGTCGAAATGGGAAGGCGGGCCACCCCGTTACAGGTCCGGCCGGCTTTCCAGGAATTGGAATCGCTGTGCCGCAAGAAAGAGCCGCAGGCGGTCGCCGCGTAGAGAAGCGATCCCATGGCCGAGACGCGACCGATCATCGTCATCCGAAAAAAGGCGGCTCACGCGGGTCATCATGGAGGCGCCTGGAAAGTCGCGTACGCCGACTTCGTGACCGCCATGATGGCACTGTTCATCGTGCTGTGGCTGCTCAACAGCAGCAAGCAGATCAGAGAAGCCGTCGGGGGATACTTCAAGGACCCCACCGGCACCTCCAAAAAGGTCGGGAGCGGGCAGACCGGGGCGGGAGACAACTTCACCCTGACCAAAGAGAACATGAGCAAGATCAAAGACGAGCTGCAAAAAGCCGTCCGCAAAGTGACCGATTTCGAAAAGCTCAAGAACCAGATCGAAATGACGGTCACCGCGGAAGGCCTGCGCATCGAGTTGATGGAATCCGAGAAGGGAACGTTCTTCGCGAGCGGCGTAGCCCAGCCGAGCGACGACGGCAAACAGATTCTGGTCATGTTGGCGCAGGAACTGGCCAAACTTCCGAACACCGTCTCCATCGAGGGCCACACGGACGCGAAGCCATTTGCCGCGAGTGGCAGTTACAGCAATTGGGAGCTTTCCGCCGATCGTGCCAACGCTGCCCGCCGCGTGATGCAAGAGAACGGCCTGGGTGCGCGGCAGGTAACGCAGGTGCGGGGCTATGCCGATCAACGCCTCCGCAAACCAACGGAGCCCGAGGATGCCTCCAATCGCCGCATCTCGGTAGTGGTCCAGTATCTTGTGAAGCCGGACGCGGAGGAGGCTCCCGCCAAAAAATCCGGCCTTAACCGAAGGCCGCGCCGGCCCTGGACGGCGCGACACCCGCCACCCGCGGCGGACGCCTGCCGTTGCCTGGCAGGATGCGATGGCCTTCCGCGCGTAGCCTCTCGATTTGCCGCCGCACACCGCCGGGGAACTTGGGATTTAGCGAGCCGTCTTCCTTCACCACGCGCCAATATGGCGTAATCTTACGCTTGCCCGCGCGGGCATCCTCCTCGGCCGCTTCGGCGGCAATCCGCACGAAGATTCCGGTCGTGAGTGGACAGGTTACGTCAGCCGCATATTTGGCTGCGAGCCTCGCACGGAGCTTGGATACCGTTATCACGCTGCCGGCCGGCACTCTCCGGATGAGTGCATCCACCTCCCGCGGGTCCGGCACCAGCATGGCGCCGGCGCCAAATCGCTTCTGCCATTTGGGTGGAATTTCGACTACCTTCGGCAGGTCGGGGTTGTGCAGTTTCTCTCGCCAACTTCTGCGCGTGTACACGGCCATCAGTATAGCGCGCCGATTCCGCGCCCGGCGAACTGAAGTTCGCCCCTGGCGTTTCTACATTTTTCCCAAAGAGTGCCTTGGCGGAATTGTTGCACAAGAAGGTGGGGCAAGCGCCTCGCCTGCCCATAGCGACTTTAGTTCGCGATAGGCGTACTTTAGTTCGCCCGACCCAGCAGGCGCCCCTCGCGGAAGCGTGCACCACGCCGGCTGGCCTACAGCCCGTGCCGGGAGCCGCAGACCGATACCTCCAATCCCATCTCGCGGAACATGGCCGCCTTGGTGGCCAGGGCGAGATTGGCGGCCGCGGCGTCCGGCGCGTAGGCCACCTGCACGTGGTTGGATTTGTGCCGCGCCATCATCTGGTCGCGCGTGATGCCGTATGTGACGGCATGCATGATAGGCCACTGCGGAGTGGTGATCCGCCAGCGGCGCTCGGTTTCTGCGCGCGGCAACTCCACCACCCTGGCACGGCCGATGTCCGCCCGCAGCGCGCCGTTGGCCACGAATACGCGGCTCCAGACGATCTCGCCCGGCTTGCTGATGCCCTTGAGGCTACCGCCGCCCAGCCGGAAATACATAGGCGGCTGGCGCTCGCTGCTGGCGCCTGCGTAGCCGCCTATGAAATGCGCGGGCGGCGCGGCGCCGGAAATCTCGAAGACCCAGACGAATTCGTCGGCGCCTTCGACCGGGTAGGACTCGCCATAACGAACATCGTGCAGCGTAGTCTCGGGCGAGTAACCCAGCGCCTTCCAAATGCGGTTGGTGACCAGCGCATCGAGTCCGGCGCACTCGTCTACTTCGTTGAAGTGGGGCAGGGCGTCATTCTCATAAAGGACTCGGCCATTGCCGCGCGCCCGGACGGGTGGCCGGTCCACGTTGTTGAACAAGCCTTCGGCCAGGTCCGATGCCGGCGCCAGGTCCTTCAGCCCCTGCTGATACTGTATGCCGATGGCGTCGCAACCGAAATCGTCCGCGATGCGCAACCCGGCGATGTACATCTTGCATTGTTCGAGGATCTGATCGCCGGTCAACTCGGTTTCCGGGTCCGTGCCGGTGTGAAACTGCATGCCACGTCGATCCAGCCAGGCGCGCACTTCACGTGCTTCGTCGCCGGGGGTACGGAGCATTTCCGCATAAAGCGCGGACTGGCTGAGGCGCTCCTTGAACACGCCGGTGAGATGCAACAACTCGTCGGGGATGATGGCGTTGTACATGCCCATGCAGCCTTCGTCGAAAACACCCAGGATGGCCTTGTCGCGGCGCAGCTCGGCGGCCAGCCGGGCGCCGGTTTCCTGCGCGCGCGGCGGCAGCTTGCAGGATGAAAGCGGGCGCACGTGGCTGGTATCGTGCAGAAGGGTCTCGCCTGCGAGCCAGCGGCGCAAACCGGACAGAAAGAAGTCGTCCGTGAAATCCACGCTCCAGAGGGAGCTATATGCGACGCCAGCCTTGGTGAGGGAGGCGTTCAGGTTCAGCAGTCCGACCAGACCGGGCCATTCGCCGCTCCAGTTCGCGATGGTCAGGATAGGGCCGCGATGGCTGTAGAGGCCGGCGAGAACGTGATGCGTGTATTGCCAGACCGCCTCGACCACCACCAGCGGCGCGTCGGGCGGGATGCCGCGGAATACTTCCATTCCGTGTTTTTGGCTATCGATGAAGCCGTGACCATTGGCGGGATCGCAGGCGTGGCCGCGTTGGACATCGCGGCCCAGCCGCCGTATGGCGTTGTTGACGGCCTCCTCGGCGCGGACCTGGGCCGGCCAGCATTTCTGGTTGGCAGCCAGGCGCAGATCGCCGCTGGCAATTAAGATGACGGGGTCTGGCATGACCACATTCTTAACATCGCGCGCGCCCGGAGTCCACGGGGCGCGACGTGCTAAGCTAGTGGGATCACTGCGGATGCGCGCGGGCCGGTAGCTCAGGCGGTAGAGCATTTGCCTTTTAAGCAAAGGGTCGCGGGTTCGAGTCCCGCCCGGCTCACTAGACTAACCATTGTATTTTCATTCAGTTAGCGAACTCGCCTCTTTCGTGTCGCGAATACGTCGCTACGCCGTTTTGAACCGGCGTATCCAGGTGCGCGGTGTCGCCGCCTAGCATGGCCGCTTGCGCCAGAGGATCGTCCCGCCAGACCTGCATCAGGTCGGCCTCCAATTGGGCTTGCCGGGACTGAACCCAGGGGGCATAGTGGCGCTCGGTGATCTTCACCGAAGAGTGGCCGAGCAGTACGGACACCCGCTCCATTGGGATTCCTTTCAACAGCATCTCAACTGCGAGCGTGTCCCGGAACCGGTGGGGATGGCCGCCCTTCACGCCGGCAAGTTCGCACAACCGCCGGAAGGTGCGGCGCCAGTTACCCGCCAGCGTGTCTTTCGATCCCGCCCCAGTCCAAAACCAGTAGCGTTCACTCTTCCGCGGGCAGGCAGCCAACGCCTCCATTACGAACGGTGGCAGCGGGATGTAAACCGGAACGCCGGTCTTAGCGGTGTAGATGAACAACCTGCTGCCGGATAGCCGGTCCACGGGGCAACTGCTGGCGTCTCCGATCCGCAACGCCGAGTACCGCAGAAACAGAACGAACGCCCGCAAACGCAGTGCGTTCTCCTGGCCCGGTTTCCCACGCCAATCGGTGAACTGGTCGCAAGCCGCCAATAGGGCCGCGATCTCGGCTCGGGTGTACGGCAGGGTCGGCGGCTCGGTCGCCTTGGGGCGCTTTAACTTCATGGCCAGGTTCTCGGGCCACCAGCCCTGGTCTACCAGGAAGCGGCCGAATGAGCGCAGGCGCTCCAACTTCTTGCCGCCGGACATGGCGCCGTCCTTCCACTCGCCACGAAAACGGGTCAGAACGGGTAACGTGATCTGGGTCGTGAACTGGATGCTCGCCTCAGTGCAGTACTGCGCTAGCGACGGGGAGAACTTGGCGCGATCCTCGGGGCCGCGCTCGTTTATGAGTAGCACCCGGTATTTCTTCAGGCTGGCGTCGGACAGGCGTTGCGCTTCGACATCGGCCAGGAAGGCATCACACGCATCCCGCACTGGCATTCCGGCGCGGGCTTTCGGCTGGACGGTCCCGGCGATCTCCCAATCCCGAGTGATCTCTTGGCCGCGCGTCCAGTTTTGCGTGTCCAGCGTCTTGTTAACCCGCGCGCCTGAGAGGTATCCGTCCACCCAGACCGGACAGCGGCAGTCGTTCTTACCGCGAGCGTTGGTGCTCTTGCCGGTCCAATATCGGCATCTCCTTACGTGCCGTCGATACAGTTGGAGCATAGGGGGGCATGTTACCTCTGAAGGCGTCTGTAAACTCGCTCCAGGACGCTTTGTGGAATGCGGATGGTCTTGTAAGATCGCCTGCCTTTCTTGACTGGAGATTGAAGCACGACCACACCCGGCTCGTTTTGGAAAAGGCGCCGGATGGTCTCGACGTCGAAGCGCCACAATTCTGCGACGTCTGAGGGCGCGTAATGACGCTCGGCTGGAGTGGGCGCTTCCGCCGAAGGCCAAGTAATCGTTAGGCCGTCGGACATTGCTACCTACCCCTCTCTTTCGCGGGCGGTTCGGGCATGTGAGAGCCAATTCGTAATCTCGCGAGAGCACCGTCCTGCGAGTTTCGAGGGCTTCGCAGGCTCTCTGGCGCCCGGCTCGGAGGTCGGTACGTCAGCCTCTCGGACTGTCGATCTCTGTGGGCGACATACCCGGCCGCCTTTTTATCTCCGTGCCACATGCGGAGGAACTCGATCAGGCTCCAGCCACGCTCCGTTCGCGGAATGCTGATTTCCGGCCGCAAACGCAGATAGCGACGCGGTCCATTGCGATATGCTTCGGCGGCGCCGGCCTCGAGAAACGCGTCTGCAAGTTCCTGGCCGACATGCGCGACCAGCGCGCCATTCGATAGGCGCACAGGTATCCCAACGGGGTTCGCTAGTTTGATCGGCTGCGCCGTTTCAAGTTCCGGCCGACCGGCCGGCGGCCGGTTCATCCGAACCAGCCTCCTCCGCTCGCTGCTGCCTCAACGAACGCCCGCGGATCCGCGTTCGAATACCTGATGGAGGATGATCCGATTCGTTCCATGGTGCATCGAGTGCACCCTTCCAACAAGGGCGTCCCGCGAACTCCATAGCGAGGGTAGCGATCCGGAATCATCTCTCCTCTGCAGTCTGATCCACGCCGGGGCGTCCAGATGGCTTACCTGCGCCGTGTGGCAGTCACCGAATTCCAAGTTTCGAACCGAGCCGAATGCCGCTGCCCAACAGTCCGGCGATCTCGCTGGCGGCACGCGGCTCTGAATGCGAGCAAGGCTTCTTCTGCCTCCAAGGCCCGCGACTCCGCCGCGATGTCGATGGACGCGGACATCCGCCCGGCGTTATTCCGCGCACTCGCCGCGTCCATCCCGGCTTTCAGCTTGGCGCCGGCCCCGATTTGCAGAATGTTCCCCATGGCTTGTTTTCGTTTCTCGCCGAGGAGTCACCCCTGCGCGCCGCCGAGTCGGCCGCTGCCGGCATTGCGGAGCCAGTCCTGGATAGCGGCTCGCGGCAAGATATATCGCTTGCCCACTCGGATGTGTGGAATTTCATCGCGCCTGAGCGCATCGCGCACCGAACGCTCGCACATGCCGAGATCCTGGGCGAGTGCCCCTACGCTCGGGTACGTGCTACCACCCGCCGACGCTTTGGTCTTAGCCATTGACTATTGCCCCCAATTGCCTCATAATACCCTCAGCTTTAATCGTTAAGCTTAATACATTAAGCTTGAGGTGTCAAGTGCCATCAAAAGAAGAAGTCATGCGAGCGGTTCGCGATCTCCGGGCGGAGCTCGGCTTTACGCAGGCACAATTTGCTCTCTCGCTCGGCTATGGAATGTCAACGATTCAGCGATGGGAGCAGGTTGTACCGCCGCGCGGCGCCGCACTCCTAAAGCTGGGCGTGCTTGCTGGGGACCACGGGCGCTCCGATCTCTTTACGGTCTTTAAGGACGCGCTAGAAATCGAGCTAGGAAGCGGGAAGTACGTGACAGCGGGAATGATGGCGAGGCCTAAACTGCGTGAGATTCGCGGCCAGCTTCACCTGATTCGGCACGCACTTGAGAACCCAAAAGACACTCCTGCCAACAGAATCAAATGGGCCCTCGCGATAACCGCAGAACTGCTTCCAGCCATCGATCTACTGATCGACGCTTTCCAGCTTGAAGAGGGCGCGCCTACCTCTGCCGAACAGGCCGAAAAGAAGGAATCACAATGAACGGATGCGTATTCAGGCGTAACTTGCCGTCGGGCCGCGTCGTTGCCCCCCCTCGAGCCTTGACATGATAGCTACCAATAAATGGGATTGTCAGGTCGGTTTCTTCGCTAGCCGAGACGAGCCATGAGCCTTCGGGTGTCCTGCTTTATGACGGTACCGTTCACGCCAGTCGAACTGGAAATCGCATCTTGGGTTCCTTGGTGGATCAGGTAACGCCGGGTAAAGGATCGGATGCGCGGGTTCGAAATTCATGGTGTTCGATCTTGACCGCCGCGTTGTTCGAATCGCTCCGGACCACGGAGCCTTTGATGACTAACTTCAAGAGACATTTGTCATCTAACAGTGCCGGCCAGTTTATCGTTACTTCCACATTCTCGCCAACGTTGAGGGCGCGCTCGGTCGTAAACCGGACGCCGCTGCTGCTGATATCCAGCATCTTGCCTACGCCCTTATCGGATATCTGCTCTCCAGACAGACATTTATAGCTGATATCCTGCCTAATCCGAAACCGCTGCCGGAGGCGTCGCTCGGCCGTCATGAGTCGTTTTGCCGATCCGGAATGAACTCTAGCAGCCAGGCGCCGCACGCTCAATAGTGCTTTTAGTGGCGGACTGTGAGCTAACCTTGGTTGTGGACGCCAGGCACACCAGGGCGATTAGCCCTGCGCATCACCCATCAGCTACGATCTGCATGCCTGCGGCCGCCAGGACCGATGCTGGTGTCCGGCGGCGCCGCTTCAGCACGCGGTAATTGCCCGCCAGGAGCTATGTCCTCTCGCACGCGAGCAACAGTGCCGATGCGATTGGAGCGCTCCACGAGCCTTGGTCTGAGAGCGTCAGCCCTGCCGTCCGCAGACACCGCGGAAAGGTTCGGCCCTCGAATGAAAGTCCAGTGCGGGGAAGTCATTGATTTAGAACCGCTTAATGGGGATTATCGGAAATCATTCCAGACCTTACCCCTGGACGGCGAGGACCTCAAGCGAAAAAAATTGGCGTGGGCTGCGCGGCTCGATTTCAATTGGACGTTTTTTTGGAACTGTTCTGGGCAGAACCGCGTCTGGGCGCTCGACAAATGCGCTATGATTATGTTCACATCTAAAATTCGTAACCACAAAGAGCTTGCCCTCCAATCCCGCAGGGCAACCACCTCTAAGTCTGAGACTACGACTTTTACCTGCGCGGAGGCGATTCGGAGTTCCTCCGACGACTACCCGTTCTTAGATAGAAATAAATCTAGACGAAGGAATCCTTATGCAAGACGACAAGGTGGACATTGCTCTTGGCGTGTTGAATGCCGTCACGCGGGGCAGATCACCAGCGCACCCGATTTGGCTGCCCTCGGCTCCTGGGTTGAAGCAGAGGAGCGACTACTCCGGCCGGAAGAACTAGCGCGCCTGGTTTTAAATCGCGCATTGAGCCAAAGGCGGCAAAAAGCCGCATGCGCCTCCACGTCATAACGTATGCTGAGCTGCTTCGGAATTGCACTGCATCGGATAGCTGGCCGCTATTTTCGTCGTGGCTGTGGCCGGACATTCGATTGCACACGTGAATCCGGAGCGCCTGAACCGCGAATTGGGCTTGCTACAGCCCTGGGAGCAACTTGAGCCCGAGGTGGGACTGACGTGCCCCTATGGCACTACACAACCGGTGATTGCCTAAAGCGGATCATCCGTGATGGCGAGATCCGCCCGGCGACAGGGCTTGTACCGGATGGCGAGCGGCCAATTGTCTGGTTTTCGCGCCGGGAGGATTGGGAGCCCACAGCCACCAAGACTCTTCGCGGTTTGGATGGCACAACGCGACAAGCGACCATGGACGAAATGGAGCAACTCGGCGGCGGCCTCGCGCGGATCGGAGTTTTGCCGGATACCGCGCCGTACGAATGGTTGAGGCTGAAGCGACTCAGCGGAATGTCAGGTGGCCAGGCCAGGCGTCTAGAAAAGGCTGCCCTTGAGAACCGGCGCCGGTCCTGCCCGGCGGACTGGCGAGGATCATTTGATCCCGTACCTCAATCGAAGTGGGTAGCCGTAGAAGTGCTTGCGCATGGCAAATGGGTTCCGGCGCGAATTTGGCGGTCGTGAATTGAGGTGGAGAACGAGAATGGCGGTCTACCCAACAAAGTCCAAAGAACCCGAAGACGGGCAAACTGGTGCCGTCTGAAGTCTAGCGGTACGAATTCTCTTTCGCCGGCAAGCGGGTAAGGAATGCGTGCGCAGAGCGAAGACGCCAGGCAGTCATCGAGCGGCGGTTACGGGACACGGCGAACGAGATTCAAGATTACAAGGCTTACGATTACGTGCTGGTCAACAACAAACTCACCCGCCCCGACGAGACCCTGGCAGCCATTGTGCGGGCCGAGCGGGTGCGGCGGAACCGGCTGGAAGAGCAGATCCGGCCGATTCTGGAGTCGTTTAGGGAGTAAAGGACTTTCCAAGCATGGGCGACAAGATTCCGCGCAATAACGCACACTGCACGATTCCGGACGATCCGGAGCAGAGCACTTACCGTTTCATCATCGTGGCCGCCAAGCGGGCCCGCCAGTTGCAGGGCGGCGCGCGCCCGGTGTTGCCGACGTCTTCCAAGAAGTCGATCATCATCGCGATGGAAGAGGTGCGTCGCGGGCTCGTAAAATACGAGATTGTGGCAGCGAAGCTGCCCGAGGGAAGGTAAAAGTTCCCGCTGCACAAATGCGGCGCCGTACTGCATAGCCAAATGATGGAGGAAAAGAGCTTAAATATGAGGCGTCTATCTCTTCAGTTTCTGTTACATACAGGGCTCGTTATCGGGAGATCTTTCTTCCCTCTTCTTGCGATTACGATCATCGTGGGCGCGATGCTTTGGGGGCCTTGGGTGAGCTTGGCAATGACGGTCCTGGCGCTAAGTGCCGCGTTGAGGTTCTTATGAGTCGAGATGGAGGCACCGGCAAGGCCGCATTGAGCTATCGGGGCATCCTCTCCCATCCTCAAGACCTGCACTGCGTACTCTTCCATATGGCTTGCCTCCTAGCATACGCAAGCGCCTTCTGGCTATACCACCATGCCAAGCTGGCCGGCATCACCGGCCCCTGGTCCCGCATGGCCTTTGTGGCAGCTTCGGCGTATATGCTTGGTTGGATCTCGGGAATCAACGTCGGCGTGAACTTCCACAACCACGCACATCGCCGGATCTTCACCTCGCGCTTAGTCAATCGGTGGTTTGGTCGCATCTGGACAGTTTCGGGCGGGTGGCCGTCGTTCTTTTGGGAGTACTCCCACGTCACCGTTCACCATGCCAGGTTGCTGGGCCCTGAAGACTGGACTCTGCCAAAGCGGAAGGCCGACGGATCACTGGAAGACTTCCGCGTATATGCGCTCGCGCATTGGCCATGGCGCTACATGGTTCACCTGCGTAAGGAGTTGACTTCGGGACGAGGTCTCCGTCGAAAGGCGGTTCGTGAATTCGCCATCTTCCTCACGCTATGGTCTATTCCTTTCTGGATCGATCCGATAATGGCCGTATGGCTCTGGGTGCTGCCGCATTGGATTGCTAACGTGTTGGTGATGGGGCCGGGAATGTATGTCCAGCACGCGGGATGTGTTCGGAAGTGTCCGGATCGACTAGTTAGTCATTCCAATGTGTTTCTGTCGATATTTTTCAACCTCACCATGTTCAATATAGGCTATCACCTAGAGCATCACGACCATCCCAGGGTCCATTGGTCGGAGCTGCCAGAGCTTCACAAGGGGCTCAGGAAGGAGCTGATCGATGGCGCAGCGCACGTGGTTCCGTACGGTAATTACTATGCCGCATTCTTACTTGCAGGGAACCCTGGACGCAGAAAACGGTTTGCCGAGCAGGACATGAGATACACAACCGGTGGATAGCTCTCACCAAGTCCACAAGCGCTGTTAGTGCCCGCGTCATGCGGCGGACCGCGTTGTGCTGGACGAGCGCCCTGGTTCCATTTTGTGTTCTAGCAAACAACGCCGGAATGTAGTATCCCTTATCGGTAGGGGGTCCGCGTGGCGGCCTTGTGCGCGCCCATGACGGTGGACGACTGGCGTTCCTTCACGGTGCCTCCGCCTGATCGGCTGAACTCCACGCAAACCGGAAGTGCGTGCGCCACCAAGAAAAAAAGTGCGCCGGCCTCGGTTAGACGAGGGCCACCACATCCTTGGAGTTCTCGGACTTCAGGTAGGCGTTGGGATCGTGATAGAGAGCACCCTCGGGAAGCCACCCCATCAGCGGTCCGAGATCCTGACGCACTATATTCTTGTAGAACTGGGGCAGCACGCTGCTCTCTTGCTCGAAATAGGGAGGGAATTGCGGGTCGGTATCCAAGCGATTGCGAATCTCCCGGTAGTACTTGGCCCTTCCGAAGCCCTCCGTCGAAACCGCGCGCACCAGGTTCATCCAACGTGCAGTCACCCCTTGCGTCGCCAGGAAGCGGCGGAAGATAGCACGCGTGGAGAAGGAATACCGGGTCAGGTCGATGGTCTGATCGTAGAATGTCCGCCAGGAATAGTTTGCCGGCTTGACGTTCATGGCGCCGTTATTGTTGAGGAAATGGAATGGGAACGGCAGCACGCGGTTGGATCGCTGGTAATCCAGATTGAGCGGCGCGGCCCGCCCAAATGCGGAGAGCAGCGAATAGGCCGGAAAGGCACCCGGGGTTATGTCCAGGAATCGCTTGGTGAGTTCAAAAGGATCAGGGCCTTCGTCGGTATCGAGTCCCAGCACGAAGTTGGTTTGGATGTAGGGTATGTACCGCAGAATCAGATTGACGTGTTCGGACACCTGGCGCACTTTGGCCATCCCGACCAACGCGCCGGTCTTCGATTTGTCGCCTAGGGCGAACCAGGACTCAATGCCGGGAAGGACGCCTTTGAATGAATTGCGTTTGAGCCGCTTGAGGTGCGGTTCGGAAAGCAGGGACAGACTGCTTTCGGCGACGAAGTCGACGCTGCCGGAAGGGACCGCGTCCTCGATCATGTCCAGATAGTCGTCGAAGCGGACTCCGAAATTGGGATCGTGCCAGGCTACCAGGGGCCGTTTGAACCTGGTCAGCAGGAACCGGAGATCCTCACGGAGTACCTCGAAGTCCATCGGCTGATAGGGCACCGTGGAATCGATACAAAAGGCACAAGAGTACGGGCACCCCAGGCTGCCAAGCATAGGAACCATCTTGAGGAGGGGCGCTTTCCTGAGCGTCGGGTCGATAAACTGCCAACGCTCGCGTACCCCCGGGAGGATTCTGGGCTGTTGGGAAGCCGCGAGGTGGACGCCCGCGGGCCGGTGTTGCGAGCAGTCCCGCAAGACGTCACGGAGCGTACCCTTATCCGTGAAGCCCAGCACGTAGTCGAAATAACGCGCGGCGTCTTCGGGGTAGCAGCGGGCGTGCGGCCCCCCGATCACGGTGATCGCCCCTCTCCCACGAAATAGATTACTCAGGGCGTATGCCGTGTGCGCGGCTTCGGTGAACGCGCCGATGAAGACCACGTCCACGTTATCCGGCAGTTCCGTCAGCAGATTTTCAAAGCCGGTGTAACAGACGAAGGCAACCTCATGTCCCTCCTCTTTGCACCAGACCCCAATGACCTGGGGCATGATACTGGCGAGGCTGGCGTTCATTATGCGTGCGTACAAAGCTCGAGTAGGACCCCTGGAGACGATGTCTATAATCCCAATCCGCAGCTTTTTCATGAACCCTCCATGGCAGCGTACAAGCTTGGTGCCTCACGACACGTGACCCCTGTCGTGGCGGGTGCCTGCCGCAGTGGCGTCATTGGTTACAAACCCCGCTTGCCGCTGACTGCCATCACTGCTAGTCAGGTCTTCCGAGTAGGCCCCAGTATACACCTCGAAACGGCCGACGTCGCGGCGCATTGCGACTGCATTGCGCCTGCGCCTGCTTTGCTATGCCGCTGGCGGCGGAACGGGATGCGGGGATTCTGCCACATCCTTTCGGCAGAACACTCCGGGGGGAATGAATCGGTGTTCGCCTGGGGAATGGTGACGGCACCCTTCAATACGGCGTCTTCGTGCCGGGCCGGGACATGGCAGCGGCGGGGGCGGCGTGCTTGGTGGTGTTAGCAGGTATCGCTAGAACAGGCTCAGCGGAAGGGCACGCTTAGCCCACTGGCGCGCGGCCGGACTGATGTCTTCGCCAACTAAAGACGACAGTCTCGCAGATGGAGCCGTCCCGCAAGCGAAAGAGAATCCGTCGCGACCGGGCAACGGTTAGCCTGCCGCAGTTGCGTGTTCCTTTTGGAGGACCGTTCCAACTCCCACTTGAGGCGCTGCAATGCGGCAGCAGTCTCATCCGCCCGAATCGCTGGCTGACTGTCGTGGCCGTGGCGTGCGCGCATTAGACGCAGATGTCTTGGAGTTTTTCCTCGATCAGGGTGAGAGGGTATCGATCAACTGAGGGGACATTTCGATAAATTCTACACGATTCGGCAATCGTTCACCTCCAATGCAGGGCACTGTATGAGTCGCGCGGCAGATGCGGCGTTTCAGCCTAGCCGCGAGAAGCTCGTCCGCCAGCGAAGTGCAACGCTGCCTGTCTGGGCCCCTGAGGGTGGGATCTCCAAATCACCGTGCCTTTACTACACCGGTTGCAGGACGGTCTCTGATTGACCCCGCCGGCATCTCCAGGCCGAGAGTGGACCTAGGCCGTGCTCCACAACCTCCGCGGCCGCCCCGACGGTTGCCAGCTTTACGCAGGCTTGGTGATCGGCAAGGGCGAGGTGCTGTTGGGCACGACCGGCTTGGGCGGGACCTTCGCCTTCTTCGAAGGTACGATGGCTTCTTTCGCGGCTTTGGCTACCCGAAACTTCACAACCTTCTTGGCGGCGATCTTGATGGCTTCGCCAGTGGCGGGGTTCCGTCCCATTCGCGCTTTGCGATCCACACGGACCAGGCGCCCTAGACCGGGCAACACGAATAAGCCATGCTTCTTGACCTCACGGATGGCCGTGTCAGACAGGGCGGCGAGCAAACCCTGCGAGACTCTCTTGGTAATCTCGCACTTCTCTGCCAATGCTTGAACGATTTGCGATTGCGTCATGGTTCTCCCCTTTTCGGCCGATGCCGACGAGATAATGGTACCGTAAGGCCAAAACATTTCAAAGGAGAAATGTAAGCTCCTGGATTGAAAGCTCTACTGATCGGACTGCGGCATGAGGGGGAGTGCCCGCTTCTTCCAGAAACACCAGCGGCGAATCGCGAGGCACATATACAGCAGCGCCGCCAGTTCGGACCGGCGCCGGCCACAAGCTCAGCTTCGCCGTCGCCTTCGCGGGAATAACGGTGTTGGCACAGACCCCGCGAGCGCTTCCGCGAAAAGGCTACCGGTGACCTGGAACGCGACATAGGGGATAGGCCTGTTTTGTGACGCTCGATGCAGGCTTGCAGCAGCGGGTGTGGGTGGCATTATCAGGCTTTATCGTCGTCTATTCCGTGCCCCGCCGATACTCAGATCGAAAACCGCCTGAGAGCGAAGTCAGTAGTTCCCCCAGGATCAGCAGCTCCCCTGGCGCGCGCGGCACTGGTAGAACATGCTGGAGTACGGCCCCATCTACGCCGATCTTGACCGCAGCCTTCTCATCGCCAGTCCTTCGCCATTCGTCGATTTTCTGAAGAATTGCCTTGCCTTCGGAGCCGGACAGAGTGATCGATGTGATGACCGCGAAGAGCGCGGAAAAAAAGGAGACTCAAAATGACGTTCACCATCGACAACGACAACAACATTACGGCGCATGGCACCCCTGCGGAGGCCGCCGCCGAAACCGCCACCCCCTTCGACAGCTTCAGCGGCCAGCAGGAGCTCGCAGAACTTGCTAACGCTTGGCCGGCGGAGCGGCTGGTCGCTATTTGGAACAGCCTGCCGGGAGTCGCGCCGACGAAGAAGTTCAAGGACCACAAGACGGGCATCCGCCGGATCTGGGGCCGCATTCAGGGGCTGGGCGCTCCCAAGCAGCCGCAGCCGGAGCAGCCAACGAAGGCGAAAGCGGAACGCAAGGCCAAGGGTGGCGCTCGGGCAGCCAAGGGCGCGTCCGCCGACGCCAAGGCGGCCAGGAAGCCCAGTGCCCGCAAGAACGCGCCCAAGGCCAAGAAAGCCGCCAAGCCGCAGCAAGCCGCCACGCCACGCGAGGGCAGCAAGACGGCTCGGGTGGTTGCGATGCTCCAACGAAAGAACGGAGCCACCCTTTCGGAGATCATGAAGACGATGGGCTGGCAAAAGCATACCGTCCGCGGGTTCATGGCCGGCGCGATGAAGAAGGCTGGATTCGCCATCGAGTCCTTCAAGCCCGACGGGGGCGAACGTACCTATCGCATCAACATCAAGTAAGATCGCGCACCTCCCTTGCTTCCTGGCCCGCCCGGCACTTGCCGTTGGCGGGCCTTGCTGCTTCTAGACTTCAATTTCGAGGAAACGCCGCATGGCACGGCAGGCTGTAGCCACAAGCTAAGACGGCACTGCCCTGAACGAACCCGGGCCAGACGTGGCGCAACGCAGGCCAAACCCTCGGCTGCTCGCAGGCGCCCGAATTCCCTTCATATGACCACCGGGCCGTGATCGAAGATGGACTTCCGGTACTGCGGCTTCAACACCAGCGCTCGGTTCAGCGCGGTCACAGTGGCCGAGATACCGTCAATGCGTTTGGCCGATTTCCCGCGCTCGGGCTTGGAGGGCTGGCAGTTGTCCTTGTGGTCATACTGTAGCTGCAGGCAACCTACCATCCAGTTCAGCACCGGGTGGTTTCCGTGCCGCAACTTTCCATCGGCATAGGCGCTCAGCAGGAACTTGGTGGGATGGCTCAGATGCAGGAAGCTCTGTGGGATCTCCACGGACGGCACGCCCTCGTCCTGCAATTCCATCGCCTGGGTGCTGAAATTGTAGCGGTCGAATGCCAGTTCGCGCAGCTCGAACGTTTCGCGCCCCCAGTGGATGCGCCGTTTGACAGCGCGCAGGTCGATGGCATTGCCGGGGGGCGCCTCGATAAAGCCGCGGCGAATCCAATCGGCAAACGGAACTCGGCAGATACGCTCCAATTTGGGAACCTGGTCTTTGGGCATCCAGAAGAACGGCAGCAGAGTCCAGATCCCGCCCTCTGTGGGCGGGAAGACGAACACCACCGCCGTCAGATCCGTGCCCCAGGAAGCATCGACTCCGGCACAACATGGCTTATGCCGCAGCCCCCACTGCTGGATCAGCCTGTCGAGATCGTACGCCGGCCAGTCTCCCAGATCCAGACCACCGCCACAGCGCTTCCACTGCGCCATATCGATAATCGGGTCTTCCTGCGCTTTGATCGGCACATTCAGGTGGTAGCGCAGGTACTTCGAGCGCTCGGCTGGCTGCGCTAGGGCCTTATCCAACTCAGCCACGAGGGCCGAATCTTTGAGGAAGCCACCCAGATCCTCATGGCTCGGGTTGGCCGCCAAGCGTGCCTCGCGGGATTTCCAGTACTCCGGATCACTCTCGATGCGCTTGGCATCGGCTTCCCAGATGGCCGCGTAGAACCGATCCGACGGGAGCGATCCGTCCAGGATCTTCTTGGCGTAGTCGTACTCGCTGAACCAGAGCTGCGATTCATATTCGGCGCCGGCGGTGGTGATGCCCAGGTCGAGCGGCTCTTCGCGTGAGATCATGCCTTTGACCAGCACGTCTTTCAAGGTCTCGGCGCGTGCCGACTTCCACCGGTGCACCTCGTCCCGAATGGCCAAGCTCGGTTCGATGCCGTCCTGCAGATCTCCGTCGGCCGAAAGGACCGCGTAGAAACCCCCGCCATCGCGCCGCACAATACGCTTCACGCTCGGTAGCACTTTGAGCTTGTCCTGCAGATCCTGGTTGTGCTTGATTAATTGTTGCGACGATCGGAAGACAATCCCGGCCTGCTCCCTAGCCGCCGCGGCCCCGTATACTTCCGGATTGCGCTCCTCTTCCATGAGCAGGTGATAGATCGGCAGGCCGCCGATCAGAAAACTCTTGCCGTTCTTCTTGGCCACCGACACGTAGGCGGAACGGTAGCGACGCTTTCCGTCCTCCGGCCGCACTGTTCCGTAGAGATCTCGCAGGACCTTGCGCTGCCAACCCATCAGGGTATAACCGAGGGGCGGGTACAGCACCTGTGTGAAAAACCGCTCCACCTTGCACGCCCGGCACTGCGGCTTGCCATTGGCGCGGATCTCGCACCAGGTCTCGGCCGTGCAGTACGCGCACGTTTCGGGGCGGTAGTCAGCCACACAGCTTTAACTCCAAGGCGTCTATCGTCTGTTCCGGAAGGGCCGACAGCCGCATGCGCGACGATGGGGTGAGGCCGAATTCGCGCGAGATCCGGAGGATAATCTCCACCTGGCAATTGATGATCCCGATCAGCGGCGATTGCTGGATGTAGCCGCTGGGGACCTTCATCAGCAGGCCCGAGCCGCCTGTCTGGGCAGCCTTCCGCATGTCCTTGTGCGCCAGCACCAGGATGGAATGCGCCTGGCACAGGTTGCCCAGTGCCACACCGTCGGCCTCTGTCAGCACCCGCATGGCGAGCAGGATTGGGACTAGCCGCTTCCACTCCCGGCGGGCCTCCCGATCCAGATAACGCGGCATGTCCGGTTCGCCAGCCAGCGGCTTGGGCTCGTCCGCCGGCAGGGCGCGCTTGGCGGGGTTTCCCTCAAGCATGCGGATGCCGCTCGGTTTCGGTGCTGGTCCGCGAAGTCCCATCAGCGTGTGGCCTCGGCCACTTCCGGGAGCGCGTCCTCAGCGGA
>Ga0181538_10000240_pt1 | contig 64129 bp, 40 predicted proteins | sample PEATcosm2014_Bin_40_FD_119773 | JGI IMG/M metagenome (GOLD analysis project Ga0181538, IMG submission 119773) | Peatland microbial communities from MTU Mesocosm Facility, Houghton, MI, USA - PEATcosm2014_Bin23_30_metaG | ecosystem: Environmental > Terrestrial > Soil > Wetlands > Peat | place...
ATACATTCTCACGTTCGTGAGCGCTCCCACCGGCCCCTCTATGTAGCCTAGCAGGAGCCGCTCTCCCGCTGGTACACTCAGACCCTCCGCCCAGACTACGGCCACCACCCCCAAGCTTTTATCATGCGCGAGCGAGGGAGGGTGCTCCTTCGCCGCCACAAATCGCAGCGGCGACTGTTGATCTCCCAGTCCGAATGTCAGTGTTACCCGGCTCAGGCCATGCACCGCATTCAGGTACACCGGCATCCGTTCCTCATCGCTGCCGGACATGGCAACATCTCCGAATATCAATGTCCCGTCCGGGGGCGTCGTTACGTCACTCCGGTCCTGGGGCGAGGTGCGGCTATTGTTGGGACAGGTTTTGGGGACTGGCGGTGAACTCCGGATCGGCCGCGACAAGTCCAGATTATTGAAGCGGAATAGCTCGACCACGACGTCGCGATTATCGATGCAACCGTCGCCGCCGGGGCCACCCGATGTGTCTTTCGGGAATGTATCCATGGCGTCGAAGCGGTCTGAACCGGCAACTGGCATGGCGTATTCCGGGGTGCTGATGTTGTTTGCCGCAAAAAGAATGGCGACCACGTCCTGTATCGTCAGGGCTTGGGCCGGAGCAACCCCCGGAAAACCAGTGCGGGGATTCCACTCGCCAAAGTTCGGCGCGTAATCGGAGCTGTATGGGTAGACATCGCCCACCAAGTAAGCCCAGGTGCTGGAAACCGGAAAAGGAGGAAGACAAACCGACACGCCCAGGCTGTCCGTAACACACTCCGTCAGGTTATACGACCCAGTTACGGTAGGCGTGCCCGTCAATTGTCCTCCGGACCCCAGACTGATCGTGGAAGGCAGCCCTGTCACCGACCACGTGTAGGGTGGCCATCCGCCGCTGGCGCCCAATGTCAGGCTATAGGGAGCGTTCACCTGGAACGGCAGCAGCGAAGTGGTGTTGATTGCCAGTGCTGGAGCGATCGCCACTTGGAACGAAGCCGACGAACCGGCGTTCAAGCTGTCGGTGACGGTCACCGAGAAGGTGTAAGTGCCGCTCGCGCCAGGAGAACCGCTCAGCACGCCCGCCGAACTCAGACTCAGACCGGGCGGTGCTGCCGTGCCGGCGTTGATCGCCCAGTTGTACGGCGACGCTCCACCGGATGCCGCAATGGTCTGCGCATACCCTGAATTCACCTCGCCATCTGGCAATGGTGAGGTCGTCGTGATCCCCAAGGCCGGGTTGATCACCACTTGCAATGAAGCTGACGCCATCGCACCCAGGCTATCGGTCACCATGACCGTGAAGTTATAGGTGCCCGCTGTTGTGGGAGTGCCGCCGAGAACGCCTGCCGCACTCAGGCTCAATCCAGGCAGTTGGGCGCCCACCGTCATGCTCCATAGATACGGCGGCGTGCCCCCGCCGGCAAGGAGAGTCTCGCTATATGCGACATTCACCTCGCCGGCATTCAATGGCGAGCCTGCCGTAACGGTCAGGGGTACCGGTTGCAGGATCCGGATGCGGTTATTATAGGTGTCGCCAACGTAGACGTTGCCTGCAGAGTCGACAGCGGCTCCCGACGGCAAGGCCAACTCGGCGCCAGTAGCCGGGCCGTTATCGCCGCTGGAGCCCAACGTGCCGTTCCCCGCCACCGTGGTGATCACGCCGTTCGACACCCTGCGGATACGATTGTTATACGTGTCTACGATATAGATATTGCCGGCTGAATCCACTGCAACTCCAGCCGGGTCGGCCAACTCGGCACCGGTGGCCGGGCCATTGTCGCCGCCGAACCCGTAGGTGCCATTCCCCGCCACCGTGGTGATCACGCCGTTCGACACCCTTCGCACGCGGTTGTTGTCGTCCGCAATGTAGAAGCTGCCGGCCGAATCCACAGCGATTCCGAACGGCGCAGACAGCTCTGCGCTAACAGCCGGGCCATTGTCGCCGCTGAACCCGTAGGTGCCGTTCCCCGCCACCGTGGTGATGACCCCACTCGACACCTTGCGCACGCGGTAATTGGCGGTGTCCGCGATGTAGAGGTCGCCGGAGGAATCCACCGCCACTCCATACGGGTAGAACAACTGAGCGCTGGTGGCTGGACCGTTGTCGCCGCTGCTGCCGTAGGCGCCGGTCCCCGCCACCGTGGTGATCACGCCGTTCGACACCTTGCGGATGAGGTTGTTGATGGTGTCCGCGATGTAGACGTTGCCGGCGGAATCCGTTGCGACTCCATACGGCCTGTACAACTGGGCACTAGTGGCCGGGCCATTGTCACCGCCGCGGCCGGTGTTGCCATTCCCCGCCACGGTAGTGATCGCACCGTTCGACACCTTCCGGATGCGGTTGTTAAACGTATCCGCAATGTAGAGGCTGCCCGCGGAATCCGCAACCACTCCGGATGGGCTGCCCAGTTGAGCGCTGGTGGCTGGCCCATTGTCGCCATTGAAGCCGTAGGTGCCGTTCCCCATCACCGTGACGATTTCTCCGCTCGACACTTTGCGAACCCGATAATTGTTCGTGTCCGCGATGTATATGTTGCCCGCGGAATCCACCGCGATTCCCTGCGGGTAAAACAACTCCGCGCTGGTAGCCGGGCCGTTGTCGCCGCCGTACCCCACGAAGCCGTTCCCCGCCACCGTGGTGATCGCTCCGTTCGACACCTTGCGGACGCGGCTGTTGCCAGTATCCACGATGTAGATGTTGCCGGCGGAATCCGCCGCGACTTCATACGGCCTGTTCAACTGGGCACTGGTGGCCGGGCCATTGTCGCCGCTGAAGCCTTGCGTGCCATTCCCTGCCAAGGTGGTGATCACACCGTTCGACACCTCGCGGATGATATTGTTGAAAAAATCGGCGATGTAGATGTTGCCGGCTGAGTCCACCCCGACGCCAAAGGGGTATTCCAATTCGGCACTGGTAGCCGGGCCATTGTCGCCACTGTACCCACCCGTGCCGTTCCCCGCCACGGTGGTGATCACACCATTCGACACCTTGCGGACGAGGTTGTTATAACTGTCCGTGATGAAAAGGTTGCCGGCGCTATCCACTGCGACTCCCGACGGCAAACCCAATTCGACACTGGTAGCCGGGCCGTTGTCGCCGCTGAAGCCTCGTACTCCGGTCCCCGCCACCGTAGTGATCAACCCATTCGAGACCTTGCGGACGCGGTCGTTATAGGTATCCGCGATATAGAGGTTGCCGGCGCTGTCCACCGCTACTCCATTTGGTCTATTCAACTGGGCGCTGGTAGCTGGGCCATTGTCGCCGCTGAAGCCTGGTGCTCCGTTCCCCGCCACCACGGTAAGAATACCCGTGACGCCATCCCGGCGAAACACTACGTTGTAGCTTTGAGAAACCAGGAACACGTTTCCCGCACCGTCCACGGCAACTCCCCAAGACTCGCCTATTCCTGCGGAGGTGGCCGGAATAGCGTCTGGTAGCCAACCACCGGCGAAGGTGCTGATGTTGTACGTTTGACCAAACGCAACGGTTGGGATGAACCCTGCAAGGGCAGCGCCTAGCAGCATGCAGGAAACTACAGCGGATCGCCCAAAGCGAGCCCACATATACGTCTGGACCTCAAATCCGTCACATTGGAACACACTTCACTTTTGAATGTCTTCCTGTCTCACCGACCTATCGTCCCACCGTTTGTGGCGCGTCAATGACAACTTCCCGGAAATCATCCAATCCGCTGGCGGACCAGCCGTACATTCTCAAGTTCGTGAGCGCGCCCACGCGCCCCGCTATGTAGCCTAACAGGATCCGGTCTCCCGCCGGTACGCTCAGTCCCTCTGCCCAGACCACCGCCACTATCCCCAAACTTTTATCGTGCGCGAACGAGGGAGGATGTTCTCTCGTCGCCACAAATCGCAGCGGTGACCGTTCATCTCCCAGGCCGAATGTCAATGCCACCCGGCTCAGGCCATACACCGCGTTCAGGTAGACCGGCATCCGTTCCTCATCACCGCCGGATCTGGTGAGGTCTCCGAATACCAATGTCCCGTCCGGATCGGACGCTTTAGAAGGCGTCGTTACGCCACTCCGGTCCTGCGCGAGCGCGGTGGGCGAGGTGCGGCTATTGTTCGGACAGGTTTTGGCGACTGCCGGAGAACTCCGAATCGGCCGCGACAAGTCGAGATTATTGAAGCGGAATAGCTCGACCACGATGTCGTGAATGTCGATGCACCCGTCGCCCCCGGGCCCCGCCGATGTGTCTTTCGGGAATGTGTCCATGGCGTCGAAGCGGTCCGTACCGGCAACCGGCCTGGTGTACTCCGGGGTGCTGATGTTGTTTGCCGCGAGCACAATGGCGATCACATCCTGGATCGTCAGGGCTTGCGCCGGAGCCACCCCGGGAAAGCCAGTGCGGGGATTCCATTGGCCGAAGTTCGGGGCGGAATCCGAGGTGAACGGGTAGACATCGCCCACCAGGTAAGCCCACGTGCTGGAAACCATGAAAGTGGGGGCGCAAACCGACACGCCCAGGCTGTCCGTAACACACTCGGTCAGGTTATACGACCCGGTTGCAGTGGGCGTGCCGGTCAATTGCCCGGAGGCGAGAGTGACAGTGGACGGCAGCCCGGTCACCGACCAGGTGTAGGGCGGCCAACCGCCGCTGGCGCTCAATGTCTGGCTGTAAGGCGCGTTGACCTGGAATGGCGGCAGCGAAGTGGTGGCGATGGCGAGCGCGGAACTGACTATAAGCTGGTAGGACGCCGAAGTGGCCGCTCCGAAGCTGTCCATCACCGTCACGGTGATGTTGTAAGTGCCGGAAACCGTCGGCGTGCCACTCAGGACACCCTGCGCGCTGAAATTCATTCCCGTCGGCAGCGAGCCCGGGGGAAGCGCCCATCCGTATGTCGGTGTGCCTCCCGATGCCGCCAGTGTCTGGCTGAAGCCGACGTTGGTTTCGGCGTTCGCAAGCGTGGTAGTTGTGATCGCCAGGGAGTCGTGGATCCAGACACCGCCGTTGGTCCCCACTATCACGTGAGCGCCGTCGGGGGTGACCGCCAGAGGATCGGTCGACAAATAAGGCAGCCCGGTATTCATCGGCAGCCAGTTCGAGGCCTGGTCAGTGGAATAGAAAACACCGTGATCGGTGGTCAGATACAGCGTGGAAGTCGCTTTATTGTAGACGATGCGGCGAGGTACGGCAGTGCCCAAGCCATTGTTAAACGTCCCCGGGACCCGGCTGATGCCGCCGATGGACGCGCCGCTATAGGTCACCGCAAACTGATACACGCCCTGCGTCCCTTCCGACGGCAGCGACCCCACCACGTAAAGCGTGCCGGGATTGTTCTGATCGAGTGCCGCTTCGTTCAGGCCTCCCTGTCCCATTTCGGCGCTCTGCTGCCATCCGCCATCGCCGCTCGAATTCGACCACATGATATAGGAGGTTGTCATCGAGGCGCCCGTATACTGATTCGCTGGTGTCAGCACCACATTGGCGTAACTGGGGTGGAAGATATAGTTGGTTGGATAAATATAAATATTCTGCGGGATCGACCACGACGACCCTCCGTTTCCGGAGAACAGGAATCCGCCCTGCCAGTCGGCGATCGAGGCGGTCACATCGGCCGGTGCGGCTGGATTGAAACGGATCCAGTAGGGCGTATACGCAGCCACCGCCGAGAAGGTATTGCCTCCGTCGTTGCTCTCCCAAACGTTCGAACCGGCGTTGACCACCACCTGATTGGGATTCGAAGGATTCACGCTCAACCCGCCCATCGGCAGGCTGGCGAAGCTTTCCGGCGTGCCCAACGGCACCCACGTCGACCCTCCGTTGGCCGACTTCAAAAGCCCGGCGGTATTCGCCGCGGCATAAATGGTCGAAGGCGCGGACGGAGGTAAATCGATGGCGCTGATGGAAGCGGCGGCGAATCCGCTGGCGTTCTGCTGCCAGGTGCTGCCGCTGTTGGCGGAGACATACGGTCCGGAGAAGCTCGATCCGGTGAAAAACTGCGCTGTGTTCAGGGGGTTGATGGCGAACGCGTTCAGCGCGGTCGGGCCGCTTCCGGGAGCAAACAGCAGCGTCCAGGTGCCGCCGCCGGTGGTCTTATACAGCCCCTGGCTGGTGGCGACGTAAACCAGGCTCGAATTGGAGCTGTCGACCGTGATGGCGGCGCCGTCTTCCGGCCCCGCCGGCTGGCCCTCATTGGTCCACGTGCTCCCGTAATTGTTGCTCATCAGAATGTTGCCGAACGATGTATATTCCGCGTCATTTACGGCCCAAATCACGTTGGGAGCGGAAGGCGCGATGGCCAGGTGCGAAATCCAGTACGTGCTCCCGCCGCCGAGCGCCTGCCAGGAGTTGCCGCCGTCCGTCGATCCGAACATTTCTCCCCGCCAGGTAGCCGTGTAGACGCGCAACGGGTTCGTTGGATCCACCGCAATCGCGGTGGTGTCCGAGGGCCCGCTCGAACCACCGGCCAGGCCCGAACTCGACTGCGTCCACGTGTTGCCGCCATCGGTGGAACGGTACACGTAAGCGTTCGCCGTGGAAACGTAAACGTAGCTCGGATTGCTTTTGGCGACGGCGATTTGCGAGATGGATGTGCCGGCTGGAATCGCCAGCGCGCTCCAGTGCACGCCGCTGTTGACGGTTTTGTACAGCGCCTGGTTGGTGCCGGCATACAGCGTTCCCGGAGTAACCGGGTCGGCGGCCAGCGCCTGGATCGACAGCACGGGCAGATCGCCGGTGGCGGACGTCCAAGCCTGGCCGGCGTTGGAAGAGCTGAAAATTCCGCTCGGCGTGGCGGCATACGCCGTGCCGCCGGCATCGACGGCCATGTAGTTCACCGGCCCGCTGTAAACCGGAACGGCCTGGCGCCATCCCGAAGACACGGTCAGCGTGCCGGGCACGGTGAAACTGGCCGACACCGATTGCGGACCGCTCATGGTCACCGTCTGCGGAGTGCTGCTGCCCGTCAGGGCGCCGCCCCAACTGTTGAAGGCGTACCCCGGGCTGGGCGCCGCGCTCAGTTGCACCGCGCTCCCCGCATTGAAATATCCCGCGGCCGGCGAAATCGCTCCCGCGAATGCCGGTGAGACGCTCTCACTGAGCAGATACTGCGTCTGGAAAGTCGCGGTATACGTTCCGTTGGCTTGCGCTGTCACGTTATGGGTGGCCGCGCCGCTGTCGCTCCAACTGCCGAACGCCAGTTGCGAGCCCTGCCCCGTCGCCTGTGGCGTTACCACTCCGATGCTGTGCGTGCTGCCCGTCACCCAATCGGGGGTTTGCGGCGCCGTCAAAGTCTGCCCATCGATGATAATTTGCAATCCCGGCGGGCTCGTCGTGATGGTGTTCGGCGTGCCGAAAAGCGCGGCCACCGATTCCGGCGCCGACATCGCAAGATTCTGCGGATTGGCCGATCCGCTCAGCGCCCCGCTCCAGTTGATGAACTGACTGCCCGATGCCGCCGATGCCGTCAACTGCACAGAAGTTCCGGCGTTGTAATATCCACTGGCGGACGCCGGGGAAAGCTGAACCGTGCCCCCATTGGCCGGCGAATCCGTAACCGTCAACTGGTACTGCGTTTGGAATGAAGCGGTATAAGTAGCCGGCGCCGGAAGTAAAATCACGAAGGAAGACGCGGGATTCCCGAAGTTCCAGCTCGAAAAAACATACTGCGTTCCCGCCGTCCCCGCCTGCGTCGGCGCGACCGCGATGGTAGAACCGCCCGGCAGATTCAAGGTCTGAGGCGCGGTCAGCGCCGTTCCACCGTTGACGGTAAATTGGAGGCCCGAGGGGTTGGTTTGAATGGTTACCGGAGCAGCGAAAGCCGCGGTAAGCGTTTGCGGAGCGCTCATGGTAACGGTCGTCGAGGCGGCGTTGGCGTTCGCCGCACTGCCGATCCAGTTGGCAAATGTAAATCCGCTATTTGCCGTGGCGCCGATTGGAACCACCGAGCCGGAGTTATAGTAAGTCCCGCTGGCCGGCGTCACCGTGCCGGCGCTTGTCGGCGATGCCGAAATCGTGAGCAGATACTGAGTCTGGAAAGTAGCGGTATAGGTCCCTCCCGACGCGCCCACGGTGATGGAGTGCGATGCCGCCAGTCCATCGCTCCAGTTCGCGAAGGCGTATTGCGTTCCAGCCGCCCCCGCCTGCGTGGTGGCCACTGCGATCATGTGCGAGCCAAGCGTCAGACTCAGGTTCTGCGGCGCCGTCTGCGCTGTTCCTCCATCGACGCTGAACTGCAGACCCGTGGGGTTGGTTTGTATGGTGACCAGGCTGGTGGCCGGATTGATGGTCACCGTGGAAGGGATCACGGACGTGAGGTTGCTGGTCACCAGAATGTCGGCTGTCCCTGGACTGGCGATTAGGCCCGCCGCCACCGTCGCGGTCAACTGGGTGTTGCTTACGAAAGTGGTTGGAAGGGCGGTGGAAGTTGGCCCCGATGTGCTCCACAGGACCGATGCGCCCGATGAGAACCCAGTGCCATTGACGGTCAGGGTAAATTGGGGTCCGCCGGCCGTCACGGTAGCGGGCGAAACCGAGGTTGTCGTGGGACCAAGATAGAAGATCGAGGACGCGGTGGCAGTGACGCCGCCGGAAATCACTGAAACCGGTATCATTCCCGCCACCGTCAACGCGCTTGCCCGTACGGTAGCGGTCAACTGCGTGGAATTTATGTAAGTGGTGGTAAGCGCTGAACCGTTGAAGAGCACCGAAGCCCCCGGGGAGAATCCCACCCCGTTGACAGTCAGGGTAAACCCGGCCTCGCCGGCCTGCCCGCCGTTTGGACTTTCGGAAGAAACCATTGGATAGACGATCAGCGCCGGCGAGCCCGAGAATGTGCCGCCATAGAGCACCACCGTGATGTTGGCTGTGCCGCCCAGCGCCGCCAGATTCGCCGGCACCGCAGCGGTCAACTGCGAAGCATTCACAAATGTGGTGGTCAGCGGCGAGCCGTTCCAATCCACCACGGCGCCGGACACGAAGTTACTACCGTACACCGTGAGCGTAAAAGCCGCCGAGCCGGCATTTACGGTGCTCGGGCTCAGCGACGTAATGGCGGGCGTCAGGATGCAGTTTGCCGTCAGTCCCTCGGCGGCGTTAACGGTGGTTGTGGTCGATGTCGCGCTGCCACTCGCCACCGATCCCGTCCAGCCGATGAAATAGTATCCGCTGTTCAGCGTGATGCTTACCGGAACCACTGAACCCGCGTTTTCATAGGTCCCGCTCGCGGGGCTTACCGTGCCGCAGCCCGAGGGCGACGCTGCCATCGTCAACTGGTATTGCGTCTGAAAGGTCGCCGTATAAGTAACCGGCGTAGAGCCCACCGTGATGGAGTGCGATTGCGCGCCGCCATCGCTCCAGTTGACAAAGGCATATTGCGTTCCTGCCGCCCCGGGTTGCGGGCTGTTCACTGCTATTGTGTGAAACCCCGCACCCAGGCTCAAGGTTTGCGGCGCCGTCTGCGCTGCTGTTCCGTCCGCAATGAACTGTAGACCCGTGGGGCTGGTTTGAATGGTCACCTGCGTCGGGAAAGTTCCGCCGAAAAAAGCCGCCAGGGTCTGTTGTTGATACGAAGTGTCGGCTGCCTGGACGTTGAACGAATAGCTTTGGCCGTAATTTGCCGCGGTTGGCGTGCCGATGAGGACTACAGAAGCGCCGGACACGGCGCCGTTCGTCCCTAGGTCGCTATATCCGCCGCTCGCAGTGCTGCTCACGCTGAAGGCCGGCAAGGTCTGGCCCGCGTACCCGCTGAGCGCGGTCCATCCCGCCCCGCTAATGTCGGTGACACCGCCGCCAAGACTCAGATTGTTGGTGTACCAGAACGCCGTTGTGTCGGCCGCCGCCGGCGTCACTTCCACCCAGTATGTCTGCCCGGCGCTTAAAGTCGGGTTGAGCTTCGAGGATACCGATATGGTATTGGGTCCGCTTGCCAGGTTGGAGGCCGACCACGATTCCAGAACTGTCCCCGGGACGCCCGCCGAGTTGCTCATCAGGTTGATGACCACCCCGTTCGTCCCGCCGACGTATCCCAGTAGAAGGCTGAGGCCGGACACCGTGAAACTGCTGCTGGGGGTGAAAGGCGCAGCGATATACCGTGTAACTGTGGCGCCGCAGTCCGGTGTGCTTGCCCCGGTGATACACCAGCCGTTCGCCGTGGTGAGCGACACCCCTGCCGGTAAAGCGCCCGTCGAGATCGACCAGGAGTACGGCGGCGTGCCGCCGGCCGACGTGCACGTCTCCGAAAACAGCGATCCAACCGTCGGGGGGCCTGAACTGCCCGCATTTTCGGTGCAGTTGATCGAGAATGCCTGGCTCGGAATATTGCCGGCAAGTTCGACGAAAGGCGACGCACCGAGGCTGTCTTCCACTGTTACGGTTACATCGAAGCTGGGCATCGCCGCGGGCGTGCCCGTGAGCTGAAAAGTGTTCGCATTGGTGAAGTTCAAGGACAATCCCGACGGCAAACTCGTCGTGTTTACCGCATGAAAGGGCGGAACTCCTCCCGTGATTGTGCACGAAGGGCTGGTGTAGGGAGTGCCTGCAACCGCGTAAATCGATATCGTCCAGGCGCAGCTACTAATATTCGGATTCGCCGCCACAGTGCCGATGAAGGTTTGCGACGCCGTGGTGGAATTGGCGTCGGTGACGGTGACCGTAAAGTTGTAAGCGCCCGCCGTGCTGGTAAAGCCCGAAACCGTGGTCGAAGCGGCGGAATTGTTGGCCGTGAAGCCGCTGGGCAGGCCGGACGTCGAGAACGTGTAAGGTGGCGTCCCGCTGCTGGCCGTGCACGTGGTGGACCATGCGAAGAAGACCTCCTGCGGGCCGGTGGTCGAAGTACAATTCAGGCTGACTGGGGGCGGGCCGGCTTCGTCGAAAGTGATCATCACACTGCCACTGTTGGTCTCGCCGGTAAAAGAGAGGCTGGTACTTTGGCTCGATGACGTGGTATTCGCCGTTGCGTCATAGGTAAACTCAGACGGCGTCAGGTAACCATAATTGTCGTTGACGCCGGTGCCGACCCATGAAGGCGGATTCGAGTTTGGCAGGACCCAGCAGCCCGAGATATTGGACGAAACGGTATAGGACCCGCTGCCGCCGGTAATCGGTAAACTGACCGTGCATTCGTTACTGAACGGACAAAAGGCATTCGAGCCCGAGGAAGAGGACGTGGCGGAGATCGTGAATGTGCAGTTGGGAGAATTCTGATCCCAATACAAGTAACTATATGTGTCCGCTCCATTGACTATGAGTTCAGGTTCCACGGATCGCGGTGTGGTACCCGTGTTGGCCTGCATCGTGTAAGGGATCGAGACCGTCGTACTGGAATTGCTTCCCGACGTGCTGCTGAAGTTCATCCAACTCGGGATCCCTGAGATCGACCAGGTGCACCCGCTGCTCGCCGAGAAGGTCAGGGTTAAGGTGTCGCTCCCTCCCCCTGGAAAAAAATAGGAATAGTTATAGTTAGCAGTGACAAAGGAACACGCCGGCGCGGCATGGGCCGCCGTTCCTGCGAACAGGAATAGCAAAATGGACAACAGCGGGTACCGTATACGATTAGATATCATGGCCAAGTCTCTCAGCTCTCATGAAACCCGTGCCGCCTGGCATCCGATCTACGTCTCCGCCACGGATGGCGTCCTTCAAGATATGTTGAGGCTGGCAGGACTTATAAAACGCGTACCATCGTTGAAGGAGTCGATGACGACAGCCGCTCGTTGGCCGCTTTTGGTCCGAGATCATCTTGAGCCGACTCGATGAGAGCGAAATGGGAGCAGTATACCACGCTTTTCAGGATTACTATTTACCAAATGCCAGGCGCCGATCAGGCCCCGCTTTGCGCTTGCCCTCCTCACACGCCCCGTGTCCTTCGGCGCACCGGTAGATGCCCACGATCGCGCGCAACGCTGTGCGGTCCACCGGCGATCGGAGGTGATGTGGCGCCCGGATGGTCCCGAAAAACTCGCTCTGATTCAGGATGTTGACATCCAACCCCGGAGCGGGTTTCGTTTCGCGGCAGTTTCGTTTGGCCTCCGGCGATCAGTTCGCGGACGCACCGAGCCGGCGTAGGGCGTCCTTAGCCGGCTGATGGTTCTTAGCGGCCGCTTTGCGATACCACTCGATTGCCTTATCGCGGTCGGCGGTAACGCCAAGGCCACCTTCATACATGAAGCCAATGCGCTGCATGGACTCCACATCTCCATGGTCGGCAGCCTTCTGGAACCAGGACATGGCTTGAGCCTGGTCCGCCGGTCCGACGAGCCCCTGTTGATAGAGAAAACCGATCTCACTCATGGAGACGAGGTCGTTATGGTCGGCAGCCTTCAGGTACCACTTCAGCGCTTCGCTCGTATCGGCAACCACCCCATGGCCGAAACGATGGGCCTCGGCAACCCGGCGCATGGCGAGCGGGTTGTCGTTTGCAGCGGCTTTCAGATTCCACTGAAGCGCCTCGCTTTCGTCTTTCGCGACTCCCAAACCCTCGGCGTAGAACCTGGCCAGATTGAGCATCCCCGCGTTGGCCCATACCTTCTCGCCTGAATTGGCGGTCTTGCGGTACCATTCCATCGCCTGCCCGTAATCCTGAGCGGCGCCGAGACCTTTTTCGTAGAGACGCGCAAGCGCCGCGGACGCACGGCCAGGACCTTCCACCGCGAACGCTTTGCGATACCACTCCATCGCCTGGCCGTAATCCGTGTTAACGCCGCGGCCGGACTCGTAAGCGCTGGCGATATCGTCCATGGCCGCGGCATTTCCTTTGTCGGCGGCCTTGCGATACCATTCCATCGCCTGACCGTAGTCACGCTCCACGCCCCAGCCGTTGTTATACAGGCCGGCGGTTTGTAGCATTCCGGCAACACTGCCGCGATCCGCCGCCTTGCGAAACCATACCATCGCCTGGCCGTAGTCCTTGCTGACGCCGCGGCCAAATTCATACAGGATGCCCTCGTTCACCATGGCCTCCACGAAGCCCGCGTCGGCGCCCCGCCGGAACCAGGTAACGGCTTCCGCGGAATCCCGCGTGACGCCGACGCCGTTGTCGTACATCCAGCCGACCTGATTCATGGCCTGTGCATAGCCGGCGTCCGCGGACTTGCGAAACCAGGCCAGAGCTTCAGCGATGTCCTTGGCGACGCCGTAGCCGTTCTGATAGAGCCAGCCGGCGTTGTACATGGCCAGGCCGTTGCCCGCTTCCGAGCCCTTGCGATACCAGGTCAAGGCTTCGGAATAATCTTTTTCGACTCCGAAACCGTTTTGGTAAAGCCAGCCCACATGATTCATGCCAAGACCGTTGCCGAGGCCGGCCGCCTTGCGGTAGCAAACCAGGGCCTCGCCATAGTTCTGCGGCGTGCCGATGGCGTGCTCCTGCATGAAACCGAGCTGGACCCATGCCGCGCTGCACTCGCCCCGTTTATAGCGCCAGAGCGTCTGGTCTTTGGGTGGGCCATCGCAGGAGTTTCCCGCCGCGCGATACAAATTCATCGCCTCCGCGACATCCTTGGCGATTCCGGCGCCGCTTTCGTACATGGCCGCGAGCCCGGCCATGCCACCCGGGCTCCCGGCTTCCGCGGCCTTCCGGTACCAGGTCACGGCCTGGTTGGGATCCTTGTCCGTTGCCCGGCCGTCGCGATAAAACCGCGCGACCCAGGTCATAGCTTCGGGACTCCCCATTTCGGCGGCCCTGCGAAAGCTGCCCATTGCTTCCGCGTCGTTTTTGTCGACGCCGCGCCCGTTGGCGTACATGGAGCCGTAATTCATCAAGCCGTCGGCGCTTCCCAAGTCCACTGCTTTGCGATACCACTGCAAGGCTTCGTCGTATTTCTTTTGCCGTTCCAAAATCAGTCCGGCGCCGATCATAGCCAGAGGGTCGCCGGCATCGGCGGCCTGACGGAACAGCGCCAGCGCCCCTCCATAATCTTCCGCCATCGCCCGCCGATCGCCCTGGGCTACCAAATCGCCGGCGGAACCGGCGGCAGGCGGCGGATTCAAATAGAACAACCCTTGCAGGGGCGGCTGGATGGTGTATGGCGTCTGGCTTCCCGCGGTTTCGCGCGCCAACTGCTCTTTGACGTCGGACTGCATACTGAGAATCGTCGCCCCTGAACGGCTGAGCGCGTGAATCACCGCGGCGGTGAACGGGTTGACGGCATTGGTTGGCAATTCGGAGGAAATCTGGTCAGGCAGCGCGGCAGAGAGGACGAACAGACCGCCGCCTGCCGGAATGGCCGCCAATCCACGGAACAGCGAGCCGCTTTTCTGTTTCCAGGCGCGGCTGGCGTCGAGCACAAGCAGGCTCCGCGCCTGGCGAGCGGTCAGCCCGCGATCGAGATTCCGCAGAGAGAAGCATTTCTGGCCGAGCGCGGCGCCGTCGTTAGGATCGAAGCTCACGGGTAGAAAGTAGTTCAGACCGTCACTCTGGTATCCGTAGCCGGAAAGATAGACCAGCGCGATGTCTCCGGCGTTCAGCGTGCCGGCGAAGGTATTCACGGCGCTTATGAGATCGCCGTGCGAAACGTCCGTGAGCGCCTGCGTTTGGAAGCCGATGCGCGCCAGCGCGGCGGCCAGCGCCTGCACATTAGCTTTCGGCTCGCGCAGCGGCGCCAGATACCGATACGCCGAATTCCCGATGAGGAGCGCGCGGCGCGCGGGCTGCGGCGCGCTTTGCGAAAGACCCGGGAGCGAGCAAAAGAAGATCGCGGCCGCGCTGCTCACGCGGCATCTCATGGCTGGTACACCTCCCACTTGATGCGGATTTCCGATTTAGCCGTTCCATCGTTCCGCAAAACAATGTGCGGACTCCAGCAGTTCGCCGCCGACGGCGCGGTTACCACGCTGACCGTGGATGGGACGGCGAGGCGAACCGGTATGCCTTTCGGTATGACGTCGCCGCCGAGCTGACCTGTTGAGGGGTGGCCGCCCTGGATATCCAGCGTTTGGTTGTTTCCCAGGGTGCCGTTCCAGATGACCTCACCGTTTCGGGTGTCGCCCCATTGATCGAGCCGGAAGGGCGGAGTGCCGCACGGTGCCGGAACGGGCGGCTGCGATCCAGTTTTGGTCCGAGCGGGCGGTGGGCGCGTGATGGCCTTGAGCACGGACGTCAGGTTGTGGGCCTCCGCCGAGGCTTTCGGCTGCCCGGCCGGTTTGGCCGCGGCCCCGACTTCAATCGTGGAAACCTTGCCGGCGCTCTGCCCCGAGGCGTCGCTCACGCGGATCATGAAGGTATACGAGCCGGCGCCGGTGGGCGTGCCCCGGATCATTCCCAACCGCGAATCGAGAATGAGACCCGGCGGCAGTTCGCCTTGGCTGATACTCCAGCGAAACGGCCGAAAGCCGCCCTTCACGCGCACGTCCTGCACCCACGGCTCCCCTTGCGTGACTTTGTGCCACTCGCTCGCGAACTCAATCGTGAGCGGGTTCGCGGGTGATGCGGCAGTATCGGACTGCTTTGGCGTTTTCACCGGTCCGATTATCGACCAAAAGGTTCCGCCCGTCAGCAGCAGCGCGAGTGGCGCAATCCACAGCGCGGGCGATTCCCTCGCCCGCTCGCGCAGCGCGGACAGAAATCCGGTGCGCGGCGTATTCGAGGGCGCGGCGTACGATGCGGGCTTGGACTCCAGTATGCGGGCGCGCGCCTCGTCGAGACGGCCGTCTTTTCCATGGTCGCGGACAGCAGCCTCCAGAATCGCGGCGGCCTCGGCCAATCTGCCGCTTTCGCCGATAGACTCCGCGCGCCTGATCGCATACAGGATGGCGCGCTCGCGCTCCTGGTTGGCGATGTAGGTGGCGAGCGTTTCCTGGTCGGTGAGCAGAGCCGGATCGCCCGGGAAACGGCGCAATCCCTCGTTCACCATCGCCGTGGCTTCGTGCCATTTCGCCGCCCGAACCAGTTCCAGGAACTGTCCGCGGGCCTGCCCGGTCCAACCCGCCGGCTCCTGACGGCGCGGCGTTTCCAGCGAGGACACACGGGTAAGAAGAGCCGAAAGACGCGGGTCGTCCGCCGCGTCGCCCAAAGCCCGTTCCAGCACGCCGCGTGCCTGGTCGATCTGGCGGGATTCGATGAACCGATTGGCCTCATCCAGCGATTGCGCGATGTCGCGTTCCTTCTTTTGCGCGGCTCGCCCAGCCACCGCGGATTGCAGCAATTTCGTCAACCCCGGCTCATCGCCGAATTCCGCGATGGCCGCCTCCAGCCGCAGCATGGCGCGCTCGTAGTCCTGTTTTGCCAGTACAGCCGAAACCTCGGCCAGGAGGTCCGACAGGCGCGCCTGTCTCCGGTTGGCCGCCAGCCGCTCCGACGCGTATTTGTGCAGTTCCTGAAGTTCGACATTGTCCGGGAACTCGCCGAGCAGCGTGCCCAACACGGCGAGCGCGCGGTCGATTTCCTGCCATGTGAGCAGCGTGCGCACTTCGGCAAGGCCAGCGGCGAGCTGCCGTTCGCGCTCCTGGCGCGCCTTCCGGGCTTCGGCGCGGGCGCGTAGCGCGGAGAGTTCCGGCGCGCCTGCATGCTGCTCCTCGGCCTGGCGCAAACGTGCCATGGCCGGATCGATTGCGCCCGTGGCCAGCAGTTGCTCGATGCACTTGATTTCCTCGGCCAGGCGCCGGAGCTTGTCGCGCGCCCGGATTTGTTCGCCGACTTCCTCGAACAGGCTCGCACCCTCGCGATTGCCAGGGTCTTCCGCCACTACTTCCGAGACGGCCTGGAGCGCCTCGGTCAGGTTCTGCGCGCGCAGGTTTTCGCGCGCTGCGTCGAGCAGCCCTCGCCACTTGCGAGCGCGTTCGAGTCCTTCCCTGATTTCCCGTAGCCTCAACTGCAAGCCAGGATCGGGCAACCCGGCTTCACTCAGCCCGGCAATGGCTTCTGCGCACTGCTTGTAGTCGCGGTCTGCGAGCGCCCGCAGGGCCCGGTCGAGCTGGGCGCCGGCGCGATCCGTTTCTTCCTTTCGGCGCAGGGCCTCCTCCACCTGCTGCCGTAAGCTGCGCGCGCCCGCGTGCCCGGGGTCGAGTTTCAGAATGACGCGTACCGCGGTCTTGGCCGCCTCCAACTGGCCGGAATGCAAGAGTTGCTCCGCCTCGGCGTAGGAGGCCTGCGCTTCTCCGCGACGAAGATCCAGCAGGACGGGCCGGATATCGGCCAGCACATCCGCCATGCTGTTGTAGCGTTGCTGCCGCGACTTCGCCAGAGCCCGGCGCAGGATCGCTTCCAACTCCTCCGGGCAACCCGGCATGCTGGCGCGGAGCGGTGGAACTTCGTAATTGGTGATGCGATACATCACCGCCGCGGGGTCGGGCGCCTCGAAAGGATTCCGTCCCGTTAGCAGCTCGTAAGAAGTCACTCCGTAACCGAAAATGTCGCTCAGCGCGTCGGAAGTGCCGGTGAACTGCTCCGGCGCCATGTAGAGCGGACTGCCCACGACGAAACCGGTCCGCGTCAAACGGGTGGCAGACTCGGCGGCCAACCGGGCAATCCCGAAATCCATGATCTTCACAGCGCCATCCGCCAGCCGCATGATATTGGCCGGCTTCACATCGCGATGCGTGACCCCATTCCTGTGCGCGTAGTCGAGCCCTTCCGCCACCTCGGACATGATCTCGATTTTCTCGCGCAGGCTGACGGACTCGTCACGGATAAGCGATTCGAGAGTGGTGCCGTCCAGAAACTCCATCACCAGGTACGGCATCCGGTTTTCTTCGCCGAACTCATGGACGGTAACGATGTTCTTGTGGTGGAGATTGGCCGCCGTCCTGGCTTCGAGGTGAAAGCGGCGCGCCAGGTCGGCATCGCCCGGGTGGTTCATGATTTTGATCGCCACGTAACGGCCGACTACAGGATCCAACGCGCTGTATACCTGGCCAAAAGCGCCCAACCCGATGGCCGCGGTGATGCGGTAGCGGCCAATCCTCTCAAGCGCAGGTCTGCCATTGATCTGCTCGTGTCTTTGGAAAAGTAAGTGGACTTCGCGGATGAATGCCGGATCACCCGCGCACTCGCGCACAACAAATGCATCCCGGTCCTCGGGTGGAAGGCGCAAGGCCACCTGAAAGACCTTGCTGACGCGCTGCCGCTCGGTCGCTGTCACGGTTCTGTCCTAAGATTAAATCATCCCGGGCTTCCCGATACGATTTCCCGACGTTACCCGGGCGTCTTACTTGGCGCCAACCCGAGGGTGATCATTACGATTCTACGCACTAACTTGTCTCAATTCAATCGCGTTCCACTCGCCTGTGCCGTCCGGTCCTGACGGCCATTCGTAAGCTGGTGAAAGCCAGAACCAGGATCTCGAATCACGCCGAAGATACCCTGCAGCAGACCCTGCCGCATGCGTTCGTTCACCGCAACCAGTTGCGGTCCCACTTCATCGAGAAGTTCCGGTCGATCAAGGAGGCAGTCGCCAAGTTTGGCCGAATCTGACCTGCCGGCCCGCGCCGGTCTCCGGAGTCCATCCGTGCAGACCCCGTTTTCCGCAACCTGCTAGACTTGCTCTTTAATGCCTAAAGCATCTCTCTTGGAGTGTAGCCTCTGTAAACAGACCTACGACGCCGGTCAGGTCGCCAATCTTTGCACTTGCGGAGGGCCGCTACTGGTCCGCTTCGATCTCGCCACCGTTCGCCATCGGTGGTTGCGGCGCGACGTGCCGCACGGGCCCGCCACCATGTGGCGGTATGCGCCGGTGCTGCCGCCGTCCGACGCGTCGATCGTATCGCTGGGCGAGGGTTGGACGCCGTTACTGCGGACGCGACGTCTGGGATCACGCCTGGGAGCCGATTCGCTCTGGGTGAAAGACGAAGGCCTGAACCCTACCGGATCGTTCAAGGCTCGCGGACTTTCCTGCGCGGTGTCCATGTGCATGGAACTGGGGATCAAGAAGGTGGCGATTCCGTCGGCCGGCAATGCCGCCAGCGCCATGGCGGCGTACGCGGCCGCGGCCGGTATCGAAGCTCATATTTTCATGCCGCTCGATGTCCCGCAGGCGAATTACCTGGACTGCAAAGCGTACGGTGCCAACGTCACGCTCGTCGACGGCCTCATCAGCGATTGCGGCCGCATGGTGGCGGAGCGCGGTCCGGCGGAAGGCTGGTTCGACGTCAGCACGCTCAAAGAGCCGTATCGCATCGAGGGCAAGAAAACCATGGGTTACGAGGTGGCGGAGCAGATGGACTGGGAATTGCCCGACGCCATTTTCTATCCCACGGGCGGCGGCGTTGGCATGATCGGCATGTGGAAGGCCTTCGATGAAATGGAAAGGCTCGGGTGGATCGGCTCGCGCCGTCCCAAAATGATCGCCGTGCAAGCGGAGGGTTGCCAGCCGGTTGTGCGCGCGTTTGAAGAGGGCGAGCCGTGCAGCCGGTTCTATGAGAATGCCCATACCGTGGCGGCGGGATTGCGGGTTCCCAAACCTCTGGGCGACGTTCTGACGCTGCGCGCGCTGCGCGAAAGCGGCGGCACGGCAATCGCCGTGAGCGACGATGAAATGATGGCGGCGGGAGTGCAATTGGCTTCCGAAGAAGGCATCTATGCCGCGCCCGAAGGCGCCGCGTGCGTGGCGGGATTGCAAAAGCTGCTGGCCTCCGGCTTCCTCAAGAGCACCGACCGCATTGTTCTCTACAATACCGGCTCGGGCTTGAAGTATCCTGAGGCCTATTCCACGCGATTCCCGCGGACATGTTCCAGCGAGCAGGACAAGCTGGGCGGATTGATCACGCCGCGATGAAGGATCTGGCCCTCCGAGCATTGGACGCAGTGGCTCACGGCGGCGTGACGTATGCCGATGTCCGCGCCATCGACGCGCGCGACCGCGAAGTCACCACCAAAAACGGCAAGGCGGGGCACGTATCGAGCTCCGAATCGCAAGGTATCGGTATCCGCGTGCTGGCGTTCGGCTGCTGGGGATTCGCCGCTACCAGCGATCTGTCGAAGGATGGAATTGAAGCTGCCGCCGCACTCGCGCTTGAGATTGCGCGCGCCGGGACCGCCGCCAAGAAACATGATGTCGTGCTGGCGCCAGAAGAGAAGTACGAAGCCGTTTGGGTGTCGCCATGCGCCATCGATCCCTTCTCGATTTCGGTTGACCGCAATCTCGCCACCCTCCTCGCCATCGATCGCGAATTGCGCCGCGACCCTGCCATCAGCCTCGCGGAAGCCTCGATGCACTTCGTGCGCGAGCGGCAGGTCTTCGCGTCAACACTCGGCAGCCTGATCGACCAGACGCGCACCCAGAGCGGCGGGGGATTTTCGGCGCTGTGCTACAAGGACGGCGAAATCCAGAAACGATCCTACCCTAATTCCTTCGGCGGGCAACACCAGTTGAAGGGATACGAGCTGATCGAAGAGCTGGATATGGTGAGCCACGCTCCCCGCGTCGCCGAGGAGGCCATCGCGCTGCACTCCGCCGATCAGTGCCCCGAAGGCACGTTCGACCTGATTCTCGACAGCTCGCAGCTTGGCCTGCAAATTCACGAATCGATCGGGCACCCCATCGAGCTCGATCGCGTTCTGGGGACGGAGGCGAATTATGCCGGCATGAGTTTTCTCACGCTCGACCAGCTGTATCGCCTTCGTTACGGCTCGGAGATTGTGAACGTGGTGTGCGATGCGCGTCTCGAGCACGGTCCCGGGCTGGGCACGTTTGCGTTCGACGACGAAGGCGTGCCGGCGCAGCAGACCGATATCATCCGCGCGGGCGAATTCACCGGCTACATGACCTCGCGCGAAACAGCCGCGGCCGTGGGCGAGAAGCGCTCCAATGGCTGCATGCGCGCCGACGGGTGGGCGCGGCTGCCGCTCATCCGCATGACCAATGTGAGCCTCAAGCCCGGCGAGCAGCCGCTCGAAGAGGTCTTTGGCGCCGATCATGCGATCTACATGGAGACCAACCGGAGCTGGTCGATCGACGATAAGCGATATAACTTTCAGTTCGGCTGCGAGATCGGTTGGGAGATCCGCGGCGGCAAGCGCGTGCGCATGCTCAAGAACCCCAGCTACAGCGGGATTACCACGGAATTCTGGAATGCCTGCGCGGCTATCGCGGGTCCCAAGCACTGGAACTTGTGGGGAGTGCCGAATTGCGGCAAAGGACAGCCGGAGCAGGTGATGGGGACGGGCCATGGCGCGAGTCCGGCGCGTTTCCACCAGATTAAGATCGGGGGCGCGTATGCGGGTTGACGCGTCCACAGTTCACGGCCAGGTAGTGCGCGCGGCCCGTGCGCAAGGCGTCTTGGAAGTGGAAACCATCCTCTCCGCGGCAGAGCAGGCGCTCACGCGCTTCGCCAACAACGGAATCCACCAGAATGTGGCCGAGAACACCTCGCATCTTTCGGTGCGCGCCCGCATCGACGGCCGCACCGCCCGCGCGACCACCAATCGCCTGGACGCGGACGGGGTCCGCGAGGTGGTGGAGCAAGCCATCGCCATTACTCGTCTCACCGAACCGGATGAGGAATCGCTGCCGCTGGCCGAACCGGCGGAATATCGGCCTGTCGACCGCTGGAATGAACCCACGGCGCAAGTTACACCGGCGGAACGGGCGCATGCCGTGGCGGAAGCAATCGCGGCGGTGGAATCCGCGGGCCAGACCGCCGCCGGCATCTATTCCACCGATGCCATCGAGTACGCGCTGCTGAACTCGCGCGGGGTCGATGTCCGGTATCGGGAGACCATGGCGCGCTTTTCGATCACCGCGATGGCGGCGGGCGGCTCGGGATGGGCGAAAGCGAGTGCCTGCGATCACCGCGACATCGATCCGCTGGCGTTGGCGACCTCCGCCGCGCGCAAAGCCGCGCAATCGGCCGCGCCGCGCGAATTGCCGCCCGGCCGTTATACCGTGATACTGGAGCCGGCCGCCGTGCTCGATCTCGCCGGCCAGATGTTCGCCGACTTCAGCGCCACCGCCATCCGCGACGGCCGCAGCTTTCTCAACGACCGCATCGGCAAGCAGATTTTCGGCTCGAACATCACCATTCACGACGACGCCTGGCATCCGCTGCAATCCGGAGCGCCCTTCGATGGCGAAGGCGTACCGCGCCGGCGCCTGACGCTTGTGGAGCACGGCGTGGTTCGCGGCATCGCCTACTGCCGCCAAGCCGCCGCGCAGGCCGGAGTGGCGCCGACAGGCCACGGATTCCCGCTGCCCAACGAGTACGGCGAGGCCCCGATGAACATCGTGATCGCGGGCGGCGATTCCAGCATAGAAAAGATGGTAGCTTCCACCGAACGCGGCATTCTGGTGACGCGCCTCTGGTACATTCGCGAAGTGGACCCGTACGAGAAGATCTTCACCGGGATGACCCGCGACGGCACGTTCCTGATCGAGGGCGGAGAGGTGACGGCTGGAATCCGCAATTTCCGATTCAATCAGGGCCTGATCGGGATGCTCTCGAACGTGGAGGCACTCGCGCGGGCGGTCCGCGCTTCCGGTGAAGAAACGTTCGACATGGTGGCGCCGGCGATGAAGGTGCGGGAGTTCAATTTCACGGAAGTCACGCGGTTTTGAACGCGGCGGCGGTCATAGCAGCGATTCCAGCAGCAGCGTCTCGAACATGTCCACTCGCTGAAAGATGGAATCGTTGGTAATCAGGCCCGTCACTTGGGCATAAACAGCCGTCGCAGCCTGCAGCGCGTCGGGAGTCCGCATGCGATGGAGAGCTCGCATGCGCGCCGCCATATCGGCGATTTCCAGGTTGGGCGCGATCCACTCCAGGTTGGGATAAGTTGAAAGCAAAAGATAGAACTCGCGCACCCGCCGCCGATCGGAGTCGCGATAAGGCTGAACCAGCAGTTCCGTCATCGTGACGGTCGAAGTTACTGCTTGTGAGTCGTGATGCACGAGCCATGTGAAAACCGGGCCTGTGGCGGGAAGGTACTTGGGGTTGGCCTCGGTCTGGTAGATAAAAACGCTCGAATCCAGAGAAATCTTTCGGTGACGCCGCAGAAAGCTCTGCAGTACCTCTAATCCCAACTCTGGCGTTCCTTTTCCAAATAATCGGCAGGATAAGGGCGCCGGGCCAGCCCTCGGATCGCGGCGGGATAGGATTTTGGCTTTTGCAGCACGATGACCGTACCATCTTGCACAACCACAATCAGCTTGTCGCCTGGCTTTACACCGAGCTTCTCGCGAACCTCCCGAGGGATTACAATCTGGTTCTTCGTCGAGACTGTCACTTCAGCCATCGCTTTACATTCTATCAGAAAGTAAAGCGGCGCCTCACTCCTGCCGCAGCGCCACCACCGGGTCGACGCGCGCGCCGCGCCGCGCGGGAACGAGCGCCGCGATCAACGCGACGGCGGCTAACAACGCGATCGCACCGGTATATGCGCGCCAATCCGTGGTCTTCACCTGGAACAGGAGATCCTCAAGGAACCGCGTCAGTCCATAGGCGCCCACGATGCCTATGGCGATGCCGGCGGCGATGAGCATTCCGGCCTGCCGCAGCACCAAAGCGACGATCGCTCGCGGCGGCGCGCCCAGCGCCACCCGGATACCCAATTCGGAAATCCGCTGGCTCACCGAGTACGCCAGCACACCGTAGATGCCGACGATGGCTAGCGCTACGGCCACGCCGGCGAAGATCAGGAGCAGCAAGGTCTGGAAGCGGCGCCGCGCCACGGCCTCGTCGATGATCTCGTTCATGGTGCGCACGTTCGTCACGGGCTGGTCTTTGTCGATGGCCCACACTTCGCGCAAAATGGCGTGCACCAGCGCGTGCGGATCGCCCACCGTGCGCACGGCGAAATCCGCCAGATGCACGGGGTAGAGCGCGGTCTGTCCTGCGCTGAGATAGACTTCCGGCTTGATTTCGCCCTCTTTGCCTTTGCGCCGGATGTCGTTCACCACGCCGACAATCGCGATGCGCGGCGCGCCGGGGCCGCGCAGCATGGTCTGCCCGATGGGGTCGCCATCGTGCAGCAGTTGATGCGCGAACGCCAGGTTCACTACCGCTACGGATACGCTCTTATCGGTATCCTGCGCGGTGAGCGAGCGGCCACGCAGCAGCGGTATGCCCAGCGTCTCGAAATACCCCGGCGTCACCGCCTGAAAATCGGGCACGTGCTCGTTGTCCATATCGCCATCGATAAAGATGCCGGACGCCCATCCTCCGCGCATCGGCATGCGATTGGCGGTAGCGACTGCCACCACTCCAGGGAGCGCCCGCACGCGGTATTCGAGCTTCTGAAAGAACTGGAAGCGCGCCGGGCCATCGGGATATCGCAGGTCGGGCAGGTTCACGTTCATGGCAATTACACGGTCGGTCTGAAATCCGAGATTCACGCCCATGAGCGTGCTGAAACTGCGCAGGAGCAGTCCGGCGCCCACCAGCAGAATCAGTGAAAGCGATACCTCCGCGATAGTGAGCGCGGTGCGCCAGCGTGCCTGCGATTTTCCGCCCGTTCCGCGCGCGGCGGTCTTCAGCGCGTCCACGGGATTCACCTGCGATGCCTGCCACGCCGGCGCCATCCCGAAAATCAGTCCGGTGAAGAGCGCCAGCGCGGCCGCCACCGAGAAGACGCGCCAATCCATGCCCGCGGTATCGATGCGCGGAATTCCCGCCGGCGCGATGGCGGTGAGACCGAGCATGAGCAGGCGGCCGGTGCCGATTCCGGCGAGGCATCCGGCGGCGGCGATCACCAGGCTCTCCGTCATCAGTTGGCGCATCAGCGCCAGGCGTCCCGCGCCCAACGCCATGCGCACGCTCGATTCGTGCCGCCGTCCGGCCGCTCGTATCATCAGCAGATTGGCCACGTTGACGCACGCAATCAGCACGATCAATCCCGAAGCGCCCAGCAGCGCCCACAGCGAGTAACTTACGGTCCCGGCGAGATCGTCGCGGAGCGATGCGATTTCGGCACGGAAATTGGCGTTGGTCTGCGGATACTGCTTCGCCAGGTTGGCTGAGATGGCGTTCAACGCGGCCTGCGCGGAAGCAACGGGAACGCGTGGCTTCAGGCGCGCGATCCCGTTGACGTCGTGGTCGCCGCGGCTCGCCAGTAGCTCGCTCGAGTAAGAGGCGGTGAGATACACCTCCGTAGTCTCTTTCAGCCCGAGCTTCTGCGGCGATTGAAAGCCGGCGGGCAATATGCCGATAATGCGGTACGGCTTGCTATCGAGCAGAATGGTGCGATCGAACGCCTCGGGCGCGCTTCCCAAACGCTGCTGCCAGAATTCGTGCGAGACGATCACCACGGGGTTCGCGCCCGGCCGGTCTTCCTCGGGCAGGAATGTGCGGCCTTCGGCGGGCAGCACGCCGAGAACCGAGAAATAATTCCAGGTGACCGATTCACCCGTGATGCGCTGCGGCGTCCCCATGCCGGTGAGGTTGACGGGCGATGAATCGTAGGCCGCCAGACCTTCGAACGCTTCGCAGGCGCGATAGTCCGCCAGATTGGCCGGGCTTACGGTGGTGCGGGCGCTACCGCCGAGCGTTCCCGCCGGCGCTCCGCTGCTCGAAAAGCGCCGGTCGTCCGGGTGGATGTTCTCTTCCCACAGGGACACCAAACGGTCCGGTTGCGGATAAGGCAGCGGCTGCAGCATCACGGCGTTGACCGCGCTGAAAATCGCGGCGTTGATTCCCAGCCCGAGCGCCAGGGTGAGCACCGTGATCGCGGTGAAGGCCGGCGACTTGATCAACATGCGGATTCCGTGCCGCAAATCTTGTAGAAAGCGTTCCCACATGGTCCACCCCCAGATGGCCGAAATCTGATCCTGATAAACGGCCGCGTTGCCGAACTGGCGGCGCGCGGCAAACCCCGCGTCGGCCGGCGCGAGCCCTGAAAGCCGCAGCTTGCGCGCGCGCAATTCCAGATGAAACTGCATCTCTTCTCGCAGGGCGCGAGTTTCGTCGTCGCGGCGGAAGAAGGCGGCGATGCGGCGCAGGAATTTCATGGCTACACCGGCTGCAGGATGGCCGCGATGGCCTGGCTGACGCGTGCGTAGCGGTCCATTTCGCGAGCGAGCTGTTTGCGGCCCTCGGCGGTCAGGCTGTAGTAGCGGGCGCGGCGGTTTTCGTCGGTTTTGCCCCAATCGCCAGTGATCCAATCCTTGAGGAGCATGCGCTGGAGCGCCGGATATAGCGAGCCTTCTTCCACTTGCAGTACGCCGCTCGAAGTCTCCAGAATAAATTCGGCAATGGCGAACCCGTGCATCGGCCGGTTTCGTGCGAGCGTCTTCAAAATCAGCATTTCGAGCGTTCCAGGCGGGATTTCTTCGCGTTGCTTCGCGCTTGACATAGACGATCTATGTTAGCTTGGACGACGAGCCCGCGAAAAACGTTGGGTTGTAAGATTAAAATAGTGCTCGCCGGTTTCGATCCCCTCGTCGCGGAATGGTTTACCACGCGTTTTGGCCAGGCCACCGAGCCGCAATTGCGCGGATGGCCGGAGATCGCCAAGGGACGCGATGTGCTGATCTCCGCACCCACCGGGTCGGGCAAAACCCTCGCCGCCTTTCTGACCGCCATCGATACCCTGGTGCGCCGCGCGCGCCTGGGACCGCTGCCTGATCAAACCGAAATCGTTTACGTCTCGCCGCTCAAGGCGCTGAGCAACGACGTCCACAAGAATCTCGAGGTGCCGCTGGCCGAGATTTCCGTAATGGCCCGCGAGCGCGGCGTGCAACTCGCGCCCATCCGCGCGGCGCTGCGCACGGGCGACACGCCGCAATGGGAACGCCAGCGGATGACGCGCAATCGCCCGCATATTCTGGTCACCACGCCCGAATCGCTGTTCATCCTGCTGACGGCGGTCCGGCCGCGCGAGATGCTGGCGAGCGTGCAAACCGTGATCGTCGACGAAATCCACGCCATCGCCGACGATAAACGCGGCGAGCACCTGGCCCTGACGCTGGCGCGCCTCGATCGCCTGGTGGAACAAAGCGGCCTGCGCAAGCCGCAGCGCATCGGGCTTTCCGCAACCGTGAAGCCGCTCGCGGATGTCGCGGCCTTCCTGAGCGACGATCCGCATGTGATCGACGTGGGCCACAAGCGTGCGATGGAACTGGCGGTCGAGGTGCCGCGCGACGAGCTCGGAGTTGCCGCCACCAACGAAATGTGGGACGAGATTTACGACCGTACGGCCGATCTCATCCGCGCCAATCGCACCACGCTGGTATTCGTGAACACGCGGCGATTGTCTGAGCGCGTGGCGCACCATCTGGCCGAGCGCCTGGGCGAAAATGCCGTCCTGCCGCACCACGGCAGCCTGTCACGCAAGCTGCGGCTGGACGCCGAGCGACGGCTGAAAGAAGGCGAACTGCGCGCGGTGGTGGCGACAGCTTCGCTCGAATTGGGAATCGATATCGGCACGGTGGACCTGGTGTGTCAGATCGGCTCGCCGCGCTCCATCGCCGTCGCTCTGCAGCGCGTCGGACGGGCCGGGCATTGGGTGGGCGCGCTACCGAAGGGCCGCATCTTCGCCACCACCCGCGATGAACTCATCGAGTGTGCGGCGCTGGTGCGCGCCATCCATCGCGGCGAGCTCGACCGCATCGAGCTGCCGCGCAATTCGCTGGATATCCTGGCGCAGCAAATTGTCGCGGCTTGCGCTTGCGAAGATTTCGCCGAGGACGAACTGTTCGCGCTCATGCGGCGTGCCTGGAGCTATCGCACGCTCGATCGCGCGGCGTTCGACCAGGTGGTGGAAATGCTTTCCGAGGGGATTGCCACCGGGCGCGGGCGCGCCGGCGCATACCTGCATCGCGATGCCGTCAATCGCGTTGTGCGCGGGCGGCGAGGCGCGCGGTTGACGGCCATTACGTCGGGCGGCGCCATCCCGGATACCTCGCAGTACCTGGTGGTGGCGGAGCCCGAGGGCGTGACCGTCGGCACGGTGGACGAGGATTTCGCCGTCGAGAGCATGGCCGGCGACATTTTCCTGCTCGGCACAACATCGTGGCGCATTCGCCGGGTGGAGCAAGGCCGGCTGCGGGTGGAAGATGCGCACGGGGCGGCGCCGGGCATTCCGTTCTGGCGCGGCGAAGCTCCCGGACGTACGCGCGAGCTCTCGCACGAGATTTCCGAACTGCGCGTGGAAATCGCCGCCACGGGCGCGGTTCCCGACGAATGCGGGCTCGACCGGCTGGGCCGCGAACAGGCCGTCGCGTACGTTCAGGCCGGGCGCAACGCGCTCGGCATCATGCCGACCGATGCCTGCGTAGTGGCGGAGCGCTTTTTCGACGAAGGCGGCGGCATGCAGCTCGTCATCCACGCGCCCTTCGGCTCGCGCATCAATCGCGCCTGGGGGCTCGCGCTGCGCAAACGATTCTGCCGCAGCTTCAATTTCGAATTGCAGGCGGCCGCCACCGACAACGGCATCCTCATTTCACTAGGCGAGCAGCATTCGTTCCCGCTTGACATCGTCTTCGAATTCCTGCGGCCGGCGACGGTGGAAGAGGTGCTGACGCAAGCGCTGCTTCCCGCGCCCATGTTCACCGCGCGATGGCGCTGGAACGCTTCGCGCGCGCTCGCCATTCCGCGATATTCCGGCGGGCGCAAGATGCCGCCGCCCATCCAGCGCATGCGCGCCGACGACCTGATGGCCGCTGTCTTTCCCGATCAGGCGGCGTGCCCCGAAAATCTCACCGGCGAGGTGCGCATTCCCGATCACCCGCTGGTGAAAGAGACTATCGATAACTGCTTATACGAGGCGATGGACCTGAACGGCCTGCGCGCGCTGCTCGAAGCCCTGGCCAATGGAACCATCGGCACTGCCGCGATCGATACGCCCGAACCCTCGCCGTTTTCGCACGAAATCGTCAATTCCAACCCTTACACCTATCTTGACGATGCGCCGCTCGAAGAACGCCGCGCCCGCATGGTACAAATGCGCCGGACCCTGCCGGCCGAGCAGGCCGAGACCGCGGGCGCGCTCGACCCCGCCGCCATCGAGCAGGTTAAGGCGGAGGCGTCGCCGCCGATGCGCGATGCCGAGGAACTGCACGAAGCGCTCTGCGGTTTCAGTCTGATGCCGGCCGCGCCCGAACACGCGGCCGAATTCGCCGCGCTGGTGGCGGCGAATCGCGCCACCGTGCTGACGTTCGATGGCCGCGAATTCCGGGTGCCCGCCGAGCGGCTGGAACTGGTGCGGCGCGTGTATCCACAGGGTGCGATCGATCCGCCGATCGCCGCGCCGCCGGGCCGTCCGGCGCCGGAATCGCCCGAAGGATGCGCGGCCGAAATCCTGCGCGGCTGGTTCGAATGTTCGGGTCCGCTGCGGGCGTCGGAACTGGCGGCGAATCTCGCCATGCCGCGCGAACTGGTCGACCAGGCGCTGGCACAGCTCGAGGCCGAGGGCCAGATTTTGCGCGGCCAGTTTACCGCTCGCGGAGGAGAGATCGAATGGTGCCACCGGCGGCTGCTTGCCCGCATTCATCGCCTGACTATTGGCCGCCTGCGGCGCGAAATCGAGCCCGTCACGAGTGCCGAATTCGACGCGTTCGTGCGGCGCTGGCAGCACCTCGAGCCCGGCACGCAACTGCACGGCGTGGACGGCACGCTGCAAATTATCCGCCAGATGCAGGGCTGCGAATTCGCCGCGTCGGCGTGGGAATCGGAGATTCTGCCCGCGCGCGTGGCGCGCTACAGCCCCGAATATCTCGACGACCTCTGCCTCGCGGGCGAAGTGACATGGGGTCGGCTTTCGCCGCACCCGGCATTCGACCGTGAGCCCGAGGAAAACCGCACGCGCCGCGTACGCCCCACGCGCGTTGCTCCGCTGGCGATCTTTTTGCGCGAAGATGCGCCGTGGCTGCTGACCGCGCCGCAACCTTCGTCGCCGGAGTCGCTCTCGCACCCGGCGCGTGAAGTGCTCGCGGCCATCCAATCGCACGGCGCGTCGTTCTTTTCCGACCTCACGCGCGCCACGGGCCGGCTCGCCAGCGAGGTCGAAGACGGCCTCTGGGAGTTGGTAGCGGCCGGCCTGGTGACAGCCGACGGATTTGAGAACCTGCGCGCGCTGCTCGATCCCAAACGGCGCGCGGGACAGGGAAGCGCGCGCGGCAAACGGCCCCGCCACGCGCCCGGCCGATGGGCTCTGCTGCGCCACACCGCCGCGCCCGCGGACGGCAACGCTGACGCGTTCGCGCGCCAACTCCTCGTGCGCTGGGGCGTGGTCTTCCGCGACATGGCGTATCGCGAGACCATAGCGCCGCCTTGGCGGGATCTGCTGGTGTCGCTGCGGCGCATGGAAGCGCGCGGTGAAATCCGCGGTGGCCGATTCGTGGATGCCTATCTGGGCGAGCAATTCGCTCTCCCCGAGGCGCTCGATCTATTGCGCGCCGTGCGGCGGAAGACGGCGGTGTTGGCGACGGCGTAGAGCTTCGCAAGGTACAGGGCCGGGTTTCCGCTACAATACAGAGAGTTATGCAAGACGAGCGAGCGGCTCCGGCCACCAGGGGCGATCTTGAAGATTTCAAAGTGGAAGTAAACCTCCGCTTTGAGTCCTTCGAGCACAGGATGGAGCAGATGCTAACGGATATGGAAGGCCGGATCATCACTTCCAACTACCGCCTGGCCGAGTCGATGCAACGACGCATCAAGCAGGGGGAAGGCAACCAAGCCCTTTCAACGCCCGGCTAGCCACGCTCGAGGACCGCTGGCTGGAAATCGAGAAGCGCCTGAACATACCGCCCGCGGCGTGAGCGGCCGTTGTTTTCAGATGTGGTACTTCTCCATCGTGCGCGGATTGTACCCCCAGTGAAATTCCAGCTCGTAGCGCATCGACCGCGCCAGCCCGTCGAGATCGGGGAAGAGCGTTGCCCACGTGATATTCATGCGGTACAACTCGCGCATACCGACTTCGCGGACGGAATTGGCGAGCACGATTTTCGCCAGGATGTTTTCCTGATCGCGATCGCGCAGTATGTCCTCCACCGGTACGTCGAGCACGCCGGGCACGGCGAACGTCCCCGATTGCGCGATCAGCCGCCGATTCATGGTGTGCGGCTCGCCCATCCAGATATTGTGCCGCCTGCCGGAGAGGTAGTAGCGCGAAAAATTGCCGGGAATGCGCGGGTCCAGGTCCAGGCGTTTCACGTTGCGGCTGCTATCCACGCGCGCCGGGTTCATGGCCCACACCACGCCATCAGCCAGCGTCCGTTCGAGTGCGAAGAATGCCGCCACGTAAGGCGACCATGTGAAGTCGATCAGCCGCGTGGGCGCTCCGTGGTGCTGCATGAGCGCCATCCACTGGAAGTCGTCGTCCACATCGGGAGGTTGCGGCAGGAATTGGTGGGCTTTGCGCTTGAAGATGCGAATAATACGGCTTTCCTGCGCCGGCCATGCCTCGCGCGCCACACCGAAGTTCCGCAGATAGCGCGAGAGCGAGCTATACAGCGGCCAGCGTTCGTCGCGCTCGCCGCGAAATGCCCAGTTCGAATACGGTGGCTTGGTGACCAGCGCCAGGAACGTCTCCCAGGATTCCAGCCGGAAGATGCGATACGAGCGGCGGGCCCGTGTGCGAGCGGTCATCTCCTACCAGACTACACTTCGTAGCGGTAGATCGCCTGTTCGATGGGGACGCCACGAACTTCGATGCGCTTCAGGTCGGTGCTGCCGACGCCGTTTTTCTCGGCCAGCAGCATGGTGCTGTCGGCGTGCGGGAACGGCGGCGTTCCGCGATCGGACCGGGGATTGTACCCCATCACAGCGACCGCCACGGCATCGGTGCAAACCGGATTCAGACCCGCGATCATCACGCCGGGGCTCACTCTACGGACGCCGCGGTTCCACGGCCCTTCGCCGCCCGCGATCGATTGCACGCCATCGATGATCGCGAGATCGATAGGCCGCACAACGGAAAGATCGGCTACGATGCGCGACACGCGATATCCGGCCGAATTGCTCACGCCCGGATGCAATTCCGGCGGCGCGATCTTCGCCGGCTGCCGCTTTCCTACGTGGCATACCGCCCCGCGGCCTTGCGACGCGCTCTCGTTCGGTTCGTCGACGCCGGCGTCATCGCCGTAGATCGACACCGGCGCCATGCCGAAGCAGTTCTTCATGGAAAGAGTGACGCCGCATTCGGCGTGGTTCTTAAGCTTCGCCATGCTCACGAAAAAGTCGGTATCGGCATAGGAGTGGTTCAGCACGTACTCGGGATACATGTAGGGGTTCGGCACTTTGAAGCGCGAGTATTGCTTCGCCTGTCCCAGAACGTTGGTGTTTTCGAACTCCAGGTTGCTCGCGGCCGATTGCAACGCCTTGATGTCGAACCCGGAAGCTGCCATGGAGTCTTCCAGCCGCCGCGGCCCCCAGCAGCTCTCCACCAGGCGAACGCGTTTGGCGCCCGCGCGGCTCATCAGGAACACCGTCGCCGTCACCAGTTTGGGATGGACCATGTGGGTGAGCCCGGGCGCCGCGCCCTTTACCGTGTTGGTTGGACCGCCGGTCAGGTTGAGCTTGATGGTGACCGTTTTATTTCGCACCAGCTTCGGCAGGCCGCCGAGCTGGTCGAACATGGCGGCCAGCTTCGCCGGGACGTCTTCGTCATACGACGCGCATTTGGCGATGGAGACCGGCGCTACCGGCGCCGGCGCGGCATCGGCTTTCAGCAGCGGGGTGGCGGCGATCAATGCCAGCCATTCGCGACGAGTCATGGGATTGCTCCTCTCCTGATGAGCGGTCTTAGCGCAATAATATCGCAGATTCAGACCGAGTGCTGTTACTTCTGCTGCTCGAAGCGCAGCGCCGCGGAATTGATGCAGTAGCGCAAACCGGTGGGCGCGGGACCATCGGGAAAAACGTGGCCTAAGTGGGCGTCGCACTTCGAGCACATCACTTCGGTGCGTTCCATGAAGTAGCTGTTGTCCTTTTCGGTCTCGACGTTTTGTTCCGCCGCGGGTGCGTAGAAGCTGGGCCAACCGGTGCCGGACTCGAACTTTTCATCCGACCGGAACAATTCGGTGCCGCAGCACACGCAGCGATACACCCCGGGCTCATGATTGTCCCAATAACGGCCGGTAAAGGCGCGCTCCGTTCCCTTCTGGCGTGCCACCGCAAATTCCTCGGGCGTCAGTTCGGATTTCCATTCGGCGTCGCTTTTGACAATTTTGTTCACGTGGACAGTCTCCCTCTTTCTTCCATTATCGGAGAAGACGACGATATCGACCGCGGCGCCGGTTCCGCGGGCGCGAGTGTCGGGAATCGGGTGCTCCCTTCGCACCCAGAGCGCCGTCAGCCCCGCGAAGGCGAACGGCATCAATAGAAATGCGCGGCGCGGAGTGCGATCCGGCCGGTGAGCGGAATACCCCTCCAACATGCTTCCATTGTGGCACGGGCATACAATGGGCGCATGTCATGCGATCGCCGCACCCTTCTGAGGAATTTTGGAGCCGCGGGAATACTCGGCCTGGCCGGCGCGCGCCAGCAAAAGGCGCAGGAGCAAACCGAGCGAGCCACGCGCGGGCTGCCGGTTCCGAAGATCAAAGACATCGGCGTCATCGAGTGCCAGCCCGAAGGCGTGCGCCTCACCGTGGTGAAGATTACCACCGATCAGGACGGCCTCTACGGCTACGGATGCGCCACCTTCACGCAGCGCGCCGACCTGGTAAAGCCCGCGGTGGAACGGTACTTGAAGCCGTTCCTGGTGGGCAAGACCACGGACCGGATTGAAGACATCTGGCAATCCTGCTACGACAGCTCGTACTGGCGCAACGGCCCGGTGTTGAACAACGCCATCAGCGGGGTGGATCAGGCGCTGTGGGATATCAAGGGGCGGCAGGCGGGGATGCCGGTTTACCAATTGGCCGGCGGCAAATGCCGCGAGGCCGCGGCGGCCTACGCGCATGCCGATGGCGCCGAGTACGCCAATGTGGTGGAGAACGCCAAGCGGTACATGGCGCAGGGATTCCGGCACGTGCGCGTGCAAGTGGGATTGCCGGGCATGTCGGGCTATGGCAGCGCGCGCGGCGCCGCCACATCGAATCTGCTCAAGCCGCTTACCAACAAGCCGCTGTTCGAGCCCGCATACCAGGCTCGCCGCGCGCTCAAGCTGCTCGAAATCTGCCGCCAGGAGTTGGGCGACGAGGTGGAGCTTCTGCACGACATGCACGAACGGCTCACGCCCAACCAGGCGGTGCAGTTTTGCAAGGACACGGAGAAATTCAAGCTGTTCTTCCTGGAAGATCCGCTCTCACCCGAAGACATCGCCTACTTCCGGCAGATTCGCCGGCAATGCGCCAGCCCCATCGCCATGGGCGAGCTGTTCAACAGCCCGCACGAGTGGACCCCGCTGATCAGCGAGCGGCTGATCGATTACATCCGCGTGCACTTGTCGCAAGCGGGCGGATTCACGCCTTCGCGCAAGATCGCGATTTTGGCGGAGATGTTCGGCGTGAAGACGGCGTGGCATGGTCCGGGCGATGTTTCGCCGGTGGGACACATGGCCAACGTGACGCTCGACGTAGTGAGCTACAACTTCGGCATCCAGGAATACTCGGCGTTCGGCGCGCGGACGGAGGAGATTTTCCACGGCTGCCCGGAGTTGAAGGACGGATACCTGTGGGTGAGCGAAAAGCCCGGCTGGGGGATCGAGATCGATGAGACAGCCGCGGCGAAGGCGCCGTTCACCGATCGCAATGGACTGAATGGCGGCTGGGGCGAGATCCGCGAGGTGGACGGCACGGTGATCAAGCAGTAAGAAGGATCTTCCAGCGTTTGCACGGCACCGCGACGTAGGTTTCACGGTGGCCGCACGGGGGACCCCGGTGCACGATCGCGACAGCTATCAAGTATGTTGTTGCCTGCATGTTGAATCGGTGGCCGATTGGAATCCGACGGCGTAGTAGACGATAACGTGTGTATCGACCGCTACTCCCGCCCACGTGTGCGAATCAGTCGGACGTGCATCGCCGCCGTCTCCGTATCGCTTAATCTTCCTCAATATATTGAAGGTCCTCCACAACCCTCACCGACCGTAAAGGGCGAGTGGCAGCGCCAACGTGCAAGGCGGAAGGCCCGCCGCTTTGACTCGCCACTGTCATGCGATGTTTTCCGTCACATTCAGTGATGATGGGTCTTGTAACGAAGAACCGCGCAAACGATCAGAAGCTCAACGGAAAGGATCGACGCACTGCTCGGTTCCGGTACATTGACGCCCGTGATATCGAATGCCTCGGAGCCGGTGCAGCCATTGCAGGAGTGGTCAAATAGGTTGACACCGTTCTGGGTTGCGGAACGACGGACCGTCGTTGTCATCCCAATAAGCTGCCCTCCCGTTAGCAGTGACGGAATTCTGGAATGTAAGATAATACGTCCCTACACCGAGCGTGAGGTTTGGTAGTGCTCCGGAGTTAACGTAGACGTCGAAGCCATCCGTGTTGGTGAATTGAAGGACACTCGTTAGCGCCGCCGTACCGGAGGCTATATCACCCGCTCCAGCCGTGGTACCTATTGACCAGTCGATGTCAACAACTGAATCGCCTGAGTAATCCCAGCTAACGAAATCGAAACCACTGGCGTTCGCATTGTTCGAAACCGTAAAGGAGTCACTCACGGAGAAAGGAGGGCTGATCGTCACGCCAAGACGGTCTCCATTGAGCGGCCCGTTCGAATAGAGTATGTCAGCGGATGCTGGAACGGCAAACAGACAAAGACTTAAGCCAAATGGGAGTATTCGCATTGACATTGTGCTAACTCCTGCATGGGACACCCCAAAGGGTACAGCGCAGCAAGCATTGTGTCAAGCCCAATATACATGCCCATTATACATGCGGGGCCTCCAAGCCCCACGAACTGTTTGGAGGTCACTCGCACTCTATCCATGGACTCGCCGCCGCCCAGCGCCAGCCCCGCGCTACCGGGTCTCGCCGATTCCGGCTCCAAAGGCCCGGCGTAGCTCGGGGCAGCATCCGAACCGTGCAGACTAGCCAGGGCGTCCGCGCTGTATTGAATCCCGATGTTCCGTCTGGTAATGTAACATTCGGAAGTGCAAGCCACAACCACAAGCCACAACCAAAGGAGGAAGCATCTGTAATGAGGATGATCCGGATTGTTCTTGTGTTCATGGGCCTTCTCGCTCTCGTCAACAAGCCGGTTCTTGGACAGAGCACAGCCGGGGATGAGCAAACTCTCCGGGGTGTGACCCGGGTGAACGTGGTCATCGAAGAACTACCCTCTGACGCGATCAACGACGGTCTTACAAAGGACCAGCTTCAAACCGACGTAGAACTGCGTCTTCGCGGGGCTAGGCTCCAGATCGCGGGGACGGCCTATGCCCTGCTCTATGTGAACACTCATCTGATGAAGTCGAGGGCGGGGTTGTACATATACAATGTCGTGGTCCAAGTGGAGCAACCCGTCACCGTTCTTGCCAACTCCACGATTACCGTCGCGCCAACTTGGCACCAGGAAGGTATGGGATCCGAAATGGCTTCTACGATGGCGCAGACGGTACGCGACAAGGTTGCGTTTTTAGTAGACAAGTTCCTGAACGACTACCTCCGTGTCAATCCGAAGTGAGTTTTTCGCAGGCCCCGGATGCCTCAATCGAGAAATAGACATTCAAATGGGGAACACCTTCGACTGCAATGCCGGCCCAAAACAGTGGATCGATGCCATCGAAATGGATGCTCTCCGCTCATTCGTACGCTGTGGAGTGCGTTTTTTGGTCATCGGAGGAAGAGCGGTGCAATTCCACGGTCGCACGCGACCGGCAGAGGATCTGGACCTACTCGTTGAGGTCTCAGCCGAGAACTGGGCAAAGCTCGCCCTAGCACTCGAACCGCTTGGCGAAACGATTCCGGCCTTCCGCGAGCTTTCGGCTGCTAAGCGCTATCAATGCCGTCTTCGGTTTTATCCGACCGTGGAGTTCCTGACAGCAATTGATCGGGTACCTTTTGACTTGGCCTGGTCCGAAGGCGTTCTAACGACCTGCGGAGGGCTAGTTCTTCGCGTACTCTCAAAAGCTCACGTCATTCTCAGTAAACTGAACAGCACGCGGCGGGTGGACAAGGAAGACGTCGAGGCGCTCGAAGGCGATTTTTCGAAATGACCTTGCCGGAGAAGAGATTCCGCCTTGCGGAGATAGAACATACCGTATCCGATCAGGGGGGCAGACTCCCGGCAAGTGGGCATATCGGAAAGGTGGCAGCGGCCAACTCGGTCGGCGGGAAAGCTACTTACCCACCGCAGCAAAGCACCGCTCCCTTGCGGTCGCGGCTCAGTAGGCGCGGCTGTTTCCCTCGCGCTACTCCGCCCGCAGTGCGTCCACCGGATTGACCGACGCCGCGCGGCGCGCCGGAATGAAACTCGCCGCGAGCGCCGCCGCCCCCAAAATAATAGCCACGCCCGCCAGAGTTGCCACGTCCCAAGTGCGCACGCCGAACAACAAATCGCGCATAAGCGTGGCGGCGCCAATCGCGCCGGCAAGCCCAATCGCGATTCCCACGGCGGTCAACCATCCAGCTTCCTTCAGAATGAGCCGGTACACCGAGCCCGTCTGCGCGCCCAGCGCCATGCGGATGCCGATTTCGCGCGAGCGCTGGCTCACCGAATACGCGATCACGCCGTACAATCCCACCACACCGAGCAGAAGCGCGAGCGCGGCGAACCCTCCCACCAGCCAGGCCACTGAGCGATGTACGTACGCCGATTGCGAATCGTTGATGCGGTCGATCATGGTCGCTCCGCCGATGGGCACGATGTCGCGGTCCACCTGGCGGATGGCGGAGTGTACCGCGGGAAGCAGGGAGCGCTCGTCGCGCGAGGTGCGGATGGCGAGCGAGAAATAAGTGTCGGTGCTCTGTGTAAAGGGGACGTAGAGCACGGGAGGGATGGCGGCATCGAGCGGACCTTCGCGAATGTCTTCCACCACGCCGACGATTTCCATCGGCTTGGAGTCCGGACGAACACCGGCTAGTTGTTTGCTGAGGGGACCTTCGCTGGGGAAATATTTACGTACGAAAGACTGGTTGACGATGACGACGAGCGGCTTGGAGGAATCTTCGGCGTCGTCAAAATAGCGGCCCGCGATCAGTTTGGCTCCGAGGGTCTGGAAGTAGGTAGTGCCGATATCCCGCTGCGGCGCTTCTTCGTGTTCGCCGTGCCAGGGCCGGCCCAGCACGCGGAACCACGTCGTGTTTCCGTTACCCTCCATAGGAAGGCCGAGTCCGACGATGCCGACGGAGCGAACGCCTGGGAGTGTCCCGATCGCCCGCGTGATTTCGCGAGTTACGGCGATGGTCTGAGGGTCGGTCTTGTAAGTGGAGCTGGGAAGCGCGACATCGAGGGTGAGCAGGCGATCCGCCTGGAAGCCAACCGAGACGCGCAGGAGCATGTAGAGGCTTTTGCCGAGCAGGCCCGCGCCCACCAGCAGCACCATGGCAGTGGCGAGTTCGAGCACCACGAGCTTGGAGCCCACTCTGCGCCAGGTGGTTCCCGCGGAACCGCGGCTGGCTTCCGAAAGGCGCGCCTGCAGTTGCGCCGTCCAGATGCGGCCGCTGGGCGGCATCGCCAGCAGCACCGCCGCGGCCAATGCGATTGCGCCAGCAACTGCCAGCACACGGACGTTCAAGCCAAGATCGTTCCAAAACGGAAGATAGGCCATTATCTTCTCCGAGATGAGTCCCTTGAGCACGAGGATCATCCAGTGGGCGGACAGCAGACCGATCAAGCTGCCTGCTGCCGCGATCACCAGGGCCTCCGTCAGAAACTGCCCCATCAGCCGCCGGGACGACGCGCCCAGGGCCGTGCGCACCGCGATCTCACGCCCGCGGCTTTCGGAACGGACCAACTGCAGCCCGGCGACGTTCACGCTCGCAATCAGCAGCAGCAGCGCCGCGCCACCAAGCAGCACCAGGAGGAGGGGGCGGAAGTTGCCGGCAATTACTTCGGTCAACCGCTGGATAGCCGCGCCCTGGCCGCTGTTGGATTCGGGATATTCCTTCTGCAGCGCCGCGGCGATGGCGGTGACGTTGGCCAGCGCAGCCTGAAACGAGACGCCGTCCTTCAGGCGGGCGACTCCGTAAAGACCATGGCAGCTTCGCCGCTTGTCGCACGAATCAATGGGCTGGTAGGCGACCAGGAAGTCCGGCTGGCCCAAGGGAGCGAATTGGAATTCGCGCGGCAGGACGCCGGCGATCGTCACAGGGAAGTCATCCATCCGGACCGATTGTCCGACGATATCCGCCTTGCCGCCGAAGCGGCCCTGCCAGGCGGCGTAGCTCAAGATGGCCGTGCGCGGCGCTGTGGGAAGATCGTCATCGGGCACGAAGTCGCGGCCCAGCGCCGGGGCGACGCCCAGCGTGTGCAGGAATCCGTCGCTCACGCGCGCGATGCGAACGGGCTGGGGGCCGGTCGGCGTGCTGAGAGCCGCTTCATTTCCCTGGTAGATGTCGAAAGACGAGAAGACCACGTTGCGCTGCTTCCAATCGACATAATCCGGATACGAAAGATCGCAGTAGGGGCACCAATTCAGGCTCTCGTAAACGCCCACCAGGCGCGCGGGATCGCGATAGGGCAGCGGTTTGATGAGCGCAGCATCCACGAACGCGAAGATCGAGACGCTGGCGCACATGCCCAGGGCCAGCACGAAAATAGCGGTGAACGTGAATCCCAGGTTCTTGTGCAACTGCCGCACGGCGTACTGAAAATCCCGCAGCAGGTTGTCGATGAAATTGAATCCGCGCATGTCGCGACACTCCTCTTTCCTTTGGGTGAACCCGGCAATCTCGCGCAGCGCCGCGCTACGCGCCTCCTCGCGGCTCATTCCGGCCGCGACGCACTCCTCGATCTGCCGATCCAGGTGATATTGCAGTTCCTCGTCGAGTTCCTGTTCGACGCGCCGCCGCGAGACGAGCGACCGCAAACGGAGCCGAAATATATCCGCCAGGCGCATGGTCTTAAACCGCGCGGACAATGGTCGAGATTGCCCCTGCCAGCCGCTCCCATTGAGCCGATTCCTGCGCCAGAATTTTCCGCCCGGCTTTGGTCAGGCTGTAATACTTGGCGCGCCGGTTGTTTTCGCTCACGGCCCATTCGGCGCCTATCCAGCCGTTCTGTTCGAGCTTGTGCAGGCAGGGGTAAAGCGCTCCCTGTCCCACTTGCAGGACATCGCCGGACATCTGGCGGATGCGCTGCGCGATCGCCCATCCGTGCATTGGCTGGAGCGCGATCACTTTCAGAACGAGCAGGTCCAGGGTGCCTTGCACCAGGTCGGTTGGCTTGCTCAAAAAGCTCTCCTCTCAGTAACTGACAACAGCGTACAGAAGAAGAGACGAACGCGTCAAGACCCGGTTAGCAAAAAAAACATTATTGGTTCAGGAATGCTTCGATGTTGACGATGTTCTTCTGGGCGGTCTTGGCCTGATCGAGATCGGGATTGATGGCGACCACCTGCTTGAGGTGTTGGAGGGCGGGGTCGAGATCGGCAGTATTTTTGGTGGCCATGTACTTGTGCATGAATGCCAGGCCGAGATCGAAATGCGCGAAGGGGTCTTGATGGTCATACGTGAGCGATTTCTGGCACGCCACGATGGCGGAATCGTATTGCTTGGAAAGATACTGGCAATCGCAAATGCCGAAATAGGCCAGGCTGCGCAGGTCTTTCCAGATATCCTCCTGCGCGGCGCGCTTCTTCTTCCCGATGCCAAACAGCGAACCGAGAACGTAGTAGTTCAACTGCCCGGCGAGTTTGCTATCGAAATCGCTCAGCTTGAGGTACTGATCGTATTCCGCTCCGGCGTCTGCCACTTTGCCGCTCAGCCGCAGGCTATCGCCGAGCCATAGGTGAGGTTCGGCATCCTTCGGCGCGAGCGAAATCGCCTTGTGCGCCGCTTCAATGGATTGATCCCAGAGCGCCTTCATGCGGTAGGCCTGCGCCGCCATAGTAAGCGCCTGCGCATGATCGGGCTGGAGCGTCAGAACGGTATTGATCTGGCGGAGGGCTTCGTCCACATCGCCGATATCGAGCAGCATGCCGGCGTAAGCGGCGTGCGCGTCCTTATAGTCCGGGTCGATCTCGATGGCTTTCTTGAAATACTGCTGGGCTTTCTCTTCGTCGAACAGCGCGTTGTCGGTCTGGGCCAGGTAATAAGCCGCCTGGCTGTAAGTGGGGTCGAGCTGCAGGGCTTTCTCGAACTGCTCGACGGCCTTCTTGTAGTTCTGCTCGTAGCCTTTCTGATAATATGTGATCCCTTTGTCAAGCGCTTCTTCCGCCGGCTTCGAACGGCGCCGCGGAATCATGATTTTGATGTTGACGGTGGTTTCCGTGCCTGGATAAACCATCTCTTCCCGCGGACCGTCGGGCTCGAACCCCTGGTGCACGCCCTTCACCGTATGCTGGCCGAGAGTCAGGCCCGGCAGCAGGAACGGCTTGCCCTTGGCGACGATGCCGACCGATTTGCTGTCCACAAAAACCTCGGTGTCATCCATATTGACGGTGATCGCAAAGGATCCGAACTGCGGCGCCGGCGCCGTGGCGGGAGTGACATTGGCCGGAATGAAAGACAGCCACATGTTCTTGTCGTAGCTGCTGCGGTCGGAGGTGGGATTCTGCTGGCCTTTGGTGGCCAGGCGAACCTGAGTGTGCACGTACTCCGCCAGTTCGTCGGCAGTGACAATTCCGTCGTGCGGCGAAAGATCGGCCTCGCCTTCCAGCCCTTTCACCGCGTAGTAAGTAAACACGCCGTGGCCGCCTTCGAGTTCGGGCGTCTCAAAGGACGTTTCGCGATCGCGGCTCGCTGTGAGTGAGAAGAGCGATTGCGTGAGATCACCGAGCCCATGATTCAAATTCTCGGTGTCTTCCGGGCTGATGGCGCCGCTATGGCAGGCGTCCGTCAGCAGCACCTTCCACTTGGCGTGGATCTTGCCGGCGATCGTAGAGCCGAGCTCATCCATTGGGTAGCCGGTGCGCGTGGGATTCGACAAGTCGAAATCGACGGGAGCCAGATAAGCTTTGCCGTCGAAGATGAAGCCGTGGCCGGCGAAATAAATCACCACGCGGTCGTCGCCCTGCGCCACCGAAGGCAGCCAGGTGCCGATCGCTTGCCGGATACCGGCCAGCGTGGCCTTGGCGCCGGTGAGCACTTTGACATTTTCAACCTTGAAGTTGCCGCCTTCCGGGTTGATGAGCGCCGTGTAAATGGATTGCGCGTCGCGCTCGGTGAAATGGAGCTGATGGTCGGCGTCTAGCTTGGGGTACGCCGCGATTCCCACGATTACGGCGTAGCTTTGCGCCGGAGCATTCGACGGCGGCTTGGGCGGCTCGATCTTTTCCAGCTTGAGATCGCGCGTCTGGTTTGCGGGCGCGGAAGTTTGGGCGGCGGCGAGTCCCGCCAGCACACAAGCGGAGACAAAAAAACGGATGGTGCGCATGTGAGGTTACCGGTGTGCGAGTTGGAATTCGTAGATCACGGGGCCGGTGAGCGGCGCCGGTGATGAAATGACGGCCGTATTCTGCTCTCGCACAAAGAGGAGTTGGCGGCTGGCGGCGTTGGCGGCGGCGAGTTCCTTGGAAACGTCGACGTCGCGCGGGATGAGCTTCGGCCCAGCGGTGCTGTCGACGCAATCGCCGCGCGCTTTCATGACGCCATCGTCGCAGCGCGGCATCAGGGTGAGGGGCGTGGTGGTGCCCGGCGCGGGAAGCGTGGGGCGGGCCGGTATATCGTTCAGACGCGCGGGGCTTACCAGCCAGTACACGATTTCGTGGCCGGGAGGTCCGGCGATGCGGAAAGCCACCGAGGTAGCGGGCACCCGGTAATCCTTGCCGGCCACGATGTGATTGTCCTGGCCGGTTTCGGCGCGCGGGAAGAGCTGTTCGTATTTTCCCGACGTGCTTTGGTTGGTGACGTAGAGATAGCCGTCGAAATCGGTATGGAAGCGGAAGCGCACGCGATCTCCCTGCGCCAGCACCAGCGCGGGATTGATGCTCTTCCATGTGCTTCCATCGTAGCGTTCGAGCATCAGTTCCATGCGATGCCCGCCCTGGGTCATACTCTTCGTTTGGGACCAGCCTGGCAGCAGCAACACTTCCGCGGTGGAAATCAGCAGCAGGGCGGACCGGATCATTGATGCACCAGTAGAACTTCGGCCACCACGCGGGAATCGGCGCTGCCGCTGGGATTCACCACGTAGGTTGCGTTCTCCTTCTTGTTGGCGGAGGACTTGTCTTCCGGTGTCTTTTCGTCGACTTTCTCGATGATCAGGTCGCGGGTGTAGGTTTCTTTCAGGCGCCCCACGGCGGAATCGGGGATTTCGGCGCTGGCGGTCATGACGTACTTCTTCTTCGGCTTGTCCATCGCCTTATCGGCGGCCGGCTGCGCTTTGGCGCCGCCCTGCAGCGAATAGATCATGTCTTCGAGGCCCTTCTCGGGAGTCCGCGAAAATACGATAAAGAGATGCTCGGTGCCGGTCTGCTCGTCGAAGACCATGCGCCGGTTGGGCACCACTCGTGCGCTCCAGCCATCCACGTGGTTATCGCCATCGGCCACCTCGGGCGAGGGGAACATCGGCGCCCAGGTGCCGCTTGTGCCGCGAAGGATGACGTACAGATACCCGGGACTGTTGGTCTGAACGCTCACCTGAATTTTATCGTTCACGTGAAACACGGTATCGTGCGGAACTTCCACCATTGAATCGCCGGAATTCTTCAGGATGGTGTATTTCAGACCGAGCGGTGTGCCGTTCTCCGGCGCGGGTGCGGTGACCAGCGCGGTCTTGACGATCATGGCGCCGTCGGGCCGGGTGACGGATTCGCTGGAAGGCGCCGGTGCGGCTGCTACCGGCTGGCTCGGCGTGGCGGGCGGAGTAACGGCGGCGGTTTCGGCGGGTTTCGGTTGGACCGCCGGCTTCTTCGCGGCCACCGCCGGCTTGGGAGCGGGCGCGGGCGCGGCGGCTTTGGGCGCCGGCTTGGCGGGTTGGGCCGGCTCGGATGCCGCCGAATAGAACAGTTCGCGCGCGGTGAACTGCGGCTTGGGCGCGTCTTGCGCCGCCGCGGTGAATACACAGAAAGCTAACGACAGAACAGCGGAGTGCTGGTGCATTTGCTACTAATGGCGGCTCCCCGGAGCCGCACCTCCAGCTATCTAAGATATCACCGGCGGCGTCGTCTATCAGGTTTCGGTCGATGAAGGGGTACTGGCGGGTCACGAAGAGGCACCGCTCGCGGGGTGCGCATAGTTGAAGAGCCGCGACCGCTAGGGAGCGGTGCCTTCGTAATGTCTCAGCACGATCTCGATCGCCTCCACCACGCCGCGCGCGCGATAGTCGGGGGCGCACGCCTGCTCCGCTCCGTATCCGGTCAGCACTTGGATCGTCCTTGCGCCCGCGCGTTTTCCGCATTCCACATCGTCTGCTTTGTCGCCCACCATGTAGGAACGCGCCAGATCGAGCTCAAACTCCGCTGCCGCTTCCAGCAACATTCCGGGCTCGGGCTTGCGCCGCGACGATGGGGTTCCCGGAGGGTCGGGGCAGAAATAGGACGCGTTGATCAGCCCTGCGCCGATCTGCGCCAGCAATTCTGCCTGCACCGCGCGATATTGCGCCTCGCTGATGATCCCTCGCCCGATGCCGCTCTGATTGCTCACGATGAAGGTCCGGAAGCCGGCGTCTTTCAATCGCCCAAGTCCCTCGGAGACGCCCGCGTAAACCCGGACCTTCGCGGGATCGCCGCAATAATGCGCCTCCTCCATGAGGGTGCCGTCGCGATCGAAGAATACCGCGGGAGAGCGCATCAGGGTCGGAGGCTCGCCTGCAATTCCGAGAGGGTCACGGTAGCGGTGCCAAGCTTGCCGACGGCGATGCCGCTGGCGCGATTGGCCAATTCGGCAGCTTCCATGGGAGTGGCTCCGGCGGCGAGCCCGAGCGTGAGCACGGCGATGGCGGTATCGCCCGCGCCCGAAACGTCGAACACCTCCTTGGCGTGCGTGGGCATGTGGGCCGGCGGCGCATCGCCCGCCAACAACAACATGCCGTGCTCGCCGAGCGTGATCAGAAGGTTTTCCGCCTGCCAGCGCCGGCGCAACCGGCGGCCCACCTCGAGCAACGCTTCGTCGGCGAGAACCGGCATTACCGGTTCGGACGGCGGCATTCCGGCGGCCAGGAATGCTTCCAGCCGATTCGGTTTGACGGCCGTCACGCCGGACCAGTCGAGCGAGGTGTGCGGATGGGGGTCGACTGTCAGGATCTTGCGGTGTTCACGCGCGCTGCGGCAGAGATGATCGGCCAGAGCTTGCGTGACGAAACCCTTGCCGTAGTCGGCGACCACGATGGCATCGACAGCCGGCGCCATACCATCGAGTTGTTCCATGGCGCGGGCCATTGCCGATTCCGTCAGCCCCAACTTGCGCTCGCGGTCCACGCGGACCACCTGCTGGTTGCGCGCGATGATGCGGGTTTTCCGGATGGTCGCGAGCGCCGGGTCGCGCTCGACGCCACCCGTATCGATACCGGCTTCGGCCAGCAGTCCAAGCAGGCTATCGCCGGCGGCATCGTTGCCGGCGAGCCCCATGATGGAGACATGCGGCGTGAATTCCCGGACATTGCGCGCCACGTTGGCCGCGCCGCCGGGATAGCACGATTCGCCCGTCACGTTGACGATCGGGACCGGGGCTTCCGGCGAAATGCGCGAGACTTTCCCCCAGATGAATTCGTCCAGCATGAGGTCGCCGACCACCAGGATCCGGCGACTGGCGAAGGCAGCCGCGAGCCCGGCTAACCTCGCCTGATTGTCAGCCTGCATGCGGTGAGGACATTTCGGACGCAGTCTCGCCGCGCACGGGCGCGGCTGCGGCGACTCCGGATTTGCGGCCCACGGCAATCAGAGAAAGACCGGGCCAGGGCATCATCCAATCGAGCCTGCGCCACAGCCATACCGTTTTGTCGAATATCTTCAGGACCGGTTTATTGATATGGCGCGCGCTGAAGATCTTTCCGTAAGCCCACCATGGCGGCGCACCGGCGCGGTTGATGTCGTAAATTCTCTCGGTGGCAAAGCCTGCCGATTCGAGCAGTTTCTTGAGGTCGGCCACGCTGAATCGCCGCTTGTGACCGAGACTGCGGTCGAGACTGCCGAACAGCGCCGGACCGCGCGGCACCAGCGCAATGATGTTGCCGCCAGGCTTCAGGGTAGTGCGCAGGTACCCGACGACGCGTTGGGGATCGTCCAGGTATTCGAGGACATTGAGGCAAAGCACGGTATCGAAAACGCCTTCGAGCCCCGCCAGATCCTCGGGCGACTCGGGATCGAGCCGCTGCACCGTCACGTTCGGCGTGCGCAGAAAGCGGTTGTGTAGCGCGTGCAGGTGCAGCGCGTCTTTTTCGGCGGCGACGTAGAGCGTGCGGCGCGACATCAGCCGTCCGGCGATATTGCCGATGCCCGCGCCCACTTCGAGCACCGAATCGCCCACGTCCGGACGCACCTTTTGCGCCAGCCAACTGAGGTACTGCGGCGTGCCGGTGAGATTGTTGAGCACTCCCCGGCCGTAGGGCGCGGAATAGAGATCGTCAATCAGCCAGAACTTCACGATCACGGCGAGCGCCTTGATGCCGTCCTTCCAGCCGATTTTTTTGCCCTCTTCATAGGTGCGGCCGTGATAGCTGATAGGCACTTCGTAGATGCGCAGTTTCCGCTTGGCGGATTTCATGACGATTTCGGGTTCGAAGCCGAAACGGTCGGAGCGGATGGGAATGCTTTTCAACAGATCGGTGCGGAAAACTTTGTAGCAGGTCTCCATGTCGGTGAGGTTGAGATTGCAGAACATGTTGGAGACGAGCGTGAGCCCCTTGTTGATCATGGAGTGCCAGAACGGCAGAATGCGGGTTTGCTCGCCGGCCATGTAGCGCGATCCGAAGACGGCGTCGGCATGGCCATCGAGTAGCGGACGCAGGAGGCGCGGATACTCGCAAGGGTCATATTCCAGATCGGCGTCCTGGATAAGCGAAAAGTCGCCCGTGGCTTTCTGGATCGCAGTTCGAACGGCTGCGCCTTTGCCGGCGTTTTTCTCATGCTTGTAAAGGCTGATCTGCGGAAAACTCGCGGCCATGCGTTTCAGAATCGAGAACGTGCCGTCGGTCGAGCAGTCGTCCACAATCACCAGTTCGCGCTCCATGCTTTCGGGTAATGGCGCGGTCAGCACCTGCGAAATGCATCGCTCCACCACCGTGCGTTCGTTGTAAACCGGCATGAGGATCGACAGCTTCATGATTTTAAACAGCTTAGCAGAACTTATCGGCAAACTCCAAAGTTGCCGATGGTACACTGGAGTTTGCGCATCGCCTTACTGCAGGTTGACCCGACGCCTGGCGACGTGGACGGTAACGCCAGCCTGATCTTGCGCGCGGCTTCGGAGGCCCGGCCGCAGAATCCCGATCTGCTGGTAACGCCGGAACTTGCGCTCATGGGGTACCTTCCGCGCGACCTGCTGATGAGCCAAGGCTTCGTGCGCAGAGCGGGCGAGAAACTGGCCTCCATGGCGTGCGAACTCCGCGGCGGCGCACCGATGCTGGTTGGCGTCGCGACGCTAAATCCCGCGCCCATCGGCCGCCCCCTGTTCAACAGCGCCGTGCTGCTGCGGGACGGCGCCGTGGGCCCGGCGCTTCACAAAATGCTTCTGCCAACCTACGACGTGTTCGACGAGGATCGCTACTTCGAGGCCGCCGTCGAGCCGCAAATTCTCGAACTGGGCACGTGGAAACTGGGTATCAGCATCTGCGAGGATGTGTGGAACGACCGCGATTTCTGGGAGCGGCCGCGCTACCATCGCGACCCGATCGCAGTGCTGGCGCAAGCCGGAGCGCAAGCCATCATCAACCTTTCGGCATCGCCGTTCACCGTGGGCAAGCAGCTTCTGCGCGAGCGGATGCTCAGTCACATGGCGCGGAAATATGGGCTTCCGGTACTGATTGTGGGGCAGGTGGGTGGCGATGACGACCTCATTTTCGACGGCCACAGCGCCGCGTTCGATGCCGAAGGACGCATGTTCGCCCGCGCCCGCGGATTTGCGGACGATGTAACCGTGGTGGACCTCGCGTCGAGCACCGGAAGCATCGCGCCGGAGGATTTCGAACCGGAGGCCGAGGTCTGGTCCGCGCTGGTGCTGGGAGTGCGCGATTACGCGCGCAAGACGCATTTCCGCCAGGTGCTGCTCGGGCTTTCGGGAGGGATCGATTCGGCGCTGACGGCGGCGATTGCCGTGGATGCGATGGGTGCGGAGAACGTCCTCGGAGTCCTGATGCCCTCGAAGTATTCGAGCCAAGGCAGCGTGGACGACTCTCTCGAACTGGCGCGCAACCTGGGGATTCGCACCGTCACGCTGGCGATCTCCGATATTATGGCGATGTACGATGCCGTGCTGGCCGATGCGTTCCGCGGACGCGAGCCGGATGTTACCGAGGAGAATATCCAGTCGCGCATACGCGGCAGTATGCTGATGGCGCTCTCCAATAAGTTTGGTTCGCTGCTGCTTACTACCGGGAATAAGTCGGAGATCGCAGTCGGTTACTGCACGTTATACGGCGATATGAACGGCGGCCTGGCGGTGATCGCGGACTTACCGAAGATGATGGTGTATCGCGTGGCGCGCTGGCGGAATCGCCGGAAGGCCGACATTCCGGAAGCGATTCTCACCAAGGCGCCATCGGCCGAATTACGGCCGGGACAGACGGACCAGGACAGCCTCCCGCCCTATGACCTGCTCGATCAGATTCTGGAACTGCACGTGGAGCAGTCAAAATCGGCGGACGAGATTATCGCGCGCGGATTCGACGAGGCGACGGTCCGGCGCGTGGTTAAGCTCGTGAGGAACGCGGAATTCAAACGCAAGCAGGCGGCTCCCGGGCTGAAAGTGACGTCGCGCGCGTTCGGCACCGGCTGGCGCATGCCCATCGCGCGCGGTGGGTAATTGCCGCATTTTACTGCGCCGCATCGGCATCTTTACCGCGCCGCATCCGCATCTTTACCGCGCCGCATCCGCATTTTACTGAGCCGCGACCGCAAGGAAGCGGTGCCTTTGCTTGCCTCATTCATGCACCACGGGAAAATTCGAGGACAGCGTCCACCCTCCCAGATACACGTTCCCGCTGCTATCGAGCGCTACTCCGGATGCCGTATCGGCGCCGCTGCCGCCCAAGTATGTGGCGTACAGCAAGGTGTCTCCCGTGGGACTCAGTTTGAACAGGAAACCGTCGCAGGCGCCGGCGTTGGCGGTCTGAACTGCGCCGGCGCTAACGGGAAAATCGGTGGAATAGGTATACCCCACGACGTAGATGGAGCCGCTCGAATCGAGCGCGATGGCATTGCCCACGTCCACGCCGGATCCGCCCATGAACGTGCTGAACAGCAGAGTGCCCTGGGCGTTGAATTTGGCCACGAAGGCGTCGGTGGAACCCTCCAATTGCTGCTGGACGGCATTCAGCAGCGGAAAGTCGCTGGAGCTGGTGACGCCCGCGACGTAAGAATTGCCCTGCGCATCCACGGCGATCCCCTGCCCGGTCTCCGGATACATCATAGTGCACCCGCCGCCCCCGAGATAGGTGCTGAAGAGCAGATTATTGCCGCTCGCGCTCAGCCGGGCGACGTAAGCGTTGCACGGACCGCCGATAGTGCTTTGAAAGGGGCTCTCAGTTGGGAAATTGTTCGACCAGGTGTAGCCGGTGACATATATCCTCCCCGTGGAGTCCAGCGCGATCGCGCCGCCGTGATCGGCGCCCGCGCCTCCCAGGTATGTGCCGAACAGCAATTGCTGCCCGCTCGAGCTGAGTTTGGCCACGAAGGCGTCCTGCGAGCCGCGATTCGAGGTCTGGTACCCGTTGGCGGGGAAATTCAGGGACGTGGTATCGCCCACGATGTAGGAATTGCCGGAGGCGTCGAGCGCGATTCCATAAGCGGTATCGGCGCCGCTGCCGCCCAGGAAGGTGCTGAACACCAGCATGTCGCCCATGGCATTCAGCTTGAACACGAAGGCATTGCGCGATCCCTCCAGGCTGCTCTGCTCGGGATGCAGGGTGGGAAAGTCGGGAGAAGTGGTCGTTCCGGTGACGTAAGCCGCACCGGTGGAATCCACGGCGATTCCGTAAGCCCGGTCATCGTTCGATCCTCCCATATAGGTGCAATATTCGAGGCTGGCGCCCGCGGGATCCAGCTTGGCGACGAACACCGCCACGCTTCCGCGGTTGAAATTCTGAGCCGGGTTGGCGGTGGGTAGGGAATCCGAATCGGTGTAGCCGGCGATGTACGCTGCGCCGGCGCTGTCCACGGCTATGGCCGTCGCGGCGTTGAAATTGTCGGCGCCGACGAGTGTGCTGTAACTCAGCAGCGGATCGATAGTCAGCGGGCGCGCGGGGTCGTAAGCGCCTAGCGCGAAACTCACGATTCCATGGGCGCGGATCGAGTAGCGGCCCTCGACGGCGGCTTTGGTCCCGTCGCGTTCCTGATAGATATAGGGCGGGGATTCGGTCAGGCGTTCGGGCCCCAAGTCGACCGACAGCATCCCGTCCAAGTCGAGTGTGGGATGGGCTCCGCGATATCTTATCCGGATACACGCCGGGTTCGCACCCGGAGCCACGATGAATTCCGACTTCAGCCGCGGACCTTCACCGCCATAAATCATGTCGATGCCGGGGTAGAGATTGCGGTACCGGACGGCGCCGAAAGTCGGGACATCGGCCTGCCATCGTGTGGCATCGCCGAAGAAAAAATTGGCTCGTCCCGCTAATGGACGGACGCCTTCCACCGTCGCGGCGGGATTGGCCCCCTCGAACTCAATGCGCACCTGGGCGCCGTGCGCGCGGACGAGGATCTCGCGCGGCAGAAAATAGGCGGTGAACCCGTAGCTTTGCGCCATATAGCGGACCGATCGCGGAGCCTGGCCCCGGTTGGCGACGAAGAAGGCCGGCATGCCCGGCCTTCCGGCCGCGGCAGAGACCGCAAAAGCGAAAATGAAAACCGCTCGCACGATGCGCTTCGGTACATTTATCGGCCGATTCCGTCCTTCGCTTTACGGACCTACGGCAAGCCATGCCTGCAGGCACTCCCAAAGGCATGGACTTGCGATAAGGTAGTTTTAAAGAAGGGAAGCTCACGTGAAACTTCTAACGTGCATTTTTCTGGTACTGGCACTCGCGATGACGGCCGCGGCCGCCGATGTCACGGGCAAATGGTCGGGCACTTTCGTGGTAATGGGACCGAACGGGCCGGCGGGAGACCCGAATCCCGCGTTCCTCATCCTGAAACAGAGCGGATCGACGCTCACCGGGTCAGCGGGTCAGGACGAGAGCGAGCAGTTCCCCATCGATAACCCCAAAATCGAAGGGAATAAGATTACCGGTTCCGTCAGTCCGTCGGATGGCGCCACCTATACGGTAACGCTGACGGTGGATGGCGATAAGATGACGGGCGAAGTCACGATCTCGGAGGGCGGGCAGACGATGAAAGGAAAAATCGAGCTCAAGCGGGTATCGTAGACGGCCCGGACCTGAGCCTAAAGCCGAACCCCGCACATCTCCGCAAAGCGGATTTCGGTCGCCCTCACGCGCCCCGCCACTACCGCCAGGACGCGTTGCAGGATTTCTTTGCCGAGGAGCGGATCGGCATTGCACGCGGCTTTCAGGGCTTCGCTTTCCAGGCGGGCTGCTTTGGTGAATTCCCTGGCGCGCACCTGGAACAGGGTGTCGTGATCGTTCAGAAGTGCGGACCATCCAAAGACCTGGCCGGGACCGAGGGCCTGCACCGAAACCCTGAAGTTAGGCCCGCTCAACTCCACCGAAACACTGCCCTTGAGCACCAGGAAGAAAGCCCGCGATTGTTCGCGGTCGGCCAGCACAACTTGACCCTCCTCAAACGTCACCTGCGACGCGATCGACGCCAGAGCGGCGATCTGCGCGTCGCTCAGCCCGTGAGTGAATGCGTGATGGCGGAAAATCCCGGCCAGTGTGATTTGCCCCGGCTGTTTGGGTGATACGCCCCGATCGCCGCCCGAAGTTGCTGGGAAAGTCATCGACGGGCGAAGGGATAGCAATTGGGCTGCCAGGGATCGCCGCCATAAGCTAAAGATCGATGGCGATCACTTCATGGTCCGCAATTGCGGGAACGGTCAGTCGAATCTGGCCGGCGGCTTCGCGAAATCCCGGGGTGCGGCCGCTCGCCAGAAATTTCACCGCGCGAACCCTCTTGCCCATAGGTAGCCGAATCGCGACATCTTGCGGCGGCGCGGGAAGGAATTCGCGCAACGGCCCTTTCATCATCATGGGATTGCTCAGGTTCACCAGATGTACGGTCATGGAATCCTTCTGGCGCCACACCGTCACGTCCAGAACGCCCGGACCCTCCACCGTCACCGGCCGCGGCTCGTTGGCGGCCCAATCGACAGCGTTGCGCAGCAGCTTGAAATGATCCACGGCCAGAATCTCCCAGAAAGTCCGGTCGATGTCCCAAGGGAAATAGACCACTCTTCCCGCACCGGCCTCCTGCAAGTACACCTCGGCGATATCGGTCTTGGGCTGGCGCGGAAACACTTCCTCCATCGGCAGGTCGGGATAGGACGGAATCAGCGTCAGCGGCGGATTGCGAAACCCAGCCGACGGCCGCGTGTGGACGCGCGAGACGCCGTTGATGATGCGGCTCGTGCCTTCCAATCCGGCGAGCAACGGGTGCCGCTTGCCTGTCTGTGGATCGGTCTCCAGGCGCAGATAAGAGTTCATCATGCGCGCATCGAGGCCGCCATCGTAAGCAGCGCCGAATAGCGCCGCCAGTCCGAAATCCGGACGCCGCATGCCCCATTCGTCATAGAGCGACGTCTCATAGGTGGCCACGATGCTGCCGCCGCGATCCACGAACTCGCCAATCTGGCGGCACTGCCCATCGGACATCGCGGCAATGTTGGGCAGGATCAGGACCTGGAAGGGTGCGAGGTGAGCGGCGTCCAGCAGGCGATCGTGCACCATTTCGAACGGGATGCGCGCCTCGATCAACGCCTGGTAGAAACCAAGCGTGTGGTCCTCCACTTTCTGACGGGCGTGTTCACCGCCGTAGTAGTGCGCCGTCTGCTGCGAGTAGACCATGGCGGCGCGGGCCATGGGCGCCACGTTGCGCAGATAGCGCTGGTTGCGGTAATGCCAGTTGTAGAGTTCCTCCACAACCGGGAGCCAGCGCTGGTCGTAAACCGTGCCGCAGAACTTGGAGAACCAGGGGCGCTGCCCGTTGGCGATGGCGTCGAGCACCCAGAGGCGGATTTCGGGCGCGCTCTGAACGGAATCCTTCCAGCGGTAGGCTTCCTCGAAGCCCACGCTGAACAGCGCGCCCACGGGCTTCGAACCCATCGTGGCTCGGTATTCCTTGGCGTTCTTGCCGTTCGACCAGGGCGCCGCAAGGCCGCTGCGCGCCTGCCGGTCGGCAAATATCACCGGCGCCAGCTCGCCGATGGTCTTCATGTCGAGCTCGCTCAGCGCGCCGCCGCCCGAGTTGGGAATGAAGGCGCCTTCGGGGTTCCCTTCGCGAATGGCTTTGTTCCACACCGCGCAGAGCTCGAACAGGCGCTGCTGCTTCCATTCGATATAGGCCCGGCGGGAGGGATTCTGCGGGTCGAGCATGCGCGGGAGGTCGAATCCCGTGGCGCCTTTGAAATTCGCCTGGCAGTGCTCGCAATAACACATGCCCGAGCCCGACCATCGATTGCTAAAAACGCCGTCAGGGCGGTAACGCGCGACGATTTCGCGCGTGACTTCCGTCATGAATTCGAAATTGTACGGACCCAGCGCGCAAGTGACCCACCATCCCGGCATGGCCCAATGCGGCCGCTTCTTACCGGTCTCGTCCACGGCGATCCAATCGGGGTGGGCATCGTAGACATCTTGATGGCAGGCGTGGGGATCGGTGCGCGCCAGCACCACCATGTTGAGCTTGCGGCAGCCGGCCGCCAGATCGCCGAACGGGTCGGTGTCCTTCATCCACTGGCTGCGATAGTGCAGCGGAATCTTGGTGGGGTAATAGGCCACGCAACCGCCGGCGCTGAGGCAGGCGGCGTCGGAATGCGTGCGCTGGAAATAATCGAGCCAGAAGTGGAGGTCGTACTGGCCGGGATCGTTCTCGGCGAGGGTTAATTGCGCCCACCGCATGGGCCGTTCGTACCAGGGAGCGGGCTCGGCGGCGGAGACGGCGGGCTCACTCGCCAGCGCGATGGTGGATGCGGCGAGAGTGCCGCGCAGAAAATCCCGGCGGGCGAACGAACGGTCAGCCATATGGCCGGATCTTATCACGCTCGCGCGTGGTTATTCGGCAGCGCCGGTGTGAATGCCAGGCTGCCGGATCAGGTGGGTGGGTTCGCTCGCAATCTGCGATCCTGCAATGGCCGCGCGCAGTTCCCGCACATCGTCGGGGGCGAATGAGAACCATCCGGTGGCGGCTCTTTCCAGATCGTGCGCGGTGAAAACGGCGGTCATGATTCCACCAGGCCGGTGTCCCAATCCCATCAGATGGCCAATCTCGTGGACCATCACATATCCCAACGTGAGCTCGGACGGCAGACCGCGATCTTCCGCAAAGTCGGAGACCCGGTCGTAAAAGATGTACGAAGCGGTGCATTGTTCCGTGACCTTGCACGTGACGGTCGCGGCCAGGCCAGTGGGGGATACGGGGATGCTCGTGAGCGGGCGTGGGAGAATCTTCACCTCCACATATCGGTCCGGCACGGAACAGCCCTGGATCGGGTGACAGAGAATCCATTGGGTCTCAATCCCGGCGGTATGGAGTGCGTGGCGGCCCACCTTGAGGGCGGAGACCAGAAGTGCATGAGGAGCCCCAGCGTAGTCGAAGACCACCACCGTGAGGGCAGTCGATGCATGGGAAGCGGCTGCGCTCAACACCATGCCAAACCCGATTGCAGCGGCCTTCCAGGCTCTCATGTATTCCTCTATCGGCTAATACGCACGAGCGCTTCGAAGGTGCCGGCTAATTTCTGTTCCAAGAGTAAAATATGGCGTGAAAGTACCTTCGTGCTAAGTTACAGCACGGTAATTAGTCGTCTAACTTATTCACGCGGGTCTTAACAACGAGTTAACTACGTGATTACAAAGTCGTCTCATTGTTAGGACTAGTTCGATGCAAATTAGTTTGGTGACGCCGGCCGCACGGTCCGCCCTTGCTGGAAATACCGAACTAAGGTTAAATGGCAGCGCCCTTCAGTGCACATTCCGCAAGATTTCAGCCTGCACTGCGGGAGTGATACGATGATCGCGTGCCCCGGCCGCTCTGCTTAACATTTCTTGCCCTCGCGATCCTTTCCCGGTCCGCAACCGGCCAGGTGACGGCTGCCATTTCGGGAAGAATCGAAGATCCGTCGGGCGCCGCAATCAAGAGTGTTGCCGTCACGGTGAAGAATGTGGAAACCGGAGCGACTCGGGCTGTTTTGACGGATGAAACCGGCGGCTTTCGCGCGCTCTCCCTCCCGATCGGCCCCTATGAGGTGAAGGCCGCGAAAGCCGGTTTCAAGACGCGAGTTCGGAGCGGGATCAATCTAGTGGTCGGGCAGGAAGCGGTGGTGAATCTGCGTCTGGACATCGGCGATCTGACGCAGGTAATCGAAATCATCGAGCCGCCTCCACTGCTCAGCATCACCACGGTGTCGAACTTGGGCCTTGTTGACGAACACGAGGTAAAGGATCTCCCGCTGAACGGGCGGAGCTTCGACGACCTGATGACGCTCAATCCCGGCGTGATCAACTACGGCTTGAAGAGCGCCAATACCAGCACCAGCAACGGCAGTACTTTTTCCGTGGCCGGACGCCGTCCGGCGGACAACCTGGTGCTGCTCAACGGCATCGAATATACCGGATCGAGCCAACTCGCTATCACGCCCGGCGGTGTCAGTGGCTATCTGCTGGGGATTGATGCGGTCGAGGAGTTTAACGTCCAAGCCGATACATATGGCGCGGAATACGGCAAACGATCGGGCGCGCAGGTTACCGTGGTGACCCAAGGAGGCACCAACGAACTCCACGGGACGTTGTTCGAATTCCTGCGCAACAGCGATTTCGATTCGCGCAGCATCTTCGCCCAGACCTCATACGTTCCGCCGTTCCGCCAGAATCAGTTCGGAGGCGCGCTGGGAGGGCCGCTCAAGAAGAGCCGGCTGTTTCTTTTCGGCAACTACGAGGGCTTCCGCCAGGCGCTGACCCAGAGCAGCGTGAGCGTGGTGCCGGATGCCTCGGCTCGCGCCAAGGCAACCACATTCATGCAACCGTACTTCGCGTTCTGGCCGGCGGCTAACGGGCCGGAACTGCTCTCGAACGGACAGCCCAGCGGCTCGGCATTCGCGTACGAGACCCCGAAGCAGACCATCCGCGAGGATTTCGGCACCGCACACTTCGACTACAACCTACGCGATCGCGACCGGCTTTCGGCCTCGTACACCATCGACGATGGCGACAGCCTGATTCCGCTCGCCGATCCGCTATTCGCGTCGTACACCGCCCTCCGCATGCAGGTGGCCAGCCTCGAGGAGACGCATGTCTTCTCGCCGACGGTCGTCAATATCGCGCGCTTTGGTTTTTCGCGCGCCGGGTTCAGTCTGGATTCCGCTCCATTGGCGCAGTTTCCGGCGAATCTCGATTTTGTCGCGGGCGCCGGACCCGGCGGGATCGTGGTCAACGGCGGCGTCACCACCACCGGACTCTCGGGCATCACGTCGGCCGGGCCCAACAACGCCGCGGGCGTGTGGAATCGCCGAAATCTCTTCACGTATACCGACAATGTCGAGATTCTGCGGGGAATCCACGATATCACCGCCGGCGTGTGGTTCCAGCGGATCGAGGACAACGAAGATTCCGCCTCGCGGCAACTCGGGCAGGCCACCTTTACCAGCCTGACAACGTTCGAGCAGGGGACCGTGAGCACGTTTCAGGTAGTTCCCACCGCCAACGAACTCGGATGGCGCGGCCTGTTCGGCGCATGGTACGCGCAGGACGCGGTGAGACTGCGCAAAAACCTCACCATTCGCGTGGGAATCCGGCAGGAATTCACCACGGGTTGGACCGAAGCGTTCGGACGCGCCGCCAACTACATCCCCGATTCCAACGGCGTGCTGGAGACCGCTCCGCGCGTGGCGAATTCCGTGTTTACGCAAAATAATGCCAGGAAGCTTTTCAGCCCGCGCATAGGGGTCGCGTGGGACCCGTTCGGCAACGGCAAAACGGCCGTCCACGCGGGCTTCGGGATGTATTATTCCCTGATCGATGACCTCGCGTTCCTGCTGAATTCGCTCCCGCCCTACAATGGCGCGATCACCGCCTCGGGTGCGCTGGCTTCGATCACGCCCATCGTGTCGGGAGCGCCGGTCCCGCCGTCCTGCGGGCCGGGAGTGCCGGCGCCGTGCACCACGTATGCTCCGCAGGGCGTGCAGGCGAACGCCAAGACTCCGACGGTCGAGGAGTGGAATCTCTCGCTCGAGCGCGAACTGGACCCGCAGACTGTGCTGCGACTGGCTTACGTGGGTGCGTTCGGATACCACGGGCTGCTCAGCGTGGATCCGAACACGATTCCGGCGCAGGTTTGCTCCGCGGCGGCCGGTTGCACGGCGGGCGGCGTGGCAACGAGCGGCGCTCCGGCCGCGGCCGCGAGCCAGAGCCACGTCGCCGAAGGCGCGCAGTACATCCCCGTCGGCACCCGGCCCAATCCATACCTGGGCGCGGGGTTTTTCTGGTATACGGAGGGCAACAGCAGCTACAACGCGCTCGAAACCGAAGTGCGGCATCGCCTGAGCCGCGGGTTCGAGATCCGCGCCAGCTACACCTGGTCCAAAAATCTCGACATGAATTCCGGGCTGACGGGCGCGCAGTCGCAGAATCAGTCGCAGATGATTCTGCAATTCACCAATCCGCGCCGCGATTGGGGACCGTCCGCCCTCAATCCGGCGTCGCAGGCGAGCATATCGAGCCGATTTGAACTGCCGTTCGGTCCGGGCAAGCATTGGCTCTCGCGCAAGAGCGGCGCCGCGAGCAAAATCGCCGGCGGTTGGCAGTTGAACGGGGTCGTGACGTTGCTGAGCGGTTTCCCGTTCACTCCCGTCATCGGCTCTAATCGTTCGGGCGATGGCGATACGCGCAATCCCGACCGGCCCTCGCTGAATCCCTCGTTTTCCGGACCGGTCGTGCTCGGGAACCCCGGCCAGTGGTTCAATCCGAACGCATTGATCCTGCCGCCGGCGGGAACCTACGGCAATCTGGGACGGGGAGTTTTCACCGGCCCGGGGCTGGCCGACATGGATGTGTCGCTGTTCAAAAGTACGTCGCTATCGGAACGGACGAGCCTGCAATTTCGCGCCGAGTTCTTCAACGTCCTGAATCATCCCAACCTCGGCACACCCAACGCCACGGTATTCTCCGGAACGACCGTCAACGCATCGGCGGGACTGATCACCACGCTCGCCACATATCCCCGGGAGATTCAGTTTGGAATGAAGCTGATATTCTAAGACGCAATGTCAAGTGGGGCAGTCAATCCTGGCTGCAGCCGCCTTTCAGGCGGCTCGACCTGCTGGAAAGCAGTTCGGCAGGCAGGATTGCCTGCCCCACAAATCAGGACGCGGGTATTTGTAATTTGCGCGAATCTAGATTTCCGGCGCCGGCAGCATGGCGACGCCCCACACGCGCGCCTGGCCGGTCTCCTGCAAAAACACCACCACGCGCTGGCCACTGGCGCCGGTCGGCAAATCGATCTGTCGCGAGAACTCCCCGCCGCGCTTCACCCACCCGATCTTGCGCAGACTGCGGACCACCGCCACGTGAACCAGCGTGCGGCCTTTATTCTCGCCGGCCGCAACCCGTGTCGTGTCGCTATCGTCCGCCAGCGCCAGCCAGATGTCGGCCTCGTGCGGAACCCCTTCGATATCGACCCGCAAACCCTTGGTGACCCGCTCCAGGACTATCGTGGCTTTCGCCCGGTTGGCAGCTTTGTCGATCTCCACGGCCGCCCGGCGCGTGTCGCCGCCGGTGAACTGCGCCGCGCCATCCACCACCATCTGGGGGGTGTAGGGACTTTCCAGTCCAAACTCTTTGGCGTATGTTTCCTGGCGCTGAGTATACTCAGGCGACGAGAACTTGTCCTTCCAACCCAACTGATTCCAATAGTCCACGTGTTCGCTCAGGACGATCGCCCCGGAGTCGAGTTGCTGGAGGTGACGGTCCGCCGGGGGACAACTGGAGCAGCCTTCGGAAGTGAAAAGTTCGACCAGCACAGGCGCGCGCGCGACATCGGCGGCGACGGCCGAAAAAACCATGCAGGTTACAGCGAGAAACAAATTGCGCAGCATGTCCAACTATGCCTTATGCTTTTTGAATTTCGTCGGCTTGTGTTTGGCGATCTTGGGGGTGGAAACCTTGTGTTTGGCAACCTTGGGAGGCTTGTGGACGGCACCTTTGGCCGCCTCTTTGCCCCGTTTTTGGGATTTCGGAGTGCTCACCGCGTGCTTCTGCACCTTCAGCGGCTTGGGGTGCTTGTCGGCGGCAACGGCCAGACAGCAGGAGAGCAAGAGTGCAAACACAAATCGCCGCACGCTCATAAACTCATGATATTCGGCAGATGGCTAAACCACAACCACATCTTTAGAAAGCTAACTACAGTTAAAATGATGCAGAACCACGACGCGGCCGTCCAAAGGCTTTCGCTTGGGCCCGCGGCTCGGGGAGTTTCCGCCACATATCCTATGACGAATCCGGCGGCCATTCCGCCGATATGAGCGTAATTATCCACCGCGGGTATCAAAAGACCCCAGATCAGGATATAGACCGCCCAGCGAATGTACATCCCGCGGACCGCGGCGCCGGCGGGATTGCGATGCCTCACGCCGAGAGCGATCATGGCGCCCACCAGGCCGCACAATCCGGCCGAGGCGCCGATGGAAATGTGCATACTGAAGACCGCGCTCGCGTAAAATCCAACCACCGTGCCGACGAAGTAGATCACCCACATGCGCGCCGCCCCGTAGATCGCCTCCACCTGCGCGCCTAAGTCGAAGAGCACCCAGGAGTTCATGAGAATGTGCAGCAGGCCGCCATGGAGAAATCCGGCCGTCACCAGGCGCCACCATTGGCCGTAAAACTCGCTCTGTGGGCTTTGGAGGAGCGGCAGGGGAACCTTGGCGCCAAACGCCGCCAATACACTCTGGTCGATGTCCCCGAATCCCCCGCCCCCCAGCTTGATGGAAAAGATCGCCGTCGCCACGTACAGACCCGCGTTGATCAGCAGAATCAGCATGGTATTGAAGCGGGCCTGGGGGATGAATCCGCCCAGGATATCGGCGGCCCGGGCGCGTTCGGCGTAGCGCGGACCTACCGCCTCGTTGCAGTAGGGGCAGACTTTGTCTCGATCGGTGATAAATGCCCGGCAATGCGGGCACATGCGGCGTGGATCCATCTCGAACCATGATAGCGGCTCGCGCGCGGAAAAGCTCAGCGTGCGGCATTTCGTGATATTGTAAGCCTTCCCATGCACGAACCGAGCAAATTCCTTTTGACCGAGGACCAGATTCCCACCGTCTGGGTGAACGTGCTCCCGTCGCTTTCGGAGCCGCTGAGTCCGCCCTTGAATCCGCAAACCCGCCAGCCCCTGGCGCCGCAGGACCTGGCGGCAATCTTCCCAATGGAATTGATCGAGCAGGAGTTCTCGCCCCAGCCGCTGATCGATATTCCGGGCGAAGTCATGGATATCTATCGCCTGTGGCGCGCCACTCCGCTCCATCGAGCGCGGCGCCTCGAACGTGCGCTCGATACCCCGGCTCACATTTACTACAAGTACGAAGGCACCAGTCCGGCCGGCAGTCACAAGCCGAATACCGCGGTGGCGCAGGCCTACTACAACAAACGCGCGGGCATCAAGCGGCTGGCCACCGAGACGGGCGCGGGCCAGTGGGGCAGCGCTCTCGCTCTCGCGTGCCGCCTCTTCGAGATGGAATGCACGGTCTACATGGTGCGCGTGAGCTACGACCAGAAGCCCTATCGGCGAATGATGATCCACACCTGGGGCGCGGAGGTCTTCGCCAGCCCCAGCGATCACACCAATTCCGGCCGCGCCGTGCTGGCCGCCACGCCCGATTCTCCCGGCAGCCTGGGAATCGCCATCAGCGAGGCGGTGGAAGACGCCGCCACCCACTCCGACACCAACTACGCGTTGGGCAGCGTGCTCAATCACGTGATGTTGCACCAGACCGTAATCGGCCAGGAGGCGAAGTTACAAATGCAAATGGCCGGCGAAGAGCCCGATGTGGTGCTGGGATGTTTCGGCGGCGGCAGCAATTTCGGCGGGCTGGCGCTGCCATACGTGCTCGACCGGCTGGCCGGCAAAGGCCCGCGCCTTGTCGCGGTAGAACCGGCAGCCTGCCCCAGTCTGACCAAGGGCCACTTCACCTATGACTACGGCGATACCGGTAAGCTCACCCCGCTCATCAAGATGTACACCCTGGGGCACGATTTCGTACCGCCCGGCATCCACGCCGGAGGCCTGCGCTATCACGGCGCGTCTCCCCTGATCAGCCACCTGGTGTATCAGGGACATATCGAGGCGAAAGCCTACTTGCAATTGCCGGTTTTCGAAGCGGCCCTGCAATTCGCCCGCGCCGAGGGCATCGTGCCGGCGCCCGAATCGTCGCACGCCATCCGCGCGGCGGTGGATGAAGCTCTGCTGGCTCGCGAGGAGGGGCGCGGAAGGGTGATCCTCTTCGGACTGAGCGGCCACGGCCATTTCGATATGGGCGCTTACGAGAGCTACCTGTCGGGGAAACTGCAGGACTATGAGTACCCAGGCAAGGAGATCGAAAAGGCTATGGTTGAGTTGTAAATCCCATCAAAAATCTGTTGCATCGGCCTTAACCTAATGGTATGATCGTCATGGTCTACCCAGTACTTTTGGATCCACCAAATCGCCGATGATTGCAACCGTATTAATAATCGCGTTCTCGCTGGTGCTATTCGTCTATTGGTTTCGTTATAGTTGCCTCCTCCTCTTACGCCGCTCTTCGGAGCAGCCTGTGCCTGCGGCCAGCCGTTTTAGTTACGTTACAGTTCAACAGCATCTTCAGGACGCGATGGAACTGGACCCGCTGCGCCGCGCGCTCGATCGCGATTATCGTCTGCTCACCTACCTGCTGGATCACGCCGCCGGCCTGGAACTCGAAAAACTGGAGTACCGGCTGTTGGTTCTCGACTATCGCCTGATGCAGAGCTGGTACCGGCTGACGAAATGGGCCGCGCCGCGGCTGGCCCGCCGAGCCCTCGGCGAGATGGCCGATGTGCTGAACGTCCTGGTGGGCCGCATCGGCGAACAGACCGGCATGCAGAACGAAGTGTAGTCCCGCTCTTTCAGCGCATTCCTCTTCAGCCCACACCATATTCAGTTAATCGGCTCCGTTGATGTTATAATCGATTCTCCCGCGGGCCAGTGGCTCCAGCTTTTCCGGACAGCGTCGAGACAAGCCAAAGTTGGAACAACATGCGCACTCGAAATCCCATGTTCCAGATGGTTCTTGCCGCGGCCTTGGCGCAGACGTGCGGTATCGGCGCCACCGCCACGAATGAAGGACTGCACCAAGCCTTCGCGGCTGCGGCCTACTCGCTGGCGGATGCGGGCCATGGAACCTGGCGCGGCGTTAATCCGAGGCAGCGGTTGACGGTGGAATTCGACAGCCGGGAAATCCGTCTGACCCATCCGGACGGCAGCGTGAGCTTCCATTTGTCGGGATACGGGTACGGCGATTGGCTCCAAAAGCCTGTCAGCGCAAAGATGGCGGCGAATGGCAACCGGGTAGACTACCATCGCGGAGATCTCATCGAATGGTACGTGAACGGATCGCGCGGTCTGGAGCAGGGCTTTACTCTGTACCGCCGTCCCGCGATGGACCATGAGAGCGGGCCATTAACGATTGCCCTCGATGTGACCGGAGGATTGCTGGCGGAACAAAGGGGCGATGATGACTCAGTGGTTTTCGAGTCGGGCAAGGGCGTGGTATTGCGTTATGCCGGTTTGATGGCCCGGGATGCACGCGGCCAGGTTCTTCCGTCGCGGGTGGAAGCGCGGGGCCACGAGATCATGCTGATTGTCGAGGATCGCAAGGCGCAGTATCCCCTGGTGGTCGACCCGACTTGGACTCAGCAACAGACATTAGCTGCGCCCGATGGCACGGCATACGGCTACTTCGGCGCGGCGGTGTCGGTGAGCGGGGACACGGCGGTGGTCGGGGCTTGGGGCGCGAGCGATACCCGAGGAACCGCATACGTGTTTGTGAATACCGCCGGGAAATGGATTCTGCAGCAGGAACTGACCGCCTCCGATGGTGCGATGGGCGACAAATTCGGCTGGTCCGTCTCAGTGAACGGGGACACGGCCGTAATCGGAGCCTGGAGCGAGAATAACTACCAGGGGGCTGCGTACGTGTTTGTGCGTAGCCTCGGGGTGTGGACTCAACAGCAGAAGCTAACTGCCTCCGGAGACGAGTCAGTCGCCTTTTTCGGTTATTCCGTGGCGGTGGACGGGAACACCGCGGTGATCGGCGCCGAGGGTAGCAACGGGGGTCAGGGAACTGTGTATGTGTTTGCGCGCAGCGGGGGAGCGTGGAGCCAGCAGCAGGAATTGACTACTTCCGATGGCGCGGCGGATGACGCGTTCGGCCTCTCCGTGTCGGTGAATGGAAACACGGCGGTGATCGGGGCCCCGGGCAAGAATGACAGCCAGGGCACGGCGTACGTTTTCCTAAACAGCGGAGGAGTATGGAACCAGCAGCAGGAGCTGATGGCCTCCGATGGAGTGGCGAACGACAACTTCGGCAACTCGGTGTCTATATGTGGGGAGACGGCGGTGATCGGAGCTCCCGCTAATGGCGGCCGGGGTGCTGTGTACGTTTTTGTTAACAGCGCCGGGGCATGGGGCCAGCAGCGGAAGTTGATTGCCTCCGATGGCGCGCCGGGCGCTCATTTCGGCTCAGTGTCTGTGAACGGTGACACTGCGGTAATCGGGGCACAACTCCAGAATGGCGGCCCGGGCGTCGCGTACATGTTTGTGCGCAACGGCGGGGCGTGGACTCAGCAGCAGGAGATGGCTGCCTCCGGTAGTGTGGCGTTCGGAAACGCCGTGTCGGTGAGTGGGGCCACGGTGGTGATCGGCGCGCAAATCACGAATACCTCTCAAGGCGCCGCCTACGTCTTCGTGCGCCCTATACTCGGCACAAACGCAATCCTCGTGGGCAGCGCCCCGGGCAGTTCTTCGGTGGTACTTTCCGACAGCGGCC
>Ga0181538_10000243_pt1 | contig 63648 bp, 56 predicted proteins | sample PEATcosm2014_Bin_40_FD_119773 | JGI IMG/M metagenome (GOLD analysis project Ga0181538, IMG submission 119773) | Peatland microbial communities from MTU Mesocosm Facility, Houghton, MI, USA - PEATcosm2014_Bin23_30_metaG | ecosystem: Environmental > Terrestrial > Soil > Wetlands > Peat | place...
GGGCCTTTCCGAGGACTTTCCTGGTGGTGGCGTTTCGACCCCCTCAGGTTCCCTCATCTACCCTCTCCTTCCCTCTCGATAAAGACACGTAAAGACACGCTCGGACAGGCCACGTGAGGCCCGTCGACGGACTGGTACCCAGGTCCGATCGACAGGCTCTCTCCATGCGCAGCGGATGGCGCTCGTGTCCTCTTGGCGACGGTCACATTCCTCGGTGAGCGAGCCGACATCACCGGCCCTGATACGGCGGGTGCTGGCTTCTGGCAGACCACGGAACGCCGAGGTTCTGTTCGCCACCAGCCAGTCGACAACGACCAGTCGGATCATGCCCACCAAGTCACCACCCGCCGGGACCTGGTGCTTGCAACTGTGCCCTGCCGGGGAACGGCCCTTTCTGGATACCCTCCCTCGGGTTCCGCCGCGCTGATTGGGACGCCAGCGGACTTCCAGAATCACTGTTCGCTCAGAGGGCGGCCCGCTGCCGAACGAGAAAGTCGCGTTCGACCGGGTTCGTGGTGAGTTCGATGGCTCGCTCGTAGGCGGCCACCGCCTCCTGCTGGTGGCCGGCGCGGGCGAGCAGGTCAGCGCGAGCAGCATGGTAGGGCTGGTAGTTGTCGAGAGACGCCGGGTCGATCTCGGCCAGAGCGGCCAGCCCTCCGGCGGGTCCGTGAAGCTCTGCGACGGCCACCGATCGGTTGAGAGCAATCACCGGGTTGGAGCGGAGTACGGAGAGCTGGTCGTAGAGGGAGACGATCTGAGACCAGTCGGTGGCCTCGGCCGTCGCTGCGTCAGCGTAGACGGCCGCGATCGCTGCCTGAATCTGGAACGGGCCGGGCTGGTTGCGGCGAAGGCAGGCGCGCACGAGCTCATGGCCCTCACCGATGAGATCTCGGTCCCACCGGGTGCAATCCTGGTCGGCGAGACGCACCATCGTCCCGTCGGCCGCCGTGCGGGCGGGACGGCGGGACTCGGTGAGCAGCATCAGCGCGAGCAGTCCGATGGCTTCGGATTCGTCGGGCATGAGCTCGGCAAGGGTCCGCCCAAGCCTGATCGCTTCGCTCGACAGGTCGGTTCTCATCAGTGTCCGCCCCGAGGTGGCTGTATGACCCTCGGTGTAGATGAGGTAGATGGCGGCGAGAACCGCAGCGAGCCGGTCCGAGAGTTCGGCCGCCCGAGGTATGCGGTAGGAAGCATGGTTGTCGTGAAGCTTGCGCTTGGCCCGGACGATCCTCTGCGCCATCGTCGCCTCCGGTACCACGAACGCCTTGGCGATCTCGCTGGTCTCGAGGCAGCCGAGCAGGCGGAGGATGAGGGCCACCTGGGCGTCGACGGCCAGGGCGGGATGGGCGCAGAGGAACATGAGCCGGAGCTGATCGTCGGCGACGACATCGACGAAGTCGTCGAGTCTGTCGAGTTCGGGTTTGTGGTCAGGTTCCATGCTCTCGGTGTGGAGTCGGTGTGAAGCGAGATGCCGCTCGCTGCGAGTCGATTCGCGACGGAGTCGGTCGATGGCGCGGTTGCGTGCGGTCGTGGTGATCCAACCACCGGGGTTCGGCGGTATCCCAGTCTTCGGCCACCCCTCTGCCGCGATTGCGAACGCCTCCGCAACGGCGTCCTCGGCGAGGTCGATGTCGCCGAAGACGCGGATCAAGGTGGCCGTGCATCGCCCGGCTTCGCTCCGGAAGACCTCGTCGAGCGGGTCGGTCACCCTTGGGCAGGCCGGACCTCGACCGGCCCTTCGCACGCAGCCGCTCCCTTGGCCGCCCATTCCAATGCGGCGTCGAGGTCGACGGCTTCGATCATCCAAAATCCGCCCATTTGTTCCTTTGTCTCGGCATAGGGGCCGTCGGTCATCGAAACGTCACCCCCGGAGGATCGCACGACGGTGGCGGAGGCTGCGGGGTGTAGGCCGGCCGCGAACACCCAGGCGCCTGCCTCCATCAGCTCTTCGTTGAACGCTCCCACTTGCGCAGCGAGTCGCTGCGCGTCGGGGGTGGTGAAATCGACCTCGAACGTGTCGTCGTGCCAGACGGAGATCAAGTATTGCGGCATTTTGGTTGCTCCTCTTCTTTCGCTGTTCGCTGTTCGCGGTTGGTGGTTCGGTCAGCGGGCGCGTCGTGCGAGCACGGGGACAATGATCGCAGCGCCAAACAGGTGCAGTGCAACCAGGGCGACCTTGCTGGCCATGGTGTCCGCGAGGGCCACCGGGGCTACACAGGAGAGCGCCGTGAGCCCGATGGCCACCTGGATAAACCTCCGATGTGGGTCGGAGCTGTGTCGGTTCAACACTGCGAGGAGCACCCCGCCGATGACCGCTCCGATGAGGGTGTTCTGAGCGAAACCGGCGAGCGGGATCTCGCCGTGTACGGCCAGCGGGACCCCAGCGGTCCGCAGGACGGCCGCCCCGGCAGTGGTGGCTGCGGCGGCCAAGACTCCGGCCCAGGCGGTGGCCCGCGGAATCGTGCTGGTCAGCAGCGAAGGATTGTCCTTGGCTGCGGTGTCAGAGAAGCTCGTAGCGTTGCTCATAGATCGGTTCCTTTCATGGCAGCGATGCCCTCTGCACCGCTCACCCTGTCCACGAACAAGCAGTGACAAATCGACAGCCACACTCAGAATTCTTTGGCGAACTGAGGTCTCGGCTGGCCGGCATAAACGACACAATCAGCTTGCTGGAGCTTTGCTGGTGTGCCCTCGTTCAGCTGCAGCACCCGATGAACCAATGCGCCCCAGTCTGCGGTGTGTGTTAGTCAGAACGCTGCGGTTGCAGGGCTGCGGTGAGGACTTGGCTGGCTACCCGGACGAGGTCGTCGTCAGAAGTGCTCGACACCGCCCGCAGTTGGAGGAAGTGGCGAGCGATCGTGAGGCCGAGGATGCTGCTCACGACGATGGCAGCTCGCAGCTCGGCGTCCGGGCCGCCGAAACCTGCGGCCAGATTGCCGATTCGCTCGTCGAGATGGACGCGGACGGCTTCAGAAGCCTCTGGCACGGTCAGCATGGACCGGACCAGGGCCCGCATCTCGGGGGGCAATGCAGTGGCGCGCACTTTGAGGACTTCAGCCAGATGATCTGCGGCTTCTTCGGGCTCGCCCGGCGGGAGCCGGATGGCAGCGGTGAAGAGCGCCGACTTGGATCCGTAGTGCTGCAGGACCAGGGACGGGTCGACCCCGGCCCGGCGGGCAACGCCCCGCACCGTCGTCGATTCGAACCCTCGGTCGCCGAACTCCTCTCGTGCCGCATCGAGGATCCGGGCCTGTGTCGTGGCGCGACGGGCTGCCCGGCTCGTCATGGGCTGGGAGTCAGCGGTGCCTTGGGTCATGGGTTCACTCTACGCGTGTTGAGCGAAGTGTTCGAGTGGACTACAGTTGACTCAACACTCGTTGAGCGACTCGCAACACCTCGACTGCCAAGGCAACACCGTTGCGTGGTGACCCGTGAAAGGAACTGCAATGACTTCTCCGCGAAGCGGCGGACCAACACGTGGACTCGTCCTTGGAGGTGGCGGCGCTGTCGGTGTCGGCTGGCAGACCGGCCTGCTCGCGGGGCTGCTCGAGGCCGGTGTCGACCTGGCGGGAGCCGAGGCAATCGTGGGTACTTCCGCAGGTGCCCTCGTCGGGGCGCTTCTCGCCAGCGGCCGCGAGGTCACCGATGCACTCATCAGCCTGGCGTCACTCGGACAGAGCATCGACTCCGAAAGCCTGCCGGCAGGCGACGAAGCCTTCCTGAGGGCAATACGCCAGGCGAACCTCGAGTCCGATCCGCTGCGAGCGTTACGGGCGATCGGCCGCTCAGCCAAGGAGGCGAACACACTCGCCGAAGACGTCTACCTCGGCCTGTTCAGCACACTCGAAGACACGACGTGGCCAGCAGGCTTTCGATGCACCGCGATCGACACCGACACCGGCGACTTGGTCGTGTGGGACCAAGGATCCGGCGTGTCGTTGCTGCACGCGGTCGCCTCGAGTTGCGCCGTACCGGTGCTGTTCTCCAGCGTCACGATCAAAGGCCACCGCTATATGGACGGAGGTCTCCTCAGTCACTTGAATGCGACGGCGGCGCCGCCGACCGACGTTCTCGTGGTCCTTTCCTGCCATGCCCTTGGATCCAAGGGCACCGGCGGGGGTGGTGCGCTGGCCGCCTCCGTGACCCCAGATGCTGAACTGGCACCATTGCGCGAAACCAGACATTTGGTGGCGGTCGAACCCGATTTCAGCGAGATCGGGACGCCGGCAAACATGATGGACCCGGACCTCGTCATTCAGGCGCTCAAGATCGGCAGGCGGCAGGCGGTCGCCGATAGCGCAGCAATCCGGGCCGCCTGGGATTCCTGAAAACGCACCGGGCATCGGTCGAGCCGGACGAATCCATGCTGGGACCGACCCACTTCGCCTGAAGGGTGGGACGCTCGGACGATGCTCCGGCATTCAAGCAACATTCGCTCGGTGGCAGCAATGGCGCTAGCGATGCGATGATCTTGGGGTAGGAGCCTGAGAGTCTTTGACCATCAGATCTTGAATCCCATCCCGAAGGCGCCTCGGAGGAGACTTTGCTAAACCTCACGCCCTTCCTACTCTTCAATGGGAACTGCGCCGATGCCATGACCTTTTATCAGTCTTGCCTGGGTGGTGAGTTGAGTATCACGCGGCTGGGCGACACTCCGATGAAGGCTGACATCCCTCCAGAGCATCACCACAAAGTGGTCTACGCCCACCTCAAATCGAACGACATGGAGTTTTCGGCAACTGACTGGATGCACGCGACGCGTGAGCCGATCCAGGGCAACATGGTCGCCATGTACGTTACGAGCCAGGCGGTCGGCGGCCTGCACGATGTCTTTCATAAGTTGTCGTCGGGTGCAGATCCCGACCTCCTCGATGAGTTACACGAGCTACCGTTCGGGATTTACGGGCACCTCGCCGACAGGTTCGGAGTTCATTGGTTCTTTCGGGTTGAAACCGCCTGAGTCGAACAGCGCCGGAGGACAACGGGTCACGCCCCAGAGTGTCCCCGTTCGCACGGCGGGCAGCTATCCCTCTCGTATCATGGAGCGATGTCGGCACGATTGGACCCATCTTGGTCGGTCGTCGCAAGCCCTTCGACGCCGGCCGTGGATCGCTGCGTAGACATCTTTCGGCGGCCCGACGGAACGTTCGGATTCGAGGAGTTCCGACGCGACCCGGAGGACATGGGTAGCTGGACTCCGATCGCGTACTACTCGGGTAGGGAGTTCGCCAACGAGGCCGAGGCAATCGCCGCCGCCCGAGACGTCGTCGCATGGCTTCCTGCGGTGCTCGACAGCTCACCCTGAACCCGCAGGTGCCAGGCGGGCGTGGCCGCACTGCTCGTCGCCGTTCCATTGCGGCATGCCACCCGGGTCCGGCCGGGCGATGCCATCCGATACAACTGACCGTCGCCTCAGATGGGAGTAATCAGGACGGAGCCTCTCGGAAACCCGTTTCACCGTGTCCCTCCGGGAACGGAGCAACGTCAAGGGTGGTGCACCGTTGGCTGCGGAATGCTCATCGGCGCTCTGTATGGCGAGCCCGACCGTTGGCATGACGCACTCTGAGCGGGCAGCATGTGTGATCAATGATGACCTCCGCGGACGCCGGGCGCGACTCACTCCCTGCAGTGGGGAGTAGGGCAACTGTCGACCTGTACTGGATCCCGCTGGGTGCTGGAGCGTACGTCGTTCGGATCAGCGGGAAGCTCTTTGAGGCGGCGACAGCTCTCGCTGCCCGTCGTCCTCGGTGTGATCTCTACCATTCTGCGCTCGTCATCTCCGTGCCAGAAGGTCACTTCGTGATCGAACAGGCGCCCATACCTGATCTGCACGGCGAACGACGGGGTGTGGTAGCGGAGGGTCCAGTCGGAATGCGATGGCTCGGGCGGTTCCGGGTCTTCCGCTACGAGATTCGGCGTTGGCGAGGAGGCTCTATTCCCGACATCAATCAGGCGATCGGAAGCCCGGTAAGGGTCACCGACGATGTCGAGGTTGCAGAACGGATCCTCGAAACTTTGCCGTCGATACCGACGCCAGTATGGGGCCGTGACGAACTTGGCGCGGGCGAGATGTGGAACTCGAACTCGGTTGTCACCTGGGTGCTTGCGCGCAGTGGGGCAAGCATCGAAACGATCCATCCACCGGCCAACGGTCGAGCACCCGGATGGGACGCTGGCCTTGCAGTCGCTGCACAGGGTCCGAGCTACGACGGGTCGTAAACGCAGTTCTGACTGTCCCGAAGACACCCTTAAGTTAAGCGAGCAGTGCACGGCTCATGGGAATGTACCAATTGAGGCCCGATTCACTCGTCGTGTGACCGATAAGGTCACGTAAGGTCACGTCCGAGAAGGTTCTCTTCTGGGGGATCTGACTTCAGCCCTCTGACCTGGGCCTTTGGTGGAGGTGAGCGGACTCGAACCGCCGACTTCTACGATGCGAAAGTACGATTCTCAGTGTCTTGACCAGGTCCTTTCCGAGGACTTTCCTGGTAGCGGCGTTTCGACCCCCTCAGGTTCCCTCACGATCCCTCTCCCTCCCTCTCGATAAGGTCACGTAAGGTCACGCCCGACACGGAGTCGGAGGGTGGCCACGGACCCGGACCCACGTCCTATCGGCACGCTCTCGCATCCCCGAGCGAATCGCTCCGGGCCGTTGGAATTGAACCGGATGAGCGTCGCAATCGGAACCGATGTCGCCACTCTTTTCAAACACATTCCGTGTGGGCTGCAACGCTGGACAAGCCGGAATGCACGCTCATTGTGGTTCCCCCTCTCCGCCCTTGCGGGCCGTGAGCACGGGGGCAGCTGCGAGCATGGCCAGCCCGACAACGAGCGCAAAGGCAAGAAGCGTCACCTTGGGACTGACGCTTTGCAACGCAACGCCAAGTGCGACCACGGGGAGCGACAGTCCGAGATAACCGGCCACGAAGAAGCTCGCCAATGCGCTCGCCCGTTCATTGTTCGCGGACGTCGAAACGGTCATCGTGAGGGTGCCTCTGAAAATTGCGCCCGAACCGGCGCCGACGATGGCACCACCGACCAGGAAGAGAGCCAGACTCGGAGGCGCGACCCAGGTGGAGGAAACCAGCACGACCAATCCCGCCAGAGTCACAACGACGCCGAAAGCAAGCAGCCGGGGGACGGACCACTTGCTCGTGGTGACTTGCACCAGACAGGCGACGCCAAAACAGGCGAAGATGGTGACGCCGACAAGGGCATGGGACGATTGATGGAGCGGTCCAGCCAGGAAGGCTCCGGCAAGGCCGGCGAAGAGTCCCACCACCGCGAAGCAGAGAAAGATCCCCAGGGTCGCCGCAATGAATTCAGAGCGATGCGTACTAGGCAGTCCTAATCGCTGAGGGTGGTAGCGAGGGTGACTCCCCCCGGGAGAACGGCTCTCGGGCGCCAGGAGTACACCTACGATGGCCACGGCGAGTGCTGCGACGAAGACGAGATAGGGAACGGTCAACTTGTCCCGCAGGTATTGCGCCAGGAAACCTGCAATCAAAGCACCCGTCGCCAATCCGCCCACGTTGCCGACCGTCGCAACGACCTGAGACCTACGCGTTGGCGTATCTTCGATTCCGACGTCTATGTCTCCGAGATAGGCCGTCGCGGCCGTCAAGGCCGCACCAAGTGCGAGACCAGTGAGAAACCGGGCGACCAAGAGTCCGGGCAGTGATTTCCATACACAGAACAAGACGGCTGCAAGGAGAGCGACGGACAGAGCCGGGATCAGTACAGTTCGGCGGCCGTACCAGTCGGAGATGTGCCCAACCAACAAGAGGCTTACAAGAATTCCCCCCGCGTAGACTGAGTAGACCACGGTGATGGTCAAGGAGCTCAGGTTGTCCCGTTGCTGGTACAACCCATAGAGGGGGCTCGGGGCAGTCGAGAATGCAGTCAGGGCCAAGAGGGCATACCCCACGGCCCAGAAGCCGAATCGTCGGCTGGTCCGGACGCGAGAGCCCTCACCCACCCGCTCGTCGGCGATATCAGGCAAGTCGATCTCTCCTGACGGACGCAACCGACGATCTTCATTGGTCCTGACAGCCCGGCCCACTGCGACAAATCCCATCTCGATCCCATCCCTCCGATTGTCCATCAGTCATCCCGGTTTTGAGGTCACTTCGTACATTGAGAAATGTCGCGCCGGCCATGCCGCGTCGCGCCCGTCAAAGTCCCCGGTCAGGAGACCACGCGGGCAGAGCCAAGAGGGGCGGCAGGCCCCGGTACGCGAGCAAGTCAGGACCTACCAGGAGCGGCCGGAATCACACGCAGGGCCATTGACGGGCGCGACAAGCGGGCTGAAACACGATTCTTGATGAAAGGACGCCGGTTGGGCCCCGGAACCTTGTGCGTGAACGTGCCATAGACGGAGGAGCACCCGGATTGAGAGACACAGATCCATCTTCGGACGACACTCAGGCGAAACCCGTGGACAAGGTCCCACCTTCCTTGGTCTTCGGCCTCGACACCCTGGGGACGTCACGGACGACCAGTACGGCTGCCCGCTATCCCACGACCAAACGATCCGCAACGTGGTCGAGCACGGTGTTCGGTATTGGCGAGCACCATTCGGAGGACTTTCCCATGTCGGCGGGAGACGTCGTGCTTGCGGCGATCGCGGCGCCGCCTTCGCCCATTAACATCTCCAATGCGACCTCCGAGGGCAGCCGACTGCCGAAGGCGAGCGAGTAACCCGTCTCCACCCACTGCCGGTCCGCATTGGTGAAGTGAAGAGCTTGCTGAGCCGCGGGAAGTGCGACGTTAATGCTGGTGGTGTTCAAAACCACCATCAGCTGGGCGATACCAAGTACAGCGAGGGTCCACCACCGTCCGATTCTCGGAGGGGTGCTATTGAGGCAATCGGGCTATCCAGCATCTTCCTCGCTCGGGGAGAACCGATTCGGTGGTATGCCCTCATTGCTTTCATAGTTCCGACGAAGATGGACCGTCTGCGCCTCGGGCCGATCGGAGATCACCTCATAATGGACATCACCTGATGGATGTTGCCGGACCGGAGCCACCATGCCCTGGCGCTTGCGTAGGCGCCTTCGACGACCCGGCGTTGCTGCACGGTGAGGTCGAGGATCGCTGATCGATAGCTCGTACCGAACCTCACCTGACGACGCCGGACCTGCCAGCCGCGCTGCTCGGATCTATTCAGCCGCTTCACATCGACAGCGGGCACCCCATTTCAGGACATCCGATAGATGGCCGGGAGGCCACGGGTCGCTCGGATAACGCTCTCCTCAGATGATCAGTAGGGCAATGACGGCAACGACGAGAACGACCTCAAATCCGATCCGCAGCACAGCCACTGCGCGATGCCATCCAGTCTGTCTCGTGGCCTTTTTCCATTGACGTCCTATGAGGTTAAGTGGCCACGGCCCAAGCCAATCGTCTCGTTGTATCGGGGGTGTCGTCATCGTCCCGGAGGCTCCTTCTCTGCACTAGGTGGCATCGTCTGATGCTTCTCTACAACGGTCGCGCTTTTGGCGAGGTGTCAAACCCGTGATAGTCCCTAGTAGAGGGACCTAAATTTAGTGCCAGGCTTCTGCGGGTGACGTCGCGCTGTGAGGTAAGCGCGAGCACGGACGACCTAACGCCGCAAGAAGGAACCGAGAGCGACACCGAATGAGCAGTCGGACACACGCTGTCCCCACGTAGCTGAGATGGTTGCATGCTCAATAGCCGCTCGGCCGCTCGGGTCTGCGCACTCATGAACGGAGGCTCAGGCGGCCAATGGCTCGAGCCTTCTCCTCGTCTTGTCCTACGCATGCCAGGTGATCGCACGAATACTGCGCGACGATTGTGAGTCTCCGACCAGAGGCTTGAATTGAGTGCATGAGTATCAGGATTGCTTCGAGGCCAGCGCTATCCATGGCGGTGCGGACTACTAGAGAGCGAGACGCCCAAACAGGCGCCAATAATCGGTCAAGGCTTGCAGACCGAGCCCGACCTTGACGTTGATCAACTTTTGACGAACTCGTCACCGGTCCTCTCGTCAGCGTCCCTCAGCGAATTAATGGCGCTGGCAATTGACTTCAGACTGTCTGACCCACAGCGAGCTTCTCAAGCGCTGCGATTCTGTCCTCAATGGGAGGATGCGTGTCATACAGTCGGTGATACCACGATTCGTGATGCCGCACCGGGTCGTCGATGCACATTGCGGCAGTTGCGTGGTTCATCTTCTTGAAGGGCTTGTCGTTTGCCTGAAGCTTCTTGAGCGCGTTCAACAACCCCGCCGGGTTGCGTGTCAATTCCACACCACTGGCATCCGCCAACGACTCCCGCCGTCGTGAGAGCGCAAGGCGAACGAGCGGACCAAAGATGAACCCGACAATCGCCAGGAGCGCTGCTGCAGCAATCAGGACGATCAGCAACTGATTGCCCCCGCCCTCATCACCTTCCCCGATGCTGCCCCAGAACGCGCCACGCCAGAGGATGCTGGACAAGAGCGCGGCCAATCCGATCAGTGTGCTCACGATCAGGAGAAGGCGAATGTCATGGTTCTTGATATGGCTCATCTCGTGGCCGATCACGCCCTCAAGCTCTTCACGGTCCATGATGGCAAGAAGCCCCGTGGTGAATGTGAGAGCCGCCTTGTCGGGACTCACACCGGTGGCAAAAGCGTTAGGGGACGAATCGTCGATCACATACACCTTCGGCGTGGGTATCCCCTCCCCGATCGCCAGTGCACCCACCAGGTCGTTCAGTTGCCCGTATGCAGCTGGGTCCGCGGCCACCGCCCCTGAAGTTCGGAGCACCAGTCGGGTTCCGGCGGTCAAAGAGTAGAGGATTCCCGCGGCCGCGAGCAGAGCGCAGATCACCACACCGACCACCACCGGAGTCCAGCTGGAGCTCGTGTTCGGCTGAGCCGAAGCGACTCCGTTGACGGAAGGACGGAAAATGGCTCTGACGAGAAGACCCAGGGCAGCTCCAATGACGAGCCAAAAGGCCAAGAAGAGACCAATGAAGATGATGCTGCGTCGCTTGTTGCTCGCGATCTCGGTGTACACGTGTCACTCTCCGTGATCTGTCGGGTGCCGTCAGCCGAGCGGAGCGGTGTTCTCTGCCTTGGGTGAGGCCTGCCCCGGCGCCGGCGACCCGCCACTTCCGGCCCCGAAACTGGACAGGCTGAGCTGAGGCACTGCACGGTCGTCGTCTTGCGCGGCGAAGAACTCTGCCGGCTTGAAGTGGAACAGAGCCGCAATCAAGCTGCGCGGGAACGTCTGCAGTCCAATGTTGTAGTCCCTGACGCTGGTGTTGTAATAGCGCCTCGCATACTCGATCTTGTCTTCGGTGGAGGTCAGCGCCTCTTGGAGCTGGAGAAAGCTCTCGACGGCCCGCAGTTGCGGATAGTTCTCAGCCACTGCGAACACCGAGCGAAGCGCCCCGGACAACGCGTTCTCGGCAGATGCAATCTGCACCGGGTCACCGGTCGCTCCAGCCGAGACCGCATTGGCACGCGCCCGCGTGACCGCTTCGAACGTCCCCTGCTCGTGCGCTGCGTATCCCTGCACGGTCGAGACGAGGTTTGGGACGAGGTCGTGACGGCGCTTGAGCTCGACATCGATCTGCGACCATGCCTCCTGGGTGCGGTTACGCCTCTTGATGAGACCGTTGAACGCTGCCCACGTGCCAAACACGATCAGCACGATGACAACGAGTATGACGATGAGCTCAAACATTGTGGCCTCCTCGCTCCAGTTGGAGCTTCGATATTGGTGACGCCTACGACGGGTGTCGCTCTTGCATTCGTTGCCCGGCACCTGACCGAGCGACTACCACCAAGTCTGCGGATCCGGGTCAGCTGTCGCACCCGCGGAAGGCACTGGTCCGGGTTGCGATTCCCGGAGGGCGGGCACCCCGCAGAGGGCTCTTCAGACGATCAGGAAAACAATGATCGCAACGATGACGACCACCTCGACACCGATGCCCACCGCGGCGGTGGCACGATGCCATCCAGTCAGCCTTTTCACCATTCTCCACTGACGTCCGACGAGGTTGAGCGGCCACCGGCCGAGCCAGTCGTCGCGTTGAGTTGAAGATGTCGTGATTGTCCGGCTCCTTCTCTGTGTCCGGAGGCATCCTCCGATGCCTGCGTCTAAGGCTGGCACCGTAGGTGGCGACGTCGCGCCCGTACTAGCACCGGGGAGATGCCGGGTGTCATGTCCTGCGTGCGACTGCCCCTCGCGAGCCCCAATGACGGCCACCTCTCATGCCGCCGAAGTGGAGGACCTCTGACTCCTCGGCCACTCTGCCGCCCGGAGATTCAGATGTGAACCAGAAGATCCGCGCGCTTAGTCGACGCTGTTGCTCGCGACATGCCATCCCGAGCGAGGGCTTCCGCCAGAGCTCCCAGGGCGTCAAGCGCCGATACGCGGTACCTCTCAGCTGTCTCCGTGGCCCACTCGGCGAACGCGGCGTCCTCAAGCAACACCTCGAACCGGGCGGCACCGAATGACGCGGCCTGGTGCCCCTTTCCCGGAGCACGCAGCACAGCGCCTGGGTCCCCGACACTCCCGTTCGCCCGGGCTCGATGACCGTCGTCCGCCCATGCACCTAGCGGTACCTGCACTTCCGAGATAAGCGTCATTTTCACTCCTCATAGGACTGGCGAACTCACGTCCGATCTGGATCCGTTTCGCCTGCTGTCGCCGCCTATCCCCACCCTCGCACTCTCCCCTCTTGCTCGCGCCCGTGGACTTCCCTGGTCGGACCCCGAAGTCACGTGGAACACACTGGTGGCGAACCTGGAGCTACCGATCAGCGAGGAACCGCAACCCAACAGGCCCGCTCAGCACGACGTCAGCGTTGCGAGTGACCGAGCCAGGCCAGGGACGCCGCGACAAGAGCCTTTGTCCCAGTGTCAAGGGTTGGCTGAATCACCGGGGCGAACAACGCAGAATGATTGACGGGGATGTCTTGCGCGATGCGCCCGGCCGCCTTCGCCTTCTCGTAGATGTCGGGATCAATACATCCGAGACCCCAGTAGCTATAGGGGGCGCCAAGCGCGTCTGGAATATCACTGAAGTCCTCGCTCGGGGTCTGCAGGGCCAGATCCGTCGATTCTTCGCCGAACACCGCGTCGAAGGCGGCTCGTACACGGGCCGTCGTCGCTACGTCGTTGTCCGTGATCGGGAAGTGGTCGTACATCTCGAATTCAGGGTCCTTTGGCGACTGGGACGCCTGGCACTCGGCCTTGACGATCCGATGCACCGCGTCAAGGACCTTGGTACGGACCTCCTCGCTGTACGTCCGGATGTTCAGGAGCAGAACCGCATGATCAGTGATCACGTTGCTCTTGGTGCCGGCTTGGACACTGCCGACGGATACCACGGCGGACTCGGTGGGAGCGATCTCGCGAGCGACAATTGTCTGCAGCCGGATCACGATCATCGCAGCGAGGACGACCGGGTCGACCGAGGATTGTGGCATCGAACCATGACCTCCGCGGCCATACACCGTGATCTTGATGCTGTCGGCCATCGCGAACATGATGCCGGGCCGACTTGCAACCTCGCCAGAAGGAAACGGCAATACGTGCTGCGTGAGGGCCACACTCACCTTTCCGACGAGATCGGCAAGGCCCTCATCCACCATGCTGCGTGCTCCGCTCCCGAGCTCCTCGGCGGGTTGGAACACCGTCACCAGTGTTCCGTTCCAGTGCTCACGGGCGCCGGCCAGCAGCGCGGCGGCACCGAGCAGGCAGGTCATGTGCACGTCATGACCGCACGCGTGCATGACAGGTACGTCATTACCGGCCTGGTCGGTTCCCCGAGCCGTACTCGCGTATGGGAGCCCGGTCTGTTCCTCCACGGGCAGGGCATCGATCTCGGACCGCAGTAGTACGGCAGGGCCTTCCCCGTTCCGCAAGATGCCGACCACGCCCGTCTTTCCAATTCCGGTGTGGACCTCGTAGCCCCAACCCCGCAGGTGATCCGCCATGGCCGCCGCAGTCCGGTGCTCCTGGAAGGACAACTCCGGGTTTCGATGGAGGTCGCGGTAGAGCTCCTCCTGCCAGCGACGAATCTGATCAAGGCCCGACAGAACGACTTCGGCAGGCGAACCCACTGCCATGGACTTCGGAGGCTGTCCATGCGCTTCTCTCGAATTGCTACGTGATCGTGTCGTCGTCTTCTGTGCAGACATAACTCAAACTCCTCCGGTCAATATGTGAGGCTCGATGTTCGTCTTGGCCAGGTCGATCAGCTCGTCCCCCCGCCCCGACAACACGGTTCGAGTGGCATACAGGGTGAAGTTCCTCACTTGTTCACGAGTGATCGTCGGCGGAAGGGACAATTCCTGCCGCGCCGTCATCACTTCGACCAAAGCGGGCCCATCGAAATCAAATGCAGTCCGAAGTGCCGAGGCCAGATCGTTCGGCCTCTCCACTCTCTGACCATGTAGACCGAGAGCGGAAGCAACCGCGGAGAAGTTGGGATCTTCGAGGTCTGTTCCGAAGTTCACCAACCCGGCTGCCTTCATCTCCAGCTCAACGAAGCTCAACGCACCGTTGTTGAACACCACGATCTTCACGGGGAGTTTGAGTTGGCCCAGCGTGATGAGCTCACCGAACATCATGGCCAGGCCGCCGTCCCCGGAGAAAGTAACGACCTGGCGGCCAGGTTGCGACGATTGGACGCCGAGGGCCTGCGGCAGCGAGTTGGCCATGGACCCGTGTGTGAAGGACCCAATCAGCCGACGCTTTCCGTTCATGCGGAGGTAGCGTGCCGCCCAGACGACCGGCGTTCCCACGTCGGCAAGGAAGACGGCGTCGGCATCGGCCACCTCGTCTACCGTTCGGGCCACGAACTGTGGGTGGAGTGGAGTGCGATTGTGGTCGTTGACGGCCAGCCCGTCGCGGTCCGCACGCGTCTTGGCGTAGTGCTCTCGCATACGCTCCAGGTGGCGACTGTCGGACTTCGGCTTCAGCCTCGGCAACAGGGCCGCGGCCGTGTCTCGTACCGATCCCACGAGGGGCACGTCGACTCGTGTCCGCCGCCCGATGTGCTCGCCGCGGAGATCGACCTGGATCACGGTGACCCCCTCGGGATAGAACTCTCGATACGGGAAGTCCGTTCCGAGCATCAGCAACAGGTCGCACTCCTCCATGGCGTGGTACCCGGAGCTGAACCCGAGCAGACCGGTCATGCCGACGTCGTAGGGGTTGTCGTATTCGATGAACTCCTTGCCCCGCAGAGAATGCACGATGGGTGCTTGGAGGGCTTCGGCGAGGGCGAATACCTCGGCGCGAGCTCCCGCGCACCCGGCTCCAGCCAGGATGGTCACCTTGTGGGCGGCTTTGAGCGCGTCGGCCGCTGGGTCCAGTTCGGACTCGCTTGGCCGGACCACTGACCTCGATGGTCGAATTGTGGTTATGGCCGCTGGCCTCTCGATGCTGGTCAAGAGGACGTCGCCGGGAACCACGAGCACCGAGACGTCCTTTTGCTCCACCGCCGAACGCACGGCGATATCGAGCACCGCCGGCAACTGTGCGGCCGAAGTGACGAGCTCACAGTAGGCACTGCATTCGCGAAAGAGCTCCTGGGGATGCGTCTCTTGAAAGTAGAACCCCCCGATCTCCTTTGTCGGAATGTGGGCAGCGATGGCAACGACCGGGACGCGCGACCGATGCGCGTCGTAGAGACCGTTGACCAGGTGCAGGTTGCCGGGTCCACAACTCGCGGCGCAGACCGCCACCTCGCCGGTGATCGCGGCTTCGCCGGCGGCGGCGAAGGCTGCGGCCTCTTCATGACGGACGTGTTGCCACGAGATGGTCCCGTCCCGGAACAGGGCGTCGGTGAACCCGTTCAGCGAATCGCCTGGTATCCCGTAGACGCGCCTGACGCCTGCGCTCTTCAGCGTGTGGATGATCAGATCCGAGACCGTGTACTTCACGACGCGACTCTTTCCTTCGCTCCGAACTGGCTGCCTTTCGGGCTCGCCACAAGCTCCTCGTGACCGTCCTGGTCGGGCTGAATGAGCGCTGCCGCATACGCGTCCGCGGAATCGAGCGTTTCGGCCTTCAACAGAGCTTTGGCGAGTCCGTCCAACTGGTTCCGATGGCCTGCCAGCAGCTTCGTCACTTCGGTATGTGCATCTTCAATCAGTCGATGTACTTCTTGGTCGACCATCCACAGCGTTTGCGCAGACGGTGCGCTGGCACCGGGCAACCCCGGTCCCGCCTCATCGCTCGGAAGCACGGCGATCGGCCCGACCTTCTCGCTCATCCCCCACCGCCCGACCATCTGTCTGGCAATCTGGGTGAGTTGTTGAATGTCGGATTCAGGCCCTGTGGTGATCTTCCCGTAGACGATCTCCTCTGCAACGCGGCCGCCCAGTGCGACCCTTATGCGAGCGTCAAGCTCTTCGCGCGAATAGGACACCCGGTCCCCGTCCGGAGTCGCCAGGGTCACTCCGAGAGCCTGCCCTCTTGGGATTATCGAGACCTTCCGAACCGGATCGGCTTCTGGGGTCAGCATTCCCACCAGCGCGTGCCCGGACTCGTGGAATGCGGTCCGCTCCCTGTCGGCGGCACTCAGGACCACACCTCGTGGCGCACCAAGGAGGATCTTCTCGAGAGACTCGGTGAAGTCCGACATCTGAACTGTCTCGTGTGCATTCCTGGCGGCAAGCAGGGCCGCCTCATTCACCAAGTTCGCGAGGTCGGCGCCGACCATCCCCGGGGTGGACGCCGCGAGGAAGCCCAGATCGACGTCACTCGCCAGTGGGGTCAACCGTGTATGAGCCTGAAGGACCTTCTCTCGCCCAGCCCGATCGGGAGGCTGTACCGCCACCCTCCGGTCGAATCGACCGGGTCGCAGTAGAGCCGGGTCAAGGACTTCGGGGCGGTTGGTGGCGCTGAGCACCACAACCGCTTCGGTCGGATCGAACCCGTCCATTTCGGTCAGGATCTGATCGAGGGTCTGCTCGCGTTCGTCGTTGGCCCCGCTAAGGCCTCCTGAACCTTGACGAGCGCGACCGATAGCGTCGAGCTCGTCGATGAAGATGATCGCTGGCGCTGCCTGCTTAGCTTTCGCGAACAGGTCCCGGACCCTTGCGGCTCCCACTCCCACGATCGCCTCTATGAATTCGGAAGCCGCAATTGAGAAGAATGCGGCGTGAGCCTCGCCAGCGACCGCTCGAGCCAGGAGGGTCTTGCCAGTGCCGGGTGGGCCGAAGAGGAGCACGCCGTGGGGCATCCGTCCACCGAGACGTACATAGCGGTCCGGAGTTCGCAGGAAGTCAACGATCTCGGTCAGTTCCGCCTTTGCGTCGTCGATTCCGGCGACGTCGTCGAACGTGACGGTGATCTTCAGTGGATCGACCCGTCGCGCCTGCGAGCGCCCGAAGCTTCCGAGTGCTCCCCCGCCCGAACCTGCAGAAGCGCGGCGAGCCAGCAGCAGGAAGAGTCCAACGAGAAGAATCGTGGGTCCGAACCCGATCAGCAGCTCTTCCAGAAGTGGCGTGCTCGTCGCAGTCGACTGCGCGTTGACTTGCACGCCCTTCGACTCCAGGAGCTCCGTTAGCGCAGCATTACTCCAGAACGATGGCACTTGGGTAGAGAACAACGTGGTGGGAGTCGCACTGCGATCGCTGAGTGGATACCGCACCTTGCGCGTGAACGTGCCCTGGATGGTGTCACCTGTCGACGAGATGGACTTGACTACGCCCGCTTGAACCTGACCGAGGAAGTACGGACTGAACGGCACATTCACACGCGGTTGTCCAGCTGGCTGGGACATAAGAAATGCGGTCCAGTTCAGTGCCAGAAGGACGAAGACGACGACCCAGAATCCATAGTGCCGATGAGGTGGCCGTCGCCGCTGCTCCTCAGGCATTCCTCGCCCATCGGGCGCCGGCGCCACGTTCCATCCCCGCTTGTCACGGGGAATGGGCGGCGGGGGGACCTCCTTCTGTCCGCCCCGAGGCGATTCGAATCCGAACTGAGTCCCGCCGCCGCTAGGGGTGACAATCGATCTTGAAGATACTGTCTCAATCAACATCACGGATGGGCTCCTTGTGCGGGTTCTCGCTCATACCAACGTCGCGCCTTGGAGATCCCCTTGCGCCCGTGGAATGCCCTGGTCCCCGCAGGGTTCAGGCCGTTCGGAGACGGTGGGTGGTCCTACTCACCTGGCCAGGGCGGCGAATGCGGCGCCGGTGGTCGCGCCATAGACGAGGTGGGCACTCAGGTCCTTGGACAACGTCTTGGCGTCATAGTCCCAGATCGGCTTGTAGATCTTGGCCAGGGGCAGAACCACGTAGCCGGCCAGCCACACGACGGGACCAAGGACCAGTCCACCGGTCCACGACCGTCGATTGGCAGAGCCCGCGATCAGGCCGAACTGGGCGCTCCATCCCATGCCCGTTGCCCAATGCATGATGTTCTGAGTCGACCGGGCCCAACGGTCCGGGGCTTCCCGTCCCAGGACCTCCCTGAGCACGCGTTTTCCGACCAGCCCGGGTGCTGACGCCTCTTCCCAGGTGTCGACGCCTGCGGAGAACTCCCATTCGAGTGGACCCTGCGCCCCGCCTGCACGGCGATAGCGGAGGTACAACAGCGTGTCCATGGCAGCAGTACCTGCTGCGCCGGCGAGGAGGCCAACGGCCATATCTCTGGGGTGATGATGGCGGCGAGATGTCGATCGGCGCTCGAGCCGGTGCTGACGACCACTGGCTCGTTCACGACGGTGGATGCCATTGTGTATCTTCATTGAGCGGCTCCTACGCATTCCAATTGACGTCAGCGTGCCCCCCGGAGACCCTCGATTGCACCAGTGAGAAGCCCCGGTCGGTGCTCCCAGCCGACAGCCAACCCGTGGGTCGCTCTGGAATGTCTCGCCGCAAGTGACTCGGCGCCGTCGCGCCAGCTGATCGGAGGCTGACCAGTGTCTCCCACGGGCGCAACGATCCGAGCCAACTGAGAGCATGGTGCCATAGTCAGTTACAGAAGGCGGCCAGACCTGAGGTATCAATCGTGACGACGGAACTCACAGCAGGTGCCATGCGTGAACGACACCCACATGAGACGGTCTTTCTCTGTGGACTGATCTTCGCCATGCCATTCGCGTGGCGCCCGAGGTCCGAGGGTTGCTGCACATGAGGGTCTTCCGCCGATTTCACGCCACGGGCGTCGAACCCCGAGCGGCGGGTGCGGCAACCGGCCCTTTCGCCACTCCAGTCGCTGACGACCAGCCGGCTGCCCGGGACACCGGTTCGATCCTGGTCGCGGTGGGAGGCAACAACCACAACTGGGATGCCCTGGACTGGGCCGCCGCCGAAGCGGCTGCCCGCCGTTGCCCACTTCGAATCGTGCATGCCTTCAAGTGGGACCCCGTGCTCCTGGCCAGCCCCTGGGTGATACCCGTGGATGGATGTGATCACACTGCGGCGGAGATGGCGGCGAACTTCCTCGCGAGCGCTCGCTCCCGCGCCTCGAAGGTCGCCCCCTCGGTACGAATCACGACACACGTGCAAGAAGGCCGCACTGCGTCGGCCATCCTCCGCGAAGGGAGTCAGGACGCCCTGATCGTGCTCGGCCGGAGTCGTTCATCCGACCGCTTCCGGCTCCTGCGGAAGCCCATCAGTCGTCAAGTGAGCCGCCGCGCCGGGCGCCCTGTCGCCGTCATCGAGCTCGCGCCTGAGGTGCACCGAAGCGCGTCGGTCGGCCGTGTGGTCGTCGTCCTCGACGGCACCAATGACCCAGCGCCGATCCTGTGTTTCGCGTTACGAGCCGCTGAAAGACGCAATACGGGTGTCACGGTGCTCCACACGTGGAAACCACTGAGGCGATCCTCACGATTCGCGATCGACACCGACACGGTTCGAGCGCACTGCGGTGACTTCCCCGATGTAGAGGTGCGCCAACTATCGGTGAGGAGTCCCACGTCTCTGATGACGGAGCTGGAGGGCGTCGCATTGCTCGTCCTGGGTTCAGCGAAACCCCGAACGAGTGGGATGAGCCTCGGATCCGCCGGCCGGTTCGCAATGCAGTCCGCCCGCTGCCCGGTCGCCCTTGTCGGAACGTCGCCAGGACGACGCTCCCCTAAGGTCGGTGGTGAAGATGCTTCGTGCACTCCTACCGGAGCTGAACTATCGCCGGGTGAGTGAGACGAGGGGAAGAATGGCCATTGCGCACCGCATCAACCCAGCTCAACTCGTCCCCAGCTTGGGCTCGTTCAGCCTTGTCACGGCGGCCAAAAGTCATGCCTTGATGCCATTGCAATCCAAGTAGGCCCAGCCCTAAATTCCAGCCATGCCGGAAAGGGCCAGGGTACGCCTTCGCGGCCGGCAGAGCGAGTGCGAAGCATTGGATCGGGTCATCGCAGGAGCTCGGGCGGGCAACAGTCAGATCCTGGTCGTGCGTGGCGAGGCAGGAGTCGGCAAGACTGCGCTTTTGGAGTACCTCCTCGAGAGGGCGTTAGATTGCCGCATCGCTCGCGTCGTGGGTGATGAATCCGAGATGGAGCTCGCCTTCGCCGGGTTGCATCAATTCTGCGCACCCATGCTGGATCACCTCGGCCGGATCCCCGAGCCCCAACGAGACGCGCTGTCCACGTCATTCGGCCTGAGCACCGGAGAGCCGCCAGACCGGTTCCTCGTTGGATTGGCAGTCCTGAGCCTGCTCGCCGAAGTCGCCGAAGATCGCCCATTGGTCTGCTTAGTCGATGATGCCCAGTGGATTGATCGCGTTTCGGCACAGACCCTCGCGTTCGTGGCTCGCCGCCTCTTGGCGGAACGAATCGCGCTGGTGTTCGGCGTGCGTGAGCCCAGCGAGGGAGATGAATTCCTAGGGCTGCCAGAGCTCGTGATCCGGGGCCTGAACGACTTCGATGCTCGCGCGCTGCTGGATTCGGTGCTCAGAGCTCCGGTGGATGGACTAGTGCGCGACCGGTTCGTGGCCGAGACTCGAGGGAACCCGCTGGCGTTGCTCGAGCTGTCACTCGAGCTCACACCGGCCGAGATCGCCGGGGGATTCGGACTGCCGGATGCGAGCCCGCTTTCGAGCCGCATCGAAGAAGGTTTTGTCCGACGGCTCCAACCGCTTCCGGCCGATACCCGCAAGCTGCTCCTGGCTGCCGCGGCCGAACCCATCGGGGACGTGACGCTATTGTGGCGTGCCGCCGATCAGCTCGGCATCGGAACCGAAGCGGCATTGGCCGCCCAGGCGGCGGGGTTGATCGAGATCGGTACCCGTGTCCGATTCCGCCATCCACTCGTGCGCTCAGCGTCCTACCGATTGGAGTCGCATCAGGACAGGCAAGAGGTACATCGGGCTCTCGCCGCCGTCACGGATCCGAAGGTCGATCCTGACCGTCGGGCTTGGCATCTAGCCCATGCGACCCAGGGCCCCGACGAAGATGTTGCCTCCGAGCTGGAACGCTCAGCGGATCGGGCACAAGCGCGTGGTGGGCTGGCCGCAGCGGCTGCCTTCCTCGAAGAAGCCACCCGCCTGACGCTCGACCCGGCACGTCGGACGGAGCGGGCGCTCTCGGCGGCAAGAGCCAAGCACGAGGCCGGCGCCCCTGAGGCTGCCCTCGCGTTGCTGGCCGCGGTGGAAGCGGGACCAATGGACGAACTCCAGCGCGCGCGGGTGGACCTGGTCCGCGGTCAGATCGCCTTTGTGTTCAACCCTGGAAGCGATGTGCCGCCCCTCTTGCTCAAGGCTGCGAAAAGGCTCGAACCTCTCGATGTCGGGCTCGCGCGGGAGACGTACCTCGATGCGCTGACGGCTGCGGTGCTGGTCGGCCGCCTCTCCCGTGGTGTCGACCTGGCTGAAGTGGCGAGGGCAGCCAGCGAGGCGCCGGCACCACCGGCCACGCCGCGAGGTCCCGACTTCCTCCTTGACGGCCTGGCCCTACTGGTGACACAGGGTCGCGCGGCGGGTACGCCGCTCCTGAAGCAAGCACTCAGTGCCTTTCGTAACCAAGAGACTTCGATTGAGGAGGAGCGGCGATGGCTGTGGCTTGTCGGTCGTGTGGCTCACGACCTCTGGGACGACGAGAGCTGGGAGGTGTTGTGCACGCGCCACGTCACACTTGCCCGCCAGGCCGGAGCGTTGTCAGTGCTCCCTATCGCCCTCAGGTCCCGGATCTTCGTCCACAGCATCGCAGGGGAGCTCGATGAGGGGACGGTGCTGACAGAGGAAGTCACAGGCGTCACCGATGCAACCGGGAGCACACTCGCGGCCTATGGAGCCGTTGCGCTCGCCGCGTGGCGGGGCGACGAAGCCAAGGCCTCCGAGTTGATCCGGACCACCATCGCGGACGTGGTCAGGCGTGGTGAAGGGATGGGGGTCGGAATCAGCTATTCCGTGTCTGCGCTTCTCTACAACGGTCTCGGCCGCTATGCCGAAGCCCTCACCGCCGCCGAGACGGCGTGCGAGTACGAGGATCTTGGCGTGCTTCAATGGGCGCTGACGGAGTTGATCGAGGCTGCCAGCCGGTGCGGCCGGACCGACAGCGCATTCGCTGCCTTTCAGAGGCTCTCGGAGACGACCGTCAAAAGTGGCACGGACTGGGCGCTCGGCATCGAGGCTCGATCACGGGCACTGCTCAGTGAGGATGACGCCGCCGACGAGTTCTACCGCGAGGCAATCGATCGGCTCGGGCGCACGCGTGCCCACGCGGAACTCGCCCGGGCGCACCTGCTCTACGGCGAATGGCTTCGCCGCACCGGACGACGCGTCGATGCGCGCGAGCACCTCCGAACCGCTCACTCCCTGCTCGCTCGGATGGGGGCAGAGGCGTTCGCCGAGCGGGCCCGCCGCGAGCTGGTTGCCACCGGTGAGACGGTGCGCAAGCGAACCGTTGAGACGCGCTTCGAGCTCACCGCCCAGGAGGCGCAGATCGCCCAGTTGGCGGCAGAGGGGCGGACTAACCCCGAGATCGGTGCCGAACTCTTCATCAGTGCACGAACGGTCGAGTGGCACTTGCGCAAGGTGTACCCCAAGCTCGGGATCAATTCTCGCAGACAACTTCGCAGGGCACTTCCACAACTACAGGAGTCGGTGGGCGTCGCTGTCGCAGCAAGTCCGGACTAGCGAGGAGGAAGCTCTGGGTGGACGGGGACCTGGTGCTCCATGAGCTGACCATCGATGGATTCCATGGTGCCTTACGGGGCGGCGAGTTCACCGCGGTCCAGCTGGTCGATTGGTACCTCGCCCGGATCGAGGCACACAACAACTCCGGCGCACAGCTCCAGGCGGTGGTCACGGTGAACCCTCGAGCCCGGCATGACGCCGCTGCGCTGGACGAATACCTCGCTACCAATGGCAGGCTCTCGGGACCCCTCCATGGTGTCCCCACACTGGTCAAGGACCAGGTCGAGACGGCTGGTCTTCGGACCACCTTCGGCTCCATTCTGTTCGAGGACTACGTGCCACAACGCGACGCGACCCTGGTCACGAACCTGAAGAGAGCCGGCGCCGTGATCCTCGCCAAGACCTCCCTCTGTGATTTCGCTGCTGGCTGGTTCTCCTCCTCATCGGTGACGGATCACACCAAGAATCCGTACTCCCTGGAGCGTGAGGCGGGCGGGTCCAGCGCCGGGACGGCAGCGGGGATCGCGGCCAACTTCGGGCTGACGGGGATCGGCGAGGATACGGGTGGGTCGATCCGGATCCCCGCTTCCTTCAACAACCTCTTCGGCCTCCGCGTCACGACGGGCATGATCAGCCGTACCGGGCTGTCACCTCTGGTGCATTTCCAGGACACCCCTGGCCCGATCGGTCGTACCGTTGCCGATGTCGCGAGGACCTTGGACGGCATTGTCGGCTCTGACCCGGAAGACTCCTTTACGTTCGGCCCAGGACGCATTTTCACCGGCAACGGCTACGCACGGGCGCTCGACGTCCACTGGCCCTTGACCCATTGGCGGATCGGAGTGCTCGAGTCAGGATTCGGCTCCGACCGTAACCCCGACATGGAGCCGGTCAACGGCGTGGTGCGGGCGGCAGTCAGCCGCCTCGAAGAATTGGGCGTGCCCGTCACCCCGGGGCTCCAGATCCCCGAACTCTCCAGATGGATCACCGATACCGCTGGGTACGTCCAGCAATCGAAGTCCGATATCGACGGATTCCTCGCGGTACGCCCGACAGCACCCGTATCTAGCTTCATGGAGGTCTACGGCAGTCGGCGGTTTCACCCACTGAACGACCTCTTTCACGGCATCGCCGAGGGCCCTGACAAGCTTGACGACGCGGAGTATCGCCGAATACGGAAGGGTCAGGAGGACTTTCAAGAGCACATCGTTGGGATCCTGGCCGATCATGGGGTCGATTTCCTCGTGTATCCGACGGTGCAGGTGATTCCGCCCACGCGCAACGAACTTGCCGCTGCAAAATACGAGTGCCTGACTTTCCCCACCAACACGGTCATCGCGGCCCAAGCTGGATTGCCGGCACTCACGATTCCAGTCGGATTCACCGAAGAGGGCCTCCCCGTCGGAATGGAACTCCTTGGTACGCCGTTCGCCGAGGCCAACATGCTGCAGTTCGCACAGGCATGGGAGAGGGCCACTTCGTTCCGAAGGGCTCCTGCGCTTTGACGATCCCTGGCAACGGCCCAACCGCCTGCCGACGGCCCAGACGTGGTGAGCGGTCTTCTACACCGACGCACGATCACCTCCGCGCTCGTTGACCATGCCGAGCTACGTCAGTCCCAAGGATGTCGGTGGACCGCGAGCGCCGGGCAATCAGGCCGTTCTCGAATCGACCGACCTGAGCGCACCTCGAAATGCTTACCGGTCGAGGCGTGTCCCATGAACTCACCCTTGTGGGTCCCGGACAGGCGATAGACCAGCGTGATGTGGTCATCGTCCGCGAGGAGCAGATCGACATCAAAGCTTGAAGTCCGGGAATGACTCTCCCAGGCTCCGCCAGTACTGCTCGATCCCCTCCACCCCCGGAGCCTGGCTGTCCGCTGCGTCATAGTCGACCACATTCTCAGCCATGACTTCGCTGAACCGCTCATACTCGTGCGTGACGCCGATCTCGCCCCCGATGGACTGGGCAGCAATGTTCAGTTCCTTTGACATGGTGTCTTCCTCCTACGTGGAAGTCCGCCCTGATAGGTCGTTCGCGCCTGCCGTGGCCGGTCTCACCGGTGCCAGACCCTGGTCCGGGTTCGGAGGCCCGGCCGGAACGCACCAGGGGATTCCACGGGCGCGACGGACTTTCGGGAGGCGCACTCTGGCGACAGTGGCTTCTGATGCCACGCCTATTGGAACCGCAGATGAAGAGGAGTGAGACAGTGGAACAAGCGGTGCGACGAGGACCCGAAGTCGAGCTCCCGCTCCCGGGGGACGTGTCGGCCGGTGGTGGGGCTGATGATCAACCCGCCCCGAGCAACCTCGTAGACTTGGCGGTTCAGTCTCATGGCGGATTGGAGCGGTGGGAACAGTATTCCCGCTTCAGGGCCTCGGCCTCCATCACCGGCGCCGTTTGGAGTATGAAGGGTGTCGCCGGATTGCTCGACGACGTGGTGCTCGAGGGCGAGATCAGGGATCAGCGCATAACGATCACCCCGTTCCCCAAGTTGGGCGAATACGCCACCTGGGAACCGTCGAGGCAGTCCATCGAGACTGCTGAGGGGATCGTGCTCCAAGAGCGCTTGGACCCGGCAGCATCGTTTGTTGGTCAAGACCGGCAGAGTCCCTGGGACGACTTCCAGGCCGCACACTTCGCAGGCGAGGCGAACTGGAACTATTTCGTCGCCCCGTTCATCTTCACTCGCTCGGATTTCATCACTGCGGAGATCGAGCCGTGGCACGAGGACGGTCAACAGTGGCGGAGGCTCCTCGTCACCTACCCCGAGGGGGTCGTGGCGCACTGCCGCCAGCAGACCTACTACTTCGATGACGCCGGGCTGCTGAGACGCCTCGATTACTCCGTGGACATATTGGGAGGTGGGCCGGCCGTGCACTACCCCTCGGAGTACCGCGAATTTGATGGGATCATGGTGCCCACCAAGAGGCTCGTCTACGTGCGCAATCCCGACGGTTCCCCTCAGCTCGAGTCGGTCTCGATCGCCATCGAAGTCAGCGACGTGACCTTCAGCTGAGCCAGTGTGACCCGCGCAGTCATGAGCTCCTCAGGTGCCGGTGGTGCCAGCCTGACCAGCGCAGGGACGGGTGCGCGTCGCCGGCATACGTGCACCCGGACGTCCTGGAGAGCCGATGGCGGTCGATGCTCCGAGAGAGCTGGCCGCCGATGAGATCCGCATCGCGGTGGCGGCGGCTGGGGTGGGCTACTGGGACGAGCTGGTGCGGAGGGGTGGCTGGAGGGTAGGAGGCGTAGACCCCTGGTGCTCGGGGTTGAGGCTGCAGGTGAGGTCGTCGACATGGGCAGCGAGGTGACCGAGGTACGCCCGGGCGAACAGGTGCCATTCGCACCGGAGGGACGTGGGCTGAATCGGTGATCAGTCCAGCCAGTTCCGTCGCGCTGAGGCCCCGGGGCGTCGGCTGGGACGTTGCGGCGGCCTTCCGAGTGCCGGCCCTGACGGCCGCTCAGGCGCTCGAGCGAGTCGGCCCAACGTGAGGAAACGAGCTCCTCGTGCACGGAGCGGGACGGGTCACGGGCGGCATGATCGTTCAACTGGGAGTTTCCCGGTGCCTGCGGGTCATCGCGCCCGCCGGACCCTCGAGCACAGCTCGCGTCATCCGTTACGGCGCCGCCACCGTGCTCGACCGTCGGGATCCAGCGTGGGCCCACCCATGCCCGCCGAGCCTCGATCGACGGTGAAGGTCCCGGGCTTGCCATCAACGCTGCCAAGGGAGGCGAGCTCGATGTCCTCTCCGCACTTCGGTCGAAGCGCCCGCGCAACATGTCGACCTTGTCGGGGCTGCTTGGCACAGGTGAAGTTACAATCCAACTTGGCCGGGAGTACCTCCTGATCGAAGTAGCGGCCGCCCTCGCGTCGGCGACGTCGGGCACCGTCGGCGGTGCGGTCATCCTGCCAATGACCTAAGCCGCCCTCTCTTACGCCGGCGACAATCCACAGACGTCCGGCCGCCGCCCTAACGAGAGCGGTGCCAGTGACCCGGTAGCCTCAACGGCCTCCGGTGTTCATCAGCGATGCCCACCGGGCCCCGCCGACCCCGTCAATGTTGTTAACCCAAGGTTGCTCGAGCCAAGGTGACCCGCCTCGGTCGTAGTGGCATAGTCGCCAGCAAGCCACCGCTCCTCGGCACTTCTACCAATCTGGGGCATGCCTGACGCACAGCTGACTGGCCGGACCGGGGAAAGAACGCCCGTCAGGACTGGATGAACTCCAGCAGATCAGGATTGATCGTCTCGGCTTCGGTGATCGCCATGCCGTGTGAGAATCCGGGGTAGATCTTCAGCGTCCCGTTCGGCACGAGCTCCGCGGCAGGAACGGAGGTGTCCTGATAGGGGACGATCTGGTCGTCCTCTCCGTGCATGAACAGTGCCGGAACGTCAATCTGCTTCAGGTCGTCGCTGAAGTCGGTTTCGGAGAACTGCTCGATGCAGTCGTAGGACGCCTTGATGCCCGACTGCATGCCAAGGCGCCAGAACTGATCTTGGACGGCCTCGGAGACCTTGGCGTTTTGCCTGTTATAGCCGAAGAAGGCGACGCTCGTGTCCTTGTAGAACTGGGATCGATTCTCAACGAGGCCGGCGCGAAGGCCGTCGAAGACCGACAGTGGCAGGCCACCGGGATTCGTGTCGGTCTGGAGCATGAGTGGAGGCACCGCGCCGATGAAAACCATCTTCGCCAGACGCGACGTGCCATAGCGCCCGACGTACCGTGCGATCTCACCTCCACCCATCGAGTGTGCGATCAGGGTGACGTTCGTCAGGTCGAGTTGCTCGATCAAGCCGGCCAGATCATCGGCCCACGTGTCGTAGTCGTTGTGGTACCACGTCTGGCTGGAGCGCCCATGGCTACGGCGATCGTGCGCGATCACACGGTAACCCTGCTGACCGAAGAAGAGCATCTGCGCGTCCCACGCGTCGGCATTCAACGGCCAACCGTGCGAGAACACGATCGGAGCTCCCTTGCCCCAATCTTTGTAGTAGATCTCGGTTCCATCGTCAGCACTGAAGAATGGCACTGTACAGTCCTTTCTGTTTTCCATCTTCTATTTTCGTGAGGTCCATGCTGGTGTGCCAACCCCCCCCATGAGCACCTTTTCGATCGTGGCTGTTCGATCGTCCTGTGGCGCCCGTGCAACGCACGGGTATGCAAACCCGTTCGCACTAGCGGGGCCACGGTACGGATTCCGGGGCCCATACCAACGCCGCCGATCACGGCGTCGTCTGGGGTCAGGTCGGCAGTTCGTTGCCCGCCCGCTCGGCCACCATGTACTGGGCGTACCAATCCGGCCAGTTGGCGTCTTCCTCGCCGATCCGCTTCTCGTGCTCGCCGTGGGCGGCCGACGCACGCCGAAGCGCCCCAGCCAAGTCGCTCGCCGACGCGAAGGCGGCCGTCGTCGGGTCGATGCGGCCGGGCAGCCGTGTCGTGACCTCTTGGAACAACCAGCCGTTGCCGTCGGGATCGCTGAAGGTGGCGTACGAGCCATAGCTACTACGATCGGGCGACGGGCCGTCCACCCGGGTGGCTTCGTGGAATCGAGCGCCGGGCGAACCCTCGTGGAACACCTCGCTGACGTCCACACCGCGCGCCACCAGGTCGGCACGGGCAGCCTCAACGTCGGAGACGATCAGGTACGGGCTCTGGCCCGACCCGGGCGCGGCCGATGTGAGATTGACGCCGAACTGCACCGAGCACCCCGAGCCCGGAGGGGTGAACTGGACCAAACGGAAGTCCTCGCCACGGGTGACATCGGCGTCGAGCCTCCAGCCAAGGTTGGCGTAGAATGCCTTGGCCTTATCGACATCGGCGACGCCGAGGACGATCACCTCCAGATTCATGTCCACAACTCCTGGAGCCGGGACCTCCGCCGAGGTTTGATTGCGTACGTCGGTGCTGCTCATCGGTGACCTCCATGGATCTCGTGTGTGAGCTCATGGTGGCGCTACGGGGCCGATCCTCGCGCCCGGGTAATTCCCTGGTTGGCTCCAACGGTCGGACAATGCCGCCCTCGGCCGCTCAGCGTTTGCCGGTTGGGGACTCTCCCCGAAGCTGGTGTTCGATTTCCAGCCGCCCGGAGTCGCGCCGAGCAGGCTGACTCGTGGTTCGTTGAATCTGGGTGGGATCGCACGACCGTCGGCACGGGGTACCCGACCAGGGTGTCCCACGGGCGCGACCAGTCACCAAAGGCGCCACCATCACCGATGTGGTGTTCTGCCCCGATCAGACACTGGAGGTGCCATGACGGGGGTAACCGTCGCTTCCGATCCGGGCCACCATTGGGATCTGCTCGGCCAAACGGTCGTCGTCATAGGCGGGAGCTCGGGTATCGGATTGGAAACCGCCCGCCTTGCCCGGGTGAACGGAGCCGAGGTGATACTCGCCGCACGCAACCCAGAACGTCTCAAGCTCGCGGCCGACGACGTCGACGCGAGCAGGAGGTCTCGTAAGGGTTTAGGACTGAAGGACTAGCTGCTAGAGCTGCGGCAACGCCTTCCGTAGCTCTCTTCGTGAGCTCAAGTCCAACTTGATGAAAACCTTGCGTAAATGCCACTCCACGGTGCGCGTGCTGATGAACATATGGACGCCAATTTCTGGATTTGTTCGTCCTTCACCGGCAAGCAACGCGATCTGTGCCTCTTGCGCTGTCAGTTTGCTCGACATTTCAACCGATCGAGCCCGCACCTTTTCCCCAGTCGCAAGTAGTTCCCGTCGGGCGCGCTCGGAATACGCTCCAATGCCCATGGATGTCAACATCTCGTGGGCTTGTCGGAGTTGCTGGCGTGCATCAACCCGACGGTTCTGGCGGCGCAGCCACTCTCCGTAGAGCAGATGAGCCCTGGCGAGTTCCCCCCTGACACAGGTTCGGTCAAGACGTTCGATCGCGTGTTTGTACAGGGGTTCGGCGTCATTGCCATCGATCACCAGAGCTCGAGACCGAGCCTCCATTCCGACGATCCAGTCCGTGCCGCTGGCGTGTGCCATTTCAGCGATCTGTTGGAGCGCCCGAGCGGCTTCTTCGGGCCGTCCAATCCGAGCTGCCGCTTCAACAATTTCGGCCATTACCGTGCTTGACATTGCCAAACCCTCTGCGTCGGGCAGGTCGGCGGCTGTTGCTGCCTCAAATGCCTCTTCGTACCGGCCGAGCCCGTTGAACAACACCGCTCGTGCATACTGCGTCACGGCAACCCCCTGGCCTTCGCCAGTCTGCTGCACGAGCTGGAGCGCTTCGTCCATCAGTCTCAAGGCCTCTGTTTCCCGACCTTGCCACGCGGCGACGAGGACAGGGCCGTAAGGCGGGGGGGGCGTTCCGATCGCCTCACTAAGGGTTCGAAGTTCCTCGAGAGCCTGTATCGCAGGAACGAGCTGCCCAAACTTCGTATAGGCCGAGAGCCGTACCGTTAGCGCAAACGGAAGCACCCTGAGCGCCCCGGCATCGCGAGCGAGAGCCACGTGACGAGCGGTGAGAACATCACATGACGCATCATCAAAGAGAATCCATGCGACCACTCCGGCATGCCACAACCAGCGGAGTTCTTCGTCATGAGAAATCTGCTTGCCACGGAACGCACTGACGGCCAGCTTCAAGATCGGTGCGGCGGCGGCATACCCGCCGACAGCAGCGGTGGCCAAACCTTTCAGAAGTAGATCGGAGGCTCGTGGTTCTCGAGCTGGAGGTGGTAGAGCCAGTGCCGCCTGGGCCACTTCCTGTAGTCCGCCCTCGCGGGCAAGTCGCCCGGCGAACAGTGCTGCCCATAATGCGTCCAAGCAGGCCTCGCGTGCGAGATTGGCGTCAAGCGGCACAAGACCATTGACCGCCTTGAGGAGCAGGCGCGGTGAGTTGCTTCCTCGGTTCTGGGCGTACGCAATCTGGGCGCGGAGCAGATCCGCCTTGGCACGGTCCAAGGCTCCGATTGGTCCGCTCCGAGCCAGCGAGATCAGCCTGAGGGCCGCGTCCTGAGCGCCGCTCTCGTGCTTGGCGCGGGCCGCGGCCAGAGCCCGCTGCGTCTTAAGCGCCGGATCGGCGGTCAACTCGACCGACCGCTCAAGGAACGCCGCTGCAGCTGCCAGTCCCCCAAGTTCTTGGGCTCGACCGGCCGAACACTCCAGTTCTGAGGCAACTTCTTCATCAGGACCGAATGTGGCCTTGGCCCGATGCCAGGCGCGGCGATCCGGATCGACCTCTGCATCTGTCACTTCCGCTAGTGCGGCATGAACGTTCTGCCGATGGCTGAGTGGCGAAGCCCGGTACACCACCGAACGAACGAGCGGATGACGAAATACAACTCGTGGGCCGATGTCGACCAGTCCAGCAACGTCGGGGTGGTCGGCAGCATCGATGTTCACTCCGATCAGCTTTGCTGCGTTCCAGAGCAGAGCCGAGTCACCGAGAGGTTCTGCAGCGGCAACCGTCAGCAACAGTCGGGTATCGTCGGGGAGACGTTCGACTCGCCTCAGGAAGCTGTCCTCGATCCTGCCTGCAAGCGGCGGGATGTCGGGCAACCCGTATCCACCCGCCAGCTCCACCGCTGAGAGTCCTCGCGGCAGTTCCAACAGGGCCAGCGGGTTTCCCCGCGCTTCGCTCAGGATCTGCTCGCGCACTCGGTCGTCTAGGGGCCACGAGATCGCTGAGTCGAGGAGTTCCCGAGAATCTGGATCTGGTAGACCCTCCACGACGAGTTCTGGAAGTCCGATGAAGTCATCGTTCGATTCTCGAGCTGCGATCACCAACAGAACGGACTCCGCCATCAACCGGCGTGCCGCGACCCCCAGCGCCACCGCCGACGCGCGGTCCATCCACTGCGCGTCATCAACCACGCAGACGAGCGGGTGTTCTTCGGCAGCGTCAGAGAGCAAGCTCAAAAGCGCCAGCCCCGCCAGAAGGCTATCGGGGGCAGGGCCAGATTTCCGGCCGAATACCGTCGCCAAAGCATCGGACTGAGGAGCCGGGAGCCTATCTAGGTGACCGAGCATGGGCGCTACCAACTGCTGTAGCATGGCAAATGCGAGTTCCATTTCGGACTCGACCCCGACTGCTCGGGCCACCCTGAAGTCCGCTGCCGACTGGATCAGGTCCTCGAGTAAGGCCGTCTTACGACACCCATGTCGCCGCGCAACACAACCGCTGCGCTATGTCCGCTCCGCACTCCCTCGATCAGATCGTTCAAGTACTCACGCTCACGCCGGCGCCCGGTTAACACCATCAGGGTTCCGGCACTCGACGGACACCACCAGGTGGCCGTGCGACGGGTGAGACGATGTGTACCCCCCTGGTAAGCAGGGCTCTCACCCCGGGACCACCTCCGACACGCCGATCACTTGGCCGCTCATCCAATTCCGGAGAATGGCAGGACGGCCTGTGACTTCGTCTGCGATTGCCGCTCACTCCCGCCGGGCGTGACGCCGTTGGACCCCTTGGGCTCCGCGCCAGACCGAAGAATGACATCCCCGGTCTCGCTCGCGCCGCCCAATGCTTCATTGTCTCGGCACCCCTAGGAGGATTAAGTCTCTTTATAATGACGGCCCAACGTCAGCCGGGCAATGTTGCCTGCGTCAATTCTGCCACAGCGGTTTTCTCGCCGATAAGGTCACGTAAGGTCATGTCGACCCAAATGAAAATTCTGGGGGATCCCACTTTGGGCCTCTGACCTGGGCCTTTCGGTGGAGGTGAAGGGACTCGAACCCTCGGCCTCTACATTGCGAACGTAGCGCTCTACCAGCTGAGCTACACCCCCGGGGCACCGCCCAGGATAGTCAGGCTCGACGGCCCTCCCGCAGCGGCGAGAACTGCATCAGCGCTCCGGTAGCGGCCGCGGCACACACCGTCAGCGTGCCGCGACCCTGGGCTCCTCATAGTCGGAGTCGGAGTCGTAGTCGGCGTCGTCCCAGGCACCGGGGTAGCCGGCCGTCGCCGCGTCGACGTGCCCCCCGCCCCCGAACGGGCCCCGCGCCGAGTCCTGACGGACCCGGCGGCGGCGCTGCTCCGCCTGGATCTCCTTGGCGTACGCCATGAGCCCGACCAGGCCGAGCGCGGCCAACCCCGAGAGGACGGTCAAGACCCAGGCGAGATGCATCGCCGGCCACATCCCGATGAGCGCGGTCGAGATCGCAATGCCACAGAGGCAGCGCAGCAGCGTGGTGCAACGCCGTTTGGCCTGCTCGCGCCGGAAGGCGGACAGATCCGCGCTCACTTCGGGCACGCACTCGGGCTCCGGCCGATCGAGGACGCCGATCCGCTCGTAGTGGCCGCCGTCGCCGTCGTCGACGTCGGCCGCGGCCGCGTCGTCGGTGGGCCGCAGCAGTACCAGCTTGGGACGGGACGAGTCGACGGCGGGCGTAGACGTCTCGGCGGGGCGCCCGGGCATCGCGGTATGCAGACGGTACGCCGGAGCCACCGTCTTGGGCCCTGCATGCTCCAGGAGCTGGAGCTGGTGGTGGAAATGGTCGATAGAGCCCACGCCCTGGCGCTCCCCGAATCGCCGCCAAGCGCTCGGGGCCAGGACTGCCACCCACAGAAAAACTACGAGGACCAGCAGGATCAAGATCGTCACTCCCCGACGTCCTACCTTCGCTCCGGTGAAAAAGCCTATTGTTTGGCCTTTTCCAAATGGTGGATGGTTGGGGAAATGCGCAGCGCCGACCTCGTCGGCACTTCTCCGCTCAACGTCGTTTGTAGCGCCGCTGCCGTCCCGAATCAAGGCCCAACTTCCCGCCCTGCTCCTCGGCGTGCGGCACCACCGTCAGGCGGCGCGGCTCCACCACCGACCGCCGGTGCACCCGACATCGACCGACAGGCCGAAGCACCTGGACACCTGTGCCGACGTGATGACGTCGCCCAGCGGTCCCGCCGACAGCAGCCGGCCGCGGGACACGAGGCCGGCGTGGGTGAAGCCCGGCGGGATCTCCTCGCAGTGGTGGGTCACCAGGACCACCGGCGGGCTCGACCGGTCCCCGGCCAGGGCGCCGAGGCGCACCAGCAGCCGCTCGCGCGCGCCCAGGTCCAGGCCGGCGAACGGCTCGTCGAGGAGCACGAGCTCGGGGTCGCCCATGAGCGCCCGGGCCAGGAGGACCTGCTGGCGCTCCCCCTCGGAGATGACCCCGAAGGGACGGTCCCCGATCTCCTGCACCCCGCCGCCGGCCAGGAGCCGGTCCGCCTTGTCCCAGTCCTCGTCCCCGTACCGGTTCCACCACGTCTCGAGCGCGCCGTGTCGGCCGCTCACCACGACGTCACGGGCGGCGAGGTCTGCCCGCAGCTGCCGCGTGACCGCGCCGCTGACCAGCGCGACGCGCGGGCGCAGCGTCCGCACGTCCACTCGGCCGAGGCGGGCCCCCAGCACATCCACCGTCCCCGCCGTGGGCCAGAGCCGGGCCGCGGCCACCTGGAGCAACGTCGTCTTGCCGGACCCGTTCGGGCCGAGGATGACCCAGCGATCGTGCATCTCGACGCGCCAATCGATCCCCGCCAGCACCGGCACACCCTCCCGGCGGACCGTGACGCCGCGCAGCTCGACCGCAGGAGCGGGCCGACCGCCCCGAGTCACGCCCCCGTGCAGTCGCGCTCGGCGATGCGCCGGTCGATGCGGCCGATGAGACCCGAGCAGCACTGCGACCACGTCCGCTCACCCGCCAGCCAGAGCCACATCTCTCGGCGGTAACCCAGCACGATCCGCCCGAGGTCCTCCTCGCCGACACCCGCGCTGGCGAGGATCCTCCAGCGCGTCCACAGCCAGGCCACGATGCCGTCGGCCCCGGTCAGAACGGGTTCGAGCTCGCCACCGTCGAGGACGGCGGTCAGCCAGCGCTCGGCCCGCACCGTGGGCTCGTCGGGCACATGCAGCACGGGCGCCGCGGTCGAGGTCAATGGCGGATGAACACGGGTCGGCGGTCCGAGCCGTCGTAGGCGCGCAGGTGCTCCTCGAAGTCGATGAACAGCGGCGCATCCGGGTCGAGCTTCCGCTGCAGGGAGCGGTCGGCGATCTTCTTGTCGAGGGCGTCGAGCCGGAGGAGGGCGGCCGGGTCGTCCAACCCGCGCACGTCGAGCTTCGATCGGGCGGCCTGGAACGCCAGGCGACCCCGCTCTGTCCTGATGATCACACTCGTCCATCCGTTCATGGAGCCGACGCTCCCGACCGAGATGTCAGCAGAACGGCCCAGGAAGTCAGCACACTCGTCGCAACCCTTCAGCGCGGCGCCATGGAAATCCTTGACGGGCTCGTCGACGGCCAGCTCGCCGTCGCGGTACTCGACGATCATGCGCCCCCGGATCACGTCCATCTTCGACACGCGGTCCAGGTCGACGCCGCGCTTGTCACGGAGTTCCTTCAGCGTCAACGCCTCGTAGTCGAAGTTCTTCGTGCACATCAGGGCGATCGTCAAGACGACCGCATCCACCCGGTGCGCGCCCGTGGGCCAGCGGCGTGCCTGCATGGCCCGCAGCCCTTGCACCTCGCACGGAGTCCCGACCACGGCGAGACGCGGCCTGGGTGGCAACGCGTAGCGCGAGAGATCGAGCTCGGCCAGGGCCATCGTCTGGTTGTAGAAGCTGCCAGAGGCGGCCCGGATCTCGTCTGCCGTGGTCGCGACCGTGGCGACGCCCTTCCACTGCTCGTCAGGGTCGGTGCTCGGCTTCGACACGAGCGCCCCGTCGATCTCGCCCGCCGCCAGCAGCCCGATGAGCAGTGCGCTGACCGCACCGCCGTCCTGGGCGTCCTCGACTTCGGCCGAGGCGCGGACGGCGTAGGTGTCCACCACTGCGCCGAGCCCGTCGGCCGGCGGTCCCCCGCTGATCTTCCAGTATGTGTCCGAGGAGTCCGAGCGGACCTGGGCGGGCTGCACCTCGGCGTCCTCGTCGGTCCCGACGGTCGACGGTGGCCACAGGGCCTCGTAGCGGAGCCCGCCCCGGGGGCAGAAGTCCCAGCACAGCGAGCAGCCGGTGCACATCTTGACGAGCTCGGGCAGGTTCGTGTCCTCGTCGACGCCGATGGAGTTCGAGGGACAGACGGCGACGCAGGTGCCGCACTGGATGCAACGGTCGGCGTGGATCACGCCCGCCTCGAGCTCCCAGAACCACACCTTGCCGGGAGGCTCGACGATCCCGTTCATCTGCTCCCGGATCCGGTAGCGCTTCACTGCGTCACCGCCTCGGCCGCGCCGACGAGTGTCGACCGCAGCTCGTCCGGGGGGCTGCGCCGAGCCCAGAGGTGGAACGGCTCCGCCGGACGGCGCTCGTCCTGGTATCGGCGGACGATGCGGAGCAGCGCTTCAGGAACACGGTCGACCGGGACCGCGCCGACGAGCCAGTCGATGAACGCGGCGTCCGGCCCGAGCGAGCCGCCGAGGCCGATGTCGACGGCCTCTTCGATGTGCTCGTCGACGTGAGCGATGTCACCTCGGAAGCCGATGTCGGCGATCTGCGGCTGCGCGCACGAAGCCGAGCAGCCCGAGAAATGCATGCGGATGACCCCGGCGTCGCCGCGCTCACCGTTCCGGCCATCCTCCGCCAGCCGCGCGTCGAGGCTGCGTGCCCACTTGACCGCCCGCTCCTTGGTCTCGACCACGGCGAACCGGCAGAACTCCGAGCCGGTGCACGCGACGACGCCGCGCTCGAAGGGACCGGGGAACGGTGAGTAGGTCGCCATCAGCGGTTCGGCCAGCAGGTCGTCGAGGCGATCCTCCGGCACACCGGACACGATGAAGTTCTGGTCGGTGCTGATGCGGACACCGCCGTCGCCATAGCTCTCGGCCAGCCGCGCCAGCTCCACGAGCTCCAAGCCGTGCATGCGGCCGACCGGAACGGAGCAGCCGACATAGAAGAGGCCCGGTTGCTTCTGCGGGTGGACGCCGACGTGGTCGCCCCTGAAGGCGGTCGTCAGCTCCTGTCCGGCGGGCTCCAACACGAAGTTCGTGCGCTCGTCGAGAGCGGCACGGAACCCCTCCGGACCCAGCTCCTGGGCGAGGTACCGCATCCGGGCAAGCCCGCGGTTCTCCCGGTTGCCCAGCTCGCCGAAGACCTGCGCCACGCCACGGCTGAGCTCGACCGCCTGGTCGGGCCGGATGAACAGGTCGATGTCGGACGCCATCCGCTCGCCGTCGGAGAGACCACCGCCGATGAGCACGTTGAAACCGATGGCGCCGTCGGCCTGTTCCGCCGGCCACAAGCCGATGTCGTTGATTTCGACGCGGGCGCAGTCCTCGGTGCAGCCGGTGACGGCGATCTTGAACTTGCGTGGCAGGTTCGCGTACTCGCGGTTTCCGGTGAAGAACGCCGAGATGGCCTGCGCGACTGGCAGGGCGTCCACGACTTCCCGCTGGTCGATGCCCGACACGGGACAGGAGCAGACGTTGCGGGCGGAGTCACCACACGCCTGCACGGTCGTCAACCCGACGTCCCAGAAGCGCTGCCAGATCCGGGGCACGTCCGCGATGCGGATCCAGTGCAGCTGAATGTCCTGGCGGGTCGTGAGGTCGGCGTAGCGGTTGCCGAACACCGGGCTGTCATCGGGTCCCTCGGCGAACGCGTCGGCCGCCACACCGATCTCCCGGACCTGGGAGGCGGTCATCACTCCCCCCGGCACCTTGATCCGCATCATGAACGCGTCGCCGCCCTGGCGCTGGGGGTACATGCCGACCCACTTGAGGCGCTCCTGCTCCCCCGGGACCTTGGCGATGGAGTCGGGGCCCTCCTTGGAGTAGGTGTCGATGACGGCCTGCGCCACCTCGAACGGGTGCCGCGACAGCTTCAGCTGCTCGACGGGGTTGAGCTCGCCGATGTTCCGGTACGGCCGGACGAACTTGAGCCCGCGGTCGCGCCGGCCCCGGAACTCCATCCCGTAGGGGTTGTCGAGGTCGCGTGGCACTAGACGTGCAGGCCACACTCGGACTTGTCGAGTCCCGCCCAGCGGCCGGCGCGGGGGTCCTCCCCCTCGGCGACCGGACGCGTCGTCGGGGCGCACCCGATGGAGCGGTATCCCTTGGGCACGAGCGGGTGCACCGGCAGACCGTGGTCGGCGAGGTACGACGCGATGTCGTCGTCCGTCCACGTCACCAGCGGGTTGACCTTCACCAGCCCGAACGAGGCGTCCCAGCTGACGATGGGCGCATCGGCGCGGGTGGGCCCGTCGCTGCGCTTCAGCGACGTCAGCCAGGCGCGCTTCCCGGCCAGGGCACGACGCAACGGCGCCACCTTGCGGAACTGGCAGCACTGCTCGGTGCCGCAGGGAAAGGCGGCCGCGTCAGGACCGGGCTTGGTCACGGTGAGGTTCAGCCCGTAGCGCGCCCGCACCTCCTCGACGAAGGAGAGCGTCTCGGGAAAGTGCGCCTCGGTGTCGAGGAACACGACCTCGATCCCGGGCGCGACCCTGGTGGCCAGGTCGATGAGCACGATGTCCTCGAACGAGGCGGCCAGGGCGACGGAGGCGCCGAACGTCTCGATGGCCCACCGGATGACGGCGCTGGCCGGAGCGGTCTCGAAGCGCTCGCTGACGGCCGCGAGGTCCTCCTCGCCCACCGGCTGGTCGCTCACATAGGTTTCGGCCACCGATCCTCACCTTCTGCTCGAGCCGACCGGCCCGTTTCCAGGGCCCCCGCCCCGGCGCTTGACGCCCGTCCGAATGCAGGCTTTAGTATACATGACCAAAATGGTCATGATTTGAGAGGTCCCATGGACACCGCCGCTCTTCGCTCCCCGCAGCACCGCCCCGTCGCGGATCACGCCGGCGCGTCGGTCACCGCCCTGGTCAGGCCCGTGGAGCATCCCCTCGGCCACCTGGACCTGCTGGAGTCGCTCGCCATCTTCATCATCCGCGAGGTGGCCGCCGAGTCCGAGCGCCCGGTCCTGCTCTTCAGCGGGGGCAAGGACTCTGCCGTCCTCCTCCACCTCGCCGCCAAGGCCTTCAAGCCGGGGGGGATCCCCTTCCCCGTCCTCCACGTCGACACCGGCCACAACTTCCCCGAGGTGCTGGCTTACCGGGATGCACAGGTCGAGGCCGAAGGGGCCAGGCTCCTCGTCGCCAAGGTGCAGGACTCCATCGACCAGGGCCGGGTACCCGACCCGGGCCCGGTGGCATCGCGCAACCGCTTGCAGACCACGACGCTGCTCGATGCGATCAACGCCAACGGGTTCGACGCCGCGTTCGGCGGAGCGCGGCGTGACGAGGACAAGGCCCGGGCCAAGGAGCGCGTCCTCTCGTTCCGCGACTCCTTCGGGCAGTGGGACCCCAAACGACAGCGACCCGAGCTGTGGCAGCTCTACCAGGGGAGCGTGCGCCCGGGTGAGCACCTGCGCGCGTTCCCGCTGTCGGACTGGACCGAGCTGGACATCTGGCAGTACATCCGCCGGGAGCAGATTGAGCTCCCGTCCATCTATTACGCCCACCAGCGCGAGGTGGTCGAGCGCGACGGCATGCTGCTCGCGCTCAGCGAGTGGGTCAGTCCGGCCCCCGGCGAGCAGGCCCACAAGGAGACGGTGCGCTTCCGCACCGTCGGCGACGCCACCTGCACGGGTGCGGTGCGCTCCGATGCCGACACGGTCGAGGAGATCATCAGGGAGGTCTCGGCCTCGCGGGTCTCCGAGCGCGGCGCCACCCGGGCCGACGACCGTTTCTCCGAAACGGCGATGGAGGATCGCAAGCGCGAGGGGTACTTCTAGGCCCATGACCACGTTGCCCGGCTCGCCGCCGGCCGGCGGCCCGGAGCTGGGCGCGGACACCATGGACCTGCTCAGGTTCGCCACGATCGGATCGGTCGACGACGGCAAGAGCACCCTCATCGGCCGGCTGCTCTTCGACACCCGTCAGCTCTTCGACGATCAGCTCACTGCCATAGAGACGGCATCGGAACGCCGCGGCCTCGGTGAGGTCGACCTCTCCTTCGTCACCGACGGCCTGCGCGCCGAGCGCGAACAGGGCATCACGATCGACGTCGCCTACCGCTACGCGGCGACCCCTCACCGCAAGTTCGTGATCGCCGACTGCCCCGGGCACATCCAGTACACGCGCAACATGGCGACGGGGGCCTCGACCGCCGACCTCGCGCTCGTGCTCGTGGACGCCACCGCCGGGCTGCGTGAGCAGTCACGGCGCCACATCTGCATCGCGGCACTGCTGGGTGTGGACCAGCTCGTCGTCTGCGCCAACAAGATGGATCTCGTCGACTGGGACCGGTCCGCCTACCAGCGGATCGCAGACGACATGGAGGCGCTTGCCCACCGGCTCGGGATCTCCTCGTGCACGATCATCCCGATCTCGGCCCTCAACGGCGACAACGTGGTGGCCCGCTCGGACGCCGCTCCGTGGTACGACGGACCGACGGTCCTCGACGCCCTCGAGTCGGCCCAGGCCGGCGGGTGGGCCGCCCAGCACGGCGTCGGCCGGGGTAGCGGCGCGCGGCTCCCGGTGCAGTGGGTGCTCCGCCAGCCCGGCGGCGGGCGTAGCTACGCCGGCATGGTGAACGGCGGGCCGTTCCGGGTCGGCGACCAGGTGGTGGTGCTGCCTCAGGGCGCGCACACCTCCGTCCGGGCCATTGAGACGGCGGACGGGCCGCTCCAGCGCGCCGAGGTCGGCCTGTCCGTGTCCCTTCGCCTGGCAGATCACCTCGACATCTCCCGGGGTGACCTCATTGCCGCCGCCGAAGATGCCCCCGAGGTGACGGACACGTTCGAGGCGACGGTGTGCTGGTTCAAGGACAGCCCGCTCCGGGTCGGCGACCGGCTCCGCATCAAGCACACCACGCGGGTCACGCCGGTCGTGGTCGAGGCCATCGCGGGCACCTTCGACGTCAACGAGCTCCGCATCGCCGAGGCGAGCGAGCTGCGCGAGAACGACATCGGCGTCGTGCAATTGCGGACGGCGACGCCGCTGGCGGTCGATCGCTACGAGGCCGACCGCATCACCGGGAGCTTCGTGTTGATTGACGAGCTGACCTTCGCCACCATCGCGGCGGGCATGGTGGGCCCTCCCCGTCTGCATGACTGAGCACACGACCGAGCGCCGGTCCTACTACCCGGTGTCTCTGGACGTGTCGGAGCGCCCGTGCCTTGTCGTCGGCGGGGGTCCCGTGGCGGCACGCAAGGTCCGAGGGTTGCTCGACTGCGGTGCCTCGGTGACCGTGATCGCGCCGCAGCTGAGTGACGACATGGAAGCCGTGACGCCCCTCCTGCACGCGGTGGAGCGGCGGCCCTACGTCAGCGGTGACGTGTTGGGCTACCGGCTCGCCGTGGCCGCCACCGGGGTGCCCGCGGTCGACGGCGCCGTGTTCGCCGACGGTGAGGCGGCGGGGGTCTGGGTCAACAGCGCCGACGACACCGCCCACTGTTCCTTCATCCTCCCGGCCGTGCACCGCGACGGCGCAGTGACGGTCTCCGTGTCGACGGGAGGGCTGAGCCCTGCGCTCGCGTCGTGGCTGCGGGACCGACTCGCCGCCCGGTGCGGGGAGGGTCTCGGAACGCTGGCCCAGCTTCTCGGCGACGGGCGCGAGCGTCTCCGCCGGGCCGGGGCACGCAGCGACTCGGTCGACTGGGCCCGTCTGCTCGACGGCCCGCTGCCCGAGGTGGTGCGGTCCGGGGACGTCGACCGGGCCCGTGAGATCGTGACCGCCGCCACCGATCGATAGCGCGCACAGAGGTCCCGATCCGCGTTCCGTGGACGGAGCCGTTCTTCGTCCTTTCTGGGCTCCGCCCACGTGTTAACACCTTCATGCAGGGTGTTAACACCAGCCGCGACCAGTGCTTTCGTCCCTGTCAGCCATTCGGCAGCCGTACGACAATCGCCCGCGACCTGCCCTGTCCCCGAGCTCTCTTGGGAACCACCGTGATCCAGTCCTCACTGACGTCGCGTCCCACCACCGCCATGCGTGGTGCCGCATCGACATCGGGTCCGGGCAGAGTTCGGGATGAACGCAGTGATTGCGGGCGCATGACTCCGCCCAGTGCCGCGCCGTGCCATGGCCCGGCTTCTTGGCGAGTCAGAGCGGAGGAATCGTCACATCTCTCGAGCTCCGTTCTGCAGGTGGACAATGGCGACCCAATTGTCCCGGCCGTTGCCGGCAACTAGTCCTTTTGTACCTGTCGTCCCTCCCGGCTTTTGCGCATATTCGAGGGCAAGCACCGCGCGTACCCGTGGTGGCTTCACGCCACAGGTATGCGTCAGAGGGCACGGGACATGGGAACCGTGCAGCCACGAGGGGGCGTAATGAGACTGTCGATTGGTCGAGTGTCAGCGGGTCACACGACGAGCGGGACGGCGCACTGGGGTGACACCAGCGACGCGGTCCACGGTGCTGTGTGGCGCCGCGCCGCCCTCGGGCTCGTTGCCGTCCTCATCCTGGGCTGCGTCGGGCTGCTCTTCAACCCCGCCAAGCCTGCCGGCGCCGCCAACCCCCCCAACCCGTTCGCATCGGGCCAGGTCTTCGCCTCGGTGGGAGGCGGGACCGTCAATGTCTACGACCCGTCGTCGGGCAACCTGCTCGGCTCCATGACCGACAACTCGGGAACGTCGTACAACGCCGGGACCACGTTCGACGCCAACGGGAACCTGTACGTGACCGACGACGACGCCGGGCAGATCAGCGAGTTCAACTCCAGTGGGACCCAGATCGGGCAGTTGACCGGGCTCACCGACGCCTACGGAGATTCCAATGACCCGCTTTCGTTGGTCTTCGACAACGCGGGCAATCTCTACGTCGGTCAGCAGTCGACGCCCTACATCGCCGAGTTCAACTCGAGCGGGGTGCGCCAGCCCGACATCGGCCCGCTCCAGACGCAGCTCTACGGCGACGACTGGATCGACCTTGCTCCGGACGAGCACACCTTCTACTACACGACCGAGGGCGACGAGATCCTCACCTTCAACGACCAGACCAACACGCAGGGACCCGTCTTCAACCAGGTGCCGTTCCCGTCGACCCAGGTGGTCAACGGGACGAAACTGGCGAACCAGGCCTTCGAGCTCAAGATCCTCGCCAACGGTCAGGTGCTGGTCGCCGACTCCTCCCAGGACATCCTGCTGAACGCCGACGGCAGCGTGAACCACGTCTACCCGTGCTCGTCGATGCCCGGGTGCGGCACCCAGCTCTTCGCCATCAGCGTCGACCCGAGCGGCACCTCGTTCTGGACCGCCGACTCGTCGACCGGCAACATCTACCAGATCAACATGGCCACCGGTGCGGTCATGCAGACGATCGCCACCGGCTCGGGGACCCTCTACGGCCTCTCGGTGGACGACCAGCTCGAAGTGGCCAACCCCCAGATTCCGACCAACAACACGCCCCCGCCGCCACCCGCGACGCTGGCCGTCCAGCCCGTGTCCGGCAACTTCTCGTCGCCGACGCCGGTCTCGGCGGTGCTCACCAATTCGAGCGGCCAGCCCGTCGTCAACGAACCGGTCACCCTCACGCTCAACGGTTCCGAGTCGTGCACCGCGACGACCGACAACACCGGGACCGCCACCTGCGTCATCACGCCCGGTGAGCCCTCGAGCTCCTACACGTTGACTGCATCGTTCGGGGGCGACACATCGACGTCGACACCGATCGGCTCGGCCAGCACCTCGAGCACCTTCACGGTGAACCCGGACTCCAGCACGGTGACCTATACCGGGCCGACGACGTCGGTCAACGGGCAGCCCATCACGCTGACGGGCAACCTGACCACCAACACGCCGACCACGGGCACCCCGCTGCCCACCAAGGTCGTCACCTTCACCATCGGCTCGGGCACGACCGCGCAATCCTGCAACGCAACCACGGACGTGAACGGGAACGTGAGCTGCACCATCGCGTCGGTCGACCAGCCGACCAGCTCGGAGCCGATCGTCACCAGCTTCACCGGTGACGCCTACGACACGCCATCGACGACCACCAACACGCTCAGCGTCACCGAACCGACGATCTTGACGGTCAACTCGGCGACCAGTGACTACTCCGACGCCACCACGGTCTCGGGTGTGCTGACAGACGGCAACACCAACCTCCCCATCGCGAACGAGCCGGTGACCTTCACCCTCAACGGCACGGAGACCTGCACGGGGACGACGGACTCGACTGGTACGGCGTCCTGCAGCATCACGCCGGGCGAGCCGGCCGCGACCTACACCCTGGCCGGCTCCTTCGCCGGTGACTCGACGCTTCCGCTCCAGCTGCAGCCGGCGAAGAACTCGGCCAGCTTCATCGTCACCCTGGAGGAGACCGGCGTGACCTACACCGGTCCGACGTCGATCTTCAATTCCCAGAACCTGACGGTCTCGGGGACCCTGACCTCGGACTCCGGTGCCACGCCCGTCGTGGGCCGCACGCTCACCTTCGTCCTCGGGAGTGGGTCGACGGCGCAGACCTGCACCACCGCCGCCCCCACGAACTCCAGCGGGTCCGGCAGTTGCACCATCAACAACGTGAACCAGACCGTCGGCCCCGTGCCGGTGACCGTCACCTTCGCCAGCGACGGCTACTACCAGTCGGCGACCGCGACGGGCTCGGTGAACGTCGGCCCGGTGCAGACGGGGACGACCCTGACCGTCAGCCCCGCCACGGGCGACTACGCCGACGCCACCAACGTATCGGCGACCCTGATCGACAACTACACGTCAGCGGGCGCCGCCAACGAGCCGGTCACGATCACGCTCGACGGGACGCAGTCGTGCACCGGCACGACGAATGCCAGCGGTGTGGCGACCTGCTCCATCACGCCGAACGAGCCGGCAGGGACATATTCGCTGTCCGCGTCGTTCGCCGGTGACGCCACCGTACTGCCCCATCTGCTGACCAGCACAGGGACGGGCACCTTCGTGGTCACCCACGAGGAGGCGGCCCTCACGTACACGGGGGCGACCACTGCGACCAACGGGTCCTCCGCCACGCTCTCGGGTGTCCTCACCACCGACACCACGCCGTTGGCCGGCCGCACCGTGACCTTCACTCTGGGATCGGGAACCTCCGCGCAGAGCTGCAGCGGCACGACGAACTCGTCTGGCGCCGCCTCCTGCGTGATCGCCAAGGTGAACCAGACCACCAGCCCCCTTCCGGTCACCGCGAAGTTCGCCGGCGACGCCTACTACGTCCCGGCGACCGCGACGGGGAGCGTCGTGATCGACACACCGACCACGCTCACGGTCAGCGCCGGAACCAGCACCTACGGCCAGCCCACGCCCCTCACGGGCACGCTGACCAACTCGGTGACCGGCGCCCCCATCGGTGGGCAGACCGTGACCCTCACGCTGAACAGTTCCCAGTCGTGCACGGCGACGACGAACGCCCAGGGGGTCGCGACCTGCAGCGTCACGCCGACCGAGCCTGACGCCTCCTACCCGGTCACCGGGTCCTTCGGCGGGGGCACGACGACGACCACCCTCCTTCCCAGCGGCGGGCACAACACCGAGGTGATCAACAAGGCGCCCACCACGGTCACGTACTCGGGCCCGACCCAGGCGTTCCCGGGATCGACGGCGACCCTGACCTCGACGCTCACCTCCAACGGGACCCCGATTCCGGGCCAGCCCGTCGTCCTGACACTCGGCACGGGCCGGTCGGCCCAGAGCTGCACCGGCACCACGAACTCGGCGGGTGTGGCCTCCTGCACCATCACGGTCAACCAGGTCGAGGGGTCCGTGGCGGTGACGGGCTCCTACGGGGGCAACACCTACTACCAGTCCTCCTCCACGTCCTCCAGCGTGCAGATCGGCTGCGGAGGCGGCGGTGGCGGCGGATCAGGTGGCGGCGGATCAGGTGGCGGCGGATCAGGTGGCGGCGGCTGCGGTGGCAGCGGTGGTGGCGGCCAGGGCGGAGGCTGCCGGCCTCCGGTTGGCGGCTGCGGGCAGTGCTGCGGCTGACGGTCCCCTCCCGTCCGGTCGTGACCTGACCCGGCCCGGAGCTACATGCGCACGGAACACGGACCCCGCACGTGGTCCGTGTTCCGTTCAGGGCTGGGCGATCATGATCACCACCCCGGCGAGCAGCACGACGAGCGCGACGCCGGCGGCCCGCGCCATCGACGTGGCATCACCCTCGCACGAGTCCGGCGCGTCGAACCGACCGGCAGCGGGCCCCACCGTGGCGAGGGCGACCTGGAGCCGGCGCTCGGCTGGCCACAACGCCCCTTCGGCCAGCAGCGCGAACGCGACGAAGAGGGCCAGACCGGCCAGCACCCACCCGTCCCCGAGCGCGTAGGCGCCCTGGCTCATGGCGAGCAGCGCGAACCCGAAGACGGGAATGCCGTAGGCGGTCCGGCCCGCCCAGTTGACCCCGGGGCGGAAGTAACGCCGCAGGGGCTCGGGCAGCGGGGCCGATGCCCGGACGAGGCGGCGCAGCCGGGTCGCCGTGGCGGCGGCCGTCGTCGTGGTGACCAGACCGGCCAGCACGCAGCCCACGTGGAGCAGCAGCACGACGTCGAAGGCCGGTCCGTCCGGCTGGTGATGCATGGCCGACATGTTCTCCCATGGGCGCCCGTCCCCGGTGACGGCCCCGTGCCGATGGTGCCTCCACGGCCAGTGAAACCTGTACCGTAGAGGTGGAGGGAAGACGATGAGGCCAATTGCGATGTGGGCGGGTCAGGCAGCGCCCGAGAGAGTGCACCCATGAACCAGTTACGCCTCGATCCGTTGTCCGGCCGTTGGGTCGTCGTCAGCCCCGGGCGCTCCGAGCGGCCCTACTCCTTCGTGACCCGCTCCCCCTGGCAGCCCGACACGCTGGGTCGCCCCTGCCCGTTCTGCCCCGGCAACGAGGAGGACACACCACCCGCCCTCGAGACCTACGGACCCACGGGCCGCTGGCTCGTGCGCGTGGTGCCGAACCTCTTCCCCGCATTCGAAGGTGACGAGCCCTTCGTGGTCGCCAACCGTGGCCCTGTGTTCACGCAGGCCTCCGCAGGCGGCATCCACGAGATCCTCATCTTCTCCCCCGAGCACGACGCCACCCTGGGCATGCTGAGCCAGGAGCAGGTCGAGCTGGTGATGGCCGCGCTGCGTGACCGCCTGGAAGAGCACGCCTCACAGCCCAACCTCCGTTACACCCAGGCCATCGTGAACTCGGGACGTGAGGCCGGCGCCTCGCTCGAGCACCCGCACGGCCAGCTGCTCGGCATGTCCTTCATCCCGCGTGAGCTGGCCGAGGAGCAGGCCCGCTTCGCCCGCTTCGTCGGGTCATGCCTCTTGTGCACGACCATCGAGGCGGAGGAGGACTCCACGGAGCGGGTCATCTACGCGAACGACCGCGTCGTCGTCGTCTGCCCGTTCTGGAGCGCCGTCCCCTACGAGATGCTGGTGATGCCCCGGGAGCACAACCCCCACCTGCACCGGAGCCCGACCGAGGACCTCATCGCCGTCGGCGAGGCGATCCGGCGCACGCTCCAGCAGCTGGCCGAGGCCGTGGGCGACGTGGCCTACAACATCGTGTTCCACTCCGCCCCCTACCGGGTGGGCGAGCCCTACCACTGGCACGCGCACATCTGGCCCAAGGCGACCACGACAGCGGGCTTCGAGCTCGGCACCGGCGTGGCGATCAACGTGATCTCGCCCGAGGAGGCCGCCGAGACCCTCAGGGTCTCGGCCCTGGCTGTCTGAGGCCTACGCCTCCCGGACGGAGCGGGCCAGCTCGAGGAACGACACGAGGCGCCGGACGAGGTCGCGGTCGGGCCCGACCAGGCCACCGATCCCGGGCGTGCTCAGGTAGCCGCTCACGAAGGCACGCCGGTTGCGGGCCTCCCAGGCCTGGCCGAGCGCGGCGAGCCCGAGCCTGCCTGCGGGATCCCGCTCCGCCGCGGCCACCGTGCTGGCCTGGTGCATGGACCAGAGGAGGTCCGCCACGTCCCCCAGGGGGGTCCGGCGTCCCGGCGCGGACGCGCCGGCCAGGACGCCGCCCGGCGCGCAGTCCGAGACCACCCATCCCTGGTCGGTCCTCGCCGTTCGCCCGAGGTGGAAGTCACCGTGGGTGCGGATGACCGGGAGCCGCCCGCCGGACTCGCGGATCCACTTCACGAGGTCGGCCACGCCGGGCGCATCGAGCAGCGAGGCGTCCGCCGACTCGATGGCGGCCTCCGCCTCTTCCACCCACTCCACCACGGCCTCGTGATGGCGCAGGAAGGCGCGGTCCAGGGCCAGGTGCATCCGGGCCGTCATGGTGCCCAGCGCACGCGCCTCGGTGCCGAAGTCGCCGCCGGCGGCCTCGGGCGCACCACCGCACGCGTAGAAGTCGCGCAGTGACGTCAGGGCCAGGGCCCATCCGCCGGAGCGGTCCTCGAGCGGTTCCTGGACGACACCGAGGTCCTGTCCCTCCCAGGCCCAGCGCACCAGCGGAGCGGCCACATGGTTGAAGCCCGCCTCGTCCAGCGCAACCATGAGGTCGACGTCGGGCCGCCCCCCGGGGGCCAGCCACGGGAAGACCATGAGGTCGCCGCGATCGCCGCAGTCGACCACGGTGGCGTCGTCGTCGTCACGCAGGACGGCGACCGGGCCGGGCCGCGTCTCGACCCCGCGGACCGTGGCGAGCAGCAGGGGCGCCAGCTGTGCGTCGCGCAGCGCGTCGGTGCAGACGGCCAGGCCGTGGTCGTCGTCGAGCAGTCCGAGCGTCGCCTCCTCCCCGGAGCACAGGAAGTGCGGCTCGTCGGTGACCCCCCGCAGGCCCGCAACGAAGTGGGCCCGTCGCCCGCCGACCTGGGCGACGACGTCGACGAGGCCGGGGCGTCCCGCCCGCAGCACCTCCGAACGGAGCAGCGCGATCTCGCCCGCCCGCGTCACCCGGCGTTGCCCCAGCCACGCCTCGGTCAGCGTGCGCAGTGCCTGCTCGTGCTCGCCCGTCATTCCTGGACCGGCCTCTCCTCGGGTACCAGGTCGAACCACAGGAACCCGTACGGAGGCAGCGTGATCGTGTGCGGCTCGTCGGCGATGACCGGGAAGGGGACCCGCCCCAGCACCTCGTAGGGCGTCGAACCGGCCCACTTGGCCAGCGAGAGCTCGGCTGGCTGGGCGAAGCGGCTCAGGTTGTGCACGCACAGCACCGCCTGGTGCCGGCGCACCACTTCGTCGCCCTCGCTCTCGTTCCCGGCCGGGACCGTCCGGGCGAGCACGGTGGAGCGGCCCCAGTCGAGCGAGCCGTCGACCGTCGGGTTCACCGAGGGCCCGGTCGAGGCAGACCCCGTGAGGATGTCGGCCACCTCCCCCGATCGCATGTAGGCCAGCACCGAGGGATTGGCGCAGGGAAGCACCTCCATGGCGCCCACGCCCATCACGGGCAGCGCACGCCGCTCGGTCAGCATGCGGCGCAACCAGTGTAGGAACGATCCCTGGTTCCGCAGCTGGGCCTCGACGTTGAGCGCACTGAAGCCGTACACGGGGTCCATGAGCGGCGGCAGGTACAGCTGGGCGAAGTCGGCCTTCGAGAAGCCTCCGTTGCGGTCGGGTGACCACTGCATCGGCGTGCGCACGGAGTCCCGGTCACCGAGGTAGATGTTGTCACCCATCAGCAGTTCGTCGCCGTAGTAGATGACCGGGCTGCCGGGCAGGGAGAGGATCAGGGCGTAGAGGAGCTCGGCCGTCCGGCGGTCGTTGTCCAGCAACGGGGCCAGCCGGCGCCCGATGCCCATGTGCCGCTTCATCCGCGGGTCCTTGGCGTACTCCGCCATGAGGTAGTCCCGCTCCTCTTCGCTCACCTGCTCCAACGTGAGCTCGTCGTGGTTGCGCAGGAAGATCGCCCACTGGCAGGCGTCGTCGATCTCGGGCGTCTGAGCCAGGATCTCGGTGATGGGATACCGCTGCTCGCGCCGGACCGCCGTGAACAGGCGCGGCATCAGCGGGAAGTGGAAGCACAGGTGGCATTCGTCGCCGTCTCCGAAGTAGTCCGCCACGTCGCTCGGCCAGCCGTTCGCCTCGGCGAGGAGGATGCGCCCCGGATAGTCCGCCTCGAGCTGCTTGCGGATGCGCTTGATGAACGCGTGCGTCTCGGGAAGGTGCTCGCCTGACGTGCCGTCGCGCTGGTACAGGTACGGCACGGCGTCGAGCCGGAAGCCGTCGAAGCCGAGATCGAGCCAGAACCGGACGAGGTCGATCATGGTGTCGGCCACTTCGGGGTTCTCGTAGTTGAGGTCGGGCTGGTGGTGGTAGAAGCGGTGCCAGTAGTACTGCTGGCGGGTGTCGTCCCAGGTCCAGTTGGACCGCTCCACGTCGGTGAAGACGACGCGGGCGTCGGGCCACTTCTGGTCGTCGTCGTTCCAGACGTACCAGTCGGCCTTGGCGTTGTCCCTCGAAGAGCGCGACTCCATGAACCAGGGGTGCTCGTCGCTGGTGTGGTTCATCACGAGGTCCGCCACGACCCGGATGCCGCGGCGGTGGGCGTCCTCCAAGAACGCGACGAGGTCGCCGATGCTCCCGTAGTCGGGGTGGACGTTGAAGAAGTCGCTGATGTCGTAGCCGCCGTCGCGGAACGGCGAGGGGTAGAACGGCAGCATCCAGATGCAGTCGATGCCGAGCCACTCGATGTAGTCGAGCTTCTCGCGCAGGCCCCGCAGGTCCCCGGTGCCGTCGTCGTTGGCGTCGAAGAAGCCCCTGATGAGCACCTCGTAGAACACGGCGTGCTGGAACCAGCGCACCGACGGGTCGAAGGCAGCCTCGCCCGTGCTGACCGGGATGGGAGGTGAGCTCACCGTGTCAGCGCCCGACGAAGGTCGCCTTGCCGGGGCCGTTCTCGGCGAACGACGCGATCCCACGGGCTGCGTCCTCGGTGCGTGCCGCGGCAGCGAACGCCACCTGCTCAATGGCCAACCCGTCGGCCAGCGGGCCGTCGAGCCCCCTGTCGACCGCGGCCTTGGCGAGGCCGTGGGCCACCAGTGGGCCGCCGGCCAGCTCCGCGGCCCAGCCCAGGGCGGTCTCGAGCACGAAGTCGGATGCCACCACGCGGTTCACCAGTCCGATCGCCAGTGCCTCCTCGGCTCCCACCGGACGGCCGGTGAAGATCAGCTCCTTGGCGCGCGAGACACCGATGAGCCGCGGCAGGCGCTGCGTGCCGCCTCCTCCCGGGATCACCCCCAGCAGGACCTCGGGCAGACCGAAGCGGGCGTTCTCGCCGCAGACACGGAAGTCGAAGGCCAGCGCGAGCTCCAGCCCGCCGCCGAGGGCGACGCCGTTGACGGCGGCAATGGTGGCCCGCGGCACCGAGGCCAGCGCGCCGAGCGCGGCCGCGAAGTTGGCGCCCACCGCGTCCGCGCCGGTGCCGTCCAGCTCGACGATGTCGGCTCCGGCCGCGAAGATCCGCCTCCCGCCCCACAGCACCACCGCTCCGGGCGGGTCGTCGTGCAGCTCCGTGGCGACCGCGTGCAGCTGGCCGAGCACCGGGGCGGAGAGCGCGTTCGCCTTGGGCCGGTCCAGCCGGATCAACGCCACGCCGTCGGGACGCCGCTCCAGGGTGACGAAGGCTTCATCCATCGCCGCACCGTACCGGAACCCGTGCGGAGCGGCTCATGGGCCCAGCAGGTGGTCCGCCGCCTGGTAGGGGTCCAGCTCGCCGGCCACCAGCGCCTTGACGGCGGTGGTGAACTCCTCCCCCGCCGCCAGCTCGTCGATCTTCGCCTCCGTGCGTGCTCGCAACACCCCCCGGAGTACCTGGGCCAGGCGGTGCGAGCGCCGCGCCGCGAGTTGGCCCGTGCTCCGGAGGTGGCGGCGGTGCCGGGCGACGGCGCCCCACAGGTCCGCCACTCCTTCCCCCGATGTCGCCGTGGTGTCGACGATCTCGGGACGCCAGGCGCCGGGCCGGTCGAGGTCGAGCATCTGCTCGAGGTCGCGGCGGGCCTCCCGCGCCCCGGGCCGGTCCGCCTTGTTGATCACGAACACGTCGGCCACTTCGAGGAGGCCCGCCTTGCTGGCCTGCATGGAGTCGCCCCAGCCGGGCGTCACCACCACGACCGTGGTGTCGGCGGCCGACGCGATCTCGACCTCCATCTGGCCGACGCCCACGGTCTCGACGATGACCACGCCGATGCCCGCCGCGCCCAGGAGGCGGACGGCGTCGGGTACCGCCAGGGACAGGCCACCGAGATGACCCCTCGTCGCCATGGACCGGATGAACACGGTCGGGTCGAGCGTGTGCTGGCCCATCCGCACCCTGTCGCCCAGGATGGCTCCCCCGCTGAAGGGGGACGTGGGGTCGACGGCCAGGACACCCACCTGGGGCACAGCCCCGGCGTCGGGCTCGGGCCACCCGGAACGGGCCAGGGAGATGAGGCGGTCGGTCAGCGTGGACTTGCCGGCCCCCGGCGCGCCGGTCAGGCCGAGGGTGAACGGCACCTCGGCGCGGTAGGCCAGCCGCGCGACCGACATGGCCGTCTCACCGCCGCGCTCGATGTAGGACAGCAACCGTGCCAGGGCGACCCGGTCCCCGTCCCGGGCCTGCGCCAGCAGCACGGTCGGAGCGGCAGCAGGGCTGCGGCTCACCGGCACGTCACCTTCGCCCCCAGCGAGCGCAGCGCGCCCACCAGGTCCTCGTACCCGCGGCCGATGTGGTGCGCCCCGCTCACCACCGTCTCGCCCTCGGCGACGAGACCGGCCAGGACGAGTGCCACGCCGGCGCGGATGTCGGGGGAGCGTACCGGCGCGCCGGAGAGGCGGGGCACGCCCCGGACGATGGCGTGGTGCCCCTCGGTCCGTATGTCCGCCCCCATCCGTCGCAGCTCCGCGACGTAGCGGAACCGCCCGGAGAACAGGTTCTCGGTCAGGATCCCCACCCCGTCGGCCACCGTGAGCATGGCCACCAGCAATGGGCTGTAGTCGGTCGCCACCCCGGGGTACGGGAGCGTCGCGACGTCCGCCGACACCAGCCGCCCGTGGGCGCTGGCCCGCAGCCCGTGCGGGCCCATGTCGGCCACGACGCCCATCTGGGCGACCTTGCGCAGGAGCATCTCCATGTGCTCGGGACGCGCGTCGGTGATCGTCACCTCGCCGCCGGCCATACCGACGGCCGCCAGGAACGTCGCGGCCACCACCCGGTCCGGCACGACCGTGTGGCGCGTGGGCCTGAGCTCGTCGACCCCCTCGACCTCGATGCGCGAGGTACCCGCACCGCGCACGACCGCACCCATGTCGCACAGCATGGCGGCGAGGTCGGCCACCTCGGGCTCCTTGGCGGCGTTCTCTATCACGGTCGTGCCCTTGGCCAGCACCGCCGCCATGAGCAGGTTGTCGGTCGCCGTGTGGCTGGGGTACTCGAGGACGACCCGGGTCCCCACCAGGCGTCCACCCGGGACGGTGCCGCGGATCTCCCCGTGGGAGGACTCGAACCGGGCGCCCATGGCGCTCAGGCCGTTGATGTGGAAGTCGATCGGGCGGTCGCCGAAGTCGTCCCCGCCGGGCAGTGGCATGCGCACGGAGCCGCAGCGGGCCAGGAGCAGCCCGAGGACGACCACCGAGGCCCGCATGCGCTCGAAGAGCTCGTAGGACCCGGCGGGGACGAGCTCGCCGGCCGGCGGTGTGGTCACGGCCAGGTCCCCGTTGTCGAGGCGCTCGGTCCGGGCGCCCACGGCACGGAGCACCTCGGCCATGGTGTCCACGTCGGCGATGCGAGGGACGTTGGACAGCACCGTGCAACCCTCGGCGAGCAGGCAGGCCACCATCAGCTTGAGCGCCGAATTCTTCGCTCCACCAGCGCTGACGGTGCCCTCGAGCGGTCCGTTGGGCTCGACCACGATCTGATCCACGTCCACAAGTATCGCCGCTGGGAACCGGCCCGAACGGCAAGTGGCGTCCGGCCACCAACTATGGTCACACCCGTGGTGACGCCCCGCCAGGCCCCCGACCGGAACCTTGCCATGGACCTCGTGCGGACCACCGAGGCCGCTGCCATGGCGGCCAGCCGTTGGATGGGCCGGGGAGACAAGCTCGGAGCCGACGCGGCGGCCGTGGAGGCCATGCGGACCGTCCTGGCCACCGTCCCGATGGACGGGATCGTCGTCATCGGCGAGGGCGAGAAGGACAACGCGCCGATGCTGTTCAACGGGGAGAAGATCGGCGACGGCACACCTCCGCTCACCGACATCGCGGTCGATCCCATCGACGGGACGACCCTGACCGCCCAGGGTCGTGGCGGCGCCCTGGCCGTGATCGCGGTGGCCGAGCGGGGCGCCATGTTCGACCCCGGCCCGTGCGTCTACATGGAGAAGCTCGCCGTCGGGCCGCGGGCCAAGGGGGCCTGCGACATCAGGCGCACCCCGACCGAGAACCTGCACGCGTTGTCCGAGGCCCTCGGTCGCCCGGTGCGCGACCTGACCGCGGTCATCCTGGACCGACCGCGTCACGATGCCCTGATCGCCGAGGTCAGGGCGACCGGGGCCCGGATCCGCCTCATCACCGACGGGGACGTGGCCGGGGCGATCGCCACCGGATGGCCCGGGGCGGGGACGGACATTCTCTTCGGCATCGGGGGCACGCCCGAGGGCGTGCTCGCCGCCGCCGCGCTCAAGTGCATGGGCGCCGAGATCCAGGGCCGCCTCTACCCCCGCAGCGCGGAGGAGCGCGCCGCCGCGATCGCCGCCGGCTACACGCTCGATGCGGTGCTGACGACCGACGACCTCGTCCAGGGGAACAACTGCTTCTTCGCGGCCACCGGGATCACCGACGGCGAGCTCCTCAGGGGCGTCCAGTACCACGAGTTCGGGGCGACGACGCAGTCGTTGGTCATGCGCTCGAAGTCGGGAACACTGCGCAAGATCGACGCCAGCCACGCCCTGGCGAAGCTGGCCGAGTTCAGCTCCATCTCGTTCGGCTGACCGCGCCGCCCGGGAGACGACGCCGTCTACCTGAACAGGTTCCTGGGCCTTCCGTACTCGGATGCCGGGCTGAGATCCCAGACCTCGAGCGTCGGCGGCGCGACGGGGTGACCGCTCCTTGCGGCACGCCACCCGGCTCGGCACAGACTCTCCTCGACGTACCCGATCACGTCCTCCATATCCGAGATACGGTCGTCGCCCACATGGTCGCGGACCTCATCCTGCGAGATGACGTCCGACTTCCAGGTGGTGTCCGCGTGCCCCCAGCTTCCGCCGCCGGCCAGCTCGAGCTCGACCACCCAGTGGTCGCCCTCCGTCTTCAGCACCGCCCGGATCGCCGAGGGATCGAATTCGACTGCCATGGCCAACTCCCGGATCGATCTGCGCGCGGACTGTCGTGCGACGGGGCCGCAGAGAGGGCTACGCCCCGGCCGACGCCACCTCGAGCCGCAGCTCGGCGCGGGCGAGGGCGCCCTGGGCCTGCGCCAGGGCCAAATCGGCCTCCGACGCCGGCGCGTCGGCGTCGGCTGCCGAAGATCGTCCCGAGGAGAGCTCACCGACCCGCTGGGCCGCCGCCTCCTTGGCCGCCTCGGCCCGCGGCACGTCGATGTCCTGGGCGAGCTCCGCGACACCGGCCAACACCGTGACGCGCGTCGACAGGCCGGGCAGCGGACCGTTCCCCTCGGCCAGTCCCTCGGCGGCGCCGGGACTGGTGTCGACCTGCAGGAAACCACCGTGGACGGCGAGGAGTTGCGTGCCGCCATCGGCCTGCTCCACCTTGACCACGCAGGGCGCGACATCGGCCACGAGCGCGGTGTGGCCGTCGAGCACCGTCATGTCGCCGACCGTCGTCCGCAGGACGACGGCGGTGGCGCCGCCGGCCACCAAAGCCTCCTCCGGCGTGACCACCTCGACCCCGAAGACGCCGTCGGGCATCAGCCGGCGCCCTCCTCGAGCGTCTTGGCCTTGGCCAGGACGGACTCGACACCGCCGACGTTGAGAAAGGCCTGCTCGGGGATGTTGTCGAGATCCCCGTTGACGAGCGCCTCGAACGACTCGACGGTCTCGTCGATGGGCACGTTGATCCCGGGCACACCCGTGAACACCTCGGCCACGAAGAAGGGCTGGGACAGGAAGCGCTGGATCTTGCGGGCCCGGGTCACGGTCACCCGGTCCTCCTCGGACAGCTCGTCCATGCCGAGGATGGCGATGATGTCTTGCAGCTCCTTGTACCGCTGCAGGACCTCCTGCACCCGCCGGGCCACCGCGTAGTGCCGGTCCCCGACCACCTCGGGCGCCAGGATGTTCGACGTCGATGCCAGCGGGTCCACCGCCGGGTAGATGCCGAGTGCCGCGATCTGACGGGAGAGCTCCGTCGTGGCGTCGAGGTGTGTGAACGTGGTGAAGGGGGCCGGGTCGGTGTAGTCGTCGGCGGGCACGTAGACCGCCTGGAGCGACGTGATGGACTTCCCCTTGGTCGAGGTGATGCGCTCCTGGAGCTCGCCCATCTCGTCGGCGAGCGTCGGCTGGTAGCCCACGGCCGAGGGCATGCGGCCGAGGAGCGTGGAGACCTCTGAGCCCGCCTGGACGAAGCGGAAGATGTTGTCGATGAAGAGCAGCACGTCCTGGTTCTGCACGTCGCGGAAGTACTCGGCCATGGTCAACGCCGCCAGTGCGACCCGGAGGCGTACCCCTGGGGGCTCGTCCATCTGGCCGTAGACGAGTGCCGCCTTGTCGATGACGCCCGACTCCTGCATCTCGAGCCACATGTCGGTGCCCTCGCGGGTGCGCTCGCCCACGCCGGCGAAGACCGACACGCCACCGTGCTCCTGGGCCACGCGGTGGATCATCTCCTGGATGATCACGGTCTTCCCCACTCCGGCACCGCCGAAGAGGCCGATCTTGCCACCCTGCACATAGGGCTCCAGGAGGTCGATCACCTTGATCCCCGTCTCGAACATCAGCGCCCTGGGCTCGAGCTGGTCGAAGGCCGGCGCATTGCGGTGGATCTCCCAGTAGTCCGAGACGCCCTCGATCGAGTCGGTGTCGAGCGGCTTGCCCAGGACGTTGAAGACGTGGCCCAGCACCGCGTTGCCCACGGGAACCGTGATGCCACGCCCCAGGTTGCGCACCGGGGTGCCACGGACGAGCCCGTCGGTCTGCTGCATGCAGATGCAGCGCACCCTGCCGTCACCGATCTGCTGGGCCACCTCGGCTGACACGACGGTCGTCTCGCCCTCCAGCTCGATGTTGAACTCGATGGCGTGGTTGATCTCGGGCAACGCGTGGGGCGGGAATTCGACGTCGATGACGGGGCCCGCGATCGCGACGACCCGGCCGTTCTCGAGCGAGCCTTCCGGGGCGGTGTCCTGCGTGACTGAAGTAGTGGTCATGATGCTCAAGCTCCCTTCGACTGGCGGAGCGCCTCGGCACCACCGACGATTTCCATGATCTCTGTGGTGATGGCGTCCTGGCGGGCGCGGTTCATCACTCGGGTGAGGGTGCGGACCAGTTCGTCCGCATTTTCAGTTGCCGCCGCCATGGCTCGCTGCTGGGCGGTGAAGAAGGCGGCAGAGCCCTCGAGCAGTGCCGCGAAGATCTCGGACTCTGCGGCGCGGGGCGCCAGTTCGGCGAGCAGCGTCTCGCCGTCGGGCTCGAATTCCGTGTAGCCGCCCGCACCCGACCCGCCGGTGCCGCCCGTGCCCGGCAGGTCGTCGACCCCCCCGTCGGCGTGTGTGGCGTCGGACGGGAGCGGCATGGGCAGCAGCTGCTGGGTCTCGACGCGCTGCGTCCCGGCTGACATGTAGCGGGTCGAGATGAGCTGGAGCAGATCGATCTCACCGGCCAGGAACGGCGCCGTCACGACCGCGGCGACCTCGCGGGCGTCCACGAATTCCGGACGATCGGCCATGCCGGTGAACGACCGTGCCACCTCGATGCCACGGTACCTGAAGTAGGGCGGGGCCTTCTTGCCGACGCTCCACACCACGACCGCGACGTTGGCCCGCTGGTACTCGGCAACCAATCGCTCGGTCGCCCGCAGGACGCCCGAGTTGTACGAACCCGCCAGGCCGCGGTCACCGACGATGGCCACGATCCCCACCCGCTCGGGCGACTCGGGGGTGCCGAGCATCTTCGCCGCCACGTTCGGATCGTCCTCGACGACCGCTCGCAGAATGCGCTGCATGCCGTCCCGGTAGGGCCGGTTGGCTGCGATCCGGCTCGTGGCCCGCACGATGCGCGAGGCAGCGATGAGCTCCATCGCCTTGGTGATCTTCCTCGTCGACTCCACCGACCGAATGCGTCGGCGCAGGACGCGCTCTTGGCCTCCGGCCATGGGTCAGTCGACCTTCCCCGTGTCGAAGCCCTGGAGGAACGTCGTGAGGCCCTTGTCGAGCGTGTCGGTGTCGGGCATCCCTCCCGTGGTGCGGATGTGCTCGAGCACGTCCGGGTGGTTCCCCTTGAAGTACTCGACCAGTTCCGTGGCGAAGCGCTGCACGTCGCCCACCGGCACCGTGTCCGTCCAGCCCTTGGTCCCCGCGTAAATGACGAGGACCTGCTCCTCGACCGGGACCGGCTGGTTCTGTGGCTGCTTGAGGAGCTCCGTCAGCCGGTAGCCCCGGTCCAGCTGCGCCTGGGACACCTTGTCGAGCTCGGAGCCGAAGGTCGCGAACGCCTCGAGCTCGCGGAACTGGGCCAGGTCGAGCTTGAGCGTTCCCGACACGGTCTTCATGGCCTTGACCTGGGCCGCGCTTCCTACCCGGCTCACCGAGTTCCCCACGTTGATGGCGGGGCGGATACCCGAGTTGAACAGGTCCGACTCCAAGAAGACCTGCCCGTCGGTGATGGAGATGACGTTCGTCGGGATGTAGGCCGAGATGTCGCCGGCCTTGGTCTCGATGATCGGAAGCGCGGTCAGCGACCCGGCACCGAGATCGTCGGAGAGCTTCGCGGCGCGCTCGAGCAGCCGCGAGTGCAGATAGAACACGTCGCCCGGATAGGCCTCGCGCCCCGGTGGCCGACGCAGGAGGAGGGACACGGAGCGGTAGGCCTCGGCCTGCTTCGAGAGGTCGTCGTAGACGATGAGGGCGTGCTCGCCGTGCTCCATCCAGTGCTGGCCCATGGCACACCCGGCGTAGGGAGCCAGGTACTTGAACGGGGCGGGCTCACCGGCCGAGGCCACCACGACCACCGTATACTCGAGTGCACGGTGCTCCTCGAGGGTGGCCACCGTCTGGGCCACCGACGAGTTCTTCTGGCCGATGGCGACGTAGATGCACTTCACACCCTGGCCGGCCTGGTTGATGATCGTGTCGACGGCGACCGTCGTCTTGCCGGTCTTGCGGTCGCCGATGATCAGCTCGCGTTGACCACGCCCGATCGGGGTCATGGCGTCGATCGCCTTGATGCCCGTCTGCATCGGCTCGCTGACCGGCTGGCGGCCGACGATGCCCGGCGCCTGCACCTCCATCCGCCGCGTCTCGGAGGTATTGATGGGACCCTTGCCGTCGATCGGCTCGCCGAGCGCGTTGACCACCCGCCCCAGGAGGGCATCGCCGACCGGCACCGTCTGGATCCGGCCGGTTGCCTTGACCGTCTGCTCCTCTTCGAGGTTGTCGACGTCGCCCAGGACGACGGCACCGATCGTCTCCTCGTCGAGGTTGAGGGCCAGGCCCAACGTGCCGTCCTCGAACTCGAGCAGCTCGTTGACCGCTGCGCCGGGCAGGCCCGACACCCGTGCGATCCCGTCACCGACCTCGACGATCCGGCCGATCTGCTCCGTGTGGACCTCCGAGGTGTACTCCACCACGTGGCGCTCCAGCGCCGCCGTGATCTCACTGGCGTCGATCGTCAGCTCCGTCATCACACTGCTCCCTCTGTCGTCTTCCCATGGGTCGGGCCCCGCCCTTTTCCGGTCAGCCTGTCGTCCCAGCCGCCCGGCACCAGGTGCTCGCGCAGGGCATCGAGCCGCCCCCGTGCGGTCGCGTCCACCTGGAGGTCACCGATCTGGATCACCGCTCCGCTGAGGAGCGACGGCTCGATGACCACCTGCAACTCCACCGGGGATCCCGCCAAATCGGCCAGCGACGCCGAGAGGTCGGACTGCTGGGCATCGTCGACCGGCGCGGCCGCCCGCACCCGGGCGATCCGCCACCCTCGGGCGGCGGCAGTCTGCTCCACCAGCCAGTTCAGCGTGCCGACGATGTCGCGGGCGCGGCCTCCGGCGATGGCGTAGCGCACCAAGGCCAGGGTGCCCGGCTGCACCTTGCCCTCGAGGAGCTGGGTGACCAGGCCCTGCCTGGCCTCGATCGCCAGGTCGCGGTCCACGAGGGCGCTTCGCAGCGGCGGCGTCGAGCCGACGATCTGGGCGAATCGGAACAACTCGTCCTCCATGCCTTCGAGCTGAGCGGTCGACAGTGTCTCGAAGATCGCCCGGGCGTACCCACCGACGCGCCGGCGGGCCTGCAGCAGGCCCAGGGGCGGCTCGGCTTCGTGCTGGCCCTCGGCGGCGCGGTGGGTCTTCAGGGCGAGCCAGTTCAGCGCCGCCACCGATTCGGGGGCATGCACCGCCGACGTGGCGAAGGCGGCCGCCCGCCGGGCCGGCTCGGACACCCTCCCCTCGAGCAGGTCACGCATGATCGCCGCCCGGGCCGAACCGGTCACGGCGGTGTCCGTGAGGGCGGCGTGCAGGAGCGGTGTGGCCAGCACGAGGCGCTCGATCGCGGCGAACTCCGCTGCCATCACCGGGAGTTGCTCGGGATCGACCTCCTCGACCACTTCGGCGGCGTATCCCTGGAGCGTGGGGTTCACGGGCGCGCCCCGGAGCCACTCGCTGTCGCCTCGGCGTCGGCGCGCAGCGCGGCCACGGCTTCGTCGATCAGGTCGCGGTGGGCCTCGTAGTTGACCTCGCGCCCGATGATGCGCTCGACCACGTCGAGCACGATCTCGCCCATCCGCTCCGCCGCCTCGTCGATGGCGCGCTGACGGGACAGGGCCACCTCGGCGGCGGCGCTGTTGACGATCCGCTCGTACTCGGCCTGAGCGGTCGACTGGGAGTCGGCGCGGACCTGTTCGGCGGTGCGGTTGGCCTGGGCCACGATCTCGCGGGCCTGCTGGCGTGCAGCCTCGAGCTCGGAACGGCGATCCTCGTCGGACTTCGCCGCGTCGGACTTGGCCGCGTCGGCCGCCTCCAGCTCTGACTTGATCTGTGCCGCCCGCGCATCGAGCGCGTTCTTCAGGATCGGCAGCACATACTTGCGGATGACGCCAAGGACGATGAGGAACGCGATCAGTTCGACGATCAGCGTCGCATTCGGGATCAGGAAGTTGCTGTCTGCAATGAGCATATTCGTCTCTGTCTGTGCTGAAATGATGGAGCTCCCGCAGCCGGCGGCCGGGGCTGCCTCCTGCCGCCGGACTACTTCTTGTACAGCGAGAAGATGAAGAGCGCCGTGAAGGCCAGGTTGATGAAGTACATGGCCTCCACCAGACCGACGGTGAGGAACATGATCGTGAAGAGGCGGCTCTGGGCCTCTGGCTGACGGGCGACTCCGTTGATGGTCGCGCTCCCGGCCAGACCGTCGCCGACGGCGGCACCGATGGCGCCACCACCGAGCAACAGACCGCCTCCGATCATGGCTCCGGCCAGCTGGGTGGCCTGTGTTGCTGAGTCTCCCATTGGTGGTTCTTCTCCTTTTTCTCTCAGTACGAGATCTTGGGCTTTGCTACGCGGCCAGGGCCTGCTGCTCCACGGGCGCGGCAGGGTGCACCGGGCGGATCAGCTCTTCCTCGTGGCCTCCGTGGTCCGTCGCCATGGCGACGTCGAAATAGAGGATGGTCAGCAGCGTGAAGATGAAGGCCTGGATGGTCCCGATGAGGAGCCCGTCGAAGAGCTTCCAGATGACGTTGATCGGGAGGACCAGGATGTTGCCGATCGGGATCGCGCCGAGCTTCCAGGCGCCCAGCGCCGCGATGAGGGTCAGCATCAGCGTGCCCGACAGCAGGTTTCCGAAGAGCCGGAGGGCGAGCGTGAGGGGCTTCGCGATCTCCTCCACGAGGTTGATGAAGACGTTGAACGGCAGGAGATACATCGGGAACGGCTGGGTGGCGTAATGGGCGAAGTAGCCCTTCACGCCCCGGGCGCGCAGCGACGAGGCGTGCACCAGCACGATCACGTACAGCGCCATCGCGAGCGGCAGGTTGATGTCCGCGTTGGGCACGATGAGGAACGCGTACTTGCTCCCGAGGTCGACCAGCGTGAACAGGTTGCACACGAGGATGAAGACGAAGAGCGTCGTCGCCAGTGGGATGACCTTCAGGCCGGCCTCGCCGATGGTCCCCTCGACCTGCTGGGTGATCGCCCCCACGAGGATCTCCCACGCCGCCTGCAGGCGGCCCGGGACGCCGCTGGTGACCTGCCGGCGCAGCCTGATGCCGAGGCCGATGACGATGAGGGCGGCCACGCCGGTCGCCCAGATCGTGTCCCAGTCGAAGGTGATGCCGCCCACGGCCTTCTGGACGTGGTCGCCGACCGAGATGTCGGTCGCGAGGCGCGAGATCGTCGCCAGCGGGGTGAGAGTGGAAAGGCCCATCAGTCGTCGTCTCCGTCGTCGCCCAGCCTGACGGATGCGCTGGCGGCATCGAGCATGCCGCCGATGCCGCCGCTCCCCGACTTGAACATGGAGTGGGCCATGTTCGCGAGCAGGATGAACTGGAAGATGCCCAGTCCGACCAGGACGCCGAGACCCAGCGGAAGGAGGAGGAAGCACAGTCCGAGCGCAATCACAGTGATCACGCCCAGGCGCGTCAGGGTGTTGGCTGCCAGCGGGCGGCGGTGGTTCGACCCTTCCTGCTCGCCCACCTTCGCCACGGACTTCACGATCAGCCGGAAGTTCCCGATCCCGATCCCGACACCGAGGGCGATCCCGAGTCCGACCCACGGGGCACCGAGGGCGATGGCGCCGACGAGTCCGACCAAACCCACGATCAGCCCCGTCACCATGGTGTGCCGCGACACCCGAACGAGATCCTGCGCCGAGAACATCTCGAACATCAGCGCACCCCCCGCGTGATGCCGTCGCCGCGAGTCAGACGAACTTTCGAAAGTTGGCGTACGCCAGGAGCACTGCACACGTGATGCCGAAGACCAGACCGGCGAACGTGATCCACGGCGTCGTGCCCAGCCACGAGTCCAGCAAGTACCCGACGGCGCCGGCGCCCACGACACTCACGGCACAGGCCGTCCCTACGAAGAAAAAGTCCCCAATCGACGGGTTCTCCGGCGGCTCGGGGTGGGCCCCACCCGGCGTCTCGGGTGGCGGCTCGGCCTCCGACGGCGCAGGCGTCACGGGCAGCTTTCTGGCCTCGCACGCGCGGGACGAGGCTCATCGGTTGACACATGCGACTTCTGGCCCCTTATGCGGTGCGTGGCGCGCCGGAGTCCGTCGTCCTCGGTGCCGCGACGGCACCGGACGAGGCGAGGTGGACGGGGTACACAGGCCTCATCTTCGCATCCCGGCCCAGATGGCGTCCAAACGGTCACGACGGGAACCTGACCACCTCGCTGACCCGTCGGGGCTCCTCGGGAGGGGGCCCGTCGCCCGCGTCGGGCGGGGCGTCCTCCTCCTCCCCGTCACCCCGGCGCAGGCCGGGGTGGAAGAAGGTGTACAGGCCCACACCCAGGGCCGCGGCCCCGATCGGGATGAAGGCGTTGACCTGGTGTACGAACAGGGGGAAGAGCAGGAAGCTGGACAGGACGGCCGTCCAGGCCCACAGGATGATGACGCTGCGGCGGGGGCCGTGGCCCAGGCGGAGCAGGCGGTGATGGATGTGCTCCTTGTCGGGGGTGTCGAA
>Ga0181538_10000244_pt1 | contig 63628 bp, 51 predicted proteins | sample PEATcosm2014_Bin_40_FD_119773 | JGI IMG/M metagenome (GOLD analysis project Ga0181538, IMG submission 119773) | Peatland microbial communities from MTU Mesocosm Facility, Houghton, MI, USA - PEATcosm2014_Bin23_30_metaG | ecosystem: Environmental > Terrestrial > Soil > Wetlands > Peat | place...
TTCGTTTATGTCTCTGTTAAGCCTCCTCCCGAAAGCGGCCTCTGGAAACCGAGACTCCCGCTTGTCTCTTCACCCGTTGTCGAAGGGTCTGAGCGACGACTCGCAACCGCTCTTGGTTTGGGCGTTTCCTCCACGGACGCGCCCAGAGAGTCGCGAGGGACGCACTCTACGCTTGACACTTCGGCGAGGGAAACGGAAAATTTCAATTGGCTAAATGCAAAATTTCTCGATAGCCTCTCTCTCAGCGGATATCTCATGAAATGGGCTATATTCCAGCGCTTAGGGCGCATCCGAGTCCCTACCGCCGGCTCCCGAAAGCTTTCGAAAGGGGCGATGCATGAAAAAAATTGAAGCGATCATCCAGCCTTCCAAATTGGACTCGGTCAAGGAGGCTTTGATCGCGATCGGGGTGGAAGGCATGACCGCCTCCGAGGTGCGGGGTCACGGCCGCCAGAAGGGACACCGTGAGGTGTATCGCGGCCGGGAATACAATGTGGACCTGCTGCCCAAGGTAAAGCTGGAGATAGTCGTTCCGGCCTCGCGGAAAGATGAAGTGATCGCGGCTTTGTCCGCCGCCGCGCGCACGGGCCGCATCGGCGACGGCAAGATTTTTGTCTCCGACATGGAAGAAGTGATTCGCATCCGCAACGACGATCGCGGCGAGTCTGCGCTCTGAGGAGCGCCCCTGTGAGCGCCGCGAAACGGGATACGCAGGTTCTGTTCCCGCTCTTCCTGAAGCTGGCGGGGCGGCGATGCCTGGTCGTCGGCGCAGGCGCACTCGCCGAACCAAAGATCGAGAGCCTGCTGGCGTCGGGCGCTCGGGTTCGCGTCGTCGCGCTACGCGCGACTGGAATCGTCGAGCGCTGGGCGCGTGCCAAGCGAATCATGTGGCGCCGGGGCTTGTACCGGGAAGGGGATCTCCGCGGCGCGTTTCTAGTGATCGCGGCGACGTCCTCGCTGAAGCTGCACGCGCGCATATTTCGCCAAGCTCGGAAGCTTGGGATACTTTGCAACGCCGTGGACGATCCGCCGCATTGCGATTTTTATTATCCGGCGGTGGTTCGGCGCGGCGCGCTCCAGATCGCCATCTCCACTGGCGGGCTGAGCCCGGCTCTGGCGCAGCAATTGCGGAAGAGGTTGGAGCGCGAGTTCGGCCCGGACTACGGGGTCTTGTTGAAGCAATTAGGAAAGGCGCGAGAACGGATTCGCAGGAAAAATCCGGATCCGGAATCGCGGCGGGAAATTTTGCACCGCGTGGCCGCCGCGGTTGCGGCGAAGAGTTTCCACCCGCGGGCTCGCGGGCGCGCGATGAAGAAGCGCCCATAATTTTGGCAAAGCAACGAAATGAAAGAATCTCTCAAGCAAATGAAAAAGGAATCCATGGTCAAGTTGCAGGACATCGAGGCCGCGCGGCAGCGAATCCGCGATTCGATTCGCGAGACGCCGTGCTCGCGCTCGGAAGCGTTTTCCAAGGCCACCGGAAATGCGGTCTACCTGAAGCTCGAAAACCTTCAGATGACGGGCTCCTATAAGGAACGCGGGGCGCTGAACCGGATTCTCGCTCTGACGGAAGACGAGCGTAATCGCGGCTTGATTGCCGCATCGGCGGGCAATCACGCCCAGGCGGTTTCGTATCACGCCACGCGCCGCGGAATTCCCGCGCAAATTTGCATGCCGTTGGCGACGCCGCTCAACAAAGTGATGGCCACACGGCGATTCGGCGCCGAGGTGATTTTGCATGGCGCCAATTACGACGAAGCCTGCGACGAGGCGTTGCGGCGGGCGAAGGTGAGCAATCTCGTCTTCATGCACCCGTTCGACGATTACGCCGTCATCGCCGGGCAGGGCACCTTGGCGCTCGAGTTGCTCGAGCAGCGGCCGGATCTGGAAGTAGTGATTATGGCGATCGGCGGTGGCGGCCTGATCAGCGGAGTGGCGTGCGCGCTCAAAGAGACTCACCCGCGCGTGCGCATCATTGGAGTGCAGACGGAACGCCTGCCTTCAATGAAGAAAGCGATCGAGGCGGGTCATCCCGTCACGCTGCCGGTCGCGACGACGCTGGCCGATGGAATCGCGGTGCGCAGGGCGGGCGATCGCACCTTTCCGCTCGTGCAGAAATACGTCGATGAAATCGTAACCGTCCAGGAAGAGGAGATTGCCAACGCGATTCTGCTACTTCTCGAGCGCGAGAAGATTCTAGCGGAAGGTGCGGGCGCCGCGCCGCTGGCGGCCCTGCTGAATCAGGAGATAAAAATCTCAGGCAAGAACGTCGCCGTCATCGTCTCCGGCGGCAATCTGGATGTCACGATTCTTTCGCGCATCATCGAGCGCGGCCTGGTGCAGGACGGCCGGCTCATTCGCCTGCGTGTCCACCTGCCGGATTATCCCGGCGCGCTGCACCGGCTCACGGGCGTGCTCTCCGAGAATCGCGCCAACATCGTGGCCACATCCTACGATCGCGCTTACTTCGGCGTGAATTTCGGCGACACGGCGATCGACCTCACGATGGAAACGCGCGGCTCCGAACACGTCGAGGAGCTGACCGCCGCCCTGAAGGCGGCGGGTTATGTCTTCGATAGAATCGTCTGACATTCGTACCCATGTTCCCTTTGCAAGGAGAGCCTGGGAGTTCAGTTTGGCACACCTCCAACAGCCCCTCGAAGCCTGATCCGTGCGGTCTGGCTCTGACGAATTTCATAGGAACTGTTCACGGTTTCCTAATGCCCCCGGGTGTAGAGTCATTGCCTAAGTCGGGACGCCATGTTCTGACGCGCCTAGAATCGAGTCCTCCCGTGAACGAAGGCTGTATCCTCGTAGTAGACAACGAACCACAAATCCGGCGTGTGATGCGAACGACCCTGATCCCGGAAGGGTTCGAGGTTGACGACGCCAAGAGCGGTGATGAAGCGCTGGAACATATTCGTTCCGGTAAGTACGACCTTGTGCTCCTGGACATCAACATGCCGGGAATGTCGGGTTTCGATACATGTCGCGCGATCCGCGACCTTTCCGACATGCCCATTATCATGCTCACCGTCCATGATGCGGAAAAGGACAAAGTTGAGGCGCTCGATGCGGGGGCGGACGATTACATCACGAAGCCTTTTGGCATGCCCGAACTGCTCGCGCGAGTGCGTGCTGTGTTGAGGAGAAGGAGTCCGATTCTCGGACTCTCACACATACATCTGGGGCAAATGGACATTGATTTTGAAACTCGACAGGTTGGTGGCCCGCATGGAGAAGTGCACTTGACTGCAAAAGAGTTCGATCTTTTGTCCTATTTGGCGTCTCACCCCAACAAGGTCATCGGTCATCGGGAGTTGCTCCGCGCGGTTTGGGGACCCGAATACGGCGACGAAACGGAATATCTCCGCGTATTTGTCAATCGCCTGCGTAAGAAAATCGAGCAAAAACCGACTTCCCCCAAGCACTTACTCACCGAGCCATGGGTCGGCTATCGCCTGCGGCTGCCGGAGTAATTTCCCCCCACCTTGCCGGCGTTGTTGTGTGACCGGCAGAGTTCTTCGTTTCGATCAGAGGCGCTCCCGGCCGGTTTCGTCTTGGACTATTTTAGAAACGGAAATTGCAGCGGCTGAATTCCGGAATTGATTACACTCGCGGCGACAAGAGCGCGGGTTGCTTCCCCCTCACTAGCTCGTCATGGCTTTTCTTGTCTTCGCCGCCACTTCAACCCGAGCGCTTTTCACAAAGCCGATGAACCTGCGGGACAGTTCGCCGATGCGGTCTGCTTGCCGCAATCGGATCGCATCTCCGGGGATCAGTTCTCCTCCGATGCCGACGGCGACCGCGCCCGCCAGAATGAAGTTGGTTGCATTCTGTTGGCTGACGCCTCCTGCGGCGATCAGCGGAATGTGAGGAAACATCTTGTGCAGGGAGCGGATGTAGGTCACGCCGCCAACCTCTGCGCACGGGACCACCTTGACGAAATCGCAACCAACTTTCCAGGCTGCAGTGACTTCAGTCGGTGTGAGCGCCCCGGGGATCACGACGGCGCCTTCTTTCACGACAAATTCGAGCAACTCCGGATACAGTCCATCGCTCGTGATGAACAGCGCTCCGGCGTCCAAGCAGATGCGCGCCGTTTCTTTGTCCAGCACGCTTCCCGCTCCCACCACCATTTGCGGATAGTTTTGCACTAGATGGGAGATCACCTTCGACGCGCCCGGCACGGTCATCGCGATCTCTACGATGGGGATGCCGCCGCGGAACAGCGCGTCGGCGGAAAACAGCGCATCCTCCGCCGAATAGACCCGGATTGCCGGAACTACGCCGATTTCCTCGATCCAACCGCGCACCTCGTGTTTTTTCACCCGGGCCGCTCCTTCGGCGCGCCCCTTTGCGTGATCGGGCGCGCAGTGCATCTTAGCTGGCTCTTTCTACGCCTTCTAGAAATTCCCCTGATCGTCGCAACAATTCGCGCCGATTGTCATCCAGTGTCGCCGATTCCCGCAACGGCTAAGACACTGCAATCGCGCGCACGGCCTCGCGCACTTCTCTGACAGCCGATAGCCAGGATGCACGCGCCTTGCAGGCGGCGAGCATGCAGCTGGGACTCATTGGATGACATCCTTGCCGACGGCCATGTTCAACTGGGCTGCAGAGGTCAAGTAAGTGCCGACCAAGCTCAAATAGGTGATTTGCACGCTGCGGTAGTCCGCTTCCGCGTTCAGAAAATCCAACAGGGAGGCTCCGCCGTGCTGATAAGAAAAGGTAACCGTGTCGCGCACCCGCGTGGACAAGTCCAGGTATTTGGCCTTGTAGGGCCGCAGCAGGTTCAGAGTGCTCTTCAGGGTAACGTATCCGGAGTCCACGTCGCTGAACACTTGCGCTTCGGCCGCGTCCTGCAGTCTCTGATGCAGCGTGATGTCAAGTTGTGTGCGCTGCTTCTCCCCCTGGTTGCGATCGAATATGCGGAGAGGGATGCTGACGCTGGCGCCGAGCGTTTGGTGGTCATAAGGGTTGTTGAACGAGGGGTTGTACGTGTACCACGCGCTCAGGGTCGGATCCGTCGAGCCGTTCGATACGGCCAGTTTGTGATTGGTCTGGGCCTCGACTACGGATTCAAGCGCCTCCTTCAGATCAGGCCGATTGTCGAGAGCGATCTTCCTGAAGTCGTCGAGGGGCTGGAGATTATCGTCGAAATCGAATGTCCCGGTCACGTCGAACTGGTCGATCGGTGTCCGGTCGTTCAGCATTGTGAGCAACTGGATTTTCGCCGTGCGCAAATTTACGTCCGCGGTTTCGATCTCGGATTCATATTGCACCCGCTGCAGGTCCAGCCGGTCCATATCGATCTGCGCGATGCCGCCGGCGGCAAACGTGGCCCTGCTAATCTCGAGCACTTTGTCGTAGTAAGCGAGATCATCCTGCGCCAATTTGTATAGGGCTTTCGCTTGCAGAATTCCCACAAACGCGCTCCGCAGGTTGAAGATCAGGTTTCGCTCCAGGTCGGCGTGAGCGTCGACAGTGACTTGGGTGTTGTCCTGCTGGGCCTCCAGCCGCAATTCGCGCTTGTGCTCCCTCTCGTGCAGATAGCTGAAGCTTCCTTGGACTTCAGTGCCTGAGAGTGGTCGCCACGTGCCTTGGTAAGGAGCGAGTTGGGTGCCATCTTCGAGCGCGGTGAAGCTGGGGTTGGGCCTCAGGTATTGAGTAATCTCCTCCGCTTTTGATTCGTCGATATTCAGCTTGTCTGCCAGGAGCGTCGGATTGCTGTTCTCAAACTTGTCTCGAACCTCCTGCCAGGTCAGCGCGTTTTGGGCGGACCCACTCTCCGCGAAAATCGCGATCGCGAACAAGGTGAGGCATACGCGACCGAAGAGACTCCGCACGAAACCTCCCAGCGGCTCACTACAACTCGTGGCCATTGCAGTACCTCGCGAACAAGGTGGTGAAAAAACGGGCGTGCTCATCGAGAAATGCACAACCCTATGCGACAGAGCACTCAGTTTGTGCCGCGTCCGTGACTTGGCGGCCAGCGGCGCGGCTGTGAAAAATAGGGCGGGAATATCTCGCCGTCCGCGGCTATTGTTTTCTGCGAAAGTCCAAAATTTAGCTCTCAAAGGATTCCTCCGGCTTCGGCAATACATCGCCGTCCTTCGCAAACCAGACGTAGAGCGTGGGCAGGATGAATATGCTCATTACAAGATCCGCGATCAATCCACCAACGATTACGATCGCGAAGGGCCGCTGCGAATCGGACCCAATAGCGTGCGAGAACGCCGCCGGCAACAGCCCAAATGTTGCTACGAGCATGGTGATCATGATGGGGCGCAACCGCAAAACAGCGCCCTCGACCGCCGCATCGGCGACTGTGTAACCGCGGGCCCGGAGCTGGTTGATGTATTCGAGCATGATGACGCCTGTCTGCACCGAAACCCCAAACAACGCGAGGAAGCCGACTCCCGAGGCCACGCTGAAGAACGTGTGCGTAAGCAGCAGGGCCAGCAGCCCTCCGACGCGCGCCATGGCCACCGTCAGGAGAATCAAGAAGGCCCACTTCGCCGAGCGAAACATGGTGTAGAGAATGATGAAGATGACCAGGATAGTGATCGGAACGATCACGAGCAATCTCGCTTCGGCCCGCAGTTCGCTCTCGTATTCCCCTACCCACTCGAGGTGATAGCCCCGCGGCAACTGCACGTCCTGGTTGATCTTGGCTATGGCTTCCCGGACGGTGGTTCCCAGATCCCGGTCGCGCACCTCGAACCGAACGGAGACGTAGCGTGAGTTATTGTTGCGGTAGATGTCGTAAGCGCCGTCTCTTACCTGCACTTTCGTCAGTTGCGCCAGAGACACGCGCTCGCCCGAAGGAGAAAGAAGGCGAATATCCTGAATCGCCTCTTTCGTGTCGCGATAGGGTTTCTGGTACCGCACGGTTAAGTTGTAGACCGCCTCTCCCTGCAGGACTTGGCTGACTGCATTACCGCCGACGGCCGTCTGGACGGCGTCTTGCACGTCCGCCACGTTGATCCCAAATCGGGCGCACGCCTGACGGTCAACAGTGAGATCGAGATTCGGCTGGCCTGTGTCGCGTTGCAGCCCCAGATCTTTGATTCCCGGAATCTGGGACATAACATCCTTGATCTCGTCCCCCTTTTCCTCGAGAACGCCCAGGTCCGGTCCATAGAGTTGGGCCGCAAGTCCGCCCTTTGTGCCGGTCATCGTCTCATCCACATTATCTTCAATGGGCTGAGAGAAATTCCAGAAGACTCCGGGAAGTTTGGAGACCTCGCGGTTCATGGCGGCGATCAGTTCAACTTTGTCTTGATGAAAAATGGGCCGCCACTTCTCCTTGGGCAACAAGTCGATGAAATACTCGGTATTGCCGAATCCTCCCGTGTCGGTTCCATCGTCGGGGGCTCCGGATTGTGACACGACCGTGGTGACCTCGGGGAACGAAGCGAAGATGTAGCGACATTGGGTGGCGAACCGCACTCCCTCTGTGTAATTCGTGCTATTCGATAACTCACCGCGGGCCCAAATCGCCCCTTCGTCGAGGTGAGGCAAGAATTCCGCGCCGATGATGCCGCTGAACGTGAGGAACATCGCCACCAGGAATCCGGCCATTCCAACGCTAACAGTCACCCAGCGGTACTCAATGGCCTTCCGGACGGCCCCTCGGTACCAATTTGTCAGCCAAACGATCACAGGGTTGTGCCATTCCTTCACTCCTTTTCGGAACACCCAACTGCTCAGGACTGGCGCGACGAGGATAGAAAAAGTGAGGGCGCCGAGAAGCGCGAACGCCACGGTCCAGGCCATCGGCTTGAATAATCTGCCTTCCACGCGTTGCAGCGTGAAAATCGGCATGTAGGCGGTGATGATGATGGCGATAGCGTAGAACACAGGGCGCTGGACTTCGTGGCAGGCGTCGCGAATCGCTTCCTGAACGGTTTGGTTGGAATTTGTCTTTGCCCGATGACCCAGATGGCGAACGATATTCTCGACCATAACTACCGCGCCGTCGACCATCATGCCGAAATCGAGAGCGCCAAGTGAAAGCAAGTTTGCGGGAATCTTGCTCAAATCGAGCCAAATCGAAGCGAACATCAAAGCAAATGGAATCGTCAGCGCGACGATCAAAGCGGCGCGAACGTTGCCTAGAAAGAGCAACAGGATGATCGTGACCAGAATCATTCCCTCGCCCAGGTTGTGCAGCACCGTGTGCAAGGTGAAATGAAGCAGATCGGTGCGATCCAGCATGGGAACGATGGTCACGCCCTGAGGCAGGATGCGCTCGTTGAGCTCTTTCACCTTCTGGTGGATCCCATCGAGCGTAGGCCCTTCCTCTGCGCCTTTTAGCATCAGGACCGCGCCCTGGATGACGTCGTCTTCGTCGACAATCACGCCGTCCGGACGACGCGTCGCTCTGGCCATGTGTCCCAATCGAATTCTGGGGCCCATTTCGACGACTGCGATGTCCTTGACCTTAATCGCCGTCCCGTTTTTCGTTATTAAAGGGGTCTGCTCGATGTCCTGCAAGCTGCGGTAAAGGCCGAGGGCGCGGACGTTCATCTGCTGTAAGCCAGTCTCCACAAAGCTGCCGCCCGCGTTGATGTTATTGATGGAAAGTTGCTGCTCGACCTGACCGATGCTCAATCCGTACGAGATGAGCTTGTTTGGGTCGACGCGCACCTGGTATTCGCGCGCGGTGCCGCCGAAATCGGAAACGTCCACCACGTTGGGAACGGATTTGAATTCCTTGTAAAGGGTCCAGTCTTCGATAGACCTTTGCTCCATCAGGTCGTATTGCGGATTTGTGCTTCTTATCGTGTACCAATAGATTTGCCCCGTGAGGCTCCAATCTGTTCCGATTTGAGGCTGAACGCCCGGAGGTACCGTAACCAGCGTGAGCCGTTCGAGGACCTTCTGGCGATTCCAGTCGTTGACGGAAGTATCGTCAAAGATGAGGGTCATCAGCGAGAGGCCGAAAATGGATTCGGATCGCATTTCCGAGAGGTGCGCAATTCCGCCCATCTGAATCTCGATGGGAACGGTGACCTGCTGCTCGACTTCCTCAGCGGAACGCCCGGGCCATTGGGAGATGATGCAAACATAATTGTCCGCGATATCCGGATAGGCCTCGACCGGCATGTCGTGGAAGGCCAGGGCTCCGGCAAAAAGCACCATCAGCGTGGTGGCGATCACCACAAACCGGTTATTCAGCGCGAAATCTACGAGTTTGCGAATCATCGTTTCTTCCTCGCCCCCCGAAATTCGGCGTCACTCATTGTCGATTGCATTTTGGAGAGTGGCCGCATTGGTCACGACTCGTTGGCCCGGCTGCAGACCGGACAGAATTTCTTGCATGTTGTTCGGCAGTTGAGCGCCGCTGGTGACTTCGGTTCTCCGGAATTTTCCATTCGTGGGGATGAAGACCCAGTCGCGATCGTGCAAATGCAGAATCGCGCCGGCTGGGATGCTGGTGAAGGTCTCCTTCTTGGCGCTGTAGAAGGTCGCTGTGGCAAACATGCCCGGCCGCATCATCAAACCCGGGTTGGGAACCTCAATGCGAACCTTCGCCGTGCGAATCGTCGGATCGAGAATGGATCCGATGTTGCTGACCCTCCCGTGAAGAACCTTATCCGGATAGGCGTTCAAGGCGATTTCGGCGCTATCCCCCATGTGAACATTGGCCATGTCGTTTTCAAATACATCGCAAACGATCCAGACCATCGACAAATCAGAAATCGTGAATGGGTTGGGCGAAGAGTAGGACTGCACGCTTGCGTCTTGGGTCACTTCCTGATCGGTGATTACGCCCGTGATCGGCGCGACGAGGTCTACGACGCCGTTGGGTTTATCGGGATCGTTGCCCAGCAGTTTGAGATGTTCGGTCGCCGTGTCGAGCGTGGTCGCAGCATCGTCTTCGTTGTCTTGCGCAACTTCGAGGTCTTGCGTTGCGATGGCGCCGTGTTCATAGAGGAGCTTGGCCCGATCCAACTGCTTTCGCGCGAGAAGTTCGTCGGCCACGGCTTTACGGTAAGCGTCGAAGCCCATGCCCACGTCATCGCTGCGAATGCGCAGCAGGACTTGGCCTTTTTGCACGGTGTCGCCCAGACGCGCGCGGATGTCCACCACGCGGCCGGAGGCCAGCGTAATCACCGGCACGGTCCGCGAGATGTCCGGAAGCACGGTGGCGTTCACCACCAATGTCTTGGGGGCCTGGTATTCGGCCGCCGTCACAATGGGATACGCTTCCGGATTGTCCACCGCGAAGTCCGTGAGGTCCGCGCCTGGAACCACTGTGGCCGGAGGCGGAGCTTCCTGCGCCGCATCGCCATGCGTCGTCCCGCAGCCGTCAAGAACCAGCAGCGAAACCACGCAGCTGAGTACTAAGCTAGCTTTCCAAGTCCTCGTCTTCATACGCTCGGTTCCTATCCGCCGCCTTAAATAAGCGGCTCTTTCAAGAGATCCGAATAGACCCGTCTTTCTCGGTTGCTGGGCCACACGCCCACCTCCGAAATTCGATTCGTGCGTATCTGATGTTTCCGGTATTTCCCGGCTAGACGAGAGGGGGAGCTCTTCCTAAACGGACTGCCTGACCCGAACGGCCTGATGCCGTCCGGGCGATGGGAGAAAAGGGAGTCTGGCAAAGAGGAGCATGAAAGGTCCCTTCGACATCCGAGAGACAATCGGCTCTGAAGCCGGAAGAGAGCAAAGCAACGCCGCTCTGAACGTCGCGCGTTCCTGAGGCCGCGTCCTGCGAGCCCCATGAACCAGGCAAACTGCCCGAAATGGCCACCACAAAGTGATCATGGCCATCATTGAGTAGAACCGTAAGGGGCCAATTGAGGAGCCTCGGAGTCAGAACCAAATCGTTTCGGATTCCGTCGCCGGTCATATCGAGAACTTCGGGGCGAAGTCCCCCCGGCGGCGCGATTACGGCAATGGATTGATCGGAACCCGAGGAGAGCTGCAGCCGGACTGTATAGCGTGCATATCCGGAGCGGGCTTGCTCGACGACGGTTGCCACGTTCAGACTGCGGTCACCAGCAAACCCCATGAGATACCGCGTGATTCCCCAATGATTGCTAACTCTTGGCGATTCAGAGGCAACTGAGGACAAGAGGTCACCGCGCGCTTCGTTGATCGCGCCTGAACTCAACTGAGGCCGGTCAGGCGCCGCGCTCGGAAAGCTTAAGCCCAGCGCTATCAACGGCGTGATGGCCACCACGAGGCCCATCACTCGCGAGATCCCGAAGAGCACCGCGACGAGTTTTGCGCTGGGTCTCATTTGAAGTCCCTCTTTGCTCCAATTCTCTGTTCCTTCAGGTTCCGGCTATGAGTTGGGGCCGGTGCGCGGCCCCAACTCTGCCGGGTTGGGGTGAGCTAGAACTTGACCATGATCTCGGCGCTGGTCACGAGTTGGTTTTTGCGCAGGTCCGGTTGCCAGACTGTCCACCCGGTGGCGCCTCCGACGTTGTATTGGGCGCTGCAGCTATTCGCGACAGCGTTGGCTAAGTTGTCTGTAGCGAAACCCATCCCCGAGAAGTTTGAAAAGTCGGAGACAGCGGAGGAGGAGCCGTTTGTGCAGACGTAGGATGCGGGGCTGCCGGTGTTTCCACCCGGCGGCGTAATGCCCCCGCGGCCCGTCCAGTAGGGAACGTTGGCTTGGCGATAGCTGACCTCGGTACGGAACGTCACGAACTCACTGGGCATGTAGTCGAAGGTGACCGTGCCGTCAAACGCCTTGTAAATGCTGCCAGGATAGGCCGCGAAATATGGCGAACCTGAAATAGCATTTGCGCCGTTGATCGGTTGAAGCAACGTCAGATAGCGGCCCGGATTGTCCAGATACCCGCCGCCGAGTGTCAGTCCGAATAGGTCCTTGTGGAACCAGAAGCGGTTGTAGACCATCCAGCCCGCGAAATACTGTGAGGGCTGTTTCCCATGATTGCCGAAGCAACTTACGCCGCTCATGGCACCGTACTCGCAACCCAAGTCGCCCGTGAATGACATGGCCATCTTGTCGAGGCCCATGCCTGGTTTGTCGTAGTACTTGATTTCAATGCTGTCGTCGGTGTGGAGGCGCGACCGGGCCGGATTGCCGGGCGTATCCTCGCCCATCCCGTAGTTGTTGAAGACGCCCGAGAACCAGCCGGTCGGGCGCCAGAGAATCTGCCCTCCCAAGCCCATGTGGCCGTTCGACTTGGCATAGGACTGCCATCCGTTGATGATCCACGGCTCGATCTTCAGCTTGGCGGTGGGGAACCACTGAATCCGCACGCCGTTGAAGAACCAGGGGGTGTTGGAGGAAACGTAGGAAGGTTGATAGGCCCAGTTGTCGAAGTTGTAGTAGCTGAAAAGGCCGATGTACGACACGAAAATTCCAGCGTCAATGTTGAGGCCGTGATTTACGTTGAAGTGGTAGCCGCCCCAGGCTTCTGAGACGTAACGGTAAGCATCGCCGAGGTCCCATTGGCCGACTGCTAGGCTGCCGTCATTCCGCGGCGTTGTCGTTGCGAACAAGCCATCCATGGTCAAGATCCGGAAACGGGCATTGCCCACGCGCAAGTCGCCGCCAACGCTGATCTGCTCCACCTGGACTTCATCGGAGCGGAAGGATTCGGTCGCTCCGCCCATCGTGTGGTCGCGCGGCTGGTTGTAATCTTCCATGAAGTGAGTGTCCACTCTGACTTCCGGCGTAAAGTATTTCGTGGCGAGCGGCGTGTCTTCATTTCGGGAGTTGCCGTTCATCCAGGTGTAGTCATAGAGCGAGAAGGGCTCGACCGGCGGTTTTTTCGCCGGCGCGGTGCCGTCAGACGACGAAAGCGTGGCGGCATCTGAATCTGAACTCGAAGACGAAGAAGAATCCGCAAGAGGGGGGGCGGGAGTCGCTTCGGCCGAGAGTGTTGTTGGGGCGGCCGCCGGAGTCGTTGCGGGAGACATCGCCGGAGCTGCCGCAGTGCTGGGCGCGGGGGCGGGCGACGTCGTAGCTGCCTGGTTTTTCAGCTGCGTCTCGAGTTCCTCGATGCGTTCTTCCATGGCAGCAAGTTTCCGCGCCACCGCCGGCGGAACATCGCCGTCGGAGTTCGTCGAAGGGCCGGTCACTTCGCCACTCGATGGCGCTGGGCTCGCTGCAGGGGTCGGATTCGCTGCCGGGGTTGGGCTGGCAGCTGGTGCCGGGCTAGCCGCGGGAGCGGCGCTCGTAGCCGGTGCGGGACTTGCCGCCGGCTGAGCGGGCGAGGGTTGCGCGTTGGAGTTTGCGGAGATAGCCGCGTTCGGCACAAGAACCATGTCGATCTTTAGGCTCTTGCCCGGCAGTACACGCACCGTGACAGCTGGGGCGACCAGACCTTCCCCGCTCGCACTCAAACTGTAGGTTCCCTCTCTGAGATTGGGCAAAACAAAGGCGCCATCTTTGCCGCTGATGACCGTTTGGTCCATGCCCGCGTCCATGCTATGCACGACGACTTGCACGCCGGGCACCGGCAGGGAGTTCTTTCGCGTTACGCCGCGAAGCACGCCGGCTGTCGGATCAGCGGCGATAGAACCGACAGGAAACGGCATTGCAGCAAGTACACTCTGGCCCAAATTTGCCTGTAGGTTTGACGGTCCGGGATAGTTCGACGGTCCCGGCATGTTTGACTGACCCGGAAAGTTCGACGGGGTGTCAAGGCCCGCCGGTGTCTGAGCTCCGCAGATCGGCACTAGAACGCAGACGAGACTCGCGGTAGAAATAGCTTTGAAAAATCTCCAATAACACTTAGAAGCGGCTCTCATCTAGTAGGCTCCCCTTAAAAATTTGATGTCGCGCTCGTCTGTAAGACAGAAACTCGCGACGCTGTGCAGGCGACGATACGGACGCCCGCTTCCGCCGTCCAACGCAAAGAATCGATGGAGTGTATCGAACCTATATAACATGAATAAATATTATATAAATTCTTTATAACCATCCGTGGATAGAGCGTTGAGGGGATCGCCCGCTCTGCTGGTGGGGCCGGAGCGATCCCTTGAGTTTCCTGATGTTCCGCGCGATTTCGTTCGCAACTCATGGTGGTCACTTTAGACCGCGAAGTTTAAGAGAGGCATAAACCTGTCATTTTAATTTTATAAACGGCTGCGAATCCGCATCGGAATGAAGCCCGATTTTTTGAACGAGCTTCTCCCGAGGTGCGAAACTCAGACGGTTTTGGAATTTACTGCGAGGGCAGTTCCGGCAGCCTCAGGCGATACCCAACCCAGGGCTCGGTGAGCAGAAATTGCGGGTCTTCCGGCTCGCGCTCGATCTTGTTTCGCAGCCGATTGATGAACACGCGCAGATATTCCTTTTGATCGGTGGCGTCCGAACTCCATACTTCCTGCAGCAATTCCCGGTGGGTAATAATCTTATTCGCGTGCGCGGCCATATAAGAGAGCAGCTCAAACTCTTTGGGTGTCAATCGTTCCTGGTCCTGGCCGCCTTTCACTTGTCGTGTCTCGAAATCGATCTCGATGTCGCCCAGCTTCAGGTGGGTGATGGGAGCGGCCGCAGATTGCGTCTTTCGCCTGAGTCTGGCGCGGATCCGTGCCAGCAATTCCGGGGCGCTGAACGGTTTAGTCACATAGTCGTCGGCTCCGGCCTCGAATGCTTCCGTCTTGTCCTTCTCGGTCCGGCGCACGGTCAGCATGATGATGGGCACATCGGATCCGGCGCGAATCGCTCTGCACGTCTCCGTTCCCGTGATGCCGGCCATGTTGATGTCAAGAAGGATGACGTCGAATTTCGCGGAACGTAGTCGTTCCAACGCCTCGCCGCCGCTCTTGGCGTCGGTAACCTCAAGGCCCTCGGCAATCAGGATCGTTCGCATCATGCGGCGAATTTGTGGTTCGTCATCCACCACCAGGACCCGCCCTAGACTCACGTGATGGTTCCTCGGATTCGTGGCCAGTAATTCGGATTGCGCCATACCGCACTCTAACCCGTGGCGGCTAAGGAAGGCATAAACCGTTCCTAATTATTTTGTAGACCTTTGGAAGAGGCACTTCCTGCAGGACTTAGCAGATCTCCGGAGGCGTCCAAAGAGCCATTCGGCGAGTTCGTGCGGGGAACTGCAATCGCCCGTGGGTGCCCGGCGGGAATCCCCAGCACGGATACCACCAGCCTGTAAATCGATTCTATCGATTAAATAAATTATTAGACGGCACTCCGCCCCACTCTGTATCGTATTCACGGGTAGGACTCGTTCACTCGATTCCGGAGCAAGTTCCAATGCCCGAAACCAAGTCCTCAACTTTCGCCAAGCAGCCGCGCGTACGGCAGACTCATCCGGGGCCACAAGTCCCTGCTGGCGGATCTTATGCGCCGGTACTTAGAAATCTATTGGGGCAAATCGTCCGTTACACCGGCGGTCTTTCAATCATCGCTTTGGTCATGGTGTTGTACGTTCACGGCGGATTGGTCAACTCTGCGACTGTCGGATTCGTGTTGCTGCTCTCAATTCTTTGCGCCTCCACACTCTGGGGGCTCGGCGTTGCAATAGCTATGTCCGTGGCAGCTACATTGGTGTACGACTATTTCGTTTTGCCTCCGGTCGGCACGTTTAACATTAATGATCCTAGGGATTGGGTCGCGTTGACTTCCTTCATTGCCACGGCAGTCATCGGCAGCTATCTCTCCGCGCGAGCGCGGCGCGAGGCGAAAGAGGCCAACCGGCGGCGACAGGAAACAGAGGGGCTTTACGATTTTAGCCAGCGGCTTTTGCGCTCGGGCAACCCAATCGAGTTATTGGAGGTCATCCCACGACACCTCGTGGAATCGTTCAAAGTCGGTGCGGCGAGTTTGACCCTTTCGGATACACAGCAGATGTATCATTGGGGAGACGATATTCCGGAACGAGATGCCGGCGACCAACAGGCCGAATCCGCCGATGAGGGCATCGGCGAAAGTCGTCAAACACAATCCGGGCTCAGGTCTAGCGTATTGCCTGTGCGCTTGAAAGGCACCGAAATTGGAAGCGTCCGTATCACACGCGCCGCTCTTTCTCAAACCACTCTCCGAGCGATGCAAACGCTGATCGCGATTGCGGTCGAACGGGCCCGCATGATCGAAAATTCGGCCAAGATCGAAGCGGCGCAGGAGCACGAGCGGTTGAAAACGGTCCTGCTCGATGCCATAACCCACGATTTCAGGACGCCGCTCACTTCGATTAAGGGCTCGGCGACGGGCTTGCTTGCGAACGTAGACTTCGATCGGGATCAGCGGAAAGAACTGCTCCTCATCATTGATGAGGAATGCGACCGGATCGACCTGTTGATCAGTGAAGTTTCCGAAATCGCCCGGCTGGAAGCGGGCCAGGTTAAGGTGGAACTGGCGCCGCATTCGATTGGGGAACTCATCTCTGCAGCGCTCGCAGCTCGAAAAGGCCTGTTGCACAGCCGCCCGATTCTTTTCGAGGTGAAGAATCCGAATCTGCAAGTCATGGCCGACCTATCGTTGTCATTAAAAGTCCTTCTTCATCTAATTGACAACGCAAACCTGTACTCATCCGAGGAGGACCCGATCACGCTCAGCACCGGAGAGAAGGCCGGTTTCGCCCTGCTGAGTGTGTCAGATCATGGCCGGGGAATTGAAGAAGCAGAGATTGGCCAGATTTTTGAAAAATTCTATCGAGGCAAGAATCACCGTCACCGGATCCCGGGGACAGGTATGGGATTAGCGATCGCGAAGGCGATTGTCGAGGCGCACGGAGGCACGATCGGAGTAGTCAGCCGGCCGGGGGATGGTTCTGTCTTCACCTTCAGCTTGCCGCTGGCCCCGGCAGCGACCGTTATCACCGCGACTCCAGACGCATAGTCGGGGCTTTGAGCGCGTCGCCTTCAATCGGAATGCAGCGCACGCGCTTCAGAATCACGCAGCCACGAGCTGGCTATCCTGCGAATCCATGCAAGGCTGTCATATGTGGCGCGGAGGTTGACGCGGGTGCGTTCGCGAAGCAGTGACTCACCCTCTCGGCAGCTTGCCCAAGTTGGCGCTCTGCGTTGCCGAGCCAATCGATAAGACACTCATCGGCCCAGCCTACGAACCGGCCGTCATCCACGGGAACGAATCGGCCGAATTTCTTGGCTTGTTCCCCGGTTGGCATGTGGAGATCGCGCGAGAAGAACGCGAGAATCGGATGCGGGTTTCGCGCTCGCAGATATTCATCGTAACGGAGAAACGGCTTCCCTTGATACCCGGCCGCTTTCTCATCCTCGAATCCGGCGACGACAAAATCGCGAGACCGCAGAAAAATGTAAAAGCGACCGCCAGGAATGCGGATTTCTTTGCCCCGCATTGCGGCGTCGCGCTCTGTCGCCTTCGGTTCCATGCCGAGGGAAGGATCCACCAGCTTGGCGACGTCCTGCAGGAAGAGACGTCGCTGTTTTAAAGAGAGCGACGCGGCCTGAGCAAGAATCACCGACTGTGTCCTGATGGCACTATGCCAGATGCCGGCGAATATAGGACGAACCGCCTCAGCATCCATGCTCGGCGCCTGCGCGCGCAGCGAAGCTATCCGCCCGGCGCCGGCGAACATCGACCGCAACGTCTGAAAACTAGTTTGCGTGATCATTGGGCAACCTCAGTCTGTATCCCATCCAGGGTTCGGTCAGGAGATACTCGGGATTTTGCGGTGAACTCTCGAGTTTCTTTCGCAGCCGGTTGATGAAGACGCGCAGATATTCTTTCTCGTCCCCGGCGTCGGCGCCCCATACGCCCCTCAATAATTCCCGGTGGGTGACCGTCCGGTTGGGGTGGGTAGCGAGGTAATGAAGGAGATCCCACTCTTTCGGCGTGAGACGTTCTTCCTCGTCCTGCACCTGCACTTGGCGCGCCTCGAAGTCGATCTCGATTTCTCCCAGTCGCATGCGCTTGCATTCGGGATAAAGAGGGCGGCCCCTTCTCCGGAGCATCGCCCGCATCCGGGCCAGCAATTCCGGAAAGCTGAACGGCTTTGTCACGTAGTCGTCGGCGCCGGCGTCGAACGCCTTGGTCTTGTCCATCTCGCCAGCGCGCACGCTGAGCATGATGATGGCGACCTCGGATGTCTCACGCAGCTCTCGGCAAACTTCAACACCGCTCAAGCCCGGCAGGTTGACGTCGAGAAGCACGAGGTCGAATTTCGACGTGCGAAAACGCTCCAGCCCGTCGTCGCCGCTTCGAGCGTCAGCGACCTCGAAGCCGTTGGCAATCAGCGTGACGCGCATCATCCGGCAGATCTGCGGATCGTTGTCGATTACCAGGACGCTCCCTTTGTTCACGTGGCCCTCTTTCGGTGCGCGGAGCCGGTGCCGGCTGGTTATGGCTGGGCCCGCGCTCGGTCTCACAAGTCACGATAAGGGAGTGCGGCGGGGTAGGCAAACGCATAAAACCGATGATGCGTATTCACAGTTCAATATATTACGTTAATGTATACTCAATGAAATATAAATGCGCCCTAAACGCCCTGCAACTGCCCCGATTTCGCGGGCGCTCTCGACGCCGCCGGAGCCAGGAGCCTGAGGTCGTGCGCAAACTCATAGGCGCTGGCGTAGCGTCTCCGCGGATCGCGTTGCAAGGCGCGGCAGAGGATTTCTTCCAGTTCGGGAGTGAGTTCGGGGGCGATGCTCCGGACGGGAGGGGGATCGCTGATGAGTCTCTCGTTCATGACCACCAAGGCGGTGCAGCCTTCAAAGGGCGTTCTGCCGGTCAACATTTCATAGAGCATGATGCCAAGTGCGTAAAGATCGCTACGCGCGTTGCCGCGAATTCCTTTCACTTCTTCGGGAGAGATGTAATCGGGCGTGCCCATCGCGTCCGTCGGCCCGCTCAGCGCCAGGCGTTGGGCGTCTCCCACCACGGCGATGCCGAAATCAATCAGCGTGATTTGGTCCGCAAAGTCCACCAGGATGTTTTCGGGCTTGAGGTCCCGGTGTACGACGCCATTGCTGTGGATGTAGTACAACGCCTCGCAGATGTTTACAGCAATTCGCGTGGCGCGGGCCGGGTCCAGACGCCCTTCCGTATCGAGAATTTGACGCAACGGCCGGCCATCCACCCACTCGGTCACGATGTACACGCCGCTGCGCCACTCATCCGGCAGAACCCTAACCACACTCGGATGATTCAGTTTCTTGCCGATCCGTTCCTCACGGCGAAATCGCTCACGGACACTCAGATTGTTTTCCGTTTCGTCGTGCGGCATTTTGATCGCGACCTGGCGGCCGCTGCCGAGGTCCGTTCCCCGAAAGGTCGAAGCCAGACTCGTACGTGCCACGAGACCGTCGATTCGATAGTGGTCGAGGTAATCGCCGGTGCGGATCAGAGTTGCCCGGGAAGATCCGCGAAGACCCTGGCGACTGGGCGAGCGTTCTAGCGTAGTGCTCATCGTTTTCTCCAAGCCTCTTGGGCGGGAGTCGCTGCTCAGCGGGAGTGGCGGCGGGCTACACAATCGCCGGGTTGCGGCGGCCTGTAGCCCTGCCGCTTCCGCGAAGCATCGTCTCTCACTACAGACCCGCGCTCGTGGAGGATGACGGGTTGTATAGCTGCACGTCCGCTACTTCGATCGCTTTCTTCGTGCGATCAAACGATCCGGTGACAGTCACTTGCTGTGCGACGAATCGCGCAGCCTTGTTCTGGTCGCTCAACTGATACACGCCCGCCGAAGTGACCAGCACGTACTTGCCGCCCGCTCGCACAAGTCTCTGCGCGCAGTCCGCTTCACCGTGGCAGTTGAGTTTCTTCTCCCACATCCCAACTGACCCGGTCGAGGCAATCTGACTGGCAGTGACGGTTCCCGTGTAGCTGCTCTGATCTTGCGCGGCTGCAAGGAATCCCACCGCGAGGAGCGTCAACAACGCTGCCAAACCTGCTGAAATCATTTTTTTCATTGTGTTTCCCCAGTCCGTGAACATTGGTCGAATTCCTCGCACAACGACTTCGGTCTTGTTGCACCGAACTGTTCGAGGTGTACGCCTATCGTTCACGACCCCACGCTAGCGCAGATGACCTTAATCAGGCATAAACGGGTAGTAAGAATTAAATCAACAGATTTGACGGGAAGGAAACTCGCCCTGCGCGGAAAAACATGTCGGAACTATTTGTTTATCCTTCATTTATATCAGGCTTTACTTCAATCGCGCCCTCGCAGTACGCTATCCGAAGTTTTTCGGTCTCATCGGCTCAAGGGGATTTATGCACTGTGCGTCAGCGTCAAGCCATCGAGTGGGGAAGAGGATCGTTGCAATCGCGGCGTGCGTACTTTTCAGCGCGCTCAGCTTGGCCGCGAAGGGAGAGCAGATCTTCCAGGGCGAAATCACGGACAGTAAATGTGCGGCCCTGGGCGGGCACGCATCGATGCTGGTCAGCGGCGAGACAAACGCGGAATGTACCATCGCTTGCGTGAAAATGGGCGCCCAGTACGTTCTCTCAGACCTCCGGAACAAAATCGTGTACCGGCTTGACGATCAGAAGAAACCCAAATCTTTTGCCGCGCTCAATGTAATTGTGGTCGGAACTCTGGACCAGGCTTCTGGCACCATCCACGTGGTTGACATCGTTCGCGACATTCCCCCTAAGGTGAAGCGCGCAAAAACCGTCTCTATCGTTTGCGACAACTGTCCCCGGGCAATGGCCAAAGCGAGGCGGGCCGCTTTCGAAGAACTGACGACGTGGAGGCGCTTCACTATTTTGCCGGACCCCGCCCAAGCGGACCTGATTGTTTTGGTTTCCGCAAACCCGTACCTGGGCGATTACGTCACGCGTGAGGGGCCGGACAAAAGACCGGTCTTGATCTCGATTACCTATATGGACGTGGTGGACCCGCATACCGGTGCGAGCTTGTGGGGCGATTCCGCGCGATCCGGCAGCTGGATGGTGGCCAAGTCGACGAAGGCCTTAATTGATGAATTCAGAGCGGAGTTGGAGGTAGACGAGAGTTCAACCGAGCGGCAATTGTTCATCGCCAGGCATACGACCCTCAAAGCCGGCGCGAGCCCAGGCAAGTAATTTCATCAGGCGATCGGGCCGAAAGGATTTATGTTTTCCTGGACAATGACAAGATTCCGGATGGTGAGCGCGATCCTCGCGTTTGCCGCATGCGTGCCGTTCACTCCGGTGAGCCTCCGAGCGCAAGGCGAGCAAATCTTCAAGGGCCAAATCGCCCGTTGCAGTTGTGCTGGAATTGACCAGCCTGCAGCAACGTCAGGCAAAGGCGGAATTATGACGCCGTGTCCCACTGCTATTTGCGTGAACGCAAGAGCCAAGTACGTGCTCATCGACGCCCAAAATAAAGTCACCTACCAGCTCGACAAGCAGAGGAAGTCCAAGTCTTTTGTCGACCAGTATGTCATGGTGATGGGCATCCTCGACAAATCGAGCGACACAATTCATGTCGATCAGATGGTCCGCGCCTTGCCGCCGAAGGTCATCGCGGCAAAGTCCGTTTTCATTTTCTGCGACGCCTGCCCGAGGGGGATGGCCAAAGCAAGGCTGGCTGCGGTCGAAGAGCTCGCAGGCTGGAATCACTTCAACGTGCTCTCAGACCCCAAGAACGCGGATTTGATCCTCATATTTTCGGCCAACCCCTATCTAGGCGATTACGTGACGCGCGACGGGCCGGACAAGCGGCCGGCCTCGGTCGACATTACGTACATGGATGTCGTTGACCCTCAGTCGGGTGAGGACCTCTGGGGCGATTCCAGACAGTGGGGCAGCATGCTGGTGTCCAAAGCGACGAAGTCCTTGATCTCAGAATTTCGAGAGCGGTTAGAGGAAGAGGTGAGTAACCAGCAGTCTTTTCCGCGCAAGTAGTGCAGTAACAAAACCTTTTTGAATACTGACAACTAAGACGGGAGACGCCGGGTGCGGCCACTTGCCAGCCACTGGCCGCCGGCGCAAATCGGCCTCCGGACTACCGGGCGCAACGTGCTCGTAAGTTTTGCTTCATCAAAAAAGAAATCGACGGAGTAATTCGCAGAAGGTTTTCCGTCCATCTCGATGTAGGGCGCCGCCACCAAGTTGGATCGTCCTATCTCCGGTGCATCGACGCCACTGAGATCGCGCCCCATCGAAATCATCACGCGATTCGCATCGATCGCTCCGAAAAAGAAGTCCCGCTGGTTTGGATCTCTGGAGGCTTGCCATGAATCCACCGGGATCCAGCCGATTCCATTCGCGTAGAATTCCGCCCAGCTATGATAACCAGCTACAATTCCTTCCTTTTGACCCTCCGGGAGTAGAAATCCGGTCTCGAGCCTCGCGGGAATGCCTGCGGCCTGGGCCATCGCAATGAACAGGGAATCAGGATCCGCGCAATTGCTGCGGCGTGAGTGAGAAACGACAGAAACATCCTCCTGGCACACGCCCTCGCTCCCTGGAGTGAAGCCGACTGTCGAGACTACAAACTCATAAAGGCTCCGCGCTTTTTCGAGAGGGCTTGCCAGCCCCCGGGTTCGTTCGCTTGCGATGCTGGCGAGGGTGCCGTCGAGGGGTGCCAGACTGTCCGGCTGCAAAAAGGCAGCAACATCCTTCGGAAAAGGACCCGGCGGATCGACCAGCGAGGCCAAATCAAGACGTCGCTCGTAACGAACTACGTGGAACGTCACCCGAATTTCAAACGGGGACTGAGCGCGCGATGAATTCATGGTGAAGTAGGCGTACTGGTTGCCATTCTTCTCATTGTGCATCCGGACGTTCGCGGGCGCTTCGAGCTGCAATTCCGAGATGGTTTGAAATTCGTCGGTCGAAGGCAGGGGGATCCACACACGCACATTGTGAGCGCCCGGAGGCGGGGATACACGGACCACGTAGGAGAAATCGAAACTTCTCGACGAACGCTTGGGCGCAGCAGAGGTTTCGGGAGTGGCGCCGCTACTCGAAAGCACGAGACCAAACGTGCACGCGATCATCGCCGCGAACAGTCGCATCACGGTGCCCACCCGCGCACGCCCAATGGCGGCCTGCAGCCGCTTGGAATGCGCGTGTGAATGAAGGTTTCGGCTAGGCGCCTTGGAATCGTCTGTTCGTCTCAATGAGGCCCTCCCGCGGACCGGATCGGAGGCATAAACGATTTATAAATATTAACGGGTTCCGTGGTCGAAGCCGCGCCAAAGTTCACCTCATTGCCATCAAAAAAAACGATGTGGAAATGGAGCTATAAGGTGATTTGTCAATCACTTATGGACGGAGGGACAGGCTGCCAACGGACTGCTTCCAGCATCGTATTTTTCGATTGCTTCGATTGGATTTTCCGGGGCTATCGACTCCGATCGCGTGATAGCCTGTCAGCAGTGTGCGGGATCACCGCGCTGACGGCGTCTCGCTTGGCAAGTCCATCCTGCAACCGAAGATTCTGTTTCCGCGGCAAACGAGGTGGGCCATGAATCGGCGTTTCACTATCCCGGGTAAGGTGTACATCGTGGGCGCGGGACCCGGCGACCCCGAGTTGCTGACGCTGCATGCGGCGCGGCTGCTTCGCTCGGCCGACGTCGTCCTCCATGACGATCTCATCCCGCCCGGCGTACTCGAGCTTGTCCCCGCCAGCGCGAGAGTGCAAAATGTGGGCAAGCGCTGCCGCAGGGCGGTTATCACGCAGGAGGGAATTGCAAAGCGGCTGATTTATTACGCCCTGCAGGGGCTAGCGGTTGTGCGACTGAAAGGCGGCGACCCGCTGATTTTTGGCCGTGCGGGCGAAGAGATGGACGCGTTGCGCGAAGCGGGAATTGAATTCGAGATTGTGCCGGGCATAACGGCCGCCTTCGCGGCAGCCGCGGCGGCAAAGATTCCACTCACGGATCGCAGGTTGGCTTCGCGGTTGCTCTTGGTGACCAATCACCATTCGCGCCAAAAAGACGGCATCGGTTGGGGCGATCTCACAACGGCGGACACGACGCTGGTCGTTTACATGCCCGGCGACGACGCTTCGCGCCACGTCGCCGAACTTCTCGATAGCGGGCTGGGCCCGGAGACGCCGTGTTTGCTGGTTTCGCGCGCTGGACTTGCGGGGCAACAGATGGTCCGCACGACGCTTTTCGAGATGGGGCACTTACCCAAGCTGCCGGCACCGTCGCTCTTGATTCTCGGTGAAGTGGCGGAAGCGAGGGACGCACCGGCAGCCGCCGCAATAATTCTCGCCGAATTGCCAGGGGATCTCACCGCGAAGCTCGACCCTAAGTCCGCGAGCGTCTTCGAGATTCGGCTGGGTGAATCCGAGGACGCTGTTTCCTCGACGCAGAAAGCTGGGAGCCGCCTGCGCCTGCAGTCAAAGGACTGAAAAGTCCCTAACTTTGTTGCGCCCCGCGTCTTACGAGACCGAGGATTGTCCCCGCCGCACTTCCTCGCTCAGGACGATGGCCTCGGCGATCTCCTTCATCGGTTTGCGCCGCTGCCGGCTCTGCCGCTGAAGAGAAAGATACGCCTCTTCCTCGGTCATCTTGAGCTCGCGTTGGAGAATTCCCTTTGCGCGCTCCACAACTTTGCGCGTTTCCAAGCGCTCGGAGAGTTCGGAGTTCTCGCTCTCCAGCCGCGCCATTTCGATTTCGGCGCCGACCAGAAAGCCGATGGTCGAAATGATCTGGATTTGCCGCTTCGTGTGGTTGTGCGGCTGGCGATGCTGCACATTGATGACGCCCACCAGCTTGCTCCGGCAAAGCACCGGAACAGAAAGGAACGCCTCGAAATGATCCTCGGGGAGTTCGTTGAACACTTGGAAGCGCGGATCGCGCGCAGCGTTGCGCGGAACGGCCACGGGCTGTTTATGCTGCGCGACCCAGCCAGTGATGCCCTGGCCGACGCGCAATTTTAAACGATCCACAACCTCGACTTCAGGATGCGGATTCTTCGAGCCGCGCAAAACTAAATCGCTGCCTTCGAGAACGTAAATGAAGCACGAATCGCATTTGACTAGGGTGGATACGAAGTTGACGACCTGCCCCAGCACTTTGTGCAGCGAATCCGATGCTGCAAAGCTGCTGGAGATTGCGTGGATAAACTCTATTTCGGGTGCGTCCATCAGAGCTACTGAGGTGGTTTCCATACAAGGACATTAGTCGTTGTGAGGCCAAACTGTCCAACGCAAATCTTCGTTCATTGCGTCCGATTTTTTGGGATTTCAGATGCTGAAAAGTCCCGTAAGTTGCCTTTTTTCTTGAGTTTGCCGAAAAGGCGCGATGTTAAGAATCTGTTTCAATTCTGTGAAGCTCCGCGTTTTGCAGCGAGCAACACCGAACTTCGCGAGGCGGCGAGCTCCACGAGGAAGCCCATTTTCGGATGTGCGGGCTCGAGATCGGGGGCGAGATCGTGATGCCGCAGCGATTCGGTCGTGCTCGGTCCGATGGAGGCGATCACCATTTCCTCGAGTCCGCGGCGCAGTGCAATCTCCAATTTCATTTCTCTTGCAACTCGCATCAAGTGTGTCACCTGCACGCTGGTGGTAAACAGCACGACGTCGAGGCGTCCTTCGGAAATTGCGCGAATCGCATTTTCGAGCGGCGCGAGATTTTCCGGCAGCGCCCACTGATACACGGGAACGCGCACAACTTTCGCGCCGCGTCCGGCGAGTCCCGCAAGCAGCTCCGGATTCGCCACGCCGTATTCCTGTACGGCCACGCGCGCTCCGCGAATCGCGATGCGTTTCTCCGCGGCGGCGTCATCGAGCGAGCGCAGCAATTCGCGCCAGGTATTCGGCTCAGGGACCGCGATGGCTGCGGGTACATTTAGTTCACGCAAGACGGCGAGAGGCTTCGGCCCGCGCACGACAACCGGGACACGCCGCAGCGCTTCGAGAAAAACTTCGCGCTTGCCCACGCTCTCGACCACCCCGACGAGAGCGCGCGCGCCTACACCAGTAAGCAGTATGACGAGATCGAATTCGCCGCGGACTAGCGCGTCAGCGAATGCAATGGCCTGCGTATTGGAACCGAGCGGAACTTCGCGAAGCGCAGGGGCGACCACCGGCTCGCCCCCATAGTTTGCGATAAGTTTGGCTATTTCCTGCGCGCGACGGGTTTCGAGCGACAGCACACACAACCCCCCAAATGTCGCATTCGGCATTTTCTCGACGCCCTCGAAAGAGAGCCTAATCGCAAAAATGCAGAAAAGGAAGCCGCAGGGAGCGTTTTGCGACGCCGAGCGAGTAGCGAATTACCGCCGCTACTGGCTTGGTTGCATCGACGCCTGGATTGCGTCTTTCCGTTTTTCCGCCGCGGCGGCCTCGTCCGGCCGACCCAATGTGCGAAGCGTCTTGGCTTCTCTAGTGAGCACAAATGCGAGCATTGGCGCGACGCCGGGGGCGTTCGCGCCGTTCATTTTGTCGACGATCGCAATCACCCGGCGGTCACAAGGCTCCGTTTTTTCCGGTTTGCCCCAATTATCGTAGACGGAGGACAATCCGAGCAACGGATTGAGGAGGTGGGGGTCGTCTGGCCCGTACAAACTCTGTTCAATTCCCAGAGCGCGCAACAGATCTGCTTCTGCCTTGTCGTAGAGCTGCTGTCTGAAATAAAGGTTGCTCCTGGTCACCAGGCTGTTTGCAACGGGTTCGCCGTTCACCCCGTAGGCTTTTTCATTCACTTCCACAGCGCTGGAAAGGTATCTCTCAGCGGCGACATAATCCTTGTGAAAGATCGCGGTGTTTCCGAGGGACTGCAGGGGCAGCGTAATGTTTGGCGATTCAGGCCCGTAGATTTCTTTCGCCACTTCAAGTTCGCGCTCGAAGATCGTCTGCGCGGCGGTGTAGTCCTGGCCCATGTACCTCATCCCCAGGCCATCGAGCGCGGTGATCAGCCGTTGGTCATGCGGCTTGATCTGATCGGCGAGCTCTACCGCCCGGTTGAAATCCTGCATTGCTTCGGCGTAGTTGTAACTCTTATCGGCTTTATCGCCCGCAGCCAAGGCCTCGTCCAATTGTTCTGACAAGCTCGGCGCCGATTCGAGCGTGCGAACGCGCGCTTCGAGTTCCGCGGCTTCTCCGGGCTTTCCAGAAGCTCTTAACCCGGTGATGTATTTGTCGAATCGCTCTTGAGCGGCTTGGTAGTCTTTCTGCGGGTCCTCTCCGTCGCTCCGGACCATTTTGGTTCGCGAGTCCTCACTAGCATCGGCCGTCGCGGCTTTGTGATATTCGACCAGAGCCTCGGCCCAATCTCCTTTTTTCTCCAGCGCCCCCGCCAATTCCACCATCACGACGTATTGCCTGGGGCTGAGCAGCAGGGACTCTTTGAACTCATCGATAGAAGCGTCCAGATCTCCAGTCCCTTGAAGGGCCTGCCCCAGAAGTTCATGAATGCTCGGTTCGCCGGGTGTGAGACTCTCACCCTTTTTCAGCTCCTCTACGGCTGCGGCAAAATCCTTCTTGGCAATCAAGACGCGACCTGCGCCCCAATAGGCGGCGCTATCCGCGTCGTCCAAGCTTTCTGCTTTCCGGTATTCTCTAAGCGCGGCATCGAAATTGTTTTGTTCCGTTCGGACGTCTCCAAGACCCACGTGAGGCTTGGGGTCGGCAGGGTCCAGACGAATTGCCGTCTCATACTCTTGTTCGGCTCCTTGAAAGTCCCATGTATCGTAGAGGGCCGTCCCTAAACACGTATGGCAAATTGCAGCATCGGGAAATTTCGCTTCCAACTCCCGAAATTCTACGACAGCTTCGGCGTAACGCCCGCTGCCCATTAGCTCCGCGCCGAGATTCTGTCGCGCGTCAAATCGTTCCGGGTCCAGGCGCTTGGCCTCGCGGTACTCGCGGATAGCGGAATCGTGATCCCCTTTCTTCCCGTAAATGAAGCCCAGATTGTAGTGAGCGTCGGCATCAGCCGGATTGAGAGCAATTGCCTTCTTCGTCTCCAAGACCGCATTGTCCCAATCCCCTTTGTCGGAATAGAGATGGCCAAGAGAACGGCGCGCCCCCGCGTAGTCAGGTTTGAGGCGAAGCGCTTCCCTCAATTCCGACTCGGCAGCATCGAGTTCATTCATATTCAAGAGCGCGGCACCCGCGATTCGGTAGGCCTGTGCATCATCGGGATACAGCGCCAGTGCCGCCTTCGCTTCACTCAGGGACCCTTCATAATCGTCACCTTGGTTGAGGACGTACGACAGCATTGTGTGCACAAACGGAAAATCGGGATCCTGTCGAAGCACTTCCTGGTACACGGCCGCAGCTTGCGGCCATTGTTCCTGCTGGCTGAGTAGTTGGCCCATCTCGAAGCCACACTCGGTGCAAGGCGAGCTTTGAGAAATTGCGGAATTGAGTTCCGCAGCCGCCTCCGGGTACCGCTTCTCCTTCATAAGACCGGCGGCATTGCCGAGATGCTGAAGCAAGTCCTTGCCCGACACGGTTTCGGGAGATTGCGCATTTACAATCTTTGCCGCATCCAGAGCGGCCAGAATCTTGTCGTCTGCGCCCGCCGTCTTCAACAACGCTCGATAGAAATCGTCGGGGCGAAACCCAAGCCCGTCGGTGGCAATTTCGTGCACGACGTTTTCCGGCACTAAGTCTGTCGCAACCAGTGCGAGGAGCTCGCTGGCCTCGAGTGGCCTTGGCGAAGTTTCAGCAGCCGAGATGAAAAGCGATCCTGAGATCGCCAAAAAGAAGACAGAAAGACACGCGAGGCGGCGAAGCATGGGACCTCCTGACAGGCCGGGGTGGTTATCTTGAAGTTAGCTTAGCAGAGGTCACAATGCGCCCGGGACTGACACTTGGTCGTTGCTTCCAAAGAGGAAACTCAAGTGTGGCGAAATGGAGAAAGCAAAGGAGAGTGCTTCGTGGGGGGGGAGCAATCTACTCTACAAGTGTTTTGATGCTAGCTCGCCGGTCGCACGAACGCAGCACTGCCTGCGTTTCACGCAGGCAGAACTGCAATTCGGGGTACACCATTGCTTCCGAGACCGTTCCAGTGAGGGCGCAGCGGCACCTACTCCTTCGCGTGCAGACCGCACTCTTTCTTCACGAAGCCGGACCAGCGGCCCGCGCGCGGATCTTCGCCGGGCATCACTTGCCGCGTGCAATAGGTGCAGCCGATGCTCGGGTAGTTCTGATCGTGCAGCGGATTGTAAGGGATTTTGTTCTCGCGAATGAATTGCCAGACGTGATCGGAGGTCCAGTCGGCGAGCGGGTTCAACTTGACGAGCCCGAAGCCGGCGTCCCAATCAATCTTCTTGGCATTGGCGCGCTGCGGAGTCTGGTCGCGGCGAATGCCGGTGATCCACGCCTTCAGGCCGCTGAGATATTTCTTTAGCGGATCCACTTTGCGGATCTGGCAGCACAGATTTGGCTCGCGCCCCCAGAGCGCTTCGCCGTGCGCGGCGACCTGCTCGATGGGCGTGAGCGCGGGGCGCGTCCGTTCGACCTTGATTCCGTAGCGGGCTTCGATATCGTCGATCAGCGCGTAGGTTTCTGGGAAAAGAAAATCCGTGTCGAGGGTGAAGACGCGATAGGGTTTTCCCGCTCGCGCGGCCAACTCGATCAGGACTACGTCCTCGGCGCCAAAGCTTGACGCCACCGAGAGATTCGTTCCAAAGCGCTCGATTCCCCAGCGAATGATTTCCGCCGCGCTCAGCGCTTCGGCTTCCGTTTGTTTCGACGCGATTTCCTGCAGCAACGCTTCCATGCGAGTGTTTCTCCTTGTGGTTTATTCCTGCGTACCTATTTGAAAATTAGATGAACTCCGATCAGTAGCGCGATCGTTCCGAGTCCGCCAAGCAGCCAGCTGCGCTTGATGTGGCGCGAGAGAATTGCGCCCGCGTATATGCCCGGCAGCGTCCCGACGAGAACCTTCGCGAAGAGCGGCCATGAAAATTGACCCGCGCGTGAGAACAACAGAACCGCAAATCCACCCACCACCACTCCAAACACATTGCTGGAGGCCGCCAGCTGCGCCGGCGTCCAATCCGTGACCAGCGCGAGCACCGGAACCAGCACACTCCCCGAGCCCGCGGAGGTGAGCGCCATGCCGGCGCCCGTGCCGACGCCCGCCGTGAAAAGTGCTGCGCGGCGTACTCGTTGTCCCGAGCTAGTGGGCGCGATCACCGGCAGAGGATCATCGTCCTCGGCCCCAACCGCGACGGGCTCCGCGCCCGCGGGGCTCGAGTTCTTGGCGGCTTGCCAGATGCCCTGGCCAAGCGCCAGGCCGCCGATCCCGAGCAGCAGCACTCCGGCCAGGCGCGTGAGCCAATGATCGCCCTCGGCAGTGGATGCCGACCACGAGGCCGCCGCTACGTGAGAGAGCGAAACTGCCGCAATTCCCGCGGCGAGCGTGCCTGTCAAACCGCCCGCAAGCAGAAGCCAGAGATGCCGCTTTGGCAAGTGTCCGAGCTGGTGATGCGTTACGGCTCCTGCGAATTTCGTGGCGACCAAAACGCCCAGTGTCGTTCCCACCGCGACAGGCCAGCTATAGCCCATCGAGAAGAGCAGGGGAGTAATCAGGACGCCGAAGCCCGAGCCGGTCGCGCCGACTAGTACGCCGCCGACGAGGCCGAGGAGCATCTCAAGCACGCGCTGCCTCCGGCGAGCCGCCACTTTGGGCCGTCTGGGCTGCGGCGACCGCGGGCTGGCTCACCGCCTCAGGCTGCCGAAACGCTTCGGAAAGAATCGCCGCGACTTCGGGCCGCGTGAATTCCACCGGCAGCGGGAGTCCCTCGCGCAAGCGACGCCGGACTTCCGTGCCGCTCAAACTCAAGTGATCTTCTTTCGGGTGCGCGCAAGTTCGGCCGCTGGCCATGGAGCCGCAGCGGCTGCAATAGAATATTTCGTCGAAGAAGATCGGCTGGATATCGAGGCCGCGGTGGGCAACGGAACGCAGCAAGTGATGCGCGTCGTAGGGACCGTAGTAGGTGCCGACGCCGGCGTGATCGCGTCCGACAAGAAAATGCGTGCAGCCGAAATTCTTGCGGACCAGTGCGTGGAAAATCGCTTCACGCGGCCCGGCATAGCGCATCCAGGCCGGCATCACCGAGAGGATCACGCGTTCGCGCGGCAGATAATTATCCACCAATGCGTGGTAACAGCGCAGGCGCAGCGCGGCGGGCAGGTCTTCGGCTTTCGTTTCGCCGACCAGCGGATGCAGCAGCAATCCGTCGGTCACTTCCATCGCCGTGCGCAGAACGTATTCATGCGCGCGGTGCACCGGATTGCGCGTCTGAAATCCGGCCAGCGTGCTCCAGCCGCGCGCCACGATCTCGGCGCGCAACTCCGCCGGCGTATTCCATTCGGCCGGCAGTTCCGCTAGGCGCGGCTCGGCAAACCATTCAATCGTGCCGCCCAGGGCGCTCTCGCCGGAGGACAAGAGTGCCGCGACGCCAGGATGCTTTTCGTCGCTCGTCCCGAAAACTTTCGCCGCCCAATCCGTGCGCGGGACGGCGAAGCGATCCGTGACCTCTAGTGTGGCGACCAATTCGCCATCAATCGAGAGCGCGACCCGCGTCCCCAGACGGATTCCGTCCGTCTGCTCGCGCTCGAGTTGCAGCAATACCGGCAGCGGCCAGAGCGTGCCGTCGCGCAAACTCATCGTTTCCGCCACGGATTTTGCGGATTCGTAACCGAGAAATCCTTCGAGCGGGCTGAAGCCGCCGGTGGCGATCAAGAGCGCATCGCTCGCCGCGCGCGCGTTCAGCGGAATTGCCCGCAGGCTCGCCGCCTGCTCCCGCGCTTCCTTGCGCTGTTCCTCGGGAACGAGGCGGTTCACCAATGTGCCGCCGTGCGGTGTGATTGTCTGCACCGGCTCGGCCGGGCTCTGGGCTGTGGCGCTCATCTTTACGCGTTCCTCCGTGGGGTCCCGCTCCTGCTTGGTGCGTTTGCCTGCCGCGATTTGCTTCCACCGCCGGCTTTTCTAGCGGCCCAAAAACAAAAAACCCACCTACCAGTCTTTCTTCTGGTGGTGGGCTCGGGCTGCAGCTTTGGATTTCGGTTCTAGCTTGTCAGCGTCACCCCAGAAGAAAGGCGCATACAACAACACGCGCACGCGCAACACGCGCAAGTACAACACGCGCAGGTACAGCAAGCGCAGGCGCAACGCATCTTCTGAGTGTGAGCTTTCATGTGCAAAAGGAGTATCGCACAGGAGCCTGAAAAAAAGAAGCGAAAATCGGCTCGCCTCCTTAGGGGTAGGCTTCGCGCTATAAGACTCCGTGTCACTGGTGCTATGCTCAAAGGAGGCGGCCGAAGCGCTTCTGGCGCGCGCGAGCGGGTCTCACGTTCGGGGGAATCATGGAAATCACCACGCAATACACGGAATTGAGCGTGAACGATGGAACGCGCATGCGCTGCTACGTCGCCCGGCCCATGCAGGAAGGGCACCACGCCGGCCTGATCGTGAATCAGGAAGCGTTCGGCGTGAACGCCCATATACGCGACGTCACGGAGCGCTTTGCGCGCCAGGGCTATGTCGCGATCGCCCCCGAGCTTTACCATCGCACGGCCGCTCCCGGATTTGAAGGTCGCTACGACGATTTTCCGGGAGTCACGCAGCACTTTCGCGCCATGACCAATGAAGGCCTCGAATCCGACGTGACCGCTGTTCACAATTGGTTGCGCGCAAACGGCGTCCCTGCGCCCGCGCCCATTGCCACCGTCGGGTTTTGCCTGGGCGGTCGCGTGTCGTTTCTCGCCGCAACCGTTCTACAACTCGCCGGCGCGATTTCATTTTACGGCGGAGGGATCGCGCCGGGGCCGCATGGCCCTGGTTTGCTCGATCGGGCCGCGCGCGTGCATTCGCCGCTGCTGCTATTTTGGGGAGGCCGCGACAAGCACCTCGGTCCAGAGCAAGTGCGCGCCGTCGCGGCCGCGCTTCGCGCCGCGGAAAAAGATTTTGTGAACGTGGAATTCTCCTACGCCGACCACGCCTTTTTCTGCGACGCTCGCTCGAGCTATCACGCCATCTCGGCGGCCGAAGCTTGGGCGCTCTCGCTGGCATTCCTGCACACGCATACGTCCGCAGGCGCCTCGCACGGCACTGCTCCCGGGACCGCCTGAAGTTTCCTCCGCCCTGTTTGGCCCGCTCCACCCACGCTCGCCCGTGCATCGGTAGAACTGGAGTACTACCGCCGCCGCAAAACTTTCTTGCGAGCGCAGTGTTTCACGAGTGTCGGTGCCAAACGAACTAAATGGGCCGAACGCAAATACGAACTCATGAGGAGGGCGACAATGAAAATCAATAAAATGTTCCAGAGCTTGGTGATTGCGGCCGCGGCCCTGACATTCGCCTTGTCCGCCGGCGCGCAAGGAAGAATCGAGCAGCGCGAAGACAATCAACAGGCGCGCATCGCGAACGGCGTCAAGAACGGTTCCTTGACCGCCGGTGAGACTGCGCACCTCGAGCATCGCGAAGCGGGCTTGAATCGTCAGATTCACAACGAGCGCGCTGCCAACGGCGGGCACCTGACCGCCGGCGAGCGCGCGCAAGTGAATCACGAACAGAATCACATTTCGCGCAACATCTATCGCGACAAGCACAACTCGCGTCGCCAGCCCTGAGCGCGGATCGTTTCCCATCGCGCTCCGCATCTCGCATCCTATTGCACCCTTGACGGCCGGGCGGTTTCGCACCGCTCGGCCGTCTGCTTTTCCCCGCCACCTTGGAAATTACCCCCTGCTCGCTGCGTGGTATCATTCCGCGTTTGACAAATCCCCGCTTAGCTCCGAGTCGAGCCGCGGAGGTCAGCTTCAGGAGGCAGGGGAATGAAGCGTTGGGGAATCGCACTTCTCGCAGCGGCAAGCATCGGTTGTATGACATTAGCTTCCGAAGACGAAAAACCTCACGAGGTCGTCACAGGGGTGGCGGCGTTTCACAGTTTTGAAGCGGAACATCCCGGTGCATATCGAAAAATCACACCAGCGGACTTGCCGGACCCTTACGCGACCGAAGCGGCCTCGAATGGCCCCAAAGTCGTTCATCGTCCAGTCGGCGCGATGCCTCAAGCGCCTCCGGGGTTCAAAGTGCAGCTCTACGCCGCGAATCTTGACAATCCGCGCTTGATGCGCACTGCCCCGAACGGCGACGTTTTCCTCGCCGAAAGTTTCCCATCCTCCGACAGCATCAAAGAGGATCCGCCCGGCCGCATTCTAGTCCTGCGCGGACTCACCCCTGATGGCAAGGCCGCGAGCGTCTCCGTCTTCGCCACCATGTTGAATCGCCCCTTCGGCATCGCGTTTTATCCGCCGGGGCCCGATCCGCAATACATCTACATCGGCGAGACCGACAAGATCGTGCGCTTCCCCTATCACAACGGCGATCTCGGCGCGACCGGCCCCGCGGAAATTATCGTGCCGAATACGATCATTCAGTCCGGAGGCAATCACTGGACGCGCGATGTCGCGTTCTCTCCCGACGGCACGAAGATGTACGTCTCGGTCGGCTCATTCACGAACGTCACCGACATCGACACCGATGATCGCGAGCAGCGCCGCGCCAACGTCCTCGAGTTCAATCCCGACGGCACTGGCATGCGCATCTACGCCTCCGGCATTCGCAATTGCGTCGGCGAAGCCATTCAGCCCGAAACCGGCGAGCTTTGGTGCTCGGTGAACGAGCGCGACGATCTCGGCGATAATCTCCCGCCTGACTACATCACGAGCGTTCAGGACGGCGGCTTCTACGGCTGGCCCTGGTATTACACCGGCGGCCATCCCGATCCGCGTTTTCCCGGCAAGCATCCAGAGCTGCGCGACAAAACGATCGTCCCCGACGTGCTCCTGCAGCCGCACAACGCCTCGCTCGAGATGCTCTTCTACGAGGCGGATCAATTCCCGAAGGAATATCACGGCGACATTTTCGCGGCCGAGCACGGCTCCTGGAATCGCGGTTTGCGCACCGGCTACGAAGTGATTCGTGTTCCAGTGAAAGACGGCAAAGCCACCGGCGAGTACGAGGACTTCCTCACAGGCTTCGCAAATCCGCAGGATCCTCAAAAGAACGTTTGGGGAAGGCCCGTGGGCGTCGCAGTGATGAAGGATGGTTCGCTGCTGGTGAGCGACGACGGCTCGAATTCAGTTTGGCGCGTAAGCTACGTAGGCGCTCCGAAGGCCGCGCCGAAATCAGCGCCCAAGCCGCAGCCAAAACCCAAACCCGCGACGCAGTAACTAGCGTGCCCCAAAAACAGGGATAACAACCGCGGGCGGTCCCGCCGCGCGTCTCAGCGCTCTCTGCTCCTCTGCGTTATCTTTTTTTCTCGATGCGGCACGCCGATGAGGGCCGGGAAAGAACAAAAGACAACGCAGGGACTCAGAGTGCACAGAGGTACGCAGAGAAGAGTTCGCGTTCCGATCGCGTCCCGCGCGAAAACAAATACTCCCGTCCGTACCATGAACTGCTTCGGTTCGGAATTATCTTTGGGATGTCGAACTTAGTGCGCAGCCGCGGCCGCGCTCGTATCGCGAATCAAAATAATGTCCGAAACGTCGTGCCCGCGCAGCACCGCGAGGCGCTTGCCTCCGGGCGACCAACTGAAATCGAAAATGTTGTCGGTTGTGAATTGAGTCATCGCGTGCGGCGCGGACCCGTCGAGCGGCTGCACCCAGATGTTTCCCACCTGGTTGTCGCGCCACTCATACGCGATCCCTTTTCCATCCGGCGTAAATCGCACGATCCCCGCGATGTGCGTATCCGCCCCGAAAAGCCTCGGCGGATCCGACGGCGCATCCGCGCGCAGCACCGCCAGTCTCTCGACAGAACCCTGACGTTCGGGATCCACGAAACTTGCGACCGCCGCAATCAGGCTTCCGTCGGGCGAAACGGCGAGCGTGGGTGAAATCACCAAGAACTGCTGGCTCACCAGTCCGCCGATTGTCTCCGGCTTCCCGCCATCCAACGGGACGCGCTGGTGTTTCGCTCCCTGGTTATCACGGAAGTAGACCCATTTGCCGTCGGGCGAGCACGTCACATTAACTGCGAAAACGCCCGTAGTGAGCTGTTGCTGGTTTGAGCCGTCCACGTTCATGCGCCAAACGTCGACGGTCCGCACGCCGCCACGTAACGCCCAACTGAAGACGATCGCATTCTTGTCGCCGCATACGTCCGCACCCAGGGTGGGAGCGCCGCCGGCGTCCAGAAGCGGAGTTTCCTGGCCGCCGTCCGCCGGTAATTCCACCATTCCACTCACTTTGTCCAGCAGCAATGTGTCGGCGTTCAACCACGCCACCGTATTTGCGTTCAGCTGCGAAGATAGATTCTGCGCGTTTTGCGCCGGCGCGCCTCCCGCTCCAGGAAGAACGCTCACCTGCTCCTCGAACTGAGTCTGCACGGCCGCGATCGTTTGCCCGTCTCCGGAAAGACTGAGTTCCGTGTAGTTGTTCGTGTCGTTCGTAATCGTGCGAAACGTCCCATCTGGGAAGGAGATCGCGCCGATCTGCGCTCGCGCGAAGTTCGTGGCCGCCGAATCATAGGTCACCAGTAGAGTGTGGCCATCCGGAAGCCACGCCAACTGATCAATCTTCTTGTCAGTGGATGTATAGAGGGTAGTTTCCGTGCCGGTCACGGGATCGAGCGAGTGCAACTCTTCCAGCGTCTTTCCGCCAAAAATCGCGTAGGTGATGGATTTCATGTCTGGTCGCCACGCTAGGGCATCCGGCATCGGGAATGGCGCGATCTGCACCACTTTCTCGTTGGTGCCGTCGGAATTCGCCGTCAAGATGCGGTACTTTCCGACCTCGGGATCGTTCGCGCGCAGGTACGCCATCTGCGCGCCATCTTTGGTGAAGATGGGCCCTCGATCCACGTCTGCTCCGACGCGTTGGGGCGTCCCCCCCAGCACCGGCGCGCGGAAAAGATTGTAGAAAGTGCGCGCCTTGTTCTGCGACTGCCGGTAGTAGAGGTAATTTCCGTCGGGCGAGAAGTTGGGGTCGGCCAAATTCGCGTCCACCGCGGCGACCACCACCACATCGCTCGCCGTCGGAATATTGCGCAGTTGCAGGCTTTGCTTGCCGTTTTCCTGCACCACGCTGGCGACGTATTTCCCGTCCGGCGAAATCGCGACGGCGTGCTCATTTCCCTTCTGTGTGAGCTGCGCGATGGAAAAAGCCCCGAACGACGGCGGCCCCGCGCTCCGATGCAGCATCGAGTACACGCCGTACCCCGCCACAATAATGAGCGCCAGCGCCGCAATCGCCGCAATCGCGCTACCGATCTTGTGCTGCCGCACAATGGCTGAGACCGCGCTGCTGCCCGTATCGCTCTTCACCGCCGTTGCGGCAGTGCCGGAAGGCGCCGTCGCGCCGCCTCCGGTCGCCACTGCCACAGCTTGACCCTCGCCGGAATCCGTCGCGGCTGGCACGCTGCCGCTTGCGACGACTCGCCTTCCGGAATCGGAGTCGCGCTCCAGCCTCTTCAAGTCCGCGCGAATGTCGGCGGCGTGCTGGTAACGCAGCCCCCGATCTTTTTCGAGCGCCTTGTCGATCACGCGTTCGAGTTCCGCTGGAATCGCCGGATTCAATCGCACCGGCGCCACCGGCGCCTGATGCAGAATTGAATCGAAGATCGCCGCTGAAGTGCTGCCGGAAAACGCCGGCCGCCCCGTGGACATTTCGTACAGCACCACGCCAAATGAAAAAAGATCTGTGCGCGCATCGAGTTCTTTGCCGAGCGTCTGCTCCGGCGACATATACGCCACGGTGCCCAGCGCGACACCGGGGCTCGTCAAATTGAAATTTTCCTGCGTTGTCGAAGCTCCCGCATCGGTCGATTGCCCCATCGCTTGCGGCAATACTTTCGCCAGGCCGAAATCCAGCAGCTTCGCCTGCCCGCGTTCCGTCACGAAGATGTTCGCGGGCTTAATGTCGCGATGGATGATGCCTTGCTGGTGCGCCGCGTCGAGCGCGTCCGCGATCTGCGCGCCCAGTTGCAACAAATTCTCGAAGGGCATCGGCCCCGCCGCGATCGCGTGCTTCAGCGTCTCCCCGCGCAGCAATTCCATCGCGATGAACGGGTGGCCGTTCTGCTTGTCGATGTCGTAGATTGTGCAGATATTCGGGTGATTGAGCGCCGAAGCCGCCTGTGCCTCGCGCTCGAATCGCTCGAGCGTTTGCGGCGTGCGAGCGACGTCGTCCGGCAAAAACTTCAACGCCACCTGCCGGCGCAACTTAGTGTCTTCCGCCTTGTAAACCACGCCCATCCCGCCTCCGCCCAGCCGCTCCACGATGCGGTAGTGCGTGACGACGGTCCCCGCGGGATAAAGTTCTTCCGGCATTTTCGTGAAGTTTAACAGGGCACGCTCTCAAGTCAACGCCGCCCTCCCGAGTAGGACAGGCATTCTTGCCTGTCCGGGTTTTTCGCGCGCGCCGGAAGCGTCATTCGCGGGAACTGTTCCGTTTTTTCCCAATGTAGGGGCGGAGCTTGCCTCCGCCCCTACAGCAGAAATACCCCGAACCGTCGCGCGCAAGGTTGAGAGGGCATGGATTTTCTTGCCCCTCGAGTGCGGGCGCCTGTCCATTTTTCCCTGCACTTGCATTCAACTCCCCGCGCGTTATCGCGACCGCTCAATTCGTGAGACGATGGCCTTGGCGCGTGGAGCGCAACCTCCTGGAGGTTTCCCGATGGCGTGCACCTCGATCGCAAAAAGAATTAGCCCCATGCTGGCGGTGGCCGATATGGAGGAGACCATCGCGTTCTACCAGAATGTACTGGGATTCAGCGCGGCTGTGAAATCCCCGGAGTACACGATCGTGGAACGCGATGGCCAAACGATCCATTTCCAGAAGGCCGCATCGGAAGAAGTCATGAAGTGCGTCCGCGGCCACACCGAGATCTACATCGAGGTTTCCGGCATCCATGCCCTCTGGGAACACGTGAGGCAGTTCAAGGACCGCTATCCAATTAGGGATCTGTTCGACAGGGAATATGGCATGACGGAATTCCACATCGGTGATCCCAATGAGTGCCTCGTGTTTGTCGGTGAGCCGACTCAAAGCTAAAATCAGTGTTCCGCGTGGCGACAAAACCGAGAAAACTAATCCTGCCCCATCGGGTTCTAATGTATTGTCAGGTGTGACGAAGGATATTGGAGGCAAGTTCGCGATGAAGACTGGCAAGTTCCTGTTCTGTGTGATGGCCGTGGCTGCCGTCGCACTCCTGCTGCGCATGCCTGTAACTGCCGCCGCGCAGGATGATCCCCCCGGCCGCGTGGCCCGCATCAATCTTGTGCAAGGCAATGTATCCTTCCAGCCTTCCGGCGGTGGGGACAACGATTGGGTCGCCGCCGAATTGAATCGCCCGGTTACTATCGGCGACCGCGTTTGGGCGGATAGCGATGGCCGCGTCGAAATGCACGTTGGTTCCACGGCGATTCGCATGGACCACGGCACCGGAATCTCTTTTCTGAATTTGTCCGATGAGGTCGTCCAACTGCAGCTTTCCGCCGGCTCCATCTATGTACACGTGCGCCGTCTCGATTCCGACGACGCTTTCGAGGTGGACACGCCAAATCTCGCGTTCTCGCTGCTGCAACCGGGCATCTATCGCATCGACGTCGATGCCGATAATAACGTCACCGTCGTCACCGTGCGCGAAGGCCAGGGAGAAGTCACCGGCGGTGGCCGCTCTTGGAACATTATTTCGGATCAGCAAGCCACGTTCATCGGCACAGACTCTCTCAACTACAACCTCGAGGACGCGGATTCGCTTCCGCAGAGCGAATTTGACAATTGGTCCTTCTCGCGTGATGGCCGCGAGGACCGCGTCGCCTCCGTGCAATACGTTTCCCCCGATACGACCGGATACGAAGACTTGGACGAGTACGGCTCGTGGGACACAGTCGGCGGCTATGGCGCAATGTGGTTTCCCGCAGTTGTGGCGGCCGGCTGGGCGCCGTACCGCTTCGGTCATTGGGTATTTATCGCGCCGTGGGGCTGGACGTGGGTGGACTCGGCACCGTGGGGCTTCGCGCCATTTCATTACGGCCGATGGGCTTCCGTTGGCGGCCGGTGGGGATGGGCGCCTGGTCCCGTGGTCGCCGGTGTGCGGTGTGTTTACGCGCCGGCACTGGTGGCTTGGATCGGTGGTGGCCCTGGATTCGGCGTGTCGGTCGCGTTCGGAGTCAGCGGAGGAGTCGCTTGGTTCCCGCTGGGCCCGCGCGAAGTGTTCAGTCCCTGGTATCACGTCAGCGATGATTACGTCCTGCGTGTGAACGTGACGAATACGTTCGTCGAACGCTCGACAGTCCTCAGTTTTTATCACTCCCCGGATGCCCGCAACGTCAGTTATGTGAACCAGCGAGTCGGCGGCGCCGTCACAGTGGTTGACCACGACACATTCGTGGGTGGCCGCTCGGTGGACCGCAACTCCGTCCGCGTGTCGCAGCATGACATCGCAAACGCCGCCGTGTATCGCGGCGGGCCTGTGGTTCAGCCGGAACACGACAGCGTGGTGGGTGATGTGCGCGCCTCGAACAGACGCCCGCCCGCCGCAGTCGAGAACAGAACTGTTGTGGCCAAGCGCGTTCCGCCCTCGCCGAGCTACGTCCGCCAGGAGAACAACGGGGGCAACCGCGGCGGAAATGAGGGAGCGAATCGCGGCGGAGGCCAGCCTTATAATGGCAACGGCGGTAACAATTCCAATGGGGAGCGCGGCGGATCCAACAGCTCGGAAGGCCCATACAATCCGCCCCGCGGAGGCAACAACAACGCGGGAGGAAATAACAATCCGTCCCCTTCAGGGAACGCGGACAATAATCCTAACGGCGGTCGCGGTCGCAATGCCAACGCGGGCGGAAACAACAATCCTCCGCCAGCTGGCAATGGCGGGAATAATCCGAATGGGCAAGGCGGAAATAATCGCGGCCAGGGAAATAACAGTCCGCCGTCGAATCAGCAGAGCGGCGGCAATTCAAATCCGAACCCGGGCAGCCAGCCGAACGTACGGCCCACTCCTCCGGTTCATCAGCCGACGCCCCAGGAGCAACAGACCGACACGAACAGGCAGCAGGAGTGGCAGGACAAACATCAGCAGGCTCACGGGAATCCGCCGCCTGCGAACCCTCCACCTCCGAAAAATAGCACCAACAACGGAAACAGTCAGGGCAGCCACGGCGGGGACAGTCACGACAAGCCACCGCACCGCTGATTCACGACGAGATGCCTGAGTCTTCCAAGGCTCGCGCGACCTTACTGGCCGCGAACACGAACACAGCCGCGACGCCCGAGTCCGCCCCCAACGGGCTGGGCGCGGCGGCTCGCACACTGCCTGGCTCAAGCCAGGGTGCTTTCCCGCGCTGGATCGATCTCCTTCTGGTTCTTTTTCTCGTCGGGCTGGCCGTTCTCCCCCCCATCCGGGAGATCCACAAGCAGCTCATTTTGATTGCGATTGCCATTGTCCAATTGACCGAAGGAAAACTCCTCAGCGCCTATCCGCGACGCGGCCGCTACTACGCGGTGCTACTCAAAATTGCGCTAGCCACTCTGCTTATTGACCATACCGGTATGGAAGTGACCATCGAGAGCAGCTACTACCCGATTTACTACCTGCCGGTCATGACTGCGGCGATGTATTTCGACACCGTCGCGACACTTCTCTGGACGCTCCTTGCTTCGGCTGCCTACTGCTCCTACCTATTTCCCGCGTTGCAGGAGTTCTCCCTCGACGCGGACGCCGTAGCCCAACTTACGATTCGCATTCTGTTCTTCTTTCTCGTCGCAATTGTCGTGAATCGCTTCTCCATCGAGCTGCGCCAGCAAGCTTCGCGGTATCAGACTCTCGCCGACCGCCTTACGATCACCAATGCCCGTCTCCAGCAGGCGCAGGAGGATGCCCGCCGCTCGGAGCGGCTGGCGGCGCTCGGCCAATTGTCAGCGGGGTTGGCGCACGAAATTCGCAATCCGCTGGGCGTGATCAAAGGCTCGGCCGAGATGCTCGTGCAGAAATTGCAAAACGCGAGTCCGCTCGCCAGCGAATTGGCCGGCTATATTTTCAGCGAGGTGAACCGGTTGAGTTCCCTCGTCACGCGGTTTCTGGATTTCGCCCGGCCGCTGCACGCCGAGCGCCGTCCGGAAGACCTCCCGAAGCTCCTCGATCGCGTGCTCGATTCGGTCGCCTCGCATTGGCAAGGAGGCCGCGTTATCGTCGAGAAAAGTTACGAACCCGATCTTCCATTGATTCCGCTCGATGAGAATCTTTGCGAGCAGGCCTTCCTCAATCTCGTGCAAAATGCCTACGAAGCCATGGGGGACGCCGGCGGGACATTGCACGTTTCGATCTCTCGCGCACGCTCCGGCGCGCGAGCCGGCGTGGAACTGCGCCTGGAAGACACCGGCCCGGGCGTGCCTCCGGAATTGTGCGAGCAGGTTTTCAATCCTTTTGTGACCACGAAAAAAAAAGGCGTCGGCCTCGGGCTGTCCATCGTCTCGCAAATCGTCGACGGGCACCGCGGCTCGATCCATCTCGAAAATCACGAAGGGCACGGAGCGCGATTCGTCCTCTTTTTCCCCGGTGATTCGGCGCTCGCGAAGAAGGAACCGGCTGCGGCCGCGCGGTGAAAACGATGCCGACCATTCTCGTCGTCGAAGACGAAGCCAAAATGCGCCGCCTGCTCGAGCTCGATCTCGGCGAAGACGGCTATCGCGTCCTGTCCGCCGCCGATGCCGAAGCCGGCCTGCAACTCCTGCGTCAGGAATCCGTGGATCTGGTCGTCAGCGATTTGAAACTTCCCGGAATGGATGGCCTGCAATTCCTGCAAGCCGTCAAACGCATCCACGCCGCGTTGCCTGTCGTCGTGATGACCGCCTTCGGCACGGTGGAGACCGCAGTCGAAGCCATGAAGGCCGGCGCGAGCGATTACGTTCTTAAGCCCTTCTCGCTCGCCGAAATGAAAATGGTCATTCACAAAGAGCTGGACGTTCGCCGCCTGCGGGAAGAAAACCGCACCCTGCGCGAAGCGCTCGGCCAGCGCTACGAACATCCGAACCTCATCGCGCGCAGCGAGAAGATGCAGGAAGTATTGGCCACGGTCGAGCGCGTCGCCACCACGAACTCCACGGTTCTGCTCGGCGGCGAAAGCGGCGTCGGCAAAGACTTGATCGCCCATGTGATTCACCAGAAGTCGCGCCGCGCCTCCGGCCCCTTTATCAAAATCAACAGCACCGCCATACCCGAGAATCTTCTGGAGAGCGAGCTCTTCGGTTTCGAGAAAGGCGCGTTCACCGGTGCCATCGCCAGCAAGCCCGGAAAATTCGAGCTCGCGGACAAGGGCACGCTCTTCCTCGATGAAATCGGCGACGTCCCTCCGGCCACGCAGGTGAAATTACTGCGCGTCTTGCAAGAGCGCGAGTTCGAGCGCCTCGGCGGCACGCGCACGCTCAAAGTGGACGTTCGCCTCATCGCCGCGACGAATCGCGATCTCCGCGCTGCGCTCGAGGACGGCACCTTCCGTCAGGATCTCTACTATCGCCTCAACGTCGTCCCGCTGGACATTCCGCCGCTGCGCGATCACAAGGAAGACATCCCCGACCTCGTGAATTTGTTTCTCTCGCGTTTCTCTCGCGACTCTCGCAAGCCGCTCACCGGGATCAGTCGCGATGCCCTGAATCTCCTGACGGCGTTCCATTGGCCCGGCAACGTCCGCGAACTCGAAAACGTCATCGAGCGCGCTTGCGCCCTCGCCAACGGTCCGCTCGTCGAAGCCTCCGACATTCGTCTCGACACGCGCCGCGCAAAGCCCGAAAGTTCCGCCGACGCATTTCTCCCCGAGGGCATGACGCTCGAGCAGTGGGAAGACGAAATGATTCGTGAAGCCCTCCGCCGCGCCGGAGGCAACAAGAGTCAAGCCGCGCGTCTGCTGGGCCTCTCGCGCAACGCCCTCCGCTACCGCCTCTCGAAAATCGGGATCGCTGATGATTCCGAAGCTGAACCGTAACCACAGGCCGGTCGCAGATCCGGTGGCTGAAAACCACCACTTTCGGTTGAGAGCGGCCAGACCCTGTACTTGCCGATGGCTTCGACGCTCACATTCGTGTCTAACTCTTCTATTTGCAATAGTTTACTGCGGAACTGAATTTCTCCGTCTGGCACGCCACTTGCCTATATTTCAGTGTGTGATTAGTCCTGCGAGGGCGTGTGGCGCAGGCGAGGCGAGCCATGAAAACGAAATTTCTAGCGAGTTTTGCAATCCTGACTTTGGCGCTGATGAGCGCGGGGCGCGTTTGGGCCCAGGACTCCGATCAGCCTCCAGACGAATCGGGCGGCCAGAACACCGTTCAGCCCCAGCCCAGCGACCAGCCGCCGCCTCAGCAAGATAGTCAACCGCCCGCGCAGCAGCCGCCGGCTCCGCAAAGTGGTCAGCAGACTGATAACAACGCGAACGCCCCCGGCGTGGCGCGCGTCAGTCTGATTCGCGGCCAGGTCTCTATCCAGCGCGGCGACACCGGTGATTGGTCCGCCGCCACGATCAATCAGCCGCTCGAAGCCGGCGACAAAATCTCCACCGGCGATAATTCCCAGGCGGAAATTCAGCTCGACTACGCAAACATCGTCCGCCTCGCGAATAATGCCCAGGTGAACATCGTCGCTCTCGGAAATTCCCAAATTCAAATTCAGGTTGCGCAAGGCCTCGTCAATTTCTCCACGTTCAAGCAGGAAGATTCCAACGCTGAAATCGACACGCCCAACGTCGCCGTTCGCCCCGGCCGCGGCACCGGAAGCTTCCGCATTCAAGTCAATTCCGACGGCGAAACGCTGGTAGTCGTCCGCGAAGGCGAAGCCGATGTCTCGACGCCCCAAGGCAGCACCAACGTCAAGAAGGGCCAGCTCATCACCGTAGAGGGCACGGGCGACGACGTGCAATACAAGATCACCGACGCTCCCGGCAAAGATGACTTCGATAAGTGGAACGAAAAGCGCGACCGCACCATCGAGGACGCGCAAAGCTGGCAGCACACCGATCCTTATTACACCGGATCGCAGGATCTCGATCAGAACGGCACGTGGAGCGAAGTCCCCGACTACGGCAACGTTTGGTTTCCTGATGAGGATTCAGGCTGGGCTCCGTATCGCGCAGGCAGCTGGCTCTGGGAACCGTACTGGGGCTGGACTTGGGTTTCATATGAGCCGTGGGGCTGGGCGCCCTATCACTACGGCCGTTGGTTCGAGTACGGAAACCGCTGGGGCTGGTGGCCCGGTCCAGTCTACGGAGCTGGCTTCTATCGCCCGTTCTGGTCCCCGGCTTACGTTTCATTTTTCGGTTTCGGCGGCGGCGTAGGCTTTGGGTTCGGCTCCATTGGCTGGCTGCCGATTGGCCCCGGCGACTTCTTCTTCCCGTGGTGGGGCGCATATCGTGGCCGGTTCGGATTCGAGGAGTTCGGCCGATTTGACGGGCGCGGCGGCTGGGGGCCGTTGCGTGCCGGCGCGTTCTCCAACCTCCATGAGTTTCAGACCAACGACCGCTTCCGCGGCGCCATGTCAACCCTTTCATCGAGTCGCTTTGGCACGCCCGGCGTGCGTCCTGAAGCCGCCTCGCGCGATATGGCGCGCAGCGGCAGACTGATGACGGGCAACGTGCCGGTCACTCCGTCGCGCGAGAATCTCAGCGCCAGCGGGCGCGCAGCCAATCCATCCACAATTTCCAATCGCGCGGGTGGAGAGCACTTCTACTCCACCAATCACGCGACCGCTCCCACGCGCTCCTTCGACCGCGAATCCCAAGGTGTGCGGCAGTCCATTCAGCAGAATGCCCGCTCGGGTGGCGCAGAGGGTAGTGGGAATTATGCCCGGCAAGGAGGAGCATCCGATCACCCGAACGGCGCGGGCGTCGGCTCAGAAAATCGTGGCGCCCCGTCAGGCGGCGGCAACTCGGCGGATCGCGGCGACGGCTGGCATCGTTTCTCGCCGCCCTCGGGTGGGAATTCAGGCTCGCAGGGATCGGGAAACGAGAGGCCGAGCCCAGGCAACTTCAATGGCGGCGGCAATCACGGCAATCCAGGAAGCTCAGGCAACGGCGAGTCGCGCTCTCCGTCCTCCGGCGCGGGCTCCTATCGCCCGCCGCTCAACATGCGCCAACCGGTATTCAACCGGCCAAGTAATGGCTACCCTGGCGGAAATTCCGGCGGCAACTATCGTGCGCCCAGCAATAATAATAACGGCGGCGGCTACAACTACAATCGTGGCGGCTCCTCCGGCAACAGCAATGGCGGCTACCGTCCGCCCAGCAACGGCTATGGTGGCGGCGGTAACTACAACCGCGGTGGTGGCGGCAACTACAACCGTGGCGGTGGTGGTGGAAGCCGTGGTGGTGGTGGCGGAGGCGGCGGCCACAGTTCGGGTGGCGGGGGCGGAGGCCATCGTCACTAAGTTCCCCAAGTTCCCAAATAGAAGATGACGCTCACTAACCCCGGGGGATGCAACGCGCATCCCCCACCCCCTTTTCTAGAATCAATTGCGCGGTTCAAAGGGTTCGATTCGCTAAGATTGTTTGGATTCGCCGCCAAACAAACTCACTGTCATTCCGAACGAAGCGAGGAAACTAGCGGTCGCGCCCGGCGGTCCGGCGGGACTGAATGTGACGAGCCTGACTGAATTTACCGTCGGTCGGTGGCGTGGTGGCGGACGTCGCGTCCCTGCACGATGTAGATGACGTCCTCGGCGATATTCGTGGCGTGATCGCCGATGCGCTCGAGATTCTTGGCCATCAGAATCAACTCGAATGCCGGGAAAACTACGGCGGAATTCTCCATCATGTAGGTGAGCATTTCGCGGAAGATCTGGTTCCGCAAATTGTCCACCTGGTCGTCGCGGATGAGCACGGCCTGGGCCAGGTCGATGTTGCGATCGATCAGTGCGCGGATGCTGTCGCGCACCATGCCTTCAGCCAGTTCGCTCATGCGCGGCAAATCCACGTAGGGTTTCACGCGCGGATGCCGCAGAACGCGCATCGCGGATTGCGCGATGTTCACGGACTGATCGCCGATGCGCTCGAGATCGTTGTTGATTCGCGCGACCGCGAGCAGAAACCGCAAATCGCTCGCCACCGGCTGCACTTGGGCGATCAATTGCACCACGCGGTCATCAATCTCCATCTGCATGTCGTTGATGACGCCTTCCTGCTCAAGCACCGTCTGCGCCAGGCTCTCGTTGGAATCCAGCGCCGAGTGCACGGAGTCGTGCACCGCACGCTCGGCGAGGCTCGCCATCCACAGGACGCGCTCGTTCAGCTCCTGCAGTTCCTTCTCGAAATGTCGCGGCATCAGCGGCCGCGGTTCGCTTCCTGTGCTTGCGCTCATCCGAACCGTCCTGTGATGTAGGCTTCCGTTCTTGGATCCGTCGGCGTGGTGAAAAGTTGCGGCGTCGGGTTAAACTCGATTAAATCCCCCGTCAGCATGAACGCCGTCGAGTCGCTCACGCGCGCCGCTTGCTGCATGTTGTGCGTCACGATCACGATCGTACAGACATCTTTCAACTGGAACAGCAACTCTTCGATCTTCGCCGTGCTCACCGGATCGAGTGCCGAGCACGGTTCATCCAGCAGCAGCACCTCCGGGTCCACCGCCAGCGCCCGCGCGATGCACAGCCGCTGTTGCTGGCCGCCGGAGAGTCCGTACGCCGACTTGTGTAACCTATCCTTCACTTCTTCCCACAGCGCCGCGCGATGCAAGCTCTTCTCGACCTGCTCCTTCAGCGTGCCCTTATACCCATTGATGCGCAGGCCGTACGCAACGTTGTCAAAAATCGACTTCGGGAATGGATTCGGCCGTTGAAATACCATTCCCACCCGCCGGCGCAGCCGCGTGACGTCTTGCGACAGGATGTCTTTTCCATCCAGCAGGATATCCCCTTCGATTCGTGTGTGGCTGATCGTCTCGTGCATCCGGTTGAGCGTCCGCAGCAGCGTGGATTTTCCGCAGCCTGATGGCCCAATCAGCGCCGTGACCTTGTTTGTCGCAATCTCCAGGTTGACGTGGAATAGCGCCTGACTTTTTCCATAATAAAAATTCAGGTTCTTCACCGCCATCCGCGGAGCGGCGTTTGCCGCCGTCTCCTTAGGCGCAATCGTGACCGTAGTCACTGGCGTCTCCTTTGCCATGACGGGCTTCGCTGACGAAAACGATGTTCCCATCTCCCCCTACCTCCGCTGCGCCGACTGGCGCGATAACACCGTCCGGCAAAGCAGATTCGTCACCAGCACCAGACCCAGCAGAACCAACCCCGCCGCCCATGCCTGCCTGTGCCAGTCGTCGTAGGGTGAGATGGCATAGGTATAAATCACTACCGGCAAGGACGCAATTGGTTCGTTCAAGCCGTGGCTCCAAAAGCGATTGCCAAACGCCGTAAACAGCAGTGGAGCCGTTTCGCCCGCCACGCGGGAAAGCGACAGCAGAATCGCCGTCAAGATCCCGCCCGAAGCCGCCGGCACCACCACCGTCGCGATCGTCCGCCACTTGCTTGCACCTACCGCCATTGCTCCCTCGCGCAGCGAACGCGGCACCGTTCGTAAAAATTCTTCGCTGCTTCGCAAGATGATCGGCACCATCATCACGCCCAGCGCGAATCCCCCGGCGTAGGCGGAAAAGTGATGCATCGGCAAGACCACTACCGTGTACGCGAAGATTCCCATCACGATCGAAGGCACGCCATTGAGCAAGTCCGCAGAATACCGCACGACGAATGCCGGCGTCGGACTCGCGAATTCCGCCACATAGACGGCGCCCAGCAACCCAAGCGGAACGCCGATCACGGCAGCAATCAGCAGCAGTTTCGCCGATCCCACCATCGCATTGGCTATCCCGCCGCCGGTTTCTCCCACGGGCGCTGGAAGATTCGTGAAGAAGGTCCAGTGCAGCGCCGTGGCCCCGTTCCACGCTAGATATCCCAGCACCGCCACCAGCACCGATACCGTCAGTAGCGCGCACAGGCCCGTCAAACTCAGCATCACGAAGCTCAGCGTTTTCCGCCAAATCATTCGGATGCTCATCCGCGCATCCCCCCGCCCCGCTTCTGCGAGACCATCAGCAGCAGTTGCGCCATGCCGTTCAGGATGAAGGTCAGCAGGAAGAGCACGAGCCCCAATTCGATCAGCGCGCTCACGTACATGTCGCCGGTTGCTTCCGTGAATTCATTCGCGATGACCGCCGCTATGGAGTAGCCCGGGCTGAAGAGTGAGGCCGAAATGATCGGTGTGTTGCCGATCACCATCGTCACGGCCATCGTTTCGCCAAGTGCGCGGGCCATGGAAAGAAATACCGAACCCATGATCCCGGACCGCGCGTAGGGCACTACCACTTTCCAGGTGGTCTCCCAGCGTGTCGCGCCCAGCCCCAATGCCGCCTCGCGCTGGTCCGCCGGGACCGACATCAGCACTTCCCGCGAGACCGACACGATGAACGGCACGATCATGATCGCCAGCACGAGTCCCGCTGCCAGAAATCCGACGCCGTAAGCCGGCCCCTTGAAAATCGGAAGAAATCCTAAAGTCCTTTTTAAGAACGGCTCTACAGTGGTTGCAAGCAGCGGCAAGAGCGTAAAAATCGCCAGAAGCCCGTAAATCACGCTCGGCACCGCCGCTAGCAAATCAATCACAAATGAAAGTCCCGCCGAAATCTTCGGTGGCGCCAATTCCGATAGAAAAATTGCCGCGCCCAGCCCCAGCGGCACCGCGATCAACAGCGCCAGCCCTGTCGTAACCAGCGTTCCGTAGATAAACGGCAATGCGCCGTAATTGTCAAAAACCGGATCCCACGTCGAAGTGTGCAGGAAGTCCCAGCCGAATTTCGCCCGGGATGGCGCGGAGTGAATCCACAGCTGGCCCACCAGCAGCACGGTGATTAGAATAATCGTCGCGCCAAAAATCAGCGTTACCGTATGCGCGATGGCATCGCCCTCGCGCAGCCGGCGGATTAGGGCCTGCGGACCCCAACCGACTCCCGCAGGCCCCACCGTTGTTGAAGTAGCTCCCATTCCTTGTCCGAGACCAATTTCCCTTCGTCAGCGGTGACGTTGCCTGGTTACTGGATGAGGGAGATTGCCTTCATCTCCTTGCTGACTACCGGTGCAGGAAGCTTGGCGTATGACAATCCTTCGCAAAATCCCTGCCCATCGGTCAACATCCACTTCAGGAAGGCCTTGATGATATCGCGTTTTCCCGGGTCCTGAATCTGCGCGGGAACCAGCAACCAGGTGAAGCTCGAAATCGGGTAGGCCGTCTTCCCGGGCGCGTTCGTGATTGAAACGCGGAAGTCGTCCGGCATGTTCTTTGCCGCTCCGGCCGCCGCTTCGGACACGCCCGAAAGGCTCGCTTTCACAAATGTCCCCGCCGCGTTCTGCACGACGCCGAAGGGGATATTGTTCTGAAGCGCGTAAATCAATTCGACGTAGCCAATCGAATTCGGAGTCTGCCTGATGAGCCCGGAAACTCCTTCGCTCCCCTTGCCGCCCAGCCCCACCGGCCAGTTCACCGACGAGTTCGTGCCGACTTTAGCTTTCCAGTCGTCGCTCACCTTCGACAGGAAATCCGTCCAGATGTACGTTGTACCGCTGCCGTCCGAGCGGTGGACGACGACGATATCATTAGCCGGCAGTTTCGTGCCAGGATTGGCGTTGGCGATCTCCGGGTCATTCCACTTCGTGATGGTTCCCAAGTAGATTCCTGCCAGCGCCTTCTGAGTGAACTTCAGAGAGTCCGGCGCGCCGGCAACGTTGTAGATCGGCACGGCTGCGCCCAGCACGGTCGGGAAATGCAGAATCTTGAATCCAGCTTGCTGCAGCATCTGATCCGTCATCGGACCGTCGGACGCGCCAAAATCAACGGTCTTGGCGATCACTTGGCGGATTCCGCCCCCAGAGCCGATGCTCTGGTAATTGATTTGAACTTCCGGATGCAACTTGTGGTATTCGTCGAACCACTTCGAGTAGATCGGGTAGGGGAAGCTTGCGCCAGCCGCATTGAGTTGGACCGGATTGTCGGCAACCAACACAGTTGCGAGGCCCAGACACAGCGAGAGTGCGAGTAGTATCTTTTTCATGGTTTGTGGGGTGACTCCTCGGTCTGGATTCTTGTCTTTAATTGTTACAATTGGATTACAACCCCAAAAAATAGGAGTGAACGACTCACAGCCCCAGCGCAACTCGCCCCAGAAACGCTTTAGCGCGCTCTCCGCCGCTCCTTTTTCTCCCTATCTTCGCCCTGAGAATCTGTAACAGAGGATTCACAAGCCTCTCACACGCCCTTGATGGCTTGCACCTAGTCTTTGGCATCCGTGGCCAAGCCATGTGAACCAGGAGGAAATGGAATGCGCAGAATCGTGGTAGGGGTGTTGTCCTTATGCATGTTCGCTGCCCCAGCGGCGTACGCTGGCGGAGCCGGCAACGGCGATCCGTCCGGTGCAAATTCCGGAGGAAATTCCGGCGCAAATTCCGCGGGAACTCCCGCTGCGGCTTCGCCGAGCAATAGCGGCGCGCCTGCGGCGCCTTCGCAACCGGCCGCTCAGCCGGTGAATCCTTCGCCTTCGAGCGCGGAATTGCAAAATGAAATTGACCAGATGCGCGCGCTCGTGCAGTCGCAGTCGGAGCAAATTCAAAAGCAGCAAGAAGAACTCGCGGAGATGAAGTCCAAGCTCGCCGGCAACAACAATGGCAATACCAACTCGACGGCGCAGCCCGTTCCCTCTGCGAATATTTCCCCGGCAACTTCGGCGCCCGCACTTCCAGTCGTCGCCGCGTCATCGCCGGCTCCAGCCGTGATGGCGGCGTCAACGCCGAGCATTGAATCGTCCTCGTCGCTCTCCACTCCCGCAACGCCCGCCGGCGACGAACACTCGCCGCTCTTCTTCAAGATAGGCGATGCAAGGTTCACTCCCGGCGGCTTCATGGACGCGACTGCGGTGTTTCGCAACGAGTCCACCGGGTTCGGAATCGGTGCCAGCTTCGGAAGCGTGCCCTACGTCAATACTGTAGGCGGCACGACTGGCCCCTCTCCCCTCACGGAAACGCGCTTCAGCGTACAAAACAGCCGCATCTCAATGCGTGTGGATGCGCCCGTCGGAAGCGGCTCCATCACCGGTTACTACGAGGCTGACTTCCTGGGTGCCGTCGCCCAAAATGCGAACGTTACCAGCAACTCCAATTCGCTCCGCTCGCGGTTGTACTTCGCGGATTACAAGCGCGGGAATTGGGAGTTTCTCGCGGGCCAAATGTGGTCCATGATAACGCCCAACAAAGTCGGAATCTCACCGTGGCCCAGCGACATCTTCTATTCCCAAGACATGGATACGAACTACCAAGTTGGCTTGACTTGGGCGCGGCAGCTCGCCTTCCGCGTCCTCTACCACGCGGGGAAAGCCTGGACCTTCGGTCTCTCAGTGGAAAATCCGGACGCACTCGTCGGCACTGCAGCGACGAACCCGACCGCTTTTGCTGGCGTCGTTGGCCAAGTTGACGAAACCAGCGGCGGCACGCTCGCGACTCCTCCGAGTCCTGGCTACACGCCGGACTTCATCTTCAAGATCGCCACGGATCAGAAGTTGGGCGGTAAGGCATGGCATTTTGACCTTACGGGCTTGGAGAGCAATTTCAAGCTCATGACTCCAACTTCCGTTACCGGCGGCCTCGCGCGGGTTTCAAACACCGCGTCGGGCGGCGGAATTGAGATCGGCGCCAACATGGAGATCTTTAAGAACTTCCGCATTATCGGCACGGGCTACTGGAGCGATGGGGGCGGCCGCTACATCATCGGTCTCGGCCCCGACTTCGTCGTTCGCCAGTCCACCACCACATCACCTTTCATGCCCTCGCTCGTCAAGGCGGAGTCTTCGATCTTGGGCTTTGAATGGCAGGCCACACCAAAGATGCTGCTCTATTCGTACTATGGCGGCACCGAGTTTGGTCGCGATCTATCGTTCCAACCCGTGACTTCCGGAACGCCGACCGCGTTAATCGGATACGGTGTTCCCACTCTGACTGGATCAGCTGCCGAGGCTCAGAACCGCGCCTTGCAGGAAGGCACGGTCGGTTGGATTCAGGACTTTTTCAAGAATCCCAACATTGGCAAGTTCTCACTCATCACGCAGGCCTCCTATCTTACTCGCGATCCGTGGGCGCCAGCGTTCAGTCCACGTAATGCTCACTTGGTTGAGGTCTACGCGGACATCCGCTACACACTTCCCTAGTACGCTGCGCAACCACGCACCAAACTCTGGCCGGGGACGCGCAACAGCGTGTCCCCGGCTTTTCTTTTCTCTCCTGAGTTTTCCAAACAATTCTGACTGCTGATTCCCGCGTGTTCCGGATGAGGCTGCTGAGAGGGGCAGCCCGCGGAAAGCGCCGGAGGCGCGACAGAACTTAGCCCAGCGCGTCAGCGCTGCGTACTTGGCGCGCGGAGATGACGAGCGCCGTAGGTGCGACACGTATCACACCTCGCGGAAAAAATTGCCGTCAAAAAGGGGAAGGGCCGACGCCGGGTGTCGTCGGCCCTGTGGTGGGTTCCCGAATCAGGCGCTCTCCTTTGGAGGTTCAGCCGGGGAGCGAGTGCTTCAGGCGGATGCAGGTTAAAACGCGAACGTGAACAGCGAATAACACGAATGTGAATTCTGTGTCAGATATTCAGAGTCTGGCTCGTGGAGAATACCGGCAGCGAAAAACTGAAGCGCGAGCCGATTCCCACTTCGCTATCCACCCAGATGCGCCCGCCGTGCGACTCCACCAGATGCTTCGTAATCGCGAGGCCCAGGCCCGTGCCGCCCGCTTCGCGCGAGCGCGCGGCATCCACGCGATAGAACCGCTCGAAGATGCGCTGCTGCTCCGCCTGCGGTATGCCGATGCCCGTATCGCCAACGGTTACAACAACTTGCTGCGAATCGTCGGCCTCGCTGCCGGCGATCTCCGCTTCGACCCAGATCTCGCCGCCCTCGGGCGTGTACTGCACGGCGTTGTCGAGCAAGTTCTGCAAGATCTCGCGCAGGCGCCGCGGGTCGGCCTTCACTTCCGGCAGTTCCGCGGGCAATCGCATCTCGAGTTTCAGGCGGCCCAGCTCCAGCCGCGGACGCATCGTTTCGACGCACGCCGCGGCGATGCCCTGGATGCCGACGGCCCGGCGTTCGAGTTCCGTGCGACCCGCTTCGATGCGCGAAAGCTCCAGCAGATCGTCGGTGAGCCGCGCGAGGCGCGCCGAGTGATTGCGAATGATCTCGACGAAGCGGCGGTTGTGGTGCTCGTCTTCGAGCGCGCCGCCGAGCAGCGTTTCCGCAAATCCTTGAATCGCCGTCAGCGGAGTCTTGAACTCGTGCGAAACATTGGCCACGAAATCGCGGCGCACGCGTTCGAGACGCCGCAAATCGCTGATGTCGTGCAGCACCAGCGCCGCGCCGGCTGGCCCGCCATTCTTGTCCGCGCCGCTGGGTTCGAGACGCGAAACCGTGGCGCGAAAATTCTGCCGCGTCACGGTGCCGCGTTCGATCTCGCCGGTTTCCACCTCCGCGCCGGCGAGCGCCCGCCGCACGATATTCAGCAGTTCGGGCTCGCGAATCAGCTCGATGACCGGCCGCCCGTCGGTCGGCGCGGCGCCCAGCCCGAAGATGCGGCGGAAGGCCGCGTTGCAGAAGACGAGCCGCTCGTGGTCGTCAATCACGGCCACGCCTTCGGCCATGCTGGCGAGAAATGCGGCGGAGCGATTGCGTTCCTCGGCGAGCGAGCGAATTGTCCGGTCGAGCTGCTGTGCCATGTTGTTCAATGCGCCGCCGAGTTCGGCGAGCGCGTCGCCGGCGGGATCGGAGGAGATCGGGCGGTAATCGCCCGAAGCGATGCGCCGCGAAAACGCGGTCAATCGTTCGACGCGTGCGGCGTAGCGGCGCGACGCCAGCAGGCCCAGCAGCGCGCCGATTCCCAAGAGGATGAAAACGGCAACCATCGCCGCCGGTTTCCAGAAGAAAAGAATCGCCAGCATTCCGAATTATTCCGAGCGCGTCTCGAAGATGTAGCCCGCGCCCCGCACCGTCTTCACGTAAACGGGCTTGTCCGGGTCGGGTTCGATCTTCTCGCGAATTCGCCGGATGTAAACGTCCACGCTGCGCGGCGTGACGAATCGCTCCGAGCCCCACACGGCGTCCAGCAACTGGTCGCGCGAATAGACGCGATCGGGCCGCGACGCCAGATAGTAGAGCAAGCGAAATTCGAGCGTGCTCATCGGCACGACTTTGCCGTCGCGCGTCACGCGATAGGACGCCGGATCGATCGCGATGCCGCCGCGCGAAATCGGCTTCTCGGAGGTGGACGGCGCATCAATCCGCCGCAGCAGCGCTTTCACGCGCGCCGCGAGTTCGCGCGGGCTGAAGGGTTTGGTGACGTAGTCGTCCGCGCCGAGCTCAAGGCCGAGGACGCGATCGGCCTCTTCGCCGCGCGCGCTCAGCATCAGAATCGGCAGTCGATTCAGCGCCTGATCGCGGCGAATCTCCTTGCAGACTTCGATGCCGGAAAGTTTCGGCAACATCAAATCGAGCAGCAGCAGATCCGGCGGCGACTTGCGAAGTTGCGCGAGGCCGCTCGAACCGTCGCCCACGGAAGCCACGTCGTAGCCGTCGCGCGAAAGGTTGTAGCGCACCAGTTCCACGATGTCGCGGTCGTCTTCAATCAGCAGGATTTTTTTCATGGCCAGCGCAGGATCCTTTGCACAATAGCGTGAGAGCGAGCGCGAATGCAAGAAGCGTGGGCCGTATTCCGTGGATCGCGAGCCGCGTGGGGAAAAGTGGTGGGGCAGGATACCCCCTCCCCCCGGTGTTTTGATGTAAGTGTTGAGTCCAAAGGACTTGCGGCCCGGAAATACGTAAGTGTTGATTGTAAAGGAGTTGAAATGGCTTATTTTGAATGAGATGTGAAAAACGCGTGAATTTCGTGTAAGCGCTGATTCTAAAGGGTTTACGGTGAGGCCTAAGTCCTTCGAATGTATGCACCTTACACAACCCAATGATTCTAAAACACTTACGCCATTTTAGTCATAAGACCTTGATTCCAAACAATTTAGGGGCGAGCCTTGCGACTCGCCCTTTGTTTACCGCATCATTTGCCGGGAAACAGGAATGCGTAGAGGTGGTGAAGTTCCCACCAGTAAAGCATTGTCATGCCTGCTAGGGCGTGAATACGGTGTATTACGTCGGTGATACGGGGAATTGCTCCGTCATGTTTCATTTCTTTGCTCGTTCGGATCGTGTAGGACGACCCTCGGTTGGATTTGATGCAACTGCTCATCGCGGTCGGCCTAATTTCGACCTGCACCGCAAGGGCAGTTTACATGACGGAGTAAATTCTCTTAATTTTATACTTGACAAACGCCTTGCGTTAGGTATAAAGTTAGGGCATGAAAACGAAACGACATGAACTCACAAACTCCAAGGTCATTAAACAAATTCCGCTGGCCTGTGCGGATGAATTGGCCGCTGTTGAACTCTTGGAGAAATTCCGATGGGGCAAGACTCCCGCTTGCGTTCACTGCGGCTCTGTCGCGGTTTACAAGATGCTGGACTCTAAGACAGGCGAGCGGAATCAGCGGTATCTCTGGCGCTGCCGCGACTGCGGAAAGCAATATACCGTCCGCATTGGCACAGTCTATGAAGAATCTCGGATTGAACTTCGCCACTGGTGCTATGCGTTCTGGCGCGGCGCTACGTCAAAGAAAGGCGTCTCTGCTTTGGAGATCAAGCGGCACTGCCAAATCAGCTACAAGTCGGCTTTGTTTATGATGAATAGGATTCGATTCGCAATGTCTCCTAACCCCGCTGCCACGAAATTTACGGGAACGGTTGAGTGCGATGAAACGTATGTTGGCGGGAAACCGCGCTTCGTCGGAACGAGGCCGCGCGGGCGTGGAACGGACAAGACTCCGGTGTTTGTGGCAGTTGAACGTCAGGGCCGGATTCGTAGGCACATCATTGCGGACATTAGCGGCAGAACTTTGAGGCGCGCGATTCGCGATCTTGTGAATAATCGTGCACGCATCGTCACTGATGATTTACCTTCTTATCGGGGCATTGGTGGAGAGTATGAGGGAGGCCATCACACGGTTTCCCATAGCACGGGTGAGTACGTTCGTGGCGACATCCACACGAATACGGCGGAAAGTTCCTTTGCGCTAATGAAGCGTGGCCTAGTGGGCATCTATCACAGCGTGAGCAAACAGCACTTGAACCGTTACATCTGGCAGTTCGATTTTCTTTGGAACAATCGGAAGTTAAACGATGGCGAGCGGACGATTGCTGCCATCCAAGCGGCAGAGGGAAAGCGGATGATGTATAAGGAACCCGCCCAATGATATTTATGTATAATCCCGCTTCGTGCTTGATTCTCCTTCAGGATCGTCATGGTTCAAGGATTTTTGGGACATCCTCAAATCCAGAGCATCAATTCGTCCGATGATTGCTACAGGTTTTGTTTCGGGTCTAGCTATTTTTCTTCCGTCATCGTTGCTGGAAAGGATGGGCGCGTCGGGATGGATTAAGGATCATTGGCCCTGGATTCTTATAATTTTTAGTTTTTGCACTGCGATGCTTTTAATTCATGCGATAGAAGCAATGGCCAAGCCGATTATTGAAACGCACAAAGTCAAAAAGAGGCTTGCTTGTTTGACAGACGACGAACGAAAAATTTTGCTTCGTTTTCGTGCTTCGGACGCCAATCTTAGTACCTTAATGATGTGGCCCCATGAAAATGGTATTGGAACTCTAATCGAAGACAACATTCTTTTCTTAGCCTCTCCAAGTTTGTCGGATGGAGCAACCGCGTTTGGATTGAGTCGGCCTATTCGTAAATATCTTTGGAAGCATCCGAAAGCGGTGATATGAAGAAACCCAAAGCGAAAAAGAAGGACACCCCTGGCCCGAAACCAGAGATGCTGAAGATCGAAGGGAACTGGCGGGATGCGATTAAACTCTCACTGATAAAGAAGAAGCCTGCGGACGGTTGGCCGAAATAATCGGAATTCCACAGTCATTCCACTGAATAGGCTTGGATTGCGTAAAGTACATACTTACGAAGTCCTTTGCTGCGTATGAGTTTTGGGTGGTGCCCCAAAATGGTGCAGTTTCGGGGATTTCCGAAGAGGCGGGGAGGGGAATTGCGGATTGCGATTCAGCGTACACGGCATAGGGTAGCCGATGTGTATTCTGATGTCAAGTCTAATATGAGTATTCGCAATGACTTTCACAGCCTGCCCTGCCTGCCGGCAGGTTCGAATGCAGGGGCGAAAACCAGCAGGCAAAAGCCCCACCTCTGTCCGCCGCGGCGGACAAAGATGGGCCACCCTCAAATTAAAGGACCGGCCACCCGCCCCTTGCTGTGTGCGAGGATTGGCTACCCGCCCTTACGCAAGAAAGAGGTGTACGATGCGAGTGTCGTGCTCACCCTCTCGTTCATCTGTCATCTCCTCCGCCTTGCGTGGGACTCATCTGTTGCGTCTATGGGCACGACGACGCTCGCTGTTAGCGGATCGCTTCTATATCCGCTAATCCGTTTGATTCAAGAGCTGAATTCGTCTGGATGGAATGGATTGAAGCAACATTGGAAAGAGCAACTCAAAACCACCGCCATCATAGCTCTTTCGTGGTGGGGCATACTGTTTGCTTATCATCTCTTCTACAAGGTACCACACACCATCAGAAACGAAGCCGAGAGAATCAAGCCTCCTATCACGTACAAAGCGATAGGGCTGCCAAGTTCGTGGGATTTTAAGACTGTATGGCCTATCAAAAAACACGGCCCAGCATTTTCCGTTATCGTTGAAGACAAAATTTTCGGTATCGGCGGAGATCACCCCACGCGATTTTGGGTTGTTCAAGGAACTCGCGACGGGGGCTGCGTTTTGTCCCCCGTTGATATGCTCTTGTTTCTAAGCATCACCAATCTCCAGCCCAAGGATGTATTGATTTCAACCTACGATGTGAGGATGGGCAAGGTCGATCTCCCAAGACTTAATATGCTGGTCGGGAACTTGGTTTTCCTTCCGGATCGAGGAACCCTCCCGCGCACTGGTGTAACCATCGATTGGATTCCCGGTGGAGAAGGACACATGAGCGTCCAAGCGGTTAGAGATGCTGATCCTTCCCACGGCGCACAGGTGACCGGCGCAGAAATCTTAGACACAGAACTGGGAGGAAAGTATATCGAACCAAACAAAACGGTTAGAGGTTGGGCGTTCTTCCAGTATCCAAAGCAAGGATACTACGCCCCGGTGGGTGATTTTGTAATTACTGTGAGCGATCAAGTCGGAAACAAGTTCCAGTACACGATTCCCCACAGAGTGCCCGAGGGGAATTCCAACGGGGACGTGCTTCCCAGAACTACGACGATCGGCAAGATAATTGATTTTTCTGGGTGCTCGCTCGAGCGGCAAGGGGGACACTAGGGAACTCGAGGACAGACGGGATGTTCCCCTTGTTTCTGGATAAATTATCAGAAACGTCCCGTCTGTCCCCGGTTCGTCCCCATCTGTCTGTGCGCGATTGCGGGCATCTACGGGAGTGTATTCATTCTGTAGTACCATGGGCAGAATCTTTGTCCTCCTCCCGAGGGTGCCCGATGATCGACAATACTGAATCGTGGATTGCACGCGCCGACGAGATCCTTGCGAAGCAAGTCCGGATGGACCGCACGGCAGTCGCGGAAACTATTATGTTTGCCGTATCTATGCTCACGGCACTATACGGTGACCAAAGCCCGCAGTTGAACGCCTTCCTGTCCGGCCAGGCATCGCAACTAAAGATGACGCCCTATGGAATGCACAACCATTCGGATTTTCAAGTTGACCACGCTCAAGGCACAATCAGAAATGCGAAGGCAGAGCTCCAGGCCGGGCTTGTTCAGAACTTACGAATCGCGGTCTCTGGAGAACTGTTGGCCGAGCTAATCCGTCTTGGAAAAGACGCGCTAGAGGAGCATGGCCCGGAAGCGAAAAACATCGCGGCGGTCTTAGTCGCAGCGGCATTTGAAGGCACAATGAGGCGAATGGGGGAAGAACTCGCTCATATCAGTGGCCGACCGGACCTCCAAGACATCATCACAGCACTGAAGAATGCGAACATTCTGCGAGGTGGCGCGGTCGGTACGGCCCAGAGCTATTTGAAATTCAGGAACGACAGCTTGCACGCGGATTGGGATAAGGTCGAACGACCGCAAATTCAGTCGTGCATCGGCTTCCTGGACGAGATCCTGCTGAGGCACTTCAGCTAGAGGGGGGGTGGCCCGGCCTTTGACTTTGAGTTTTAGGGTGCCCCGTCCTTCGAAGTTTGAAGGGCGGGGCTTTTCTCCGCGTTGTCATGACCACAATCAGACGACGGGATGAATCCGGATAAGGTTTGCCCTGCGTGTGGCGCAAGCCATATCGGCGGCTGAGTCTCTTAGGCGTAGCAAGTCAAAGCAAAACCCCCGCCCTTGAAAAGCGTCAAGGACGGGGCACCCTCAAGCCCAACGCCATAACTCCATGTTGAATTATGGAGGCGGTATCGTCCACGTCGTCGTGTGCGGTCAAGACAAAGTGAAAGGCCGGGCCGCCCGCCGAGACCTCGGACGTGAAGAGGATTACGGAGCCGTTGAAGGGGTTGGCAAAATCTTGATCGACTGACTCCATTGTTCGGCGTTCAGCGTTCCGCTCGGCGAACCCTCCAAGTTACCACTCGACTGCAATGATGTCAGCCTTCCCTTCCACACAAACTCCTTACCCTGCGCATTGGAAAGATACAATTCGACCGGGAACGAAAAGGGTTTGCCGCCACCGGCTATCCTCGGCCCCAGCTTCGGGTCGTAATCATTGAAATTAATCGGTGCTTGGTTATGGTCCGCAATCAGGATCGGCTGCCCACCTCTTATCCTGGGGACCATCCCGTCGAGTTTTATGCCGGCAAGCGTAGCTGCCGACCTCGAATTGTTGTAGATAATCATGGATTCATTTCCGCCATATTCAACATTTATGCTGAGGGTGTACTCTAGGTCCAGTTCGTTTTCCAGCAGCGACGCCGTTGCATGGGTGCTTGTCTGGAGATCGTTCAGGATCGTGTTCTGCTTGTCCATTGCGACGGTATCATCCTTGGCCTCCCGAATTGCAAGCCGGATTCCATAAATGCTTAGGAGGATTTCGCCCAGAATCAAAACGATCACGGCAATTTCCAGCCAGAAACTCCGCTGCTCTACCCAGCTACTCTTCCGTCGGTCAAGTTCGGTCTGGTAGAACTGGGCCTCCAGTAAGATCGCCAATCGGTCCACAGGAATGGTATCGGGAGCATATTCGAAGCAGTCCTCAACCACGCGCTCCAGCTCTTCTTCGGTCATTGAACGGATGTTCGCTAGTTTTAGCTCTGTCATGCGCCCTCTCAGCCAGTCTTCGATGAAAACGTTATAATCTAATGAAGTCCTCTGTTTCAAACCTTCCCAAAACAACCCATGCACGTATGCCGAGTATTGCCAACAATCAAAAGGCTGGTGGCCGGTCCTTTGATTCTGGGGTGGCCCATATTTGTCCGGCGGGAGGCCCGGCGTTTGACTTTGAATTTTATGGCGCCCCGTCCTTCGTCTGCCGCGGCGGAGAGGGCGGGGTTGGGGCGCGCGTGAGAGTTTCAGAATGCAGCCCGCAGAAACCGCTAGATTCCTCCCTCCTTCGCCGAGGCTTCGGCGGGCAGGCACTCCGCTGCGGAGCAGAGGGCGCTCCGCAAGGCGCTTCGTTCAGAATGACAATCGCTAGGGAGGCGGTGGGGCAAAGTCAAAGTCCGCACCCTTTAACGGCGAAGGGTGCGGCACCCGTCGAAAGCTCAAGAGAATGGCAGCGCGGGACGCTAGTTCGATTTAATCGTGCTATCTATAGGTTTGACTATGGTGGCCGCCACTTCGCACTGACCATTGACCGACGTCCAGACACGGAGATAGCCGGTCTGGAATGAGACGTGTTTGCCCGTTTTTTGATCGTCGAAACTTATCTCACCGGCTCCGTACTCGTAGGCCATGTCACCGGACTTGGAAACAACAACTCGCTGTGGGTGATCCGCATCAACTTCATTCGTTCTTGGTTCCTCGGCTTCCGCCTTCTCCTTGGCTTTCTCTCGTTCAGCCTTTCCGATTATCGGTTTGTCATAACCACCAGACGAAAAGAAGCTGTCGTCAGTATACTTGATGTTCTTGTTTTGAACGGCGTCGCGGATTGTCTGCTCTGAGCAAGCGGGCCCTTGGGCCATAACCGCGATCGGAGCTGCAAGAAAGAAAACCAAGGCGCAGATCCTCATCATGTGGATTCACCTCGCTGAGTTAAGAATAGTCCGGCCCGGTTAAATTTGGCGGCTACATTACGACAGCGGCTCTTCTGCCGTCAACAGGGGGGCGCCCTAGCGGGCAAGTTCGCCCGTTTCTTTCTCCCGCTCCCTTCTTTGGCGGGTGGCCCGGCCTTTGACTTTGAATTTTAGGGTGGCCAGTCCTTCGTACTTTGAAGGGCGGGGCTTTCCTCCGCGTTCTCATAACCACAATCAGACGACGGGATGGATACGGATAAGGTCTGCCCTCCGTGTGGAACAAGCCAGATCGGCGGCTGAATCTCCTGAACTTAGCAAAACGGGGAAAACGGGGGACGGAAAACGGGAGACAGACGGGATGTTCTCTTTGTTTCTGGACAGAGCAGTAGAAAGGTCCCGCCTTTTTCCGGTTTGTCGTAGGACAGACACTCCTGTCTGTCCGGGGTTCTTTCTTGCGTGGCAGTAAAATCTGGACAGACAGGAGTGTCTGTCCTACTCAAAACCGTCACTGAAAATAGGTGAGTGGCGCGGCCTTTCGCGTTTTCTGGTTGACTAAGGCGGGTGGCCCGGCCTTTGAATTGGATTTTTAGGGTGGCTTATCTTCGTCCGCCGCGGCGGAAAGGGCGGGGTTGGGGCGCGCGTGAGAGTTTCAGAATGCAGCCCGCAGAAACCGCTAGATTCCTCACTCCACTGCGGAGCAGAAGGCGCTCCGCAAGGCGCTTCGCTCAGAATGACAATCGTTGGGGAGGGCGGTGGGGCAAAGTCAAAGTCCGCACGCTTCACGGCAAAGGGTGCGGCACCCGGCCTTGCATTAGAGCGATGATGCGGCGGGGATCGGGGATCTCAAATTTGAAATTTCGGATTTCACAGTGGGGCGGGGAGAAAATCCGCACCCTTACGCTGCGCGCAGGGATGCGGCACCCGGCAGTGCCGCCGCTCGCCTGAACAAGATCGCGTGAGGGCCAGTGCTGGCAAGCCGACCGAGCTCAGTGGCAATAGCTGGGCAGGTCCCGCAAGGGCTCTTCCCGGATGACTCCTTCGTCCATGCAGGTGGCACTCTCGTCCGCCATTCTTTCGCCCCACATCGTGCTCGACATGCCACCCTGGACGGCACTGGGAGGAGGGATCGGAGGCGTAAGAGGTTTTATAAGTGCCTTCAAAGCATCGGGGGATATCTTGTAACTCGACAGTACCGCCTCCGCCGTGGCGCGCTCCTGCGCTGCCAGGTTCGCCGGAATGGTGGCGTGCATCCAAAATAACTTGTAGAAGCCGTTCGTATCCGGAGTCAGCGAGCAGAATCGTGATTCAAATTTCTGCGGCCCTTGCGGGTTGGTCATGCTACCAAGAAAGATGCCGCATTGAGCGATTCTCCCGAGCGGAATCGGCGTTGCCGAGGTGATGACCACGTTTGGATTAGGTCCACCGACCATTTCGGCGGCGTGCTGCCAAAGCATCGCGTATTTCTGCTGGATCGTGGCTTGGTTGGGCATCGACATTTCGATCACGCCGTTCGCCCTCTGGCCGGGTTGAAA